>Ga0207663_10000411_pt1 | contig 18567 bp, 20 predicted proteins | sample LARL53metaG_FD_184346 | JGI IMG/M metagenome (GOLD analysis project Ga0207663, IMG submission 184346) | Corn, switchgrass and miscanthus rhizosphere microbial communities from Kellogg Biological Station, Michigan, USA - LAR L5-3 metaG... | ecosystem: Host-associated > Plants > Roots >...
GACTACCCCAGGCGTCTTTGGATAGCTTTCCTGAGGAATTCCGTCAAGGCATGGCAGCGCGAGCAGAAATTCTAAGAGATATAGGTGACAACGCTCCGGCTAATTGGGAGTATCCATTTGGCACCTCGGATGCGCATGTGACGTTGGCCATTTACTCGAGAGATGATAATAGCCTAGAAGCGGTTCTGGAGCAAGCTCGCCAGTGTCACAGTAACCTGCCTCAAATCTCTGTCGAATACCGTATGAAATTTAGTGAACTGCCAGAAGGACGTAATCACTTTGGCTTCAAGGATGGGCTACACAATCCCCATGTTGAAGGGAGTGGCATTCCTCTTCAGCCGGGGTCTGGTGAGACTATCAAAGCTGGCGAATTTATCTTGGGTTATCCAGATGAACTTGGACATATTGCAACAAGTCCAGAACCCGAGATATTACGGAAAAACGGCACTTTTGTAGTTATACGCAAATTCCACACGAGGGTCGCCGCATTTAGAAAATTTCTGCGAGAGCAAGCATCATCACCTCAAGAAGAAGAGTTGATCGCCGCCAAGATGGTTGGCAGATGGCGCAGCGGTGCTCCCTTGGTACTTGCCCCTGAGCATGATGATCCCACGTTAGGCGCGGATCCTAACCGCAACAACAACTTCAGCTATGCAGATGACATGGATGGGTTGAAGTGTCCTTTTAGTGCACATATACGGCGCATAAACCCGCGCGATGCATTGAAGAAAGATTTGGTCGCTGTAAATCTTCACCACTTTCTGCGGCGCGGCACCAATTACGGCCCGCCTTTACCTGAAGGCGCTTTGGATGATGATGGCATTCAACGCGGAGGTGTATTCCTATTGATAGGCGCATACATAAAGCGGCAATTTGAATTTCTACAATCCCAATGGGTTACTGATGGCGATTTTATCGGTCATGGGAGAGAACAGGATCCTATAATAGGCAATAACCAGGGAGATGGAATTTTCACGATTCCTCAGCACCCAATACGTCGCCGCCTTCACGGCCTCCCACGATTCGTTACGGTACTCGGTGGGGAATATTGCTTCATGCCTGGGTTAAGAGCTTTGAAGTGGTTGGCTGCGCTAGATGGCTAAAACCACAATTCGGAGACATTATATAAGCCTAGCTTGATCAAGCTGTTTTACTAACTGGTTATACTAGCACACAATTATTCTGGCAAATATAAATTATATTGTAGCTTTGAGTACAATGCAAGGCAATGTACCCATCATGTTATTATAATACATGGACGGCCAGACTATAATGACTAATACTAGTAATAGTGGTTCTATGTCAAATTCTGATGTTACCCAAGGCAATGTTCGTCCTGGCTTAAAAGCAGGACGATCAAATGAGTTCACACTTATCATGCCGTTGAAACCAGGTGGTGCGGAACGGTTGCGAAAGAAGTTGGGGCCTGATACATTCGCTGGAACTTGGGCCCTAGATCGCTTAGGTACAGTTCATGACTTGAGATTCTTGATTTTCGACAATGATACCCGGCTCTTATTTGCGAGCACTTTTGATGGTGATTGGGACGCATACATCAACGACTTTGGTGCACTGATTCCTAACGAAATTGAAATGGTATTCGGAGAGGTTGAGGGCTTTCCTGGGGTACGTAGTCCTAAATTCAAGGACGAAATCGTAAAGTACCAAGTCCCTGCTACGTATTTTTACAGCGCTTACCCAAACGCATCAGTAAGAGATGTATGGAAGGCAATGAAAATTAAGGGTGGATTAGACGTGCTTTTGGATGCGGAAACTAGCTAACCGTTCTGATCAAATATCTCTAATAACGGCACGTATATGGCATGATGTCAATTAGTTAATGATTCACATTGCGAAAATTGGTGTTAATCTAAAGGCTGTGCTGTTAAGATAATATTTATATCGATCAAAAACTCCGTATTCACATGTCAAACCAAAGTGTTGCTCGACCTGGGTTAAAGGCAGGACGATCAAATGAGTTCACACTTATCATGCCGCTCAAACCAGGTGGTGCTGAACGCTTGCGAAAGAAGCTGGCTTCTAGTTCCAAATTTGGAAATCAAAATCAAGTTTTTGCCGATCGAATAGGTACGCTTCACGATCTTAGGTTCGTTATTTTCGACAACGACACCAGACTCCTATTTGCGACGACTTTTGATGATGATTGGGATGCGTACATTAATGACTTTGCTGCACTCATTCCCGACCTAATTGATATTGTGTTCGAAGAGGTCGAAGACTATCCTGGAATAAGGAGTCCTAATATCAAGGACTATATCGTTAAATCCCAAGTCACATCGACATATTTTTACAGCGCTTACCCGGATGCATCGGTGCGAGATATACGGAAGGCAATGAAAGTTAAGAGTGGATTGGATGTTCTGTTAGATGCGGCTAGCAGTTAGATAATCGGATAGAAAATGGCTCCAAGTCAATATCGCCTAGCAGCAGAGCTTGTAGCGATGATACACGAGAATTTTCAAGGTTTTCATCCAGGTTACCGAGGAGTGCATGCCCAGGGACGTTATTACGCAGCTATATTCAAGGCTACAGCAGAAGCAAAGAAGTTGAGCCGCGCAGTACATCTGCAAGGTCAGCCCGTCCCGGCAACTGTGCGCCATGGACACAGTCCATCTGGTAATCCTTGGGGACCGGCATATACTCCCTCAATGGCTGTAAAGTTCTATCTACCAGACGGCACAGTAACTGACCTAATCACATTAACGATCCCGGTCTTTTTTGGTCGCACTCCTGATGAAGTCCTTGAAAGTCTGAAGGCATTAAAGCCGGACCCCGCCACCGGTAAGCCCGACGAGAAGAGAATCATGCAACTCTTGGCAACCCGCCCATGGATTGCTAACGCATTCAAGTTAGCAAAGGCCGTGCCAGCGCCGGTGAGTCTTGCACAGACTGCTTTTCATGCACTTCACGCCTTTAGGTTTGTGAATTCTGCTGATGAGGGACAGTATGCACGATATCACTGGGAACCTGAGGCCGGCGTTGCCGGTCAGCCGCTAGAAGAACTCCAAAAGCAGCCGCCATCATATCTCTTTGAAGAACTAGAAGCACGGCTGAGAAAAGCACCGGTGGTGCAAAATCTTGTCCTACAACTTGCCAAAGATGGAGATCCTACTGACGACCCAACAGCTTTGTGGCCAGATGATCGTCCTCGCGTGACTATTGGGCGGCTTGAAATTATCCGGGCAACTACAGTAGAAGAGATCGGCGATCCTGTTATGCTACACGATCCTACACGCCTTACAGATGGTATCGAAGCATCCGATGATCCTGTCCTGGCTGTGCGCCGTGGCGTATATGAAGTGTCGGTTGCACATCGTACTGGTGGTTGGAAGGGACGTCTGGCAGCACTAGAGCGAGCCGGTTCGCCATTTGCAATCTAGGAATTAGATTTAATCAAAGTAAAATCGATATGCGTAAACCCGACCATAATAATCGTAAAAATTAAAAAAAGACTAAAACCGTTAATTATAGGGCCTGCTGCAGTTAGGGGATTTACTTTACGATTCTATTTTCCAGCTCCTCTAGTTAGGTTATTTGCCGCACCTAGAATAAACTGTGCAACTTCATTTGGATGTGACAGAGGTGATACATGGCTAGAGGCAAGTGAGATAGTAGTAGCATTGATTTGTTTTGCAAACATACGTTCTGCAGTGGGAGGTATAGCGTGGTCATTCTCAGAGATTTGATACCAAGTAGGGAGTTGTTTCCAAGCCGGTGGACCAGATTTTTCAGCAAGAATAGATTTACTATATGGCTTTTGTGCAGCGGCAACAATTTTAGCTTGAGCTGGATCAACATCTTGAGCAAGTGCTGGGCCGAATATCGTTTGGTTAATATAGATAAATCCTCCGCTATCGACGATCGCAAATCCCTTTGCAGGGGTCCCTAGAAAATTACCTAGAGATTGGCCTTCCTTAGGAGCAAAAGCAGCAAGGTAAACAAGGCCCTTTACTGCGGGATTATTATAAGCAGCATTAGTTATCACAAATCCGCCATAGGAATGTCCTACAAGTAATACTGGTGCTCCAACGAGATCAATTGCACGCTTTACAGTAGCTATATCATCTGCTAGAGAATGGAGCGCAAGTTGTACAGCTATGACTTTGTGTCCTGCGTTCTGTAGAATTGGAATTACCTTGCTCCAAGAAGATCCATCAACAGCCGTCCCATGAACTAGAACAATATTCATCTTTGCAGTGTTTGCTGTCGTACCCTGAGGTTGCATTGATGTCTTGTTCTGTGCAGAAGCTAAACTAGAATGTGCAGTTAACGCAAGAGTCGTAATAAGCGATATAGTTAGAATCAACAAACCTACGACTTTTGCTTTTCTGAGATATTCTAACATTAAGTTGATTATAGTAATCTTATATAAAAAGACTAACTATAACTATAGAAGTTTCTGAAATAATATAAAGTGCTCAAAAATAGGAAAATGTGATAAGAATCTGAAGGATATCATTTACGTGGTACGTATTCATCGATATGCGATACTAGTACAGTTTCTATATTCAATCCTGTTTTTTTAATTTGTGAGATGCATTCTTTTGTTAGGGAGCGCAGTCCTAGCCCTTTTCATTTTCGTCTTCTCCTTACCAGATGGGAAGTAAGAGAGTAACAATCGTGTTAACATAGCAGTAAAGTCTAACTTATGTAAGTAACCAAAAGTACGACCTATCTTTGCAAGTGGAACGAATAGGCACCTCAAAATAAAAGTGATGGATTCCTTTGCCGTATTCATACTCTGTACTTCTCTAACTCTGCTATAGTTGACTTCAGGCTTACTTCCCGGCAATACAACAAAAAGACAAAGGAATGGTCGAACTTGGTATTCATTCGCCTGAACTTATGCTCGAAAAGAATTATACCAATGCGAAGGCAGGTGTCCAAAGATTTGGGATAACTTATACTGTAATACTGGACAGTGACCATGGAACATGGAATGCTTATGGAAACCAATACTGGCCTAGGATTTACTTGATTGATACCCAAGGATATATAAGATATGACCACATAGGTGAAGTAGGTTATAATTAAACAGAAAAAGCAATTCAGTCACTGCCTCATCATTCCTCACCTTCATTTCATGAGTCTAGAACATGAAAATGGGAAGCCGATTCTTCAAGGATATTGGGCGCCTAGACAAATCTGCTTTTAGCCTCATAATATGACTTAGAGCTGCTGCCTTTATTATTGCACCGATGATTGTAGAGAAAATGTCATATTATCGATTTGAAAAGAATTACCATTAAGCTGCTGTTGTTGTTGTAGTTGTTGCTGCTGAGCCATCGCAGTATGATTTTGATTTAATGATACGGGTCTGAGAACAGACAATGTGCCAATAGTAATAATAATGCCAATTAAGAGAGACTTATTGCAATCACATGATATGAAGAATGGAATATGGGTTTACCATCTTTCCTGACCATTACAGAATCTGGTATTCGGTTTGTTATAATAGTATGATGGGTACATTGCCTTGCAGTGTACCCAGAGCAGCATAATAAAACATAGTCTATTTCGGGCCAAATAGAAATTTATCCAATGGCATTTATCCTTGTTTATGTGGTTTGTAGATACCAAATAAGACATATACTCTTGTTTACTAGTCGATATCAACTCTAAATGCTATGTACTGAGTCTTTTCAAATTCTTCTTTCTCTTGCCAAAAGTTAATTATGATAATGATCTACTGAGTCTATAGTTGGCTGCACTCCACTTTCTTTCTTTATCACTTCCAGAACCTTCTGCCATACATGTTTCTCAAATTCATATGCCATTATTCCACCAACAGCTACACCTGCAGCAAGACCAACGGGTCCTCCAATTACAAGCCCCACCGCACCTGGCCATGCAAGACTACCGAACCATGCTCCAGAAGCAACTTCTACTGCATAATCATCTGGATTTCCAGTTATTGAGACATTAATGTCACGTAAAGAACCAACCCACACTTTTGCAGATTTATTGACTGCTACAATACTTCTTAAAGGAATAGCATTCATTGTACCTTTATATTCTGAAACTATTTGTAGATCTTTTTGATCCTCTAGCAGCTGCTTTATACTATTGTATAACTTGTCTAAATCTGTATTCAATCCTCTGTAGTGTTGTACTTTGGCCACAAGCCAAAGTTAATTCTGGATATATTTAAACCATGAAGGAGGAAAGCTCTGACATTTGATCTTTACCTCTTCCATCATGATGTAATAATAAGTCTTGACCTATCTTGATTATGATTTGGCATAACCCCAATTAACGCGTAGTCAATCGATATCCGGATAAAAGGTAGATAAAATAAGAATAACATTGCGACTAATACTGCTGAATTATCGGGAAGCATCAGTAAGAGCTTCTATTCTGTTCTTGCTAAGCACTGTTTCATCTTCCGTGTGTAAGCATGTTGGAAGCGATATCACAGCAGACTATTTACGTCTAGCTTATAGTTAAGCACTCATGGCCCAAATTCGTATTCTACATACATTGGTAATCATAGTATAACGTTTCGATAAAGCTAAAAATCTGAACATCTTAATATTTACTATGCATTTAGAAACTCTGCCCTCAACACGTAGACATTTTGATGCTCATCTTAATTTCAAAGATTGAGATTTTATGACGGCTGCATTGCAATTATTTTCTAACTTTAATTGCAAAGAACTCCTGCTACATAAATATGTAAATGCTAAATATATATCAGAATGGACGCTTCTTGGTCAATAGGACCCAGATAATACATAAGAACTTCCTCTCTGCTATTAATCTGTGGGTACAAGTAGTGAGGCCAATAGGCAAAAGGTCGCCGTTGTTACAGGTAGCTCAAGTGGAATAGGATATGCAACTTCACTAATGTTAGCAAGAAATGGATTTTATACATATGCTTCAGCGCGTAATATCAATAAATCTGCAAATCCCCAATCAATAGTCGATTCTGAAAGGCTACCTTTGAAATTAATTCAGTTAGACGTCACTGACGATGGCTCCGTAAAAGCAGCAGTTGAAAAGATTGTATCAGAAAAAAGAAGAATTGACGTGCTAGTTAATAATGCTGGATATGGCCTCTTCGGAGCATTTGAAGATCTTTCATTGGATGAGATAAAATCACAATTTGAAACTAATTTCTTTGGAGTAGTAAGGGTAACCCAACATGTACTTCCAATTATGAGGAATGGCGGAGGTGGTGGTATTATTGTAAATGTTAGCTCCGTAAATGGACATGTGCCATTTCCGGTGATCTCTGCATATGTAGCAACCAAATTTGCTTTAGAAGGTTTGAGTGAATCTATTGCATATGAAGTTGAGCCATTTGGAATCAAAGTAATATTGATAGAGCCTGGTGCAATTGGCAGTAGTTTTATGAAGGGAAGTGTTATGTCCACTAAAGCGCTAGATCCACAGTCGCCTTACTCAGAATTTGTACAAAAAGTCAGAGTCAAAATAAGTTCAGATCATGAGAATGCAACACAGCCAGAAGAAGTTGCAAAGACCATAGTCCAAGCTATTTCAAATGAAAAGCCCGAATTTAGATATGTTGTTGGTAGTGATGCTGTTACTCTATTGGAAGCAAGAAAAAATATGCCATATTCAGAGTTCCAACAGATGATACAAAAGATCGTACAATAGTTCTGCTGATAGTCAAACATCCACAGATATTTTATATTCTAGGCATTACAATTATTATTTCCTAATGTTGGCACCACCAAAGAAATCGTTAAGCATAGTTACTATAGTTACTACAAAGTCTGGCCTCTCTTCTGGGTATCCAGTGTCCTGATGGAGGAACCTTAACACCGGTAACATTTTGAGCTAATCTTTGCATTCCATATAGTGCGTAGTTAATAGTAACATCTCCTCCAAATGCGGGAATGTAACCTGCTCCTACTGCCAGTACTGGCATTGTAAACATTCTTTAAATAATTCATATTTTGAATCGCATCCTCAGGAAAAGCCTATATTCCCTTCACATGTTCCTGTGGTTTCCCAAGCGTTTTCACTATTTGCAATATGATCATCAACTTATCCTTTCTCTGAACAGAATCACCAAGTCAACTTTAAGTACAGCGAAAAATATTGATAATAACAATATGCAAAACAATTACTGCATATGGGTTGAAATGCGCTTCGCCACCATCGCGCTCTGGGTAGAGGAAATTGCCGATGAGTACGAATTTCTTGATTTTGCTGGAATCATGCGGCAAATTGGCACGACGGCTGCGAAAAAACAGCAACCTGGAACAACTATGAGAGGAACAAGACCATGGTAGATAAAATAGTTGAAGCGGCTCCCGCGGTAGAGGTGGACGACATACAGGCGACAGTTCTGCGTCCGCGTCCGTCTCCTTACAAAGGGGAGTACGTCGTTCTTCGCATAGACGATGCTGTGCAGGGACGCGAGATGTTACGCCGCATTATCCCCTACATAGCACCAGCGGAAGAGTGGTGGGTACCAAGTATTCCGGCCTGGTTGGGAATCGCTTTCAGCTATCAAGGGCTCAAGGCACTTGGACTACCCCAGGCGTCTTTGGATAGCTTTCCTGAGGAATTCCGTCAAGGCATGGCAGCGCGAGCAGAAATTCTAAGAGATATAGGTGACAACGCTCCGGCTAATTGGGAGTATCCATTTGGCACCTCTGATGCGCATGTGACGTTGGCGATTTACTCGAGAGATGATAATAGCTTCTCCAAACTGAACCCAATTCAGGCAGCGAAGCCCGATTCGTGTCATAGGCAACTCGAAAATGCAACACAGCCTGAAGAGGTTGCAAAGACTATTGCAAGCTATTTCAAAAGTATTCCATGGGCAACATGAATTCTTCTTGTGTTTACTCCTGTGAACGTCCAATGGGTTTGAACGATTGAACGAAAACAACAAGAATAACACCAAAATAAAATATTGATTTACTTAGATAACTTTAAGAAGATTGGCGCAGACGTAAACCTATGTCAAAAAATACTCAAGCAGCAGATGCTGAAGGGGCATCATCTTCTAGCAAAGACGAAATAATTAGAGGGCTAAATGAAGATCTGGCAAGGGAGTACAAAGCGATTATACAGTATGTTGTATTCAGTTCCACGTTGAAAGGCGCAGAATATGGAGACATTGCAGAACAGTTGAAAGTGCATGCTTCAGAGGAACTCGCACACGCTCTAGAGGTGGCAAGGCAGATCGACTATCTGGGTGGGGATCCGACCGTGAAAGTTAAGGACGCGGAATATTCCCAGGATTCAAAGAAGATGCTTGAGATTGACCTGAAGCAAGAACAAGAAACTATTAAAAACTATAGAGAGAGAATCCGTCAGGCGGAGCGCTCTGGCGAATTTGCACTTTCTGAAGCATTAAGGGATATTATCGTACAGGAACAGGATCATGAAATAGATCTGAAAGACGCACTCGGGTTACGATGATAACAACAAACGAGTTCTGAACATAATCAAAATGAATGAATAAAGTAGTTCAGGTTTTAATTTTTTAACTTAGATTCCTATGATTTAGCACTATTATTCGCAGACATTTTTGCAAACGCTTCTTTTGCTGCTCTTTCCGTATCTTCTTTTGTCATATCTTTTTATGTGTTATAACTTCGGCAATCATAATTCATCCCTACCAAGTCAGATTCTTCTGCCTTAGTGCAATCATTATGACTCACCAAGTACGAAATTACTACTCTACTTAATAATGCGTTTAGTTTATGCATACTATACTGGCTAACCTAAGTTCGTCAACTCTATTAGGTAGTTTAACCTCATGTTAAAGCCTATTGGATTTATACGGAATTATGTTAGTTGGTATAGATGCAAGTAGGAATCGATAGCTTTGCAGGTTTGATGAGGCTAGTATAGCGGACAACGGGTCGAGTATTGGTTCTATCTATGCTCAATAGAATTGGCTAAGGTAGATATAGCAGATTCGGCTCTGATGTCTATTTTTGATAAGAGCTACCAAACCTAAACACGACAGTATTATCTGTTATGGTGAAATCTAATTTTATTTTAAACATTTCTTCCAATATGTACGAAAGGATCTCCATGAAAAACGAATAGTTCCTTCCCATATTATGTTGAATAATAAAATTGTAGATTTCATCGATGATATCATGTTTATAAGCGAAGAAGTATATTCGTGACCAATTCTCTAGGATGTTTAAGAAGGATGACAGAGTAAACTCTCCTCTTAATAATAGTCCTATGTCTACATCTTTCTTGGAATTCCACAAACGCCAATTTATGATGCAAGCAAACACGCTGTGCTTGGACTAACAAAATCAGTAGCTCTAGGATATGCCAGATCTGGAATCAGGATAAGCGCTGTTGCTCCAGGTTTAGATAAAACTAATATGATGACTTATACGATAAGCAGTTTATAGATCTACTATCAAGCATATACGTTACCGTCTCAAATCCCTGGTGAGGATGATCTGGTGCTCCTAATGCTTCTCCTGGTTTCCAACTTTTAGGACCCATTTCATCTAATGGAAGAAAAGATAGAGTACCTGATTGCCTTATTTATTTGTCACTTATTTTGCACGATGTGAAGTACCATGCTGCTTCAAGTGGAACCGAGTATGCAGTCAAAAGTGTGTCGTGTATAGCATCAGTTCAAGGCTTCTTCAGGGAAGATGAAAAAAGGTTACTACTACGTTTCTAAATATGGCCTGTATTTTTCAACGATCTCTGAAAGTGATGTCCTTTTACCACCAACTATTTTTATATCCACACTTGCTTTTCCATCCTTTATATTTACGATATTGTATGAATTTTCAAAAAAGCCCCTATATCTTGTTGATGATGTTGTTCCTGCGTATGCGATTTGTAACGTACCTAAATTCCATACCCATGGTCTATGTTTGTGTCCACAAATTACCAAATCAACTTTTGATTGAAGACAAGATCTCAAAGTATCACCTGCATCAGTAATGATTATTTTATCAGTACCAGTATCAGGAATACCAATTAAATGGTGATGCATTGCAATAATCTTGATCTTATCTTTATTGTTATCACTGCCATATATGCGCAAACTATTTTCCATCCATAGATTCTGCCTATAACCCACTTCGCCTTCATCTCTATCAGGTCTAGCAGTTCCAAGAGTTAGTATCACTGCGTCGTTAAATTCATAAATCTGTTGTTTTGATGGAAAGAATTTCTTGAATACCAAATATCCTGTATGACGATAATCATGATTTCCTGCCAAAACTATTATGTTAGAACAAGTAAATTTCTTAATTTGTGCGTTAGCATACTCTAATTGAAACAATAGACCCTCATCAGTAAGATCACCTGTGATTATGATTGCATCTGGATTTAGTTTATTTACCTCCTCTAGAACAGTATCAAAAACTTGTTGTTTAAAGAAGCTTCCAACGTGAATATCAGATAGCTGAACTAGCTGCATTTTTTCCATACTTCCCTTAACTAGCTATTACTCTTTTTGTTCACCATGTAGCTAGGTGACTAATGTTTTAAATTTTGCTTCTCTATGGATGCTCTCAATCATTAATTATCAAATTAGAGTTACCCAGGCGCAGCTATTGTCTTTATATAATTCAATTTGTTTCTAATTAACTATACATATGTCACAAGGAGAACAAGTTGCAGTTGTGACAGGCAGCTCAAGTGGCATGGGGTATGAGACTTCCCTTATCTTGGCAAGAAATGGATTTCATACCTATGCAACTATGCGTACGTTAGATGGCGGAGGTGGAGGAGGATCAAAGCAAATAACAGATATAGCCAAAAATGAAAATCTGCCATTACAGGCTATTCAACTAGACGTTAATGACGATAAGTCAGTGACAGAAGCCATTAACAGAATAGCAAAGGAAAAGGATAGAATTGACGTTGTAATAAATAATGCAGGATATGACTTGATGGGAGCTTTAGAAGAAACTTCAATAGATGAAATAAAGGCTCAGTTTGAAACCAACTTTTTTGGCGCAGTAAGAGTGATGCAGGCAGCAATACCTATGATGAGAAAGCAGAGAGCAGGTATAATAGTGAACATAACGTCTTTGGGCGGAAGAATATCTTTTCCACTAAACTCGCCATACCATGCAACCAAATTTGCTTTAGAAGGTCTATCTGAATCTATACAGTATGAATTAGAACCATTCGGAATCAAAATCATAGTCATAGAACCTGGAGGTGTTAGTTCGAACTTTTTGAAGAATTTGAAGATGGCTGCAAAAACTTCAGATCCTCTCAACTCACCATATAGATCAATGCAGAATAGTATATCAGAATATTTCAAACAATGGGCACAAAACTTAACACATCCATCTGAAGTTGCAAAAGTTATTCTACAAGCAGTTACAACAGATAATCCTGATTTCAGATATGTAGTAGGAAAAGATGCTGCTATGGCGTTAGAATCAAGAAGAAATATGTCAGACAGGGAATTCCAAAACTTGATCAAGAAACAGATTAATCTGTAGAATACCAGTTAACCTAAGCAAACGTTGATTGATTCTATAACACACTAATACTTACCACTATGAAGTTAATATAATCGAACTTACTTAAAAATCAAATCCGTTCTTGATAATTGTACCTTAGTTCTAAAAAAGTATAGTACCTTGTAGATCTAATTTGTCTAAATCTGTATTCAATCCTTTATAGTGTTGTACTTTGGCCATAACCCAAAGTTAATTGTGGAGATATTTAAACAATAAAAGAGGAAATCTTTGACATTTGATCTTTACCTTTTCCATCAGAGTATAACAATAAGCCTTACCTATCTTTTATTATCATCCTCTAATTCTATAACTTGCACTACATCTTTGGTCTTCATTTATTCATTCTGCAATTGTTACCCTGCGTAACACTAGAATGTGAATAACTAATATTCTTTATGATTCTATGTAGAGTTGATCGATTTCTCATGGTCAATAATGATCGACGACAGGAAGATGGAGGACATAATTGAAGGTATAGAAATGCACAAAACGTTAAGATAGTGTTTGGTGTAGAACATTAGCTAGAGACACCACAGCACAAAATAGTCTTTTGTTTAAAGATCATGACGATAAGTCATATCCCAAAGGTAGAGAAGGAACGTGAAGCTAAAAGAAGAATACTCGAAGAAAACCCGCATATCGCTAAAGATACTCTAGAATTTATACGCAATGGCAAAAGGATATAAAATACAGGGACACCAAAACATGTCATCTATTTGTGATTTTCATCTCTGTTCTGCATGCAACAGCTCAGCAGCTCGTTGGTGGTCAAAACAGCATGTGCAAACGCTGGTCCATTGACTTCATTCACAGAATGCATGCCTTCATGGCTAAACGCAGCGATTGCATCCTTTGAAAAGAAAGCAATAACAGAAGCAAAGAGACTAGTCAACCGATCATCTCTCCTTCCCGACGATGCTAGTCTTGTTGCTGCGGGGGAAACGTTTATCCACATGCTAACCTGGCCCGAAACCCGTTCACGCATTGCCAAGATTCTTGAACAGGGTTTTCAGAAACCTGGAGACTTTGAGCTTAGACTTGGTCATCACCTGGGTATAGAATAATTGTTCATTCAATGTCTTCACGTTAACCTTGCGCATGCTCGACAATCGCTAAGGTACAATGCAAGGCAATGTACTCATCATACTATTATAACCAACTGACGACCACGTTCTATAATGGTCGGGAAAGATAAACCTAAATTCCGTGCTCCGCCTCGCATGATGTTAATAACATTTATTATGATAGGTATCATTGCGACTGGCACATTATTCGTTTTCACACCAGTATTAAACCAAAATCACACTGCGATGGCTCAACAACAACCACGACCTAATGGTAATTCTTTTCAGTTAGATAATATGACATTTACTCATAATACAGTTTCTGTTAATGGTATCAAATTGCACTATGTTATAGGAGGACATGGTGATCCTGTAGTTTTATTGCATGGATGGCCAGAAACATGGTATCAATTCCGTCTTATAATGCCAGCTTTAGCTAAGAACTATACTGTCATTGCACCTGATCTTCGAGGTCTTGGAGACTCTTCAAAACCATTAACTGGTTATGATGGTAAAACAGTAGCTGAAGATATACATCAACTAGTTACAAAGTTAGGATTTAAAACAATTTTCCTAGCGGGTGGTGATGTCGGAGCACTGATGGCTTATCCTTACGCAGCTGCACATCCCACGGAGGTAAAGAGGTTAGCAGTCTGGGAAGCCCCTATTGTAGGTCTCACAGCTCCCGGGAGAACACCAGTATGGTGGTTTTTCTTCCATCAGGTTCCTGATCTACCAGAAGCTCTTGTAAACGGGAAAGAGGCAACATATCTATCATGGTTCTATAACAATCTTGCGTATAATCCAGCTGCAATAACTCAGGCCGCTATCAATGAATATGTTAGTCATTACTCTACTCCAGGTGGAATGCGTGCGGGGTTTGAGTATTACCGAGCTCTTCCTCAGGATGCAATTCAAAATATGAATTATTCAAAGACAAAACTTCCGATGCCAGTACTAGCTTTAGGAGGAGGATATAGTCCAGCATTAGGGGGTAATCTTACTACGCCTATTATCGCGTATTCCATGAAATTAGCAGCTCAAAATGTACAGACAGTTATAGTTCCAAATTCCGGACATTGGATTGCAGAAGAGCAGCCAGTTCGTCTAGTAACGTTACTTAGCAATTTCTTTAGTGGAAATACTACTTCCACTGAAAGTAGTAAATAGGAACTAGCCCGTAATTCTGCAACTAAGGAGAACAAATAATGGCCAAAGGTAGCGCAATTCCAGGATATGACGTGTTGGTATTAAAAAGAAGAGGCGTCACACGTGATTTACCATCAGGCACTGAATCACTGCAGTGGGTTACGAATACAGCAACTCTGATCTACGGCGAACATGACGCCGTTGTTGTTGATACATTTGCCACTATTGACCAAAATCAACAATTGGTGGATTGGATTACTAAAAGTGGTAAGAACCTGACTACGATCTATATCACTCATGCGCACGGCGATCATTCATTTGGTATCAAGATATTACTGGATCATTTTCCAAATGCAGGAGCACTTGCAGCGTCAGCTGTAGTCAAAGCGATGCAGACGCAAATCGATCCAAATTTCATTAAGAACTTTTGGAATAAACTCTTCCCTGATCAAATTCCTGAACCACTTATTGTTCCAGAATCACTTGAAAGTAATGAGTTTGAGCTAGAAGGGCATAAACTTGTCGTATTGGACAATGGATTCACCGATACTGAATATTCGACATCTCTTTACGTTCCATCAATCGGTTTAGTTGCAGCAGGAGATGCAGTTTATAATAACATTCATCCTTACATGTCTGAGACAACTGAACAAAGCCGACTTAATTGGATCGCTGCACTTGATCGAATAGGAGGACTGAAACCACATGCAGTTGTTGCAGGCCATAAAAATCCTGCAAATGACGATAATCCTCAACATATCGGAGCAACACAAAAATATATTCGTGATTTTAATCGTTTGAATCATCAAACGACAACCGTACGTGAGCTCTATGACAAGATGCTGGCACTATATCCAGATCGCGCCAACCCTGGTTCACTTTGGAGTTCTGCAAGCGCAGTCAAACAGTAATTTAGGAGTTGCTAATAATAATACATGACTACTAAAAGAAAATCAGAAAACATAAACTTACTATGCCTGTTAGCGATTTTAGGGATCATATTCAAGGGTCTGCAAATGCACCTGTAACTTTGGTAGAATATGGAGATTATTATGAGTGTCCTTATTGTGCCCAGGCCTATATTATTACAAAAGAAACCCAAGAACGTTTAGGAAGTAAGTTACGATTCATGTTCCGCAACTTTCCTGTTACTAAGGTTCGCCCTCATGCATATGAAACTGCACTAGCTGCAGAAGCTGCTGGTGTTCAAGGTAAGTTCTGGGAATGAAGATCGTTACGATAGTGCGTGGGACCTCGATAGTCTCCTTGGTGCACTTGATGAAGAAAGTGTGTTTAGCTGGAGACAGAACAAAAACAAATAGTTCAATTTAGACAGGGCCGAATAGGTAATCAAGGCGTAGAATGCAAATACAAGCTTTATAGGATCAAACGAAAAATCGCATATCTTTAGATCGGCAAAGACTTTGCTCTTGCCTTAGATAGTCTTAGTTTGCATGATGCAACGTTAGCAGGATTTCTATGTGTGGCTCAATATCAATCCATTAAACATCCGCGTGATATTGTTGCAAATATAAAGAATATGTCCATATAAACAATAGTATTTTCACTTGACAGATTACCGGATATCTCTAGAGATTCAATGGCTTGCAAACACTGGCTTTCCATTTCTCCCATTTCTTCTAAAGATGATAGTTCAAATGGATCTGCTCTCTTAACACGTAGACAACTTTGATACTCATGTTAATTTCCAAGGGTGAGATTTTATGACGGCTGCATTGCAATTATTTTCTAACTTTAATTGCAAAGAACTCCTGTTACATAAATATGTAAATGCTAAAGATATATCAGCATGGAACAGCAGCAAAAACATAGACCATTAGGAATTACGATAATAGCAATACTTACTATAATAGATGGTATAGCATTTCTTGCAAGTGGGATCGCAGCAGTAACCGTTGCTCCTTTTCTATTTGGTGTTACTATAAACAATAATAATAATGTGCCTCCAGTAACAGGAACTAGCACATTAGGCTCAGTTACAATACCTGATACATTATTAGTTATGATGTCGGTTGTAACAGGTGCTGTAATTCTAGCATTAGGTATCGCATATTTTGTTGTGGCTTATGGATTGTTAAAAGGAAAAGGATGGGCTTGGACCGTAACAGTAGTATTATGTTGCATTGGAATTGCATTAGGATTAGTTTCTGTTGTAAACGGGCATCTAGACGGTATATTCAATATTCTTATCAATGCATTCATATTCTATTACATCTATAGACCCTATGTTAAGTTATTTTTCGGTAAGGCTACAACAACAACTGCAGCAGCAGATACTGCATCTTTGACCTAGTAACAATATGAGGTAACAGGTATGGATTACAAAATAGACGAGGGTAGAACGGAAGTCGATGTCGAAGCTTCATCAGAAGCTGTAAATGCAAAGACGAGGTTTATTGAAAGTGGCGACCGAAGAATTGCCTATCGTTCAATTGGTAAAGGTTTGCCTATTATTTTGGTCAATCGATTTCGAGGAAATTTAGATACGTGGGATCCAGGATTCCTTGACGCTCTAGCTTCAAAGTTTAATATCATAATTATCGACTACAGCGGCATAGGATTGTCAACTGGTCCGTGTGCAGCCGACATTTTATCAATGGCAATAGATGTCAAGAATGTTGCTGAGGCTTTAAAGCTGACAAAAATCATCATTGCCGGATGGTCGTTAGGAGGATTGGTTGCGCAAACAGTAATCACACAATATCCAGAATTGGTGAGTCATGCTATTTTAATCGGTACAACACCCCCGGGTAAGAATACCAGTATACCAGAAAAGTTATTCTGGGAGAGAGCACTGAAGACTACCAATGATTTGGACGACGGGTACGTTCTCTTCTTTGAACCTCAGTCAGAATCAAGCAAGAATGCGGCAAGATTGTCTTTTGGGAGAATAGCAAAGCGTACGGAAGACTTGGACACTCCGGTGTCGAAAGAATGCTATGGTAATCAACAGAAGGCAATAGATGATTTTCGTCAAGATAAGTACGATACTTTAGGAAAGCTCAAACACTCTAAAATTCCTATGTTAGTCTTCATGGGAGATCATGATATCTGTTTCCATGTGGCAGATTGGTACCCTTTGATAGGGAATCTACTGTCAACTCAATTAATTGTGATGCCACAAGCAGGTCACGGCGTTCAACATCAATACCCTGTTCTTGCGGCAAAGTATATCACAGATTTTATCCAGGGTTCATTTTCATAATTAAGCAGAAGATGGGATATGAATTCAAAGTCTATCTGTAAGGGTTGAGCATCGTAATACATGGATGATGTTGTAAGCCCCTGTGGTATAATATACAAGAGAGGTGACAACATATAGGAAGAATAACCCCATCATTCCGTCAATTATATGAAGAAATAATATCAGAACTATGAATAGAGCTGCAGCAGCGCTTGTAGATCTGGGACACAAAACTGCCCTTGACCTTCTATTAAAAGAAGCCTGGAATACAGAGCAAGCCGCTATGGGAGATTCTACATTACCAACAGTAAGTGATAAGCTAAACATCATGGCATAAATTCACAATAGAAAACTAATTGCCACATTATCAAGGGAGTTAAAAGAAAAAGATTCCGAGATACAAGAACTCAGACAGAGTGTTACCGCATTTGAAAATAAGCTAAATGAACTGTTTGTTCAAGCAAAGAAGCAGAAGCAGCTCTAGTCTAGGTCAGCTGACACATAGATTCCTGCATTTGTGCATGATAATTTATTGGCGTTATAACAGAATTTTTGAAAAAGTTCAATGCTTGGTAATCAAATTAATACTTGGCATGCAGATAATGCTACGCTTTAATATTTCTTATTTCTTATAGAAGAGTGTGAAATCAATCCAGATTAAGAGGTATGGTAGCAG
>Ga0207663_10000418_pt1 | contig 18410 bp, 14 predicted proteins | sample LARL53metaG_FD_184346 | JGI IMG/M metagenome (GOLD analysis project Ga0207663, IMG submission 184346) | Corn, switchgrass and miscanthus rhizosphere microbial communities from Kellogg Biological Station, Michigan, USA - LAR L5-3 metaG... | ecosystem: Host-associated > Plants > Roots >...
TAGGATGGCGGCAGTGACCCATGGTTTCGTAGGTGCAGATCTTGAATACTTGTGCAAAGAGGCAGCCATGAAATGTTTGAGAAGGTTACTGCCTGAACTTAACTTGGAAGATGAAAAACTTGCCCCCGAAGTACTAGACAAGCTAATAATCACGATGAGCGATTTTGAGAGTGCTATAAAGGATGTAATGCCGTCTGCCATGAGAGAAGTCTATCTCGAATCACCTGATGTTAGTTGGAAGGACATTGGCGGTCTAGAAGAGGTTAAGCGTGAATTGCAGGAAGCAGTCGAATGGCCTATGCGTTATCCAGACATGTACAAGAAATTAGGGCATGCCATTCCAAAGGGCATCCTGCTGCATGGGCCTTCTGGCACAGGTAAGACCATGCTTGCAAAAGCCGTAGCTACCGAGTCTGAAGCTAATTTTATTGGAGTAAAAGGACCTGAATTGATGTCCAAATGGGTCGGTGAATCTGAAAAAGGTATCAGAGAGATATTCAGGAAAGCAAGACAGGCAGCACCATGTGTGATATTCTTTGACGAAATAGATTCTATTGCTCCTACGAGAGGGGGAGGAGCGGGAATGGAGGGAGGTATAGGAATAAATACAAGTACAGAAAGAATGGTGTCCCAGCTCCTAACAGAGCTAGACGGCATACAGGAGTTGCAAGGTGTAGTAGTGCTTGCTGCAACCAACAGAGTTGACATGATTGACATGGCATTGATAAGACCGGGAAGATTTGATAAGATTGTATTTGTACCTAAACCCGACAGAAAGACAAGGCAAGTGATTCTTGAGATATATGTAAAAGATAAACCCATAGGCCAGGATGTGAATATGAAAACGATAGCGGACGCCACAGAGGGATTTAGTGGCGCTGATGTATCGGCAATTGCAAATACCGCGGTTTCTCTGGTATTACATGAATATCTTCAAAGGTATCCTACGCCAGAAGAAGCGGCAAAACATACCTCTGACGCACTTGTATCCATGCGCCATTTCGAGGAGGCAATCAGAAAGATCAAGACGCAGAGAGAGATGAAACCGGAAGAGAAAGCGAATCTGTCGCAATATAGGTAATTATGGAATAATGGTAGCCATCTATTTTCCCTAATTCATTCTGCAGCACGCTAAACTTATTCTGCCCTTTTTCACTCAATTTATGAAGGTTTTAGACCACAGAAAATTCATGAACATAAGGAGCAGATTTCATAAAGGTCATTAGAATTGCATACAGATCCGATATAGAAAATTTTTCGGGCTGCTCATAACGAGTCCACAATCCTGGGACCAATTGGGGATATATATTGAGATTCTGGTATGAAAAAAGCCAGTTAACATACGCTTTTGAGTGTAGGATACGTCCTCTTCATAGTTGTTAAGATGACTTTAACCTTATTTCTCAATTGTCTAGGTATACGTTCTTATACTAAGATTACGAAAAACATAAACACTGAGAATTTAAGAACAGATACAAAAGAAGATGATGATAGTGACCAAAGGAAATTGTGATATCACAAACTGCAAAGAAAAGGCTGTAGGTTGGATACCCTTGATGTCTGACGACGACAACAAAATAATTGGAAGCATAAATTTCTGTATGAATCACAAACAGGATTGCATAGATGAATTTCATGCAAGCATGTTTTTCAATAAACCCAGGCTTCAGAATAATTAGTGATGAATACTATTAGTCGAATCTTAGATGTGGCACTTAATATTACATGTCGTGCTCTGCTTTTTGATGCTCGCCCAGTTTATCCAAACTATCAAATGTCTTTTTACACAAGTCGCACACTAAGGGGTTCAAATTAGTATCGTCATAATCTACGCCTGGTTCTCCCTGATCCATAGTATTATATCCCAACAATATTGAATAAAGCAGTTTCATTTATGGACACTATTCTAATATTGCTATGTTTGTCTTCCTCCTCTCCCTAATTATATTTGAATGATGATTTGCAGATTCTATGGTTACACAAAGAAGCTGGTAGTCGGCTAACGGGCTAGAAATGCGTCTAATTTCTCGTATCCTGCAGTTGAAAATCCGATTAATCTTGACATCCTAATTGAATAGATCTGTGCATCTGCACTATCTTCGGACTCACAGACATGTAGCCAAAACACATCTGAAACAACGGGCCGCGTAAATGTTTGGCTTTTATACCCGCGATCTGCTTGATTCATACTGGATAACACTTTTTTCGTATTTTCTCGTGTTTAGAATCGTAGTTATTATTAGTATCCGCACCGGCAGGCGTATAGTAAAAATCAGAAGCCTGAGGATAACAAAATATAAACGTTTTAGCATTGAACGTTTATTGAAAGAAGTATATGAACTAAAGGATCTTCTGTCTGAACTCGAAGATCGGGGTGGCTATTTCAGAGAGTTTATAGCTACAAGAGGTATTCAGGCTGGCATCATACGATTACATCCTGGTGACAATGATACACAAGAACCACATTCAGTCGACGAGGTTTACTATGTTATCGAAGGAAAAGGCTTTATCAAGCTAAATGGCAAGAATCAGGCTATCCAAGATGGAACATCCATTTTGGTTCGTGCAGGAACTGAGCACAGATTCTTTGGGAATATTCAAGACCTCGTGATCTTCTATGCATTAGGAAGATAGATCTGACACGTTGGGTGGTCGAATATCCATGTGATAATATACAAATAAAAACAAGAAAAATCATTTTGTTTTTGGCTTGGTCTTAGACTAATCTGCAATACAGTATATGCATAAACGTTATCTGTGCTAAACTCATATAGATTATTTAACAACCATTTGACTGTCTGTTTGTCGCTGAGTTATTGTTTCTGCCGCTACGGCAGAAGCCAATGCGCCCAAATATAATCCAAACCCAATCAGTAAATTGCCATTAAAACCTATCACCATAGATGATGTGGTGGTTAACACTGTCCCTATCACGGATGCAATCACGTTCACTCCCCATAGCAAGGTGATATCTTGGTTGTTGTTAGTATGTCTTTCTGTTGAAGGCGAAGAAGCGGAAGTCATTCTAGTAACGGACGGGAACTGAAATCCCATCAGAAGACCAGCAGGCGACAAAAGTGCCAAAGTCAATGCAATTCTCCCATACAGCGGCAAAACTATGCTGGAAGCTATGATACCTTGTAGGAAGGCATAATAAGCTAGCAGGATCCCAGCTAGAACCGGTATGGATATCAAGACCGCTTTGTAGGGATTTTTACTAAACAGTCTTCCGCTCAGGTACGCGCCTATTCCAGTGCTCAGTAGGATGGAAAATAGTATGACCGTCAAAGCCATTATAGGGGTTCCAAGCAGTAATAGGAATTTTTGAATAAAGGTTATTTCTAAAAATATAAAGCCAAACCCTATCAATACGACAAAGGAGAGATGGAACCTTGATGATGCGGTCAATCGAATCTTGTTTGCCTTTGAATAGTATACTAAAAGCAAAGCAAGTATGGCGGATACTCCAAGCACCATTTCTATAAGCAGTATTAATTGCTTCGGGATTTGCTCCTTTGCAAAATAGAATGGAGAGTCGTCCGTGGGTGGTTTCAATCCAAAAAATGTTGTTGATGTTTTTTGTGGATCATATCTTGCTTGAGATAATGAATGTTGTTGCTGGCGATGAAGATTATTATCTCTTCCAGTTGATGATAGCAACTCATCGTAAGGAGGCTGGACGTATCCACCAGGCATTATGAAGAGATTGGCATCATTTTTAGAAACCCTTTTTTTTACCAATTCAAGTTCTGAGCTGGTAAACGGACTGTTCTTCACTATTACGAGGACAGGATATTCGGTTCTTTGAGCGTTTGATCCAAAGGTTAATCCAGGACGATCTTCAAGTACTAAAATCTGCCTACCAATATCCTGCATACTCCTGTTTCCTCCTGTTTCCTCCTGCCGTAATGATTCAACAACAAGAGGGATAAGCCTGGGTAATTCAATATTCCAACGTACCATTACGAGCATTCCATTGTCTCCATTCAAGTGTTGTAAATACTGCTTAAACGCCTCTACTGTGTAGAGGTAATTTTCTGATAATGCATAGCCGCCAGCCAATTGAGCGGCCCAGGAATCCACGAGCTTTATGACTATTTTGTCATACTTTGAACTCGTAGAGCTGATAAACCGTCTTCCATCATCTATGAATAGATGAACATCCTTTCTGTCGTACAAATTTCCTGCCGAACTTCCGCCAAAACGTTTTGCTGCCGATACTATGAGTGGATTCAGCTCTACCGCGGTGACGCTCTTTGAGCCTCCTGCCAGTGCAACTAGGACATCCTCTCCGCCTCCGCCACCTATTACCAGAGTGCTATTATTGTTTGCACTCGATATTTCATATGGCATGTAATCCATGAAGTTTTTCAGCCATTGTAAATCCGAGTTAGAGCCATTCCATCTGAATACCGGGGTGTCAGCATCAGCGTCAATGGCGATTTGGGCTAGGGTTTTGGATCTGCCCGTGTTATCAGCATTGCCATTGCTATGATAATTCATCTGCTTAGTAACGTCGATCCTGGAGAAAGAATTCCATTGAGTCGATAGATGCTTAAATATTGATGGATTTGTAAGCTGATAATGCAATCCTTTGATTTCTCCGGGTTGTATTGCTAGTATTGTAGAGCCAGCATTAGTCGCTAGTAGTATGGCAGAAGCAGCAAACGCTATGAATGCATATGACCTTATCTTGTTTCCAATTGCTAATGATGATGTGGATGCATCTTTTTTGTTCTGTGTCGGGATGAATATCATGGCAGCGATAAGCGAGGGGCCGATAACCAGTAGGTCTATTGAGATTAGTACAGATTCTGCACCTAAGGTGCGCATAAGAGGATCAAGTATGAGTGTGGCTGTAGCGGCGCCCACCAAATCGACAAAGTATAGTTTGCTTATTTCTTTGGGCATTGCCAGGTATACTAACGCCATTGAAATTCCTGCAAAAAAGAAGGGAATCGACGAAGCCAGATAAAATAGATAGATGTAGGACGTGCTTGATGGGATAGCATGTCCTATTACAAATAAAAAGACCGGCAATGAAACTGCAAACACAATAATGGATTGAAGTATCTTCGATGGTAGCTTGTCCGCTGCTATTTTGGACTTTAGAATGTGTATCAGCAAGGCTCCAATACCAAGTCCGAAGAACGCTACAGAAATCGCCATAAAAGCATAATCATACCATAGAACAATTGAGAAAATCCTTGTGAGCGTAAGCTCAAATAGCAATACGCTTAGTGATAACACAAAAAGCGTAACGAATAGAAAAATCATTAGTCGGGGATAATGTGGCAATCCAAACCAAGACAAAAACCTGATTCATATATAAGTTTTCTCGGCTTGATAACCATTATCATCCTATGATTTCTATTTTTCTATAAATGAAGCGACCCCATATGATCTAGAACATTGTATATATCCATCGAGTCATGATGCACTCTTTTATAGTTCAATCGTTTAAGAAAAAATGAAGTTCAACTGTCATCAAAATTTTGTGATATCAAAGCAGATATAAATCCCAAGTCTTGGTTGTCAACTTACCGCAGAAATTCAATCGGTTATCTTACAAAAATGCTTCTATTCTACCATGGAGTAGGTTTACTCCTTATGCTGATTGGTACGTCCGTAACACAGAAGGTAATTTCAGACTATAAAGAGCCTTCAATACCACTTTCGCTCATTTCAGTCCTGTCTGCTGGACCGATTGAGGAAACAGTGTTTTACGGTATTCCATTTTATGTTTTCGGAAATAATTTTGTAGTTTTGGCAGGCGGAATTGCATGGGCAATGATCCACATATTGAACACAAATACAGTTACTATTAGCAACCTTGCATATGCGAATTGGCTATTCGTGATACCTTCACTGTTTTTTAGCCTTAGGACTTGGATTAGTGGAAAGGGTTGGTTTGCAATTCTCACTCATTCAGCGTGGAATGGGACATTTTTTATGCTAGGTTGCGCCTTCGGGGAAATATCCTGCATAAATGCTCCGTATGAAAAAATCTTCGTACTGCGCATAGGTAGTATAATATTATCGGGTGTATTGCTAACTTTAACGTATATGCTGTACAGGAGAACCCGTGATAAAGAACGGCAGCGACGACTTGCCGTTTAGAGCTTTTCTTATTCTAAATGAGGTAAAACGTTTGTTCAACAACCAGCAATACGGAACTATGTTATCGTAACATGGCATCAGAAGCTCCTGAGATTGACGGTCTTCACCGTTTTATGTTTTTTTCAACTCGGTATTTGAAGAAAGCAAATGTTCCAACTTTTGCTTTAGTATTGAATTGATTTTTTCGCCATCTGCTCTACCCCTGAGCACAGACATACACCTGCCCATCAACATGCCAAGTGATGCAATGCCTTTGGATCTGATTATTGACATATTTTGTTCTAAAATGTGGTCGATTGTACCCTGGAGTTCCTGCTCGTTTATAGGCGTTATCCCGAGTGCCGCAATCGCTTCATCCACTGTTTTGGATTCTTTTTTCATTATTTTTTCAAATATTAAAACTACTGATTCCTTTGCGATGTTACCTGCATCCAGTCTTTTGAAAGTGTCCAGAATTATATTTTCATTTAAAGGTGTCATATCCCGCCCCTGCCTTTGTAGGTTTATCAAATCTTCAGTAAGCTTTGATGCAATAAAGGCTGGCTGTATAGTTGTCGACCTTACAATGTCTTCAAATAATTTCAAGTATGGAGAATCAAATACCTGTTCTGCAAGCTTTTTGTTCATACCGTGTGTCTTGGCAAGTGTATTTATCATCTCATCCCACGGTTCTGGTATTCTGTGAGATAACGAGTCGAGCATTGTTGTGTTGCTGATTGGAATTGATTGTATATCAGTTTCAGGATACATCCTTGCAGCTCCAGGTCTTGGTCTGCTAAAGATAGTTTTACCATCAAAAGTTGCTGCACGAGTTTCGGCGGGTACGCCGTCTAATGCCAATTTTAATCTCTGAATTATGGCATCTACGGCAAATTCCACTTTATCATTGGGCCCGCCTACAATTACGAAGGCATCGATATCAGCAACTAACTCCAATTTCTTCTTAATTGCATCAACCTCTTCGCCAGTGATGCCATAATTTGGCAACTCATCGGAATGAAATACTCCGCCTAGACCATAGAATCTGACTAATTCGCTTAACTGCTTTCCTATCCTGATATCCGGATATGGTTCATATCCAATTATGCCAGAAAAACCTCTTACTCTGATTGCCTTGAAAACAGCCTTAGCGTCCCAGTCAGCAAGTGATTTTTTCACTATGTTTAAAGTAGACCTGCTTAGGATACTGGTCACATCTTCAATCCTATCTCCAATCCCGTCTACAAGATGCTTCTCTTTTTTTAGTTTTTGAGCTATCAGGATCAAACCATGTTGCCTTCGCATTTCATATTCGATTACGCTAATCAGTTGATCCAATTGCTGCACGCCTTTTACTTCAACAACGTTGCCATTTTCGACTGAAATGTTAACATCTTGTCTGATGCTTCCAAGTCCTCTTGCAACCCTCTTACTTGCTCGCAATAGCCTGCCCAGGGTAAGTGCAACCTGCATTATTTCTTGAGGTTTGCCAGTAACTGGTTCAAGTGCAATTTCGACAAGTGGAACTCCTAATCTATCAAGCCCATATTCCCTAATCATACCATTATCTAAAATCAGTTTCGCTGCATCTTCCTCTAGACAAATGGTCTGCACTCCAACCTTTTTACCATTAATGTCAAGATGGCCGCCATTCGCAACCAGCATTGTACGCTGAAATCCACTTGTATTGGAACCATCAATAACGATTTTGCGCATAATGTGTATTTCATCCGCAACCTTGGAATGGAGAGCAAGCGAAAATATTAATGCGGTTTCAAGCGCTTCTCCATTAACTTCGTGTGGCGGTTCTTCATCAGCTTCCACTAAACAACATGAACCAGCCGCAGCGCGATACTTTATGGTACGCATTTTTTTGGATTCAAATATTGCTGCAGGATCATATACACCAAGTTCACTCTGTGTTGGCCGCAGCCTGCGTTCAAAGAATATTTTATAATTTTCAGCCTCTTCACACCTACAGTCACAAAATAGCTTACTTTTTGTCGCAAGTTGCTGATGAATTTCAAGACCGACCCTGACGTTAATGGATTCTGGATTCATTGTCGGTATCATATTCAAAATGCTTTATACAACTTTTAAGCCTTGCGTATTATTAAATAGGGGTGCTTCTAATCTTGGATACAAGCCTTCTAAAATTACTTATCCAGTCCAAATAGGTAAACAACTGAGTAAACTGTGAGTTATCGTACAAAACAAAACAAAATCAGTTATATCTGTGACTGCAAACTAACCTCTGACAACACCGGGTTGAAGGATTTGATGGGGAAACTAAAATTACGGAATGAGGATAAACTTACTGATGATACCTTCAGTTAGGAATTCGGTAAGCATTAGATCAAAGTATCACTGAGGCGCTAAAATATAATGGAAGGTGATCAATTCATGTGGGGAGTTGCCACATCTTCTTATCAGGTAGAAGGAGGCATTGCAGACAACGACTGGGATTTTTTTACAAGATCGGAACATGTTAAGAAAAGAATTTCTTCGTTGACAAGACCAAGTGTATATTATAAAGGTAGACCCCAAGTCTTTTTACAGCCTGCTGGAGAAGCTGTCAGATTTTGGGATCCAAAATTCTATGTAAAAGACTTTGATAGTGCTAGAAGCCTGGGAATGAACACTTTTAGAATTAGTCTAGAATGGTCTCGTATAGAACCGCAAAAAGACGAATGGAATCAGGATGTAATCGATCACTATAAGGTAATGATAAGGTGTATGCGGGAGAGGGACCTAGTGCCCGTTGTTACGTTGAATCATTTCACACTCCCGTTATGGGTATTGACTCCACCTGGAACGTTTACAAAGAGAATAGGACAACAATTGTTACCGCCGCCATTAAGAGATGCTCCAATTGGAGTTCCGCCTTCAACAGATCCTTATTGGAACTCTCTTAGAGGATGGGAGAACTATAGGACAGTTGAAGAATTTATTAAATTTGTCGAGAGAGTGGTTTCAGAATTAAAAGACCAGGTTGATTATTGGATCACCCTAAATGAACCAGTTGCATCTGTCATCGGTGTCGGATATATAGCCGGTCTATCGCCCCCTGGGTTTTTCCTTGACGGTAATCGCGCAAAAAAGGTACTGCATAATCTAATAGAGGCACATGTTCAAGCCTATGATAAAATCACAGACCTTGATGATATCGATGCCGATGGAGATGGCCTCCCGAAAAGGGTTGGTTTTGCACATTTGATGATGGCAGTTAGCCCATCTAAACCTTCCAGGATAGTAAGCATAACTCTAAGAGACAATTGCGAAGCTGCCAGGAACTTTGAGTATTTTATAAATGACTACTTTATCAATGCTGTCATTAATGGAGAAGAAGATCTGAACTATCTGAACACCCTTCAAAGACATAACAAAGATAGCAAGGATTTTATCCTACACAAAGATTGGAAAAATAAGGCTGATTTTATCGGTGTTGATTATTATCGGCGTGTACATGTATATCATAGCAATATAGTAGCCTTATCTTCAGGAAGATTCGTCGGCGGAGCTTTGATAGACAATCTGCATGAACAGAAGAGGCATCAGCAACCTCATAGCATACTAAGCGATTTAGGTTGGGAAATCTATCCTGAAGGAGTATATGATTTGATTATGCGGACAAAAAATCAGTGGAAAAACATACCATTGTTTATCACCGAAAATGGCGTAGCCGACAGGTCTGATAGGTATCGTGCGCCCTTTATAGTAGCACATCTTCAGCAAGTCAAAAGAGCTATTGATGACGGTGCAGAAGTTATTGGATATCTACATTGGTCTCTTATGGATAACTATGAATGGCAGGAGGGCTACAAACCTGAAGCAAAGTTTGGATTATTTAAGATTGATAACAGCTACAAAAATGTCGAACAGCAGTCGTCTGATTATAACAGGCATATAACTAAAGGTGCCGAGGCACTCAAACTTGTCATACAAGAATCGTTTAACGAAAATAAAAAAGGATTACCAGCAAGTTCAGCCATCTTAAAAGCAAAAGATAATTTTGGAACGTTCACACATGATGGATCAACTATTGTTCTAGCGAAATAGCAACGATAACGGCAACAATAACGACAACAAGTTATGCTACGCTCCACACTTGCGTAACAGTGAACCTTTGTCCCAAAAACTGGCGCTTCTGTTTGTAAATGTTCTAACGATTCAGATGGCAATAACATAAGGACAGATCTACTTGTTATAGTACTTCCATACATCTATCCTCTATAGGACTTACTGCAGATATTTCATTGGCAAGATTTTCTTGCATCATTTTCGTGGCAGATTCCACGCTATTGCTGTTGGCAATAACCCACATTGCCTTTACTATGGCGGTTTCCGGCATCATATTCGATAAGGGGATTACGCCTATGTTAAGTAGATCCCTTCCTGTATCATACACAGTCATTCTGATCCTACCCCAAATGCATTGGGATGTCATAAACACCATTATCCCTGATTCTATGGCCTTTTGTATTTTCGGGATACATTCTCTGCTTATATGACCTAATCCTGTACCTTCAAGGATAATTGCCTTGTATCTCGGTGTCGTCATAACGTGAGTTATTAACTCGGGATCAAAACCAGGATGGTATTTTAGCAAAATAACCCTGCTATCATAATCTGACTTGACTGCAAAATTACCACTACCATCCCAGTTATTGCTTCGTTTTTGTAGTTTTATATCCAATTGTTGTGGCTGCGTTTCTAGAAGATCACCCTTGATAATGGCAACAGGTATGGCGTCTATTGATTCAAAGGCATTACGTCTACTTGTATGGTTTTTTCTTACGCGAGTCCCAATATGACAGGCAATGACATCGTCAGAATAACTGGCATGCATTGCAACGAATACGCCAGAAAAGTTGGACTTTATCGAAAATATTGTAGCGCCAATGAGATTTAGAGCTGCATCAGACGATGGTCTGTCAGATGATCTCTGCGCTCCGACCAATACTACTGGTATGGGAAGATTTTGTAAAGCAAAACTGAGAGCTGATGCTGTATAATGCATTGTATCAGTTCCATGGGAAATAATGATTCCCTGATACCTGCCTGACTTTACTTTTTCCCCTACCTTATTAGCAATCAAAGTCCAATGTTCCGGCCTTAGGTTTTCGCTATATTCATTTAACAGTATTTCAGGATCGACTGAAGCATACTTTGCCAATTCGGGGATAGAAGCATATAGATCAGACGCAGAAAGGGCCGCATGGACTCCTCCGGTTCTATAATCTATTCTGCTTGCAATCGTGCCACCCGTACTAATCAAAGCAATCCTTGGATGTAATTCGTCCTGCTTTTTATCATCGTTCGCTCCCTCTCCCCTTTCATCTGTTAACCAAGCATTAGTGGCCGTAGATCGTGTAACATTAGGTACAATGGAAACATTTTGATCTGAGCATTGCATAATTTTGATTATGGATCGAATATGGGTCAATTCAATCCCAATATTATATCCACTTTTCAGTTTAATAACAATGTGGTTTTCATCAGCTGATTCATAACGTGGCATCAAGATAGCTGTAAATTCAGTATCGGAGGTGGTGGTGCTTATCTTAACGGTGTCTCCTACTGAGATGCCCTTTGCAGTAAGCAATCCCAAACTTTTCCCTTTATATTCACTCGCTATATCCTTATTTTCTCCAATCGGCAAGATATTTACCTTAAACAGATATATCTTCTGCATATTATACATTGAGAATCCAGTCAGAATTACTACCAAATGATTAGTTATCCGAGGATCCGTTAACTGGCTATTGATTAGGTGCCTACAGTAAAACCGTATCTATAAATATTAAATATTGAATAGCCAAACCAATCCTCTCCTGTCCCCTTCTAGCTAGTAGTAGTTAATTCTATGTGTGCCATGTTTTGTTATCTTGAAAATGATTCTTTAGAATCGAAAAATTTAAGAAATATCGGAGAATGATCCTCTGTATTTAAGTTGTTTAAGGTATTCGATGTGTATGTTCAATGATTACAATACTTCTTAGTTCAAGAATAGCCAGAATAGCCTCTTCTATGATGCGTTTTGTAATGTAGCCAAAATCCCATGCATCTATGAATCTTTGGTATTCTTGTTCTAGTATCCTTGTTGTATCTTGGAATTCAGCCATTTTCTCAGGAGTCTCTGGCGCCTCATAACCCTTGGCAACCATGATGGGGCATCTCTTGTCTCCTGATAGGGGAATATACCATGCATTTTTTGCAAATTCGTATTTACCTGTAGTGATAGCATTATACATGCGCATTAGTTCATCATTTGATAGCTTTTGTAAGTCAATGAACCAAGATTCGTTCTCAAATTTCACTACTGATGGTCTGTTGTTAATGTTGCCATCCATTCTGCCTTTTACATCGTTATTTCCAAATAACAAATATGCTATAGGTATAGTCAAACAGATAAAAATACATTTTCACCATCTTAACTAAAATCTTGAAACGAGCAGCAATAAAGTACTATTAACAGGAAAGATTATTCCATATGTCGAATTTATTCACACAGTTTACGAACTAGTTCCACTCGTGCATCGCATCTTCATTAGAAGATAATCACTCAATAATGCTCTGATGGTTTCATGTGATGTTTCCAATAGTTGTTTCTCCCTCGCTCGCCATGAATCGACGAAAATTAATTAAACTTATAAATTTATTAATTTGACTCAGAATATTTTTGAAATATTGCTTTGATTCTCGCTATCCCATGTATATCTTCCACAATTTTGACAGTGTGCGGGGTGACAAGTTTCTTCCAATCCGCATCCCTTGCAATCCTTGACCTAATTTCCGTAGCGGACAATTCTTTTCTTTGACGCAGTATTGGTCGGACAACCTTCGTACCTCTCTCTTTAAAAAGGAGACAGGTAAACTTATCATTTGTGAAAACCACCTCATAGCTTGGGACGAGAATATCTATGTAATGCGTCCAGAGTGAATGCACACCTACATCTGCAACGGGGATCAGAACTATTCTTTTTAAATCAACTTCGTCGTCAGCATTCAGCGAACCTTTAATCATCTGAATGCGTTCGCCTGCAGTAAATGGGTTCTTTAATTCATGACTTTTCTGCGCGCTTCCTATTACTATTACAAGCTCTTCGATGTGCCTGAGTGCAAATTTGATGGTGGCTAGATGTCCTAGATGAAAGGGTTGAAATCTTCCTACAAAGAGCCCATTTGGCATTAAATATATAATGTATTTGATTAGATAAAAATAATCTTGTTAAATTATCATGTTGATATCTGGCCTTCTAATGTACAATTTAAACTGTCATAATTTTCACATCGGTAAGATTATTTTAATCATGCTTTTACGCCATGAAATGAGATCTCAACTCACCCGTCTTTATTATCAACTGTAGTGTTTTCATCAATCCCATCATTAAAATTGCTGATTTCAGTCTTAAAGAAAGGGCTTTATGCTTCATTTGAATAGGTGCTAGAGAATTCTCCATGCTAAAAATTGATGGCTCGTATGGTGAAGGAGGTGGACAGATTCTAAGAACAGCGGTTTCACTTTCTGCAATAATAGGTAAACCAATTGAAGTCATCAATATTCGATCCAAACGTTCCAATCCCGGTCTGCGTCCACAGCACATGATTGCAATAAAGACCGTTGCAGACCTGTTTCATGCCAGGGTTGAAAACTTGAAAGTAGGGGCAGACTGGATAAAGTTTATACCAACTACTGTCGACAAATTTGAACACAATTTTATAAAAATCGATGTTGGAACCGCAGGCAGCATCCCGCTGGTATTGCAAACTGTAATTCCTGCAGTCTCTCTTTCTGGTAAAAGCCTAAGCATTCAAATTAAAGGCGGTACCGATGTAAAAATGGGTCCTACAATAGATTATTTTCGATATGTTACAATGGGAGCATACAGAAACATTGGAATAAATACCACTATAGATGTTTTGAAAAGAGGTTACTATCCAAAAGGCGGAGGCATAGTAACAGCAGAAATTAGTCCGTGCCAAAGACCAAGCACATTTGATCTTTTGAATATAAGGAAGCTGGAACCTAAAATTACTGGTGTGTGTTGTCAACTATCTAAAGATGTTGCAGAACGCCAGATTTCATCATCTCTTTTAAAATTAGAGAAAAATGGTGTCTATTGTAGTAGCTATTCGTCATCATTTGAAACTTCATTATCGCCGGGCTGTTCGGTTCTGGTATATTCTGAATCTGACTTTGGTCCATATATCGGCGGCGATTCCATAGGAGAAAGAGGTAAGTCGGCAGAAAAGGTGGGATCAGAAGCTGCAGACCTATTTTTGGAAAGTTACCAGGATAGCATTCCTGTCGATTTCTTTCTTGCTGACATGCTTGTGATTCCATTAAGTCTCTCAAAAGGAGTATCACGATACAGGGTAGGAAAACTTACTGATCATCTTAAAACAAATCTACAAATTGTAAGTCAGATAGTCGGTTGCAAATACGATATTGAACCTGCAGATAAAAGCTACATCATTAACATTAAAGGGTATTTCTGTAAATAAATGTGTATGTGTCTATGCATGGTATTTTCGTTAATCCACAAGTAAGTAATTATATTTGATCCAGAAGCTCGCTTGCTCAAGTTGATCAGTTTCATAAGCTCAGTTATCCTCTTGGCCTTCGAGTTCTCCCAACCTTGATTCTAATCCGGCAACCTTATCAATCATTCCTCTATACAGAGGCCTGGTTGCTGCATGAATCTGATATGGGTAGGCTAACATTGAAACCGTCAATCAGAAGAGGGTATTAATATATAGTTCATTCTTGGCAAGTGCTAAGGGCATTATGGGTATAGACTTTTTCCGAATTGTGCAACAATGCCCTAAGATACTTGGCTATATCGCTATATCCCTCGCTTTCCATGCAATGTGTCTCCCGCCAGATATATAACAAAACCAAATTGGTATCGGAAAATTATTAATAGAGCATAACTATGCCTTAATAAAATAACGCAAAAACAGAAAGAAAGAGAGGGATAGATTATATAGATATGAAAGCAGTAATTCTCGTTGGTGGACTGGGAACAAGGTTACAGCCATACACATTCTTTATTCCTAAACCAATGTTACCGTTAGGCAATAAACCACTCCTTGAGCACCTAATTGATTGGCTTAAAAGTAGTAGTATCACTGGTAATGGTAATAATTCTGAGGTAGTAGATCATATTGTCCTTTGTGTAAGCTATCTTCATCGAACAATTGAAGATTATTTTGAGGATGGCAGCAGGTTTGGTATAAAGATAGAATATGCCAGATCTGAAAGACCCTTGGCAACAGCGGGACAGCTAAAGACAGCGGAAAGACTGCTGGATGATACATTTGTGTGCCTATACGGGGATTCAGTTTATGAATTTAATCTGGGCAACATGATAGACGAACATAGAAGAGCCAAAGCATTTATTTCAATGGCACTATTATCATATAAAACAAAACTAAAGTATGGTTTCATTGATGTTGATGTACATGAAGGCAATAGTAGTAATAATAGTACGATCACCAGCTGGACAGAAAAACCCGAGGTTAGTGGATTAATTAACATTGGATGTTATGTAATGGAACCAGAATTTCTCAAACTTATTCCTATGTCAAGTGCTTTTGGAATGGATGATGCGGTGAGAAAAGCACTTGAACAAAAAAGAATTGTAAAAGGATACAAAATCGGAGAATCAGGCTTTATCGATATAGGAGACAAAAAGTCATATCTTGATGCATACAAAAAGTATGTAGAGAAGTTGGGAAAGATATAGAGAAGAACAGAACAGAAGTGTTTACTTTTCAACTTTATCAGATAAGACCGCCAGAGATTTTTAGGTTCTGAGTAATGGTGATCTTTGTTAGATGTGCAGCTGAATCTGAATCTGTATAAAGAAACTATACGAAGGATCTATTTCTATAATGTAGTGCTTTCGGCAGATCTCCCCTTATCATTGCGCATCTGCGTGTTCTTCTACCGGGTATACCAGCTTTAGGCGATTTTAGAATAAGTTAATCTCATATGAGACATTCAACGTTCTTAGAAGGACAAGGAGATCACATGAAAGGAATAAGTAATGCAAATGTGTTTGTACCTTGATTGGACAGCAAAGGATATTACGCGCTTCTTGGAATTTCTGAACATGCCAGCTATCAAGAAATTAAGAGAGCATATAGAGGTCTGGCTAGGAAATATCATCCAGATAGGAATAATTCCTCCTTTGCTGAAGATATAATTAAGAAAATTAATGCTTCTTTTGAAGTCCTTTCAGACAGAGATAAGAGGCGAGAATATGATACAACAGGATTTACCACTATACAAATTGATAGGGGTGAGTCAAATAACGAGAACAAGGATACTCATGATCAAGTCCACACAAGTGACCGCAGTGCTAACAGCAGTCGCGTATACTCTAGTTACAATCCAGACGATAATAATCATTATGGAGGAAGAAAGACACAGAATGACAGTATTAGTAATGATGGGTCTAATGCCAGGATACAAACGACGATAACAGATTTAGATACTCCCAAGGGTCGGTTTCATATCGTCATAGAACCGTCTCTTTGTATGGCATTTGGCAGCTGCGAAACGCTTGCGCCCAAAGTCTTTGTAGTGGAAAAGAACAAAAGAATAAACCCTAAGGCAAGGATAGAATCAGAAAGTGGCGCAAACATTGAATCAATACTTTCAGCAGCACAAACATGTCCTACAAAAGCGATTAGAATAATGGATAGGTATACTGGTGAACAAATTTTTCCCTAATTGTCTATTTGGGGATCCTGAATTCTATCAATAAAAATACATTGGGCCAGAATCCATGGAAGTTCTGGAAAATATCTTTTAATAGATTCAAAATGGTCCTAGATGAATGCAAATATAATAGTGCAAGATCAAAGTCCACTGGTAAGATTCTGGTTGATTGATGCTATACACAAACAAATGACGGATGGATAGATGAAACAGGAATGCGGTACAATAATCTAGGCTTGACAAACAGGTTTTGAAGAATGATTTAAAACTCCCAGTATAACTTCACAATGGTTTTTCACAATGTGGTTGAAATGCTACCCAAGACAAATACTTTCTGAGATGGTTCTTTGAAGGTCATAAATAAAACATGGGCCCTTATGGTAATGATAAATCACAGCACTGATCGATCACTTTGCTATGCGCTTGACTGGCTGACTACGTAAACTCGCGCAAACCTGGGAAAAATGTCGCTAGAGATGTGTGTTAAGATAAAAACGCTTCTAGAACTAGACAATCATTTTTAATTAAAGATATAATATCAATATCTTCCGATTAATATAAGAGCAAGTATTTTCTAACTGCTACTGTATATGGTGAGTAAAACCAAAACAAAGACACGAAAAAAGGGAAAGCCGACGAAGGGATCGAAAAAATCGAAGGCTAATCTTAAGAAAAGGAGCGGCGTAAAGAAGGCAAGAATAAAAAGGACAAAAGCTATAGTAGCACGACCAAAGAAAGTTTCTTCAAAACGAAAAAAAACAACAATAACAACCCCTCCGACTACCAATACAACCAGCCCATCTGAACATGAAGAGACGTCTCTTTTGACCGAGGAAAATACATCGTCATTGGATGAAGATGTTGCAGTGAGTGGAACAGGAGAATCAGAGCCAGGAATATCTGAGAGAATATCTGACGAGGAAATGGCATCATCTTATACTTCGAATACTGAGCCGGCTGAAGATCAAGATGTCAAGGATAATGGTGGTACATCAGAGACGGTGTAATATATGAGGAAATCATCCCGTAGTTGTTAGCCTGATCCCATGAATAACTCGATTCTGTCTCAGCAGTCACATCAGAATTTAAATTGATGGATAGGCATAGTGCTTCTATTATTCAAGGAAGTAAGCATTATATTATAATTATTTGATGAGTTATAATTTTTCCTTCGCTCACTAAACAACAGCAGTGGCACCAACCATCCAGCACACAAACATACATTGTGGTTGAGCATAAAGCAAGTTACATAATGGTAACTTAAAATAGCCTAGATGCGGCTGAAACAGTTCTAGGATTTCTTGGCTCTGATAGGATTGTTTATAGCAATTTCAAAATGGAGCAGGCGGAAAATCGTATAAAGGAAGGAAGAAGGAACAAGAGACTACATGTGTGATTTTGGAATAATCACAGAAAAAGGAATTCTCTATCTAGACTCTCTGGAGAACATAGCAGGAGTTTACAAATATATCTATTGATAATATCAGTTGAATTAGAGGCATTACAATGAGTTTAACTCAAATAGGTGGATTAAAGCAAATAGCGTGATTTACAAAAGCTAAACCGATATAATGTCTAT
>Ga0207663_10000419_pt1 | contig 18401 bp, 17 predicted proteins | sample LARL53metaG_FD_184346 | JGI IMG/M metagenome (GOLD analysis project Ga0207663, IMG submission 184346) | Corn, switchgrass and miscanthus rhizosphere microbial communities from Kellogg Biological Station, Michigan, USA - LAR L5-3 metaG... | ecosystem: Host-associated > Plants > Roots >...
TACAACCAATTACAACTCTGTACCCTGTTTGGAATATACTTTTACCATGTGTTCCATAAGTCTGTAAGAGGCCTTAATAGCATCGCTTAATTCTTTATTCTTCCGAAGTTTAGCCTCTATACTTAAGGTATCTCCCAAAAAGATAGCATTAATTTGTATTCCCCCATCATCAGTTATCCACTTAAGTGTAATCTCCTCATTATCACTATCATCCTTTTTGGAGTATCCTAACCAACGTAGTACTCCAAACCATTTACCTCGAAGATTTAACAGGAGTCTTTGGATGGATATATCTGGAGGTAAAAGTGTTTGAATTAAGGGAATTGAGGATTGAGCAGAATTATTTAGTAAATATATTTTTGGTCTTTTAATGTTAACACTGACTTTATACCCTTTAGGAGTATTTTCCACGATATGCTGTTCTTCGAGCCTATCGAGAGTCCTCGAAAGTGTTTCCTGATGCATTCCCACTATTCTCTTTAGCCCATCAAAGCTGAACTCTGTAAAATGCTCATCTTTTATCGTTTGTAGGATGATTTTATCATTCTCCCCAATGAATGGAGATTGATCTCCCATATCATGACTATCTTTTTCTCCTCTCGACATAGTGGCATCATCTTTTAGCCTCGGCTGTAGAACTCATCTCTGAACATACTCTGACAATATAGATGGCAAGAGGCTAACCTATTGCCTTGCTGTATCACTACATAATACATGGAGGCTAACAATAAATTGACTAGTTATTATCAAACTTAGTCACAAAAAATTTGTCTGATGCAGATTGTTATTTTAGGATCGTTGATAATGGTATCTGATGCCTGTCTTGACATGCTAGCTGAATACTACAAAAACCATAGTCAAAAATTAGAAATTAGTGTCAGTATCTGTGGGAAAGAGGCAGACAATCGTCATTCTTTATTTTATCTAGATATTTGTTGATTTTCTTTATGTAATGTAGTGAATAAGTAACCTTAAGAATGATGTTGTTATAATTTACTATTATATTATTATAATCTACTATTTCATCTCGTTCTCTAATTGCAGATAGTACGTAGTACTTACTGTTACGATAAGATTCCACTCCTAAACTAAATCTACAAAATAAATTACATTATAATTCGTCTATCGGAAACTTTGTCGTACAGCCAACGCATTCATAGATCTCTTTTCCAACTGGACCAGTAACGTTAAATCTTACGATTGTTGTACATTTTGGGCAACGTCCTTGTACGCTACGAGTCTTTCTCTGAGGCTTACCAATTGTTCTTTTTCTTCTACCACCCATGAGCATATACATCACAACCTAGCTTTTAGAGTTTTACAATCTGGTAACTATGCATCGTTGCACTATAGGAAGAACACATATCTCAATTTGTTACCTATCAAACAATCGACCCTCTCAGCCAGTCGCGAGAGAATCACGAACTTATATAGATACGTTATCTATACATGATTGTCAATTAGTTGATAGATAGCAGGCCGTATACGTTTCCAAAAGGTATTCTGAGTTTCATACTTGTTGTCCTACAATACAGGACATCTTATGCCAAATCTCACATTGCTGATCTAATAAATCTTTTTCTCCAATTAATTCCAGTGGATATATAAAAATTATTAGTAAACCCTTGGTAACGTATTTTTCGCAGTCATGGATTAAGGACGAATTTACAAGAGAGTAACCCTGAATAATATTGATAATCCAGCTAGTTCTGCAATATGTATCCCTACAAAATATGGCAGTAATCCTATGGCATACAAGGGCTCCATTGCAAAATAAGCATATACGGCGATCATATTATGTAAAATGAGCAAACCTACGAAAAACATCAGTCCTACAGTGAATATTGCTCTGGTGTTCCTGTAGACCTTCCCGTACACAACAAACATTGCTGTTAAGATTCCAATATTCGCAAATCCCACTACTGCGCTGACGCTCATCAGAGGCTCCATGGAGTAAAAGAAATATCAATTGATTTCTCTTATTTACTTTTTTCCAGATCTATTTTTATTATTTTTCTGTCTTAGACTTTATCTCGTTAAATGATTCTAGATTGACTTCAAGATAATTGGAAATAAAATATAAAACTCCATATTTTTCTCCCATCTTGACGACCAAGTTATTTTTTTCAAGTACTGTAATATGATGCCGGATTGCTTTATAATCAAGTGCTAGCGCTTCTGAAAGCTGGTTAATATTATATGGACGCTCTTTTAACAAATCAATAATCTTGATTCTATTATTCCCCCCCTTAGAGCCGGCAAAAAGATACCATAGTAAGCGTTTGGCATTAGGGTCAGGCATTATAACCAACTATTCGGATTATTCTGAATAATAATAATAATAATAATAATAATAATTTAAACTTGAACAAAATGGTAAAAGTAAAAATGATGAGCGCAGAATTATAGATCTTGACAAGTCATGGCGATTGAGGGAATTTGGCGTTTTTTAATGCTGTTATTTGCTCCGTATTGCCGTCTGGAGCTTGTCTTTATTCTAGAACATTAAGCATTACCATACCAGTATAACATTTAACATTGATTCTGGACTTTAGTTAGAAATGCATTGATAAATGGATTCTGATAAATGCTAAACTATCCATTTAGCCGATTGTTAGATTCACTTTGAGAAAAACCGCTAATATGAAGAAACAGGTCACTCGCACATATTACTTGTTTTAGAATATCATCATTATTACATATACATCATAGGTTCTCTATCTGCTTAGTTATTGCATTCATTGATTCGTTGATCATGAATTAAGGATCGGAGTCTCTAGTAATACTTAAATCGTTTGCCGAAGCATATTTTATTTCCTTTTTTCTATCAGCATCCTTCGGTTTATTTACAAAATTGTGCACCTCTTTTTATGGTCGGAGTGAGTAGTGAGCGAAGCACAAAAATAAGAAAAGACAGCATCAAAATAATTGTCTCGACCGGTATTAAGCCAGCTTATCTTGCTGCTGTATCAGGATTGTTAGTTTACTTATCAGAAGAATGGAAATAATGTTGAAATGCAGAGTATATATGTGAATAAAGAGCAATCTTTATTTCATATCATCATGATCCAACCCTTTTCATCTTCGAACCGCATTTAGGACATGCAGCTTGTCTATGCTTTGTTCCACAGCTCATACAATAGTAGTTCAGTGAATTATCTCCAAACATTGAAGAAGATGACATTGAACCGAACATTCCCCCCATCCCCATCCTTCGCATCATTCTCTTTCTCATATAGAAATTAAGCAAGATGAAAACTCCGAATATAGCTGCTAATGAATAAGGAAATGGTAATAATAGAGAGATGGCAATGCTAATGCCAAAAGAAATTCCCATCCATAGTATTTGGTTCATGAGGAATTGTTTGTTGCTACTCACGTTTACTCATATACTATTAAACATTACACAGTTATTAAAATAACGCTTAGAAATTCCAAATTAAATGATAAGCAACATATAATTCTAAAATGTCAACAAAAAATTTTCTATACCAGAATATATTTATGGAGTTAATATGTAAGTTAATATGTAATAGATTTATTATGACTACCTTAGAATCATCGCAGCAAGAGATTCAAAAACACAAAGCAAATTGCCGAAATCTCCTTACATTATCACCAAAAATACGCTATGTCGGAGTAATAAACAAATTTGGACGAACTTTGGTAGGACAATTACGTAAAGATGTGAAACCATTATTCAAGCCCGATGAAGCTAGAAATGAGTTCTTTATGGAAGCAACAAGAAATCAGTTAAGAAAAAACTTTGAATCATCTATTGGCAAAACAGACTACACCTTCACAGAAAATGAAAAGGTCAATATATCGACATTATCAAATGAAATTAACTTTTACTATATAACCTTCGATAAAGATACAGGCATCCAAGAACTCGGAAAAGTGATTGAATCAGCCAAAAAATTAGTAAGACACGGGCAACCGGCCTGACTTTATTTGTGTTTCTGTCACTGATCTGATTATTTTGCAAAAGCTTTGAGTTTGCCACGCATTTCCTTATCTTTTGAAATAGACGGGTGATTTGGATCTACGAGGATGACCTCGTACCAAAGATGCATACCATCCTTGTGTAAGTAATAAGAACCTAATACTTCTAGGTTAGGAAATTTTTCGTTCACTCGCCTTTCAGCAACTTTACGCATGCTTATTCCTTGTTTAATATGAACTACACCCAGATGTTTAGGTCTTCTACCTGAAACGGGCCTCTGTTTTCTCATTCCTCCTCTGCCTACTCTAGCGCGTACCACAACTATCCCTTGCTTTGCCTTGTATCCTAATCTCCGCGCACGATCAAGTCTGCTTGGTCTTTGAATTTTATGAATCGTCGGTTCTGTTCTCCATAAAATGGATTTGGATTTTAGTTCATCGGCATTAGACTTCCACATTTTGGTCCAAGTCGCCCTCATGTAGCTATGCATGTTCATTTCTACTGATGATGCCCTTAATATCTGTATATAAGGCATTTATTCAGTCTAACACAAATGGGCATGAATGTAATGTCTCTATTATCGGCAGATAATAGAAATGAAGTATAGAACATATTAATTCCCCTGCCTGTATAATATACACGCATATGACTTGGGAGTTAACTAAAGAATTAAGCAAAAGATCAAGGGGATTCTTCGAATTTGTTATGCCGGCCATAGACATGGTTGAAGATGGGAATGATTTAATTGTTAGAATCGACTTGCCAGGTTTTGCAAAGCAGAACATCAATCTCAGAATTGTAGAAAATACACTATCAATTCATGCAAAAGGAGAAGAACATGAATACCATGGAACTCAATATTACAGACAAAGACCTCTTCAGATAAACAGAAAAATAATGTTGCCTATCTCGACTAGTGATGGTGAAAACATAGTTGGAACAGCCAAGTACGAAAACGGTGTTGTTACATTGAGGATTCCAATTCCAAGATCAAGCTACATCCCCATAACATGATTGTCATTGTCATACTATAAAAATTACGATGTTATTGTAGGTGATCTCTGGGTCATCAATTAAGGTCAAATACAAAGCAGCACTTGATAATCGCGAACTGATGCCTGCATAACATTAGCAATTATAATGTGTATTATTCATGTACTCATTCATTCTGAACCAATCCATGAACGATTTCCCAAGATGGAACCTGATGCCTAGATGACTCCGCGCATTATCTGAATAACTTTCTCTGCAATTACCATAGATGCGAGTTCCTGTGCTTCTTTGGTTTGGGCTCCTATGTGTGGAGTACAAATTACGTTCGGTAATTCTAGTAGCATTTTGTTAGTTGGTGGTTCTATTTCAAATACATCCAAGGCTGCGCCGGCAATTTTGCCATCGGTTAAAGCTTCAAATAACGCTTTTTCATCAATAACTTCGCCACGTGACGTATTTATAATATAAGCTGTCGATTTCATCTTAGAAAAGCGTTGTATGTTGAACATGTGTTTTGTATCATGATTTAAAGGTACATGGCAAGTAATGAAATCGGCGCTTTCGACCAATGTATCTAGGTCAGTTGTAATTAAACCAACTTCTTTGATAAAGTCCTTATTTATTGGATATGAGTCATATCCAATTAAATTCATCCTAAGTGCTTTTGCTATCCGCGCAACATTCCGACCTATATTCCCAACTCCAATAATTCCCAGATACTTGCCCTTAAGTTCTATACCAATTAGATCCTTCTTTATCCAGTTCCCTTTTTTTGTTTCCACATCTGCATGCGGAATGCTACGAGCAAGCGATATCATATACCCAACAGTAAGTTCTGACACGGCATTGATCGCCGCTTCTGCTGCGTTGATTACACGAATGTTTCTGGATTCAGCTGCCTTGACATCTATATTGTCAAGACCGACACCCACTCTGGCAATGATTTTCGTATTAGTTGCTGCATTTATAACCTCATCACTAATTTTTGTCCTACTTCTAACAATAATAACATCATAGTCTTTAACGGAAGAAATTAATTCATTTACCTTGATTTCTGGCATGTAGTCAACCGTCATTCCCGCTCTCCTTAAGCTGTCAATACCCACCTGATCAATAGAATCGCAAATGAGGATCTTGCCACTAACTTGCATAGGCCCTAAAAATCTCCACTTATATATTAATTTCTGCTTCCGCTAATGAGACCATACACGTAACGAATCCGCATGAGTAAAAATCAGCAACTTTTAGAATTTGAGATTGGTTTTATACGGTCATAAAAGATATCGACTAATAGACGTATTGATTTGCATGCATACAAACCATTGTATGTTTATTTCTGTTCCTGATCATACCATGTTATCTGGTTAATTGAATGCCTACTAATGGCAACTACATTATAAGGATAACCGGAGATGTAGTTGCAAATCATACCTATGAACTTTCCACATACTATATCAGATTCAGAAATATTGAAAATTGAAAGCTTGGTTACGATGATAATAACCTAATTGACTGTGGTTGTATAACATTGTGTCTTTTCTAATAATGATTAGAGAAGTCAAAGCGTTTTGAGTTGGTTACGTAAATTAATATAATAACTGCAAATTTGTTCTACCTGTACAAATAAAACTAATATATGAAAAGAATTCCAACAAGAAGCTACTATCATGGAACCAGCCTCGGATACTTCCTCTACTCCTACCTCAACTGCAAATGAAAATCTCAGGAAAAGGTATAACAAACTTGTAATAATAGATCTTAAGAAACGTGCTATTCTGCGAAATCTAGTAAAACAAAATACATTATGTGAACATAAGCAAATTTATACTCAAGCAAATGCCATTTGCAGACGAATATCGACTTCTTATGAAGAAGGAAGGATTTCTGCCGAGCAGGCTCTTGGATTGATGATTGAAGCACATAATCAAATGAGTCATCATGCGCTGCCGAAAGACGTAGTGGCAGCCGAAATGAATAAGCGTTTAAATAAATTGGAAAGAGGAGAAGAAAACACTAGTTTTGAGGTAACTATGGCAAATGTTAGTTATGCTAATGGCCGAGATGCAAATAGCGACGATCCTTTAAATAAATATTCTGAAAGCTACTGGGCCGAAGTAATATAGGAGCGCGAATGCATACTGAACAGGGATAGGACGTAATGCGCGTTTCTAGACTATTTACTAACAAAGCGTTTGTTTTTTATTAAGAACTATATGTTCAACATTGACAGCTTCGACAGGACCTACTAGTAGCATCATGACATTGGAAGCAAGCCCATTTTATATGATAGTGGATGATAGTGGATGCAATTCAGAAATTTGAAACCAGTATGAGAGACGTCTAATACATTAGAATCCTTTCTTGTAATTCAATTATAAAATGTAATAAAAATCTATTTTATAGTAAAAATTTATTAACGATAATCGCATTATAAATATAATGTCTGCCATAATCTTCAGGTATGAAGATGACGACAAAAAGCCGGTACCTTTATCTATATGCCGAAAATGCGGACGTCAAGTAAGGATAGATGGTCACTGCGACTGTGAATCTATATTTTTTGATCGTAGTGAGGAATTAGAATCACATTCCGATATCCCGTGATGCACCCTAAAATTTCTTCCTTTTTCTTGTTTAGTTCTTTTTACAATGCTAGCTAGAGACAGACCAAATGATGAAAAGTGAAGATAGACCTGGCCTGTGTAAAGTAAATTACTATTATTGTTGAATTCAATGTACTTTGGCTGAAAACTAGAGATATCTGCAAAGTAAACTTATTTACTAGCATAGTTCATGGGTATATTGAATATATGGTAGACCTAATTTATGGCCGAGGTATAACTGACATTATTCATGAGACACCATTTTATTTTAGCATATTTAAAAAATACGCTAGCATCAAACTTTTACATGCAAAACCAGCATTATACGGTTCAGTAGATATTATCAACGTCTGTAACTTACATTGCACTCACTGTTATTGGTGGTTGAACAGAAAGGAAAATGACCAAGATCTAAGTGCAGAAAGATGGAGAGAAATAATTAAAGAAACTTTTAAAAAACAACACATCTACATTGTGACTTTGGTTGGTGGAGAGCCGACATTGAGACCAGACATAATTCAAGTTTTCTGTGAAGAAATGCCAAGAAGGGTGTGTGTCGTAACAAATGGGACGTATCCTTTAAAGAGATTCGAAAATCTATATTTTTACTGGATATCTTTGGATGGAACAGAAACAGTACACGATAGTATTAGAGGAAGGGGCTCATATGCAAAGACTAAACAAAATATTTTGGACTACTCAAAGGGTCCACCTCGTCATGGCAAACCCGCTTGGAAAGATATCTGGATCACAATGACAATCAATTCCGTAAATTACAATAGTATAACAGATTTAGTCGAAGAATGGAGGGGGAAGGTAAACAAGATAGGATTTCAATTTCATACACCATTTATTAAAGACGACCCCCTATGGATCCCATTCGGAGAGAGACGTAGCGAAATGGTTGATATCATTATAGAATTAAGAAGAAAGTACCCAGACTTTGTGATTAATGGCGAAAAACAATTGTCCTTGATGAAAGGTAATTGGGGAGGAGTTGGCACCATACCAGTTCAATGTCCCTCATGGGCCATACTTTCATTAGATCATATGGGAAGGGTAAAGCAACCATGCTGCATAGGAAGTGCAGACAGCAAAGGGTTAAAACCAATTTGTGAACAATGTGGTCTTGGCTGTTATTCAGTACTTGTTGCTAATGGGATTACTGGTTCCTGAGCTGAAAAAATCAGACATAAGCAATGAATACTGAAACTGATCTATTTGTCAGATGTCTTAGATGTAAACATCAAAAGATTGATCATGACAGAAATACTAGTAAAGATAAAATGAAATGTTTGATAGGCAATTGTAGCTGCAAGACGTTTGTTCCAGACAGAAAATACTACAGAACAAGCAAAAAGTAACAAAATTACATCTACAATTGTGAACATTAATGCATCTACGATTCAGCATATTTTGACGAACAATACAAAAGTGACGGTTCTTTTTATCGGTCGTTTTTTTTATTGATGCTATATTTTTTAATATCCTATCCTGTGTAAAGATATTACTTGTTTAATAAAGTGCCATCAGATTTCAGGCTTGTAAGAAATGGGAAATTTTCTCACGAATGGGCTTCTAACCACATGGCAATACTTGATAGGATTCGAAATAAAAACGAACAGAGCAGACCACTTCTAGGTTGCAAACTAGGCCTTTGTTTACACGTTACAAAAGAAACATCTGTTTTAGTGATGACTGCAAAGCGGTTAGGTGCAGAGATAGCCTTGTGTTCGGCAAATCCCTTGTCTGTTCAGGAGGATATAGCCGCATTCCTCTCTTCTGAAGGTGTAATCACTTTTGCTTGGAAAGGGGAAACGATTAAGGAGTATAAAGAGTGTATTCGGCAAGTTCTTAAATTTCAACCACATATACTAACGGATGATGGTGCCGAATTACATATCGCGGCCCATAAATCAAAGATAAAAAACATACACGGTGGAACAGAGGAAACAACTTCTGGTGTAAAAAGGCTGAAGTCGCTAGAATCAAAAAGACGATTAATGTATCCCATAATAGCAGTAAACGACGCTAATACAAAGCATATGTTTGATAACAGATATGGGACGGGTCAAAGCACTATCGATGGAATTTTGAGGACGACTGGACTGTTTCTAGCTGGAAAGCATATAGTGGTATGTGGTTATGGATGGGTAGGCAAGGGAGTATCATCTAGATCTAGAGGCATGGGGGCAATAGTAACTGTAACAGAAGTTGACCCCGTAAGGGCACTTGAGGCACATATGGATGGTTTTAGTGTCAGACAACTATCTGAGGTTTCGTCAAGTGGAGATATGTTCATAACCTGTACTGGTCAAATACATGTTATAAGAGAAGAACACATTAAGAAAATGAAGAATGGAGCAATCCTTGCTAATGCAGGACATTTCGATACAGAGATTGATGTCAACTATGTTTATTCCCAAGATAAGGCACCTATTATGGTAAGACCAAACCTTGAAGCATTGAACATACTGGGTAAGAAAATATATCTTATATCAAAAGGAAGAGTAGTTAACCTAATCGGAGCCGAAGGGCATCCGCCTGAAGTAATGGCACTCTCATTTGCCAACCAGATCTTATCAATTATATTCATAACCAAAAACTATGACAGAATAGAAAATAAGACTTATCCCGTCCCTAATGAAATTGATCAAAGTGTAGCCCAGTATGCACTTGACGCCATGGATCTAAAAATTGATAAAATGACAGATGAACAACGCTTATATTGTAATGAATGGAAGTAAGAGTCGATCCTTTTTGTCTATCTAAATTTTTTCATCCTAGGAAATCTTTGACAGAAATCTCCTGCAAAATCTGTGCTTAAAACATGCTAAAAAAGAACTCAGCCAATGGGTCCCCAAAAAACCGTATTTACTGTCAGTTAATGACTTATTACAATACTGAGTGTCTTGTTTGAAATTATATAAAATTATATACACATAGGATAAAATGAAGATGAATGTCAGTACTAATGAACGCATTCCTTACCAGAATACCCTATATTTGTGTTTCAACAATGTTGGCAAGACACCAACGAAAAATGGCAATTGTGTTTTTCATAATTGTATTGGTAACAGCAGCGATAAATCAGACATTCTTCATCCATAAAGTAGAAGCCGTGACTATTAGTAGAAATTCCACGACGGCAACGGCAGTCAAAGTTAACCCTGCGAATATAGCAGGGAATGTGTTCAAAGTAGAGGCTGGAAGAGGAGATGCTGCTGTCGTGCAAGATCAATTCTTTCCGAAAAAAACAGAGATCAAAGTCGGTCAAAACATAACTTGGTACAATCCAACATTAGTAGCTGAACCCCATACTGTTACCTTCGTATTGGACAATAAATCATTGACCGGGGTGGTTGCACCTTTTTCTTTTCCAAATTCTACACAATTTGTGCCTTTAGATCATAGCCTTAACAACCAACCAACGTTGGTGCCAAGTAAGGATGGAATTAATGCTGTTGTAGGGCTTAATGCGAGAGCCTTTAAACCCGTTGCAATTGATTCAAAAGATAATGTAAAAGTCATGAATCCAAATTCGCATTATACCATGACTGGTGGTGAAAAGTATGTTAATTCTGGTTGGCTAATTCCAAAAGGCCAAGAACAATCTTTTCCCGGATCCGCCAACACATTCACAGTCATTTTTGAAAAAGCCGGAACGTATAACTACGTATGTCTTATTCATCCATGGATGAAGGGAGCAGTCATAGTAAGGTAACCACCTTCTTATCGAAGAGACCCCTTTGGAGTTTTTGTTATGTGGAGAGAGTCTTTGGTAACGATAAGTAAGGAAGGACTCAATCTACAGGCATGGTAGTCGTAAAGATAACCCCATGATCTATTACATGATCATTGGCAATTTGTTTTATGGCGTTGATTTATGAGTCCTGCAAATATGCTGGTACATGTCGACCTACGACATAGGTTCAGAGCGTGTTTTTACAACGGTATTGATATTTCATTCGTACTTTGGCTTATACCATTGTGCAAATTTACTGAGAGCTTTTGGACGATATGAAAATTCTATTTTTCTATCAATAATCTGTAACTGACCAAAAGTCAAATCGGATCAGCCCTCACCATTCCCAGTTAAGCTGCCTGAAATGTGCATCAAGCTGCATGGCATATAGCCAGACATGACAACCTGCGATCCATTCATGGGAATTGGTACAACTGCATTTGCGTGTAGGAACTTGAGATAAAGCAGGTTCATAGGTTCGAGATGGACAAGAAATACTATGACGCTGTATGTATCCTCCCAATAGCTCCAACTACTACGGCAATGACAAACTACCATTTTGTATAATAAAGCCCTATCCAACAGCTTTGATTTGTTAAGTTACCCCATAACGATAACGAAGCAGACCTGCTTAAGATTTTCACAATACTTGGAGATAGATGTTATTATGGCAGTTTAGATTACAACATAGTAATATTTTCGTAATGCGTACCTATTATATGGGTAGTCAGTGAATCCAATATCTTTGCTTGCCGACTGTATATAACAATCTATTTTTCGTAAAAAACATTTTTTATTCCTAAAACAGCTACTTGTTCATAATGAAATCACTTCACTTTGTAAGCAGCAATCGTAGTAAGTATATGGAGATTCACTCGCACCTACAACAAAAGTATGGAGTGGTTGTTGAATTTTCGAACCAGAGACTGATTGAAATACAATCAGATTCAATTAAGGAAATCGCAGTCGAAAAATCGAAAAGTGCCTTTGCCTTAATATCAAAACCTGTTATCGTGGAAGATGATGGTCTATTTATTGATGAATTAGGTGGTTTTCCAGGTCAGTATTCATCTTTTGTATACAAGACTATTGGAAACAACGGAATCATAAAACTATTGAAAACCTCGATGAACAGATTTGCGTCATTCAAGGCAACTTTTGTATTTTGTGATGGTGAAAATTCCCAGACCTTTGAGGATGAAATAAAAGGTAAGATTTCCAACAGAATTACAGAAGGTGGATGGGGTTATGATCCGATCTTCATCCCAGACGGATCCGATTTGACTTTTGGTCAGTTACATCTTCAGAATAGGAAAAAAGATTTTTCTCATCGTGTTAAAGCATTAGATAAATTTGCGAAATGGTATTCTGGTAGTCAGGAATATGCACCACGACGTTTATAAAAACAACGACTAAAGCGGTTACTACTACTGATATACTGATAGTCATTTTTTAGTAGTGTGATGTTTTTCCAATCAATTGTCAAATTTAGCCATATGATTATCAATTTTGACAATAATACTTTCGTTTCTATCATTTTTACTCCTCTGCAGTTATTTTCCTTGTTTTCCTATTAGTATCTTGTTTCTTCACTGTCTACTTCTGATCCTTTCTTTATCCTTCTTGCTGGTCGGTAATTGTCTTAGCTGCATTCCACAGCATGGACAGAACATACCATTATGGTAAATGTAAACCTCACATCTCATACAATATTTTTCCCAACAAAGTAGATCTCTTCTATTACTCCTATTTTTGAATATATTCTCTTACGGATATTTCTACAAACCATTTTATGGAACAACTAGCAATTATGGATTTGTGTTTAAAAAGATTAAAACACTAGTTACATAGGGAGGGAGATTTTCGTAGGTGCACAGACAAATAAATTTGATTACACATATATAATGAATCAGGAATAGATGGCGCAATATACATAGACTATTAATAATGGCCCGAAAAATAAACATTAGGAAATTCTATTGTGGATGTAACAATTTATGATATTGGAGCAGCAGTAACTAATACAACTTCTGCTTGAGGCGGAGAAATATTTCTTACATCTCAGTATGCTATCCCAATATTTTAGGAAGGCGTGGAGGCATATAGTTGTACTTGGTGGAGTGTGTGGAGCAATATCAGGAGCACTTGTTGCATCACTACCCGAAAGCAACCTTAAAGATGCAATTGCGACCATAACCTTTGGTATAGTTCTTTCTTCTTTGATAATCCAATATATTGGACTTACAAGTATGTTAACATGGTTTTTCCAAGAGAAGAAAAAGGCAATAATACTATTGGTGACGATAATTCAGCGATTAAGGTTTGAAAACATGCCAAGATAAGCAGTTGTTCGATGAAGGCTGTGAAGGCTGTTTAGAAGAGGCCTAGAACTGGCCCTTCTAAGTACCTCACGTGATTCAGACTTCAGATAAATTACTACAAGAATTGTTAGATTGTCTTTGTATCTTTTCAGCTTTTCTAAACTTAATTGGTTTGAGCTAATACTAGCTCTAGCCTAAAGACCCGTTGGGGAACTTTTTGGTACGGAGCTATTGTAGACTGTCGGGACTTTACCAATTTAATAAGTAGGTAGTTTTTCAGCTGCTCAATTATGATCAGTGCTTATGAGGCAAAGTGAACGCCTATAGCGTATGAAATCTTGCCAAGATAAAAACTATAATATCAAATTCCACATATCTGTAGACGGCCACAGACATCTTTCTCTCTTCGTCATTCGAGACTTCAAGTCTATATGCATTGGCTGCTGCTAGACAGATACCATGCGACTGCTCTTAACGTAGATCAAATGGAGCACATTTCATAAATTAGATTGGTAACTTCACAAAATACTTATACAACTCTCGCATATCTCCCACGTTTCTCGATCTCTTCAACGTTTTCTAGAACTTTGTGCGTTTTCTTTTCGCCCGTTACCGACAAATAACCTTTCGTAAAGCTAGCAAAAGCATCCTCGAAGATAGATATGTGTGCACTACTAAAAGCTTGTTTTACTAATCGAATGTCTACTGCTTTGTCTTCCATGCGGTTAGAATAATATGATAAACCAAAATCGATTAACGCTATTTTTTTACCAGCAATAAAATTAGAAGTTGTAAGATCTCCATGAATGATGTTATTAATATGAAGTAATGCAGTATAGACTCCCATTTTATAGCTTAATTGAGATGTTAAGACATCCTTCATGTTGTTCCCTTCTACAAACTCCATTATGATTTCAGCATGTAAGGGGTCCATAAAATAAATAAAAGGTGAAACAACGCCAGCCACTTTTGCAGCAGAACACATAATGGCTTCATGAATGGTCCTATATTTGCGAATTTCATTATCCAAAGACACATGACGATATGGTTTAGGGGTCCTAATCTTTGAGATGGCTTTTTTATCGTACCAATTTATGAGATAAATATCAGCTTCTGCACCTCTTTTTAATAGTATGTTATTATCTTGCAATAGCAATATATCTTCGAGGGGAAGGATAAAAAATTATGAGTTCTGCTCAACCAACTCCTGGAGAAAAGAGAATTCTACAAGAAGATTGTGCTGAGGATAATTTGAAAAATGGTATACTAACCCTCACAAACCAGCGAATCCTTTTCGAGGAGACAGAGGGAACGATGGCAACTTTGTCAAAAAAGACAGGGAATGTAGTCCTAAACGTTTCCCTTGATAAGATATCTTCAGTGAGAACCGAAGGATTCATTGTAAAGAAGGTTGTAATAGCCGTAGGCAACGAGGTATACAAATTTGGCGTTTTTAGTACTGGCAAATGGGCAAAGGCCATAGGGAATCAGATAAAACTAAATAAAACCGGCTAACGGTTTATTTTCTCCAATCGACATCTATTGTATCAATGCGCCATGACTGACGTATGAACGATTTTTCAACGCTTATCTGCTTTTTTGATATAACGTAATCAAGTATTCCTGTCCATGCGATCTGTGCTCCATTATCTCCTGCGTATTTGATCGGACAGACAAACAGATTTCCATCAAGTCTATTACATGCACTTTCAAGCATTTCGGCAAGCCTCTTGTTCGCTGCAACACCCCCTACAACCATTGTTTCTTTTTTACCTGAGAACGACATCGCCCGCTCTATCGTTTCTGTAATCATTGCAAACGCAGTCTCTTGTAATGAATAACATAAGTCTGGCAATACATTATTTTTGTCTGAAGCAAGCCTTATTGCAGAGGTAAGCAATCCCGAAAGGGACACATCATTTCCCTTTACAACGTATGGTAAATGTAAATAACTTCCAGATGATTGATTTGCAAGCTGTTCTATCGTACTGCCGCATGGCGAAGCAAAACCCAGAGATCTTCCGAACTGATCGAGCAACTGTCCGATTGTAATATCAAGTGTTTCACCAAATACTCTCCACCTGTTCCCTGAAAATGCAATTATCATAGTATGCCCTCCTGATACTAACAGGACCAATGGATCAGACGCACCTGTCAGCATTGATCCCAGTTCAACATGTCCTAGGGCGTGATTAACTGGTACAAGTGGTTTTTTGTAATAGGTGGCAAGGGTTCTTGCAACGACGGCACCTATACGAAGGCACGGTCCTAGTCCAGGACCGGCAGAATAAGCAATGACATCCACATCTTCGATCAAGATTTTTGCCTTTTCCAGCGACTGCTTCAAAGTAGACGGAGATGTTTCAGCATGATGTCTTGAGGCTTCGCGAGGATGAATTCCTGTCCCATCTGGTGCTTTATACGAATCACGTACATCTGAGAGTACTCGGCCCATGTTCCCCCTATCTGATGAAAATTCTAGGACAGAGCATCCAAATGTATGAGCGGTGCTCTCTATTCCAAGGCACAGCATACTATGGCATTAGCCCCTACTTGTTGCAGAAACCATTTTGATAACATCATTGTTCTTAAGCTTATATTCTGCTCCTAGTCTATGTTTGCTTCTAGCATCGATAGCATATAAAAACCCCTTTCCTAAATCAGCATGAATTGTGTTTGCTAAATCTTTTGCAGTTGAACCGTCGGGCAGCAAACGTGCCTCCGGTAGAACATTTCCTTTTTTATCCATTAGCTTCAATTCATCTTCGACTGGATAAACGACGATCATTTTCAACAGTCTGAAGCATGTTAGATCAATAACTTCCTGTATTCCAGTTGATCCATATTTTGTAACCGACAATCGTACAATGTCAAGAGCTTTCTTTTGTTGTTCATTCAGCAAGACTCCCGGCTTAATATCAAATGATTTATCACCTGGCAAATAGTGTAATATCCCTTTCTTTGCCGCTCTTCTCAGCAGAGCCTCTGCTTCCGCCACGCATGGAACAACATCGCGACCAAGATTTCTGATCTTTTTAATATTATCCTCTGCTGATGGTAAATCAGCTTTGTTTGCAGCAATTACAATTGGTTTAGATCTTGATCTGACTTTTTTACAAAAATTAAAAACATCTTCTTCATCCCAAAGAGTAGCCTTTTTGTTACGTAATCCCAGTTCATCCAGAGCTTTGACAATATAAATCTCTCCGATTGCAAGACCAGATAACCGTTTAGCAAGCATCTGTTCCAGTTTTTGCGCCTGACTCTCGGTCTCCCTTGCAACCTTTTTCCAATCTCTGCCGACAACAGAAGCAAGCCAGAAATCAAATTCCTCCTCTACGAATTTAACATCAAGTAATGGGTCCCCTGTACCGACAGGAATTGGCTTACCCTCACTGTCCGTGGAACCAGATGCATCTACTACATGAATAAGAGCATCTGCCTGTCTTGCATCATCTAAAAACTTATTTCCAAGACCCCTGCCCGTGTGAGCTCCTGGTACAAGACCAGCTACATCAAGCAATTTTACCGGAATGAACCGATTGCCGTCGACACAGATCGAATGAACAGGATTATCTTGAACTCCGAATTCCTTACATACACATTTCACCCTTGTATAGGCTACCCCAAAATTTGCATTAATGGTTGTAAACGGATAATTTGCAGTCTGTACAGCGAGTTCAGTAGCCGCATTAAGGAAGGTGGACTTGCCTACATTGGCTTTGCCTATCAGGCCAATAAGCATAATACATTATAGAAGATTAATGACCCGGATTAATTTCTTTCAACTTTGCACCTTTCTTATTAATATCATTTTTTATCTCGATCGAACCTGTCTTTCATATGCACTAAACTATTATAGTGTGATATTACTAGAGTGATCGGAACTGACATAAACCAACACAACAGATAAGATTTTATTTCATCAAGTAGGACGGAATCTGAAGCAGGGGTGGCTGGAATTGTTGCTATTTACGATCTAGTACCACAGACAGACAAAAACATGGTTTACTATCTCTCACATTCTATGCGAATGCTCCAACATAGAGGGAAAGCCTACTGGAAAATGATAGTCGGAAAAGGAGTAGCAGGAAGGGAAGGCTCGCTTCTGCCAGATGAAAATATTTTAAAAATGGCCGATGAAGAAAAACTGTATGGCAATAATGGAATAGGATATCTATCTAAGAGATCTCCTCAATTTCATAGTATGAACACCATAGATGTTGTCTTCGACGGCTTTTTTGTGGATACAGAGAAATTGCATTTACATCCTTACATAGGACATGCGAAGGACTCGGACTCACTCTTTAAAGTTTATCATATCTTTAAAGAATTATTAGTCGAGAAGCAAGATTCGCAACGAGGAGCTGAGTTCTTAGACAGACACTTACGAGGAAATCTGATTATGAAAGTAAATGATGACATCTATGCTTATAGAAATAGTACTGGTTTCAAGCCACTTGTAGCCGCTACTAACAAGACCAAAGAATCGTATATTATCGCCTCAGAGAATTCGTTGCGCACTTCATTTATTGACATGGAATTTGACGATGTCAGGGCGGGTCAACTGATAAGGTTAAGCAAAGATGGATTGGAGGTGCTGACAACTTTACCAAGCGCGAAGCTGATGATGGATCCATTTGAATTTATTCGAGAATCACATGTCTCCGCAGTAGTCAATGGTAAAAGTATCTATGGAATAAGAAAAAACATTGGTAAAGAGCAGGCAAACTTTTTGGCAAGAGAACTAGACATAGATTCAGCATATGCAGAACCAGATTACACCCGTCCCA
>Ga0207663_10000421_pt1 | contig 18339 bp, 20 predicted proteins | sample LARL53metaG_FD_184346 | JGI IMG/M metagenome (GOLD analysis project Ga0207663, IMG submission 184346) | Corn, switchgrass and miscanthus rhizosphere microbial communities from Kellogg Biological Station, Michigan, USA - LAR L5-3 metaG... | ecosystem: Host-associated > Plants > Roots >...
TTGTATGATGATCAATGATGAAAATCAGTTGTATTGCTTGATCAGAAGGCTTCGATACACACCAATAATATTTGCCAGTCAGATTATCAACGTTCTGGAGAATACTGTCGGTAATCTAAAATACAGTGATATTATATGGCATTCGAGATATAGGATTTCAAGCAAAAGCATATACATTCGTTTATCAATGATATACTGTGCCTGAAAAAGACACTGTCGATAATAATAGGCATTCGATGAGATCTGGCGAAAATACATCGAAGGAGCTCACCGAGTTGGAAGAGGTTAGTGCTAGAATAGCCACATTGGTGGACATGCTCCATGAGAAGGGAGTCATTGATAAAAAAGTATTTGAAAGGACATTGGCAATGCGCTTACATGAAATCTCGAAGGCTACCGTATTTGCTGAAATGAGCGACTAAACTTATATTCCAAAGTATACATTGAATCTAACATATCGATTACGTGTGGTAGTGTTAATACATTATTGATATATATTATTTCAAACGCAATTCAGAAAGATTATGGGTAATCTTACCTGATTGGCCCACCTCAGATTCCTAAAATCAGAAATCTTTATAAGCTAGCCTGCGTATTGCGTCGGCTAGAAACTAGCCTATTATACTCCCTTTCTATATAATACAAAAGGTTCTCGCCATTGATACGTCCTGACAATTTTAGTATGGCTGCAATTGACATACCTCCTGCTCCTACCCCATCCTTAACATAGCCTTTCGAGAAGGCCTGTAATCCATCTATGCTAGACTCTTCCATATGTAAATTGGAAGCATATACCGGCACAGCATTCTCAGATAGTGTTTCTGTAAGACCAACGAGGTCGGAAGTTTGATCTCTTGCTACATAAACGGTAGTACCAATGCATATATTGTCAAGTGGCTGATCCAGGGACTTCAGGATTGCAATTACTGCAGTCATCTGAGTCCCGCCGGCGAGCATAACTTTGCCTCCGCTACCAAGAACCCCTGCCGCAATCCCAGAAATAGAAGGCAGCATTGGATCTCCTAATATCGATATAGCCTTAAAAGGGTTAGATTTTAAGTCTCCTCTCTTGATACCTGCACTAGTCAGACCTTGAGATATCACCCTATTCTTCAAGATGTGAGGATTATCGGGCATGCTACTACTGACTCTAAATTCAGCGCCAGCGCCTAATGCGCTCAGAACACCTAATGCGGTAGTAGTGCCACCCGGGATACTTTCTCCCAAGACTACCAAATCTGATACCTTTGATATTTGAGTTCCAAGTAAACTTCCATATTCAAATGCTTTCTTGACGTTATTAGGATCTACAGCCGATCCAAATGCAATATTCTTGCCATATTCCTGATTAAATGATATATACGGAACAAAAGGTTTAATCATCGATCCAGCATCAACTATAAAAAATGGTATGTCGGTTGCTCCTATGACGCTTCGAGTTATGATTGCTGGTGTTGGTTTTCCATCAGGGGTTATTGGAATCTCCTCTAAACATCTACAATAGCCATAATATAGGAATTCAGAATCGGCTGGGGAGGTATATTTCATTAAATCTGGGCTGGCTCCCGCTATAGTAATGCCTGGGATTGTACTAGTTTCAGTGTAAGATATCACACAAACAAATATGGGCCTTGTACAATGAAACCTTTCGATAGACGAAGAATGTCCCTGATTCAAACATAATATATCTGAATATCTTTGTTCGTGCAGACCTTAATCATCGCCCGACATGAACTTTACAAAATCAGCTTCCGTTCTTGGGACTAAAATCGGGCTCGTTTCCTTTTGTTCTTTTATTGTAGAAGTAGGTGACTTTCCATAGTCGTGGCCAGGGTACACTATCAATGAACCGTCTAGCTTTGAAATCACATTAAATAAACTGTTATACAATTTCCTAGAATCACCACCTGGCAGATCTACTCTTCCACAGTTGCCTACAAAAATTGTGTCCCCTGTGAAAATGAATTTGTCTTCAACCAGAACACAAATGCTATCATTTGAATGCCCTGGAGTATACAATATTTTTAATGGAATATTTCCCAAATAAACAATGTCTCCATCTTTCACGAATTTATCACTAGGCTGATTTGAGTATTCGTGTTGAATAATTTTAGCACCAGTAACAGCAGCTAGCTGTTCGTTACCCAGAATATGATCAAAATGAGTATGTGTATTTATAATGTGTTCCAAATCCCATCCATTCTTTTTCAATATTTCCAATACTTTTTCAAGGTTCCAGGATGGATCAATGATAGATGCCTTCAGTGTTTCTAGATCAGCTAGTATGTAAGTAAAATTTGCCATTGTTCCTACAGGTATTTGTATTACCCTGATCTTTGAATCATCTCTATACTTAGTCTCAGACAATTCCAATTTCCGCCTCTTTAGGGATACCTATATGTTCAAGATGGACTTCGCCTGTGTACTTCTCGTTATTGAGGAGACCAGTTTTGATTCTGTGAAATGTGATCGTTATATTAGCTTGTATGCATCTCTTGTCAACTTTGCCAGTTGTAGGGTCTAATCCAGAGGGGATGTCTGCAGCAACCTTATAGGCTTTGGATGAATTAATGAGATCGATAGCAGAAGCATGAGGATCTCTTATCTCACCCTTGATTCCTGTTCCGAAAATACCGTCTAAAATGATATCTGCATTCGCAATTATCTCTTTGAGCACCTCAGTAAATTTGTCTGTTTCAATCACCTCTATAGAATTCATTTTTTTAATAATGTTCCAATTTATTCTGGCTTCCTCGCTACGTAATTTCGAAGAATGCCCTAACAAAACTATCGTATACCGCGAATCAATATACGCCGCTAAGTGTCTTATCGCGACAAAACAGTCGCCACCGTTATTACCAGTACCACAGATTGCTACGATTTTTGTTCCTGATAGATCATTTTTGAATTTTGTTGCAACGATATCTGCGATTCCGTGTCCAGCGTTTTCCATCATATAAACCCTTTGCATTCCTAGTAAATCATGTCCCTTTTCCTCGATCTTATACATCTGATCTGAAGTGATCGGAACTTCATTACTATCGCTTAGCATTGTCAATCCAGGGGATATTTAAAGCACTTATAATCGTTTTAAAAATCGCTGGATTTGAAATCTCCAAGCTGATGAAAGATCTAGCAATCAAACAATTTCGAATGCGCAGCCGAATCGAATTGTCATTTAAGTCATCTACATAGGCTGTCCAAACGTTGGCAGCCTTTCACTAGTCATGTTATGCTCTAGATAGTGTCTTCTTCTTTGCAGTCGTCAAATCATCCTTGATATTCTGGATCATGGATTCGCGTTCTAAACCAAGTCTGTTTTTTGATTCTTCAAACATTTCGTCTATGGTGTGTGGTAAGCGTGATTTATTGGACATTTAATAAAGTAGGTAAGACTTAATATAAAAATCTAATTAACTATAGGCTATCAATTACATCTGCACATATTAAAATTGGTTCCGATTGTCGTTGGGCTTTTGCTAACCATACTCATAAAAGTGCTGCCAATGTGTTGTCTGACGCCAACTCTACACTCGGTTCAATAATTAGGTGCTCTATCTGTCATCGATGCTGACCGTTCAAGAATCAAATGAGCTAGTAATCTATATGAAAAGTAATCCTAGTTCAATTTTAGTTCCATTTTAGGTCCGAGAACGAGCCAAAATTCTATATAAACCTATCTCTTACTCATACTCTTACACTTATATTCCAAGTAATTTAATCTTAGTTCTAAAAATTGCAAGGCCTCACCAAAATTCCCAACGAGATTAAATATGTTGTCGTTATCGTGATTGCTGTCGTAATTATTTGGGTGGGCATTCAGATTGCGTTTGGAGTAATAAATCCGTTCTATGTAGTGGCTAGTGAGAGTATGGTCCCCAAGTTAAAAGTTGGTGATTTTGTAGTTATTAATCATAATATTCAGTATGATACTCTAAAAATAGGTGATATTATTGTCTTTAAGGAACCCGTACCTGAAAAAGGCCAAGAACCGGAAACGATAGTACATAGGATAAGAGCAATAGGAATAGACTCACTTGGTAATAGGGTAGTTGTAACAAAAGGTGATGCCAATCCAGATTCAATACCTGGTATCGATTATCCTATAATGCACGGTAACTATATTGGAAAAGTCGTCTACGTAATTCCACAATTGGGTTTGGTCACTAGGGCTATCAGTCCACCTGTCAATTATATCCTAATTGCAGTCATTCTTGTTATATTGTTTGTTCTTATGAAAAAAGGAAGAGAAAAGAATAAGAGTTCGATATGAACTATCACAATAATCTAGATACTACCTAAGAAGGAATTCTCAGTTTTTAAGGAGCATGAACTTGATCGCCGTATTATCCATAATTTAGTGGAGATGTGCCCTATAGTGCCTGTAATTAGGGACGTACGAAAATAGTGTGGCCGTTATCTGGGCATATTGATGACTGGAAGTAAGGAAAATTATTCTTTATTTCCATCTAGTTAGATGCATTAGTACACAAAATATTGAGACTACTGTGTTTCAGACGGAGGTTTATCTAGGCCTGTTCTAGACTGAGGAACGCGATCTGTCGGTTAATTTTTTATGATAAATGCTCTTACATTTGTAGCTCTCGTTTCCTGAATCTCCCATTGGGCCAATTTGCTTTATATTCTTCATTTTCTTGTGATCGTATATGGTATTGAGAAATTTATAACAAACCGAACACACTTCTTCTCTCTTGCCATTCATGTAAGGGTGTTTTATTTTCGATAAGCAATCACTAATTAATCTATGTATTAGATAGGTCCTAGAATAGCTTTCAGAAGAATCCTACTAATTTGCTAAAGTCAATCAACACTAACGCCATCTTAAATCGAACTATAATGGATATTATCCTTGAGGAGTTCCTCTTATGTCTGAATGGTAAAGCTTTCTCCTAGGTATAATTCCTAACACCTATGCCAAGTTACTTAGTAGTCACCTTTGCCGATAACGTTGACTATCCTATGAAAAGGCATGACATAGTTCGGAAGACTAAGCCTTTCACATTTATCATCATGTAGAACAAACGTATTCCCATCATAATTACATTTAAGGACAGGTATCTTCTTCACATTTCCAAAGATGTCGCCTATTTTATAATATTCAATTAACTTTCGGTGTTCATATACTGTGCAATTTTTCTTCCTGACTCGCTTTTTCCTCATAAACTTGAAAGCAAATATAACATGCCTTTTAGAATAATGCTTGAACATATCACGGATATACACGCATCGTTGTATTTGATCCTGCGGTACGTATAAGATGTCGCTTGTACCGGCTTTTGCCTCAATCGAAAGCAAAATGGCTTCTCTATTATTAACAGCAATGATATCCGGAAGGCCAGTACTAGAGCCTCCTAAGCGTCTTGCATGCCATTCCCCTCTGTCCAATCTCTGAACAAGTGTGTGTTCAAAGCTGTATCCCCTGCTTCTTCGGATATTGCCCAGATCCTATCACCATTCAATCATAATTATTGGTCTACTATGAAATTTCTCATTTTCTATGTAAATAATCCTCATAATGGTTTTTAACAAGCCCAGATATTCTGTCTACATATAAATATTTTCAGTGTATCTAAACAGCAAGTTGATAAGACGAGATCAACAGACTTCAGGCCCATACTCATACAAATTATATAGTCTGTAATACGGAAATATATAACGCTGTTGCATTACTGCCACATCAATGGACTCACCAGGTATAATATCTTAATGATATCAGCTTATCTATTCTGAGCTTGAGCTTACTATTCATGATACTAGAGCGTGTGCATAATTTGAATCCTATTGATGATTGGGGTTAGTTGGCAAGCACTTTGCACTCTACCTAATGCTTCCATATTATGTCAATTTTTATTCACGCCGAACTAGAACTGAGTTATTCTAAATAGGGAGGAGTGAAAAGCGTCATTTTTATCATTCGCTATGCTATTACTAAATCTAGCTAAAACATGCGATAGCAGCGAGTTCAACAAACAATTTTACATACCACTATTATTATAAAGCGTCAAAAAGAATACCCATTAGAGACCATAAATTATTAATCACCGACTACAAGAATTAGACTCTCTAAGTACCAAGTCTCTTACTGATAATTCTATTCAGCTTAGATTATCCATAATCCTTGAACTTACATGTTGATACTTTGCATGGTTAGTGATTCCGTAGTTATAAATAAGATTACTAATAAGATTGATTCGTATGGATAAACTCAGCAATAAGACCCAGCAATGGACAAATAGACTCATAAATGAAAGCAGCCCTTACTTGTTACAACATGCACATAATCCTGTTGATTGGTACCCGTGGGGAGATGAGGCTCTTCAAAAAGCAGAAATTGAGGATAAACCAATATTTCTGAGCATAGGCTATAGTGCATGCCACTGGTGTCATGTAATGGCACACGAGTCATTTGAAAATACAGAGATTGCGAGCTTCATGAACGATAATTTTGTTAATATAAAGGTAGATCGAGAAGAAAGACCAGATCTAGACGACATATATCAAAAGGTCTGTCAACTTGCAAATGGAACAGGAGGATGGCCACTATCAGTTTTCCTTACGCCAGACCAAAGGCCCTTCTACATTGGCACCTACTTCCCGAATCAGAGTAGGAATGGTATGCCTGGCTTTGGTCTAATATTAAACCAACTGAAAGAAGCATATGTGACGAAAAGAAAGGAGATAAACTCTGCCTCCTCAGAGTTTATGCAGGCATTGATGCATACAGCAACTGACATACCTTCTTCGATGGACAGAGCAAAATTGGAGCGTTCTATTCTAGACGAAGCAGCAATAGGCTTGCTTCGCATGGCTGACAATATTTTCGGTGGTTTTGGCCAAGCACCTAAATTCCCTAATATTTCCAACCTCATGTTTTTGTTACGCTATCACGATATTTCAGGGATAAATAGATTTAAGGACTTCGTAATATTTTCAGCCGAAAAAATGGTAGCTGGAGGAATTCATGATCATCTCGGAGGCGGGTTTGCTAGGTATTCTACGGACCAAAGATGGCTAGTTCCACATTTCGAAAAAATGCTTTATGATAATGCACTTATCATCCAGCTGTATGTTGAATTGTTCCAAATCACTAACGAGGAGCATTATTTGCAAATAGTTAAAAAAACCCTTGATTATGTCACCAGAGAGATGACTTCTCCTGATGGCGGGTTTTATTCCGCTCAGGATGCTGACTCTGAGGGCGAAGAAGGTAAGTACTATGTCTGGACTAAACAGGAAATATTTGATTTACTGGAAGACCATACTAATTCAGAAATCCTTTGTGATTACTACGGAGTTACTAATAATGGTAACTTTGATGGAAAAAATATACTGTATATCAAAGGAACAATAAAAGGACTTGCCGAAAAATATGATAAAACCCAAGAGGATATAGAACGTATAGTCGAAGATGCATCATTAAAATTATATAATTTCAGAAGAAAACGCATAGAGCCTGGAAAGGATGAAAAAATCCTAACATCGTGGAACGGGTTAATGATATCGGCGTTTGCAAAGGGGTATCGAGTTACCGGTGATCTTAAGTATCTCGGAGTTGCGAAAAATGCAATAGAGTTTATTGAAAAAAACCTAAGTAGCAATGATGGCAGGCTAAAGAGAATGCACAAAGATGGAAAGTCTAAACTAAATGGTTATTTGGACGATTATGCTTTTTATTCAAACGCATTACTTGATGTATTTGAAGTCGATACGCAACCACGATACATTGAAAAAGCGATTCTGTACACAGATTTTATGCTTAAGCATTTTTGGGACGATAAAGAAAATAACCTCTTCTTTACTTCAGACGACCATGAAAAATTGATTGTTAGGACAAAGACATTTTATGACTTGGCTATTCCAAGTGGTAGTTCGATAGCTGCATCTAACCTGATTAGGCTCTATTACATGACAAATAAAGATGAATATATGCAAAAAGCAGAATCAATTATTAAGTCTGCAGCTCATGCAGCAGCTGAAAATCCATTCGGATTTGGCCACATGCTAATTGCAATTTATCTTTTGATAAAGAAATGTACAGAAATATTGATCATGCAAGAACAAGATAGTAGTGTACGACCACTTCAGTTGATGAGTTGGCTAAATAAACATTTTATCCCCAACCAAATTTCAGCATTAATAAATGATAAAACACAGCTAGATGAACTCCAAAAATATTCGTTCTTTTCCGGAAGAGATTTGAACGGTATTTCCAAGAGCCGACCAGAGTATGCCATAGTATGTAGAGATTCTACATGCTCTCTCCCGATTTTGTCGGCAAACGAGCTGGAGACCCATATCTACGCCAAATAAAAGGAGTAGATATGGCAGCGAGTAATACTGATGGAAAGACTCGTCGAGGTATTGCTGCTCTTATAAAAAGCGTTACCAGAAGGGGATACGACGTTGAAGTGAACTATAAAAGCTCCCGGTTTATCATGGTTATTAAACATCACTTTTTGCTTAGTGGCTATATAACTCAAATTTTGACACAATATGGATTCAAATCTATTTTTTGTTATATCCAGCCAGCAGTCAGTATGGATAATAGACAGTTGCATCAGTCCGTTTTTGAGTTGGATCTTGACGATGCAGGCAAATCTAGTATAAAAGAAAGTGATACGTGAGCATTCGATAAAGTGCAATGGAATGTTCAATAATGTCGAAAAGCCGAACTTGTTAACAAGTTTTATTGGTAAGTAGCAACGCACCTCGCTATCAAATAGTAATAAAATACGCTAGGTATGTAATTCAAAGTCTCATATTTTATTAGTTTAAAGTGGTCCATATATAGTCGATTGATATTTACACATCAATAAGCCAATTGGCATCAGGTTGACTTGTCTTGTTTTTTTGTTTCATTGCAGAACGATATGTTGTCGGTTAATCAAACTGGACTATTGCACTTTCAGATTATTATATGTATTAAAGATATCCGAGATTGCAAATATTTACATATGGTACAAGTTAGGATCTAAAAGGTCTAAAAGCCGAATTAAAGAGAATTTACTGCAAGTTTTTTGCAAATAACTGTCATCAATGACAAAAATGGTGGATTGATACTCATTCGTTGTAAATTTGCAAACCTTTTGTCAATCTGTGCAAAAGGTGTCAGTTTTCAAATATTCTGTAATTTGGATCACAAAATACCTTAAGATCATGTGTCTATACATGTAAAAAACATACACCCAAGGTCAGTATCGGCTTATTTAATGTCAAGAATAGGAATTTCACAATCATTGAAGTATATTTGTGTTCCTGGCACAGATTTGGTTTCCATAATTTGTGTTATGTAGTAGTATTAATCGAAGCAATGCTCGCTCAATAGCTCAGCTGATGCTGGCTTTTGGTAGAGGCGGTCGTAACGAGGAACGAACCACTTTTTAACATTAGATTTAGTTTATCCGATATATACCATAAGTTGTTGGTATCCCTAATCAGGATTCTAAGAAAATCAATGCGCTAATAATTTGACTGAAGAGAATAAAATAGCAGGATAAAGAAATATCTATAAGTCTATTTCTTTCAGCTGCCGCAGATGATGCTATTTTCTTAGTGTTCTATTCGATGTTTATCTGCTTCCCTCTAGGCTTTGACTGTTCCTTTTTCTTAAATGTTATTTCGAGTATACCATTCTTATACACTGACTTGGCGGTTTCAATGTCAGCTTCTGGAGGTATCTCAATGACTTCATGATATTTTCGATCAGTACCAGTAGTGATGATCTCTACAGAATTGTCGTACGCGTTTACTTTAATGTTTTCCTTGTTTACGCCAGGCATTTCAACTATGACCTTTATTTCACTATTTGTTGACGTTATATCTGCGAGCGGTTCTCTCTCAGATGAGATCATTGATCCGGTAAAAATGCTTTTTCTCCCACTTGGAGATAGCGGCGATTTGACATTTCCAAACTCTCTTACTTTCGGCTTTCCATCAGGCCCAATTGTCATCGAATAACCGTATACGAATGGGCCATATTCTCTTACTTTACCACCTTCTGAAGTTTCATATTCTCTTACCAAATCCTTAGGTGCCTTCGTCTCTATATCTCTAAATCTGTGTTCAAATTCGCTTTCCATTTCCCTTCTCATTTCATCAAAACCTTTGAAAAAGTCACTAAAACCAAATCCTCTCCTCCCCTTGCCGAAGAACCTGTTATACCAATCAAATGGCTCTATCCCACTATCGTCAGAACTACTCATATACATTCTATTATGTCTCTTCTATATTATAAGTATACAGTCCGGCTTTAAATGATCAATCAAAGTCATTAGTGAATAAGTTCGTTGATACTGAGGTAAGTAGTACTCGAGTAGAGACCAACGACTAATATTCGTAAACTTTTGACAAGACCAAGCCATTTTGTAAAGCGATCCTTCCTCAGCGAGAGACGAAATTTACGGTAAAATTTAACCAGTAAGACATTCTTGGTATGAAAGCCCATGGATGGGCTATGTAATTCTCATGTTATTTTAAAAATAATGTACAAAAAATGTTCAACAAAGATTTCTAACAATTATTAAAATAATTGTTTAAAGTCTCTGTGATTAAATGTGCGATATCATAGGATATATAGTAGTACTGTGTTAGTATGCAAGAATTAATTTGATTTATCAAAGATCAGTCGATATGCAAAAAAAGGCACGAACAGTAACACTCCTATCAATTATTGTAACTGGTGTTGTTGTCAGTCTTTTGTTAATTCAGAATTATGTTGGAGATCATTCTGTCAACGCTGCTACTGGTAAACCATCGAAAGTTTTACTAAGGATTGAGAACTTGAAAATAAGTAAGGGTCCTACAGGTGCCATAGATGTTGCAGGTAAAGTAAGAAACAATTCCACTAAAATTGTCCAAGATGTGAAGTTAACTGCGTCATACTATGATGACACTAATTCCTTGCTCGGAAAAACCGTGAAGTTCCTTAGTAATCCCTCCGAGAACGTTAAACAAAATGGAGTTAAGGACTTTAACTTTGTAGAGACGGTTACGTTCTCACGAATAGCGCATTCAATTGTGAACGCAACAGCTAATGAGGCTAAGTAAGAGAACATTCAGATACCGTTGATTCGAGGCCATGGCTATTATATTTATTGCATCTATATAAGGTACAATATCTATAAGAACCAGCCTACTTATAGTAATAAAACGATTGTGGAAATAGCTACGTTCATACGTGTATACCCAACGGTTTTGACTTGGCCGTGCTGCAGCCTGTCTCAAGCTCGAATTTCCAATTGAAATTGCCATCCGAGTCAAATTCGGCGTTCATTTTGTTAACCAGGTAATAACCTATCCTCGTCGGAGATTTTTGACTTATGGCCATTGTCACGGGAGGTATGGTATAAAAGTGAAATTCTAAGTGTGTAATTTAAAACAGGTTCTTGATTGTAACCATACTGCATTAATACCTGTAGGTAAGGCAGTAGATAAGGAGAATTAGCGTAAGCAGGTAGGTAAGTAGGTAACGTAGACCTCTGGCTCCAGTTATGTCATATTATCGCTCAAAAAGGTTAATTATCACTATTACTTACCTTACCTACCCTTACCCAATAAAGCCGACTATCTACCATCTAATCTAAAGAACAAAAAGGAACAAGTCTGGGGACTTGTATCTGATGGCAAATTCACCACTGGTCAGATTACTTCAGTAGTTCACACTACTAAAGACTATGTTTGGAAAGAAACGAGTAGGCCTAAGTCGAAAACAGTAGGAAGCCTTATTGTAAACAGAAGCACTATAGAACTCTAAAAAACGAAGGAATGAAACATCAACGATTTTTCAACTAACCTTTTAAGGAGAGCAAATCAGGAAATATTCCAATATCAAATAGCCAACTTTGAACACCAATGACAGATTGTCATTTTTCAAAATAGTGAATCAAATAAATAGCTAGATATTCCAGAAATGGTGCCCGAAGAGCTTGAAGACACTATATAGTAGATTTAACGCAGGTAAAAGACCCTGACGTAATTGCTGACCAGGGATATCACATCCGGACGTTCTAGAATTTGAATATCAGAGGTTCACGAGATTAATCGATCGAGACAATTATGCGCTCCTGAAAACCATCATAGCAGATTGTGAGATTTATTCAAAACCTGCTGAAAGATTGATTCTTATTGTTAAAAAATGTTATAGTGAGGGTTACTCGTCTAATAATGATGTTTATGAGCTGATAAAATTAAGAATTGAGCATGAATCGAAATCTATGTTAGAATCTTTAATTCTCAGTTCAATCGTCTCTGGTACAGGGCATTGTTAAGTTGAAATGCAACGTTTGTAAGAAGCCATTACCAGGTGTATTTTTGGATTCAAGGTCTAAATCGGTAAAGGCTCCCGATCAAATAAGTATGTCCTTTGCAGCACGTGCAAACTCGAGGAATATGATGTAATGCGTAGACAATATTTTGGTCCGCCATGATTAAAATAATTGAAATGAAAATAAAAATAGGAGTCATAAGACGCATGACTCAAGAGCAAAGTAAAGTTAGTTATCACATAACTGCTTAAACATGAGCAATAAGTCATTGGCAATTTTCGTCTAATGAATGAATTTGCATTTTTGTAGTTAATAGTTTTTATCGTATTTCTATTTTTTTGATAGATTTCTTCCCGGGATATCTTAACAATACGTAGATACAAGTTTTTGTGATAGATCACAATAATATTAATTAAATTATTTGACCATATCTATTTGGATGGTTCCTTTCATTGTAAATGGATGGTACGCGCAGTGATATGTGAACGTGCCAGTAACGCCTGGACTAAAAGTTAGTTGACCTGACCTATTAGGAGCAATATCATCACTCGATGGCAGTACGTCAGCTCCAGTGTCTATAGTTAATTCATGTTTAGTGTCAGTAGGGTTATGAATCTCTAACGTTCTTGTTATTTACGAACGCCTTTATCATAGGATTGGATTCTCCATTACTCCTACTTATCCAATTATAAACCCCATCTTTTGCCTCCTTCGCAGACAATTGAATTGTATTTGTAGCACCATTAACAACCGTATTGTTAGTAGCTGAGGCTAAGTGTCCCCGAAACCCAGTTTGACTACCATAGTAAAATGAACTAATCAGAGATGTCGTCGAGATCATCAACGCCAATATAGCGGTGGTATTTGCTTTTTCATTACTTGTTAATGAGAATTGCCATTATTTTATATACATATACAAATTCCGCTTTTGGGTCCCAAAAGTGGGATCTACTCCAAGGTTAAAAAAGAAATATGATCTCAAATGAAGAATCCAATAAAACTGCCCGACGACGTTGAGGTGCTTGGCAGAGATACTATTCATCATCCAACACGAATCGATGAACTAACCTACTATGAATGATCAAAATAAAGAACAAGAAATAAGAGACATACGTTTGGAAACTCTACCAAGTGGCATGCCACTCTATTTAGTGAATACAAGAGATCTAAATATGATATCGACCCTGGCGGCAATAAGGCAATGAGGCAATAAGGCAATGAAACAAGCAATGAGTAATCACAAGGGCAGTATGATTCTACATATTACTGAAGTACTATGTGATAATTTAAACAGAAATAACATGATAAGGCCGTAACCTTAACCTTACCTCCTATTGTAGATCCAAACCGTTGCCCTTGTTATTAAAAAGCTATGTGTGTAATAATAAGGCCATGTCAATTTCTGCCATCAGCTATTCATTTTATCCTCTCATAAAACCTAGCACAAAGCCTGCAGTAAGGCTGCCTGTTAGTGGAATACCAATGCTAGACATTGTCGATGCAATATTTTCGTGAGTCCCAGGTATCTGACCATTGGTAACATTCCCTAATGCGCCCGATAGGCCTGTTTGGATTTTATTCCAGTTTACACTTATTAGCTTTTGATATTCCAAGGAAATGACCGCAACGAACAATAAACCTAGTATTACTAACATAATTTTCATAACCTTCTTGATGGCAAAACCTATCAAAAAACCAGTAATTCCGCCGAATCCTATTGATGTTGCAGTGGAAGCCAGTGGAGAAATATCAATACCCATTTACACTATAGGCTCCTTTCAAAATCCTCTTTATAGCGTATGCGATTGTTTTTTCTATAATCATAGTTGAGTGATTCTATGTGGGAATTGTGCGAGTACACTTCCTCAAATGAAAGGAGCAGTACTAAATTATATTTCTCTTCTCAGGAAGTTATTTGTTTAATCAGGAATTAAATTAGATGAAACTGAGTGTTTGAAGAATGAGATTTGCAAAATATTGAATCAAAATTCGATCTATCGACTGTACCATGAAAATATGTGGGAATTGGTAGCTATCTGTTCTACTTCCAGACAGAATTGCTAATTAAATGATCTTTATCTCTTCTAAGGACCATCGTATATGGTATTGCCGACTAATGAAGCTTAGTTTCCTTCACCAGATCCCTAAGATGCGCCAGTGATCTCACTTGGCCACCGTTTACCTTCTTGTAAAGCATCCAGAACGTTTCTCTATTTATGTCGCTTCTATCTTTTAGTACCTTTAAATGATATCGCATTGATCTTACCTTTTGTATGTAGACCTTCTTCTTTCCTACTCTTGTAGATCTCTTCCCTTTCTTGGAACCGGGCCCCGTTCCATGCTTTCTTCGAATTGTGTGTTTGGCCTTAGCTCTAGACCTTGAGGTACCAGCAGGTTTACCTGTCCAAATTACTCCTTTCTTGATCAGGCTCCTTATATTTTCTCTAGTGATTGAATCAGCCACATCGTCAAGTTTGTCCGGTTCGAACTTGACCCTATTGATCCCTACGCCAAGTATTCTTGCTGCTAGCTCTCTCTTCTTTCGTATGTTAATTACCATGAGTTCTCATCTTTTAACCCTAGTTTCGATAGTGTTATTTGTTTCATTTTTCTCTTTTTGTGACAATTTTCCAGCGTTTAATACCTTAATCCCAAGTTCCGATGCCTTTGTGATTATCTCAATTCTTTTACGTTTCCCCACAGCATGTCCAATCCTTGCTGCATCATTCTTTGGATCTAATTTCATTAAATCCTTCCCGTTAAACACGAGATTGTCCGTGTATCCAGATGGATGTAATCCACGGCTAATCTTGGGCCCTCGATAGCCTACCTTTACAAGAGGGGGAACTCCAGAGACCTGACGTCTCATCTTGTTATCTTTCCCTTTAGGTCTTCGCCAACTCTCTGATAATCTATCATACCTCCAGCTTTCCTGCCTAACAAATTTAGGCCTAGAAGCAGAGATTTTTTTTCGAGCGTTAAGCAGTTCAGTGTTAATTACCATAACAAATCCACAACTGGTATGAAAAGTTGATTTTTAAATAAATACGTTTCTACCTTCCATTCAACTAATTTACCTGCTTTTTCATGTAATAAAACAAATAAGGAAAATCTAATTAAAGGACCATAATCAAGTTCAAATATAATGTAAGAAGACTTAATTGGGCGCCGACACCAATTGAAACCTCACGTACAACAATTTATCTTTCTTCCCGATTACTGGCCACGATCAAATCTTGCACATCTTTGGTAATATCTATCACGGCGTGGGAATCTACATTAGGTTCGATAGATAATAATAGGGTAAACTTTTCCATATAGAAAGTCAACATGGAAATTTTCTCCCGTTCTACATATGCAAACCTTGCTCTACCCATAGACTTATCAAATCTATGTCTCATCGACTTTCTGAGGGCAGTTTGAACCAAATATAGTTCGTCATTATCTTCTGCAGTAATCGAATCGATTCCTTTACGCATACCACCTGCAATCAACGATCCGAAGTCATCAATAATCCCAGCATATCTGATGTCATCATGTAAAGCGAATACTTGTTGACACAACCTTTCAAAATTCAATACAATTACTAGTAAAAATTTTGCTTGTATATATACGTGAAGATTCACGTAACTTTCCATTGGTAATTGTATTGAATTAAATATGAAATTGAGCCAAGGTAAATCTTAATGATACTTGGTGGTTTAGAACCGAAATCGCGACTTTCAAGAGATCGAGGAAAATCTGTAAAATGCATAGCTTGACAGAAATAAATATGGTGTTATATCCCTGCGTCTTCATTATTCACTTCGCCGGAACTTAATTATTTCTGAATGAGACAGCGGACACAGGTTAGTGTATCGCCCCAATTCTGCGGGCTACGGTTTCGCTGTTGGATCAAGCATTATTCAAGTGCTAATAATCTATACCTTCCTTCGCTTTCAATCCCGATCGATAAGGATGCTTAATTTCTTTCATTTCGGTCACTAGATCGGCCATATCTATAATTTCTGGAAGCGCATAGTTACCAGTAAGTACAATTGTTGTCTGCCTAGGAACCAGCTTCAATATATTTATTACATCTTCTTTTGGTATTAAATTCAGTTTTACAGCATAGTTGATCTCATCTAGGATGATTACATCGTATTCTCCTGAAGTGATTTTGTTTTTTGCTAACACAACAGCATTTTTTGCGGCCATTTGATGTTCGGCTATCGAGTGATCATCATCTAAGATTCCTACAAAGCCCTTGCCAGCTGCTATTAATTCAAATTCAGGTTCCAATCTTTTTGAGCTAGTGAGTTCGCCATAATACCATTCGCCCTTTATGAATTGAATCATCCATACCTTATGGCCATGTCCTACTGACCGCAAGGCAATGCCAAGAGCCGCAGTAGTCTTACCCTTACCGTTTCCTGTGTACACGACTATGAGACCCCTTTTGTTGAACATGCTATCAGTTTGCATTAATGACTAAATCCAATAAATTTAACATGTATAAAAAGTGAACTTGGTCCAACTTCCTATATTCATGGATGTGCCTGTGCCGACATTGCTACTTAGAAGTATATTCCATGCCTATCGCTAATTACATATTTTAACTGTGTCGCAAATTAAGATCCGAATGGCAATGAAGGGTAAGCAAATTGTAAGGATGGTAACGTTAAAGTATGCGACTTGTTCGGTTTACCCCTATAAATGGTTACTGCCGAAGTACGACAACTTCCTGATGAAGGAGACATTGTCATTGTATCTGTTAAACAAGTTACTGGACATGGCGCTTATGTTGGTTTAGATGAATATAAAGGAATGACGGGTTTTCTTCACATTTCGGAAATCGCAACAGGTTGGATTCGAAATATTGAGCGATATGTAAAACCTAAACAAAAACTAGTCCTAAAGGTGATTAGGGTAGATAAAGCTAGAGCTGAGGTTGACCTTTCACTAAAACAGGTCTCTGGAGAAGAAAGAAAATCCAAAGTCATCGAAGTGAAGAAGAGTGAAAAAGCTTCGGCATTTATGGAGATTATTAAGTCCAAAGCGAACCTTACAGATACCCAGATGAAGGAACTTGAAGAAAAGATATTGCAAAAATATGATTATGTATACGACCTTTTCGAGGCCGCAGCCAGAAAAGGAGTGGAGCCTATTCAGAATCTAGATCTCTCAGCCGAAATTGTTAAGGCAATTGAAGAGGAAAGCAAGAAGATTCAGATTCCACACGTAGAAATACGAGGAATTTTTGAGATTTCAATTAAGAAACCTGATGGAATAGAGGTTGTTAAATCTGTACTATCATCCGTAGAAAGTAATAAAAACAATTCGCAGGTCGCCATTTCATACATAGCCGCCCCACGTTACAGGATTGTGATTACCACAGAGAATTTCAAGATGGCGGAAAAAATAATGAATAAAGTGGTAGATAATGTCCGTTCATCGATAATTAAACACCATGGAACATTTAACTTCATCCGCCTTGAATCTAAAAAGACACACTCTTCTGGATAGTTCAAACAATGAGACTTCTTCTGAGAAGATGTCAATCGTGTGGGGCATATACAATGAAGTATGAATGCCCAAAGTGTAAATCACCCACTTTTTCCGCTCATCCCGCAAGATATTCTCCGGACGACAAGTATGCCAGACTCAGGATTAAAGATGCACACTTAGAAAGTGCTTGATGTTTAAATTTGAATATCTAAGATGTCGTTCAATACACTTAATGCAAAGCTCTTGTAAGATATAAGATTCTAACTACAGCATACATTTTATGCCACTCGGATACCGAGATTAGACAAGATAAGGTAAGATATTGGTTACAATTTACCAATTTTGCCACGGCGGTATGTCATCTACACATTCCAGATGATATACTCGCTATCTATCTCTTAATCGCGCCGATAATGGCATGAGTGGCAAAATTTGTCGCATTAGTATTCTGTAATTTCTGTATGACAGAATTCATACCAGCGGCTGTACTATTCGTCCCATTCATACCAGCGGCTGTACTATTCGTCCCATTCATACCAGCGGCTGTACTATTCGTCCCATTCATACC
>Ga0207663_10000422_pt1 | contig 18339 bp, 18 predicted proteins | sample LARL53metaG_FD_184346 | JGI IMG/M metagenome (GOLD analysis project Ga0207663, IMG submission 184346) | Corn, switchgrass and miscanthus rhizosphere microbial communities from Kellogg Biological Station, Michigan, USA - LAR L5-3 metaG... | ecosystem: Host-associated > Plants > Roots >...
GGTGACATCGATCTCGGCCGGCATGGTGACCACCACCACCGGGGCCCGGGCGGGCATCAGGTGCCTGGAACGACCCATCAGCAAGCTCACCTCCGGCGGTTCGGGCCGGGCCAGCTACCCACGTGGGCGCGGATCATGCGCGGTACGGGATCCCGGCCTATAGCCGGGAGGGCCGGCCTATCCGCTATAGGCCGGCCGGGGTCAGGCCATGAACCGGCGCGGCCAGGACAGCACCACCTCCAGCCACGCGCCGGCCTCCATCGCGTGCGCGGCATGGCGTAGCTGCGTCCCGGGCCCGAGGCCGACGCCGACGGTGGCCAGGTCCTGCGTGAAAGCGCGCTGGTCATCGTCCCCGAGCAGCGCCGTCCAGGCGACCTGCCGGTTTCGCGGCAGCTCGCTGGAAAGCCGGTGGCGGCGCAGCGCCCGCAGCCGGTGGCCCATCCGCATGCCCGGCCAGCCCGCCAGCCCGGGCAGGCCGAAGTCGGCCGGCGGTGCGTGGCCCGCGGGATCGGGCGGCCGGCCCTCCAGCGGGCATGCCCGCTCCATCTCGTGCAGCCAGCGCACCTGCGGGATCACCCAGTCCGGGCCCTGCGGGGTGCCCGCCCCGGCGCCCTGACCGAGCATCCGCAGCGCGCCGCCGGCCGCGGCGCGGGCCAGGGGCGCCGGGTCGTAGGCGGTGCGGATGGCCAGGGCCCGGGACCGGACCGCCCGGTCAAGCACGGTCGCGAGCAGGCATTCGCGCAAACGGCGGTCGAGGCTGGGCCACCAGCGGCGCAGCGGGGCGGGGACCGCCGGCAGGCCGCGGCCGGTGAGGAACGCCAGCACCAGCGTCTCCGCCCACAACCTGAGCCAGGCCTCGCCGGGCTCGCCGACCGGGATTGCCGGGTCGGCCGCGGCGAGCAGTTCGGCCCGGCGCATGTCCAGCAGGGTGCACGCGCGCTCCCCGGTGCAGACCGGGCCGCAGGCGGGGCTGCGCCGGCCCGCCAGCGGTGGCGGCGGTCCCGGGGCGGCCGCCTCCCGGTCCCCGCCGAACGGCACCTGGATCCGGACCGGGCGGTCCATGCCGTCCGCGAACACCGCGGCCACGCCCGGCGGCAGCGACACCACCTGCCGGGACTGGTCCTCATCGAGGTTCATGGCCGCGCCGACCAGGTCGCGGTCGTCCCGGGCGGGAAGCCGGTGGACCACCTTGAGCGCGGTGTTCTTGACCGCGTCCGGGACCAGCTTGGCCGGGATCTGCTCGGCGATCACCAATCCCTCGCCGTACGCGCGGATCTCGGCCAGCATGCTGGCGAACAGCTCCACCGCGTGGGCGCTGGCCCGGCCCTCCCGCCCGGCCCGCAGCAGCCGGTGGGCCTCCTCGATGACGATCACGTGGCGCAGCCCCTCGCGCCGCCCCGTCCTGGCCCGCAGCCGCAGGTGCTCGACGAGCCTGATGATCAGCGTGCCCATGAGGAACGCCTTGTCCTCGTCGTTGGCCACGTCCTCGATCGCCAGCACCACGTTGCGGTCCAGCAGCGCGGCGACGTCGCCGGGATGCCCGCCCTCGAAGAAGCGCCCGGCCGAGCCGATCCGCAGCGAGCGCAGGCGCACGTCCACGAAACCGCGCACGTCCGCCCGCAGCTGGGCGCCGTAGCCCACCTCCTCGATCACCGCGAGCGCCGCCTGCTGCAGCTGGGCCAGGGTCGGGATGACCGGGCCGGCCGCCGCGCCCGGGACGCGCCCGCCGGTGACCACGTCCCAGCCGCATTCGCCGTAGACCCGCTGCAGCGCCTGGGACATGATCTGCGGGAACGGCTCGTCGGCGTCGAAGGCGGCCAGGAACAGCGCGCGCACCATGTCGATGTGGGCCTGCACCGGGTAGCCCGGCTCGGGGGCGAGCGGGTTGACCGAGAACGGGATGGCCGCTGGGTCGGCGGGATTGATCACCGTGACCGCCGTACCCGGGCCGGGAACCGCCGTGCCCGGGCCGGGTCCCGCCGCGCCCGCCGGCCCGGCCAGCCGCCCCGCGACCGCCGGGTACTCCGACTTGACCGGCTCGATCACCAGCCAGGGCAGCCGGGCGCCGGCCAGCTGTTCCAGCAGGTGCCGCACCGTCTGCGACTTCCCCGCCCCGGTCGCGCCGGTCACCAGGGCGTGCCGGTTCAGGGTCGCCAGCGGCACGGCGAACTCGCCCACCGGCCGGTCCAGGCCGTCCAGGATCATCCCGAGGCCGAGCGCGCCCGGCGCCTCCCGGGCCCGCTCGGGGCCGATGGCGCCCCCGGTCTCGCTGGTCAGGTCGAAGTGGCCCCCGTCGACCAGCCGCAGCCCCGGTACCTCTAACCGGGGCAGGCCCGTCAGCGCGGCGAGCACCCCCGCGGTGGCCGGGAACGGTGCCCGGGCCTCCCCGGGCGGGTCCGCCTCCCTGGCCCGCAGCGCTTCCGCCAGCCGGTACGGCACCCGGCCGGTCACGAGCCGGTACGGGTGGTGGCTCAGATCCACCGAGCCGGCCAGCACCGGCGCGAGCAGCGCCGCGTCCGCCTGAGTGGCGGCGCCCGCCAGGACCCGCACCTGCCACAGGCCCGCTTCCCGGAACGCGTCTAACTCGGCCAGGCGGCGCTGCGTGTGCTCGGCGCCGAACCGGGACTGCTCCTCGTCGTGGCGGCGGAGCACGTTCACCTGGGTACGCAGTTCGGCGATCTCGGCGTCAAGGAGGTCCGTCGGCTCGGCCACAACAAGCCAGCCGAAGGGCCGGCCGGTCAGCGCGGCGAGCGCCGATTCGAACAGGGTCGGCTGGGTCCGCTCCAGCGGCTCCGGCCGGGCCGCGGGACCGGCCAGCGGCGGGGCCTGGCGGCCGGGGCAGAGCACCCACACCAGGCTCTCCCAGGCGGCGAGCCAGCCCGGCCCGGCCGGGACGCCCCGCGAGCCGGGCGGGTAGAGCAGCGCCTGGCCGCCCGGGTGCGGAACGCCAGGCGGCGGCGCGGGGGCCGGGTGGGCCGGCTCCGCGGAGGCGGCGTTAGTGATCAGATCCAGCGGCGAGCCGGCGCCCCGGGACAGCCAGCCGGTCACGAACGGCCGGCCACGCCCGGCGGCGGCGAGCGCGGCGGGCAGGATGCCGGCGAAGTCCTGCTCGGCCGAGCCCGCGGGCCGCGGGGCGGTGAGGGACACGACCCGGAACCACGGGCCGGCCATCCCGTCACCCAAGACGGGGATCGTCGTCACGGTGTGTGCATACCAGCTGGACGGCCCGGGCGCCACCCGCCATCGGCATGTGCGTGCGGAGATTGTCCGGGTTCCGCGGACGCGGGCTGGCGGCGCGTGACGGCCAGCGACGGCGGCTACACGTTGCGGTGGTGCCCTTGACTTCGCTGGCCGGGATGCGAGATCGTCGCCGGATCCTGAGGAGTGGAGGACCGATGGCACGGACCTCGTTGATGCGGGCTTTGCAGCACCTGGCGTGGGAGCATCGGGCCGCGTCGCAGCTGGGGATCGCGGTTGAGGAGCTGCGGGAGCGCGAGCAGACGCCGGGGGTGTCGCGGCGGGAGTTCCTCAAGGGTGCCGGGGCCGCGGGGGCGGTAGCGGCGGTCGCGGGGCCGCTGGCGTTGGCCCGCCCGGCGCGCGCGGCGGCCGCGCCGCGGATCGCCATCATCGGCGGCGGCATCGCCGGGCTGGCAGCGGCGCTGACCCTGCAGGACAACGGGATCTCCGCCGATGTGTACGAGTCGTCGGGCCGGGTGGGCGGGCGGATGCACTCCGACTGGCAGGAGTTCGGCCACAGCTTCTGGGCGAACGGGCAGCAGGCGGAGCTGTGCGGCGAGTTCATCGACTCCAACCACAAGACGATCCTCCAGCTCGCGCGGCGGTTCAATCTGGCGACGGTCGACCTGATCGGGGCGCAGCCGAACATGACGACGGACACCTACTGGATCTCCGGCGCCCAGTACCCGTACGCGCAGGCGAGCAACGACTTCAAGCCGGTGCACATGACGCTGCAGGGGCAGATACAGGCAGCCGGATTCCCGACGCAGTACAACAGCTTCACCCCGGCCGGTCAGATGTTCGACCAGATGACGGTGTACGACTGGATCACCAACTACATCCCCGGCGGCCACGCCTCACAGCTGGGGACGCTGCTCAACGCCGCCTACAACGAGGAGTACGGCGCCGAGACGACCGCCCAGTCGGCGCTCAATCTGATCTACCTCCTCGGCTACAAAGCCGGTCCCGGCACCTGGTCGATCTACGGCGCCTCCGACGAGCGCTACCACATCGCCGGCGGCAACTCGAATCTGCCGGTTGCGATGGCCAACGCGCTCCCGGCCGGGAGCGTCCACCTCGGCTCCGCGATGACCGCGATCGCCGTCAACGGCGACGGGTCGATCAGCGTCTCGTTCGCCAAGGGCAAGGCGATCACGGCCGACCATGTGATCTTGTGCATGAGCTTCCCGGTGCTGCGCACGCTCAACTACGGCAAAGCCGGCTTCGACACGCTCAAGCAGACGGCGATCACCCAGCTCGGCGCGGGCCGCAACGCCAAGCTGAACCTGCAGTTCAATTCGCGGCCGTGGAACGCCGCCGGCAGCACCGGCTCGCTCTACTCGGACCAGTCATTCCAAAGCGCCTGGGACGTCACCCGCGGCCAGGCTGGCACCACCGGGATCCTCGTCGAATACCCCGGCGCCAACACCGCACAATCGATAGGCCAGTCCAGCCCCTACACCACCACCGCGACCAACCCCCACGTCAAGACCTTCGCGAACCAGTTCCTCTCCCAGCTCGAGCCGATGTTCCCCGGCATCACCGCGCAGTGGAACGGCAAGGCGATGCTCTCCACCCCCGTCACCGACCCGAATTTCCTCTGCTCCTACTCCTACTGGAAGCCCGGCCAGTACACGAGCTTCAGCGGCTACGAAGGCGTGCGCCAGGGCAACATCCACTTCGCCGGAGAACACTGCTCCACCAACTTCCAGGGCTTCATGGAAGGCGGCGCCTCCGAAGGTGTCCGCGCCGCAAACGAAATCCTCACCGACCTCACCAAGGCCTAGCCCGCACCCGGAGTCGATCTCATCGGGGGCCCGATCCAGGCGCTGAACCGGCCCATAAGCCTCAACCGCCCGGCCGGGCGGTGACCGATACACCTACACCGCCACCTGTGAACGGTGATCTGGCTCAGGAGTTGCACAGGGCGAGCAGCTTGGTGACCGTCGCCCAGTTGCGGGCGGTGCCGGTCGCCACTGGCCCGCGCGCCCGGGCCAGCCGGGTCGCGAGCTCGCTGCGCCCGTAGCCGTCGGGGGTGTGCAGGAACAGGGTGCGGCCCACCACCGTGGCCTCGTCCCGGCCGCCCTTCTCCGCGGCCTGCCGCTCCGCCGCGGCGACGGACTCCCGCACCTCCGGCCCGGGCTCGGCGGGAAAGAACATCGCGTGCACGTATTTGGGGTTCGGCTCGGCCTGGTAGGGGTTGTCGCCGATCACCTGGGCCAGCTCGGCGCGGGAGAGCACGACCACCCGCAGTCGCAGGCCGAAGGCTTGCTCGATCGCCTGCTCCAGGCCGGCCGCCAGGGCGGGGGCGTCGGCGGCGGCTCCCTCCTGCGCGGTGAACAGCACGTTGCCGCTCTGGATGTAGGTCGAGACGCCGGTGTGGCCGAGCGAGGCCACCACCTCGCGCAGCTCCGCCATCGGCACCTTGTTGTTGCCACCGACGTTGATGCCGCGCAGCAGGGCGATATGGGTGGCCATAGGAGAATCCTGCCCGACCCCATCGCCCGCAGGCCATCCGCCCCGCGGGCGGCCGGCCGTCATTCCCCGCGGTCCTTGCGCCAGTCCAGTGGCTCCGGCGGCGCCCCCAGGTTCGGCGGGGGCCTGTCCTTCCTCGACCGCCAGCTGACCGGCACGGGTGGGCCGCGGCGGCCGGGGCGCGGCGAGTAGGGCGGCGGCTGGGGGCCGGCGCCCGGGTCCGCGGCGGGCGGGCCTTCGCCCCGCGGCCGGCCCCGTTCGACGCCGGCGGGGGCTTCTCCCGGCGGCCGCCGGTGGGCCGCCCGGGCCTGCGGCTCGCCCGGTTCCCCCGCCTGTCCGCCCGGTGCCGGTTGCGCCGACGCGGCCACCGGCGCGCGCCCGGCCTCATCCAGCCCGAGCGTGCTGACCGTGGGCAGGGCCAGGATCGCCGGGTTCGCGTCCGCCAGCACGACCTGGCGCCCGCGGGCAGCGGCGTAGCTGACGATGACGGCGCTCGGTGGCAGCTGCTGCAGCTGATGCGGCTCGACCAGGAACTCGCGCGACCGCTGCGCGGTCTTCGCGAGCGACTCGTTCGCCCCGATCGCGGTCGATGTGCTCCATCCCCACGAGGTGCTCGCGCTGATCCCCTCGGTGAGCGATTCCGAGTCGCTGGTGCCGCTGGATGCGCTCTCCTCCCGGCTGCCCGATCCGGTGCGCGCCCCGAACGGTGCCGGGCCGGCCGTGGTGTGACCGCGGCCCCGGCTCCGGCCCGTGGTCCGGCTGGTGGACGCCGAGACCGATACCGAGTCGGAGGCCGCCACCGTGCTGGTGTAGGACGAGCCGGAGGTGCCGGTGACCGAGGCGCCCACGGTGTCGGTGAGCTGGCTGAGCACGAAACGGTGCTCGGTCCCGATCTGCTCGGCGGCCACCTTCGCGTCCTCGGCGTTGCCGAGCCGCATGAAGGCGACGGCCGCGTTTCCCCGGCCCAGCCTCTCCTTGACCTGGGCCGGGATCGACCGGTAGATGAGCACCAGCCCGGTCCGGGTGCTCTCGCAGGCGTCGCACAACCGGTCGAGCACCTCGCCACCGAGCCGGTCCGCGCCGGCCAGGCAGAGCGTATGCCGCCAGGGCCGGCCCCGCGGCGCCTGGCGGAGCAGATGCGTGAGGGACACGGTGACGTAGGTCCCGAGCATCGCGTTGCCGAACGTGGTCCCGCCCCGGTCGAGCGCGATCACCCGCAGCGCGCTGCGGGGAAGCGGGGAAGGCTCGGAGCCGAGCCGGTCGAGCGCCCGCAGCCGCGCCTCCAGCGCCATCGCCCGCTCGATCACCACCCGGTCGGCCGCCCCCCGGCCGAACAGCCCGGTGACCCGCTCAAGCTGAGCCGCCGTGAGCAGGCCCGCCTCGATGTCCGCGCGCGGGTCGCCCACCTGGGCGAGGGCCCGCAGGCCGGCGGTGACGTTCGCGATCCCGGCTCCCTCCCCCAGCGCGCCGATGACCCGATCCACGATCGCGTGGTCGCGGGCTGGATCGGCCCCGGGGCCGGCCGGCAGGTCAGCGGATGCGCTCGCCGCCAGCACGTCGGCGAGCGGTTCCGCGGGCATGCCCACCCCGAGGTCGAGCCGCGGCAGGTCACCGGGCAGCACCCAGACCAGCGGGCCGATCCCCATGCCGCCGGCCAGCGCGACCAGGTCGCGGGCGACCGCGCCCTCGGACAGGTCGATCACCGTTACCTCGCCACCGGTCGCCAGCCGGGCCGAGGCGACCATGGTGAGCAGCGCGGACCAGCCGGCCTGCGTGCCGCCGGCGACGTCCACCCGGTCGAGCCCGTCCGGGAGCGCGACCGGATACCACAGCGGCTGCCGGGCGAACCTCTGCTGGCACGCCTGCCAGCTGCGGAACCGCTGGGCGTGATCCTCCAGCCGGCCGAACAGCTGGCCCTCCTGGTCGGCCCGGGCGGCTCCGACCCGGCGCTCCTCCGCGGCAACGGTGGCCCGCAGATCCCGCCGGCCCCGCCAGATGGCGCGGACGCCCAGGCCGGCCGGGGTCACCAGGACCGCCGCCCCGAAGATGGTGAGCGCGGGATTCAGCAGCCCGGCGCGGCCGAGCGCGAGCACCAGCGCGGTCCCCGCCAGGGCGGCGCCGGTCAGCACCTTCCAGTACCGGGTGAGCAGCCTCTCCTCCCGCCGCTGCGCGGCCAGCCAGCCCGGGTTGAGCTGCTCCTGCCCGGGCGGGACGGGCCGCCGTGGCGGCGGCCCGGGATCCGGGTGGACGACCGCATACTGCCAGCCCAGGTAGACCCGGCCGGCGCGGAACGCGGGGACGCCGGTCACGGCGGCCAGTCCCCGGTGGGCTGGCGCCCCGGGATCCGGGCCGGGATGCTCGTGGCCAGTGGCACCATCCGGCCGCCGCCCGCGCCCGGGACGAGGGTGAATTCGCCCTCCCCCAGGGCGCACAGATCCTCGCCGGTCACAGCGGGCGACCAGGCGGTCCCGGGCGGCGCGGCCGCGGCATCCGCGGGCGCACCCCCCGGTTCCGGCCAGCCGGCGGCCACCGGGGCCGGGCGGCCGGGGCCCAGCGCCGCGGGCACCAGCCGCCTCCCGGTCAGCCAGGCCAGCTGCCCGGCCAGCGAGTGATCCTCCAGCCGGTGCAGGACAAGCACGCTGACCTGGTCCGCGAGCCTGCCCACGGCGGCCGCCGCGGTGGTGCTCAGCACGGTCGCGAGCCCGGCACCGGCGCCGACCAGGCCGGCCAGCGCCTGCGGATCGACCGTCTCGCACTGGCCGAACCACGCCAGGCCGTCACCCCCGATCGCCACCCGCCGCAGCCTGGCGTAGACCTCGGTGACGTCCTGGGCCACCAGGCTCGCGATCGTGTCGGCGGCCCGCCCGTGTGCCGCCCGGTCGAGCGAGAACAGGACGACTCCCCGCGCGCGCACCACCTCGCCCAGGCTGATCGCCAGATCGGGCTCATCGGCCGGGGCGGGACCGAGCCAGCGGCCAAGCGGTGACGCCCGCAGGCTCGCGAGCTGCTCGGCGATGAACGTCCCCGTCGATCCCTCGGCCGCCAGCAGCTCGGCCGTCAGCACGACCTGGCCGGCGAGTGACAGCCGGCGGGGATGGTAAGGGGGCACCCGTTCCATCCGCGCCGCCAGCGCCCCGGGACGCAGCAGCCCGGCCACGTCATCGAGCATCGCCACGCCCGGATCGGCGGGCGCCGCCCCGGCCACCGCGAACACGTCGGTCAGGCAGGCCTGGCCGCCCAGCCGGGCGGAGTCGGCTGCCTGCGTCCAGTCGATCATGCTCATGACCAGTGCCGCCTGGCGGGCCGGGTCGCCGCCGCGCAGCGGCTCGTAGCACCCGGTCCCGGCCGCACCGAACGTCTGCAGCGGCGCACCGGTGGCCGCGCAGACGGCCGCCAGCGAGCCGGCCAGTTCGCCGCCCGCCGCCAGGTCCACCACGATCACCGGCTTGCGCAGCCGGATCGCCGCATGCACCAGCTGGAACCCCGCCGCCGCCACGGCCGGCCGCGCGGAGCCGGCGACCAGCACCCCCCGTTCCGCCTCCCGCCAGGGCACCGCGGCGGGCCGGCCGGTACCGGCGTCAACGCCCAGGCACGCCCCGGTGCGGGTGAGGACGCCGCCAGACTTAACGAATGCTGCCGTGAACCGCCGGCGGCACAGGCTGACGAGCCCGGGGCGGGGAGCGGGAAGGCGCCACTCGTCGGTGTGCAGCCAGTCCAGCCACCAGGCCACGGCCGCCACCCCCGCGGCCAGGATGAGGGCGATCGGGAACTGGCCCGGGAACCAGCGCACCGAGCCAGTGGACGCCGTGCCCAGGTGGGCGAGCCGCGCCGGATCGGTGGCCACGCCGGTGAGCAGCGCCACCACCGCGCGCGGGGCGGCGAGGAAACCGGCCAGGGCGGCGGCCGGGCCGATCGCGAGGACCCAGACCACCCCGCACGCGGCCGGTGCCGCCAGCCAGACCGGGCGCCACCGGGTGATCTTCCCAATGGCATAAAAGGCGATCGCCAGCCCGAGCGTGACCGGGGCGAACAGTAAGCCGGCGAGCACACCCAGCACGGCCAGGGCAGCCAGCAGCTCACGCCGCCGCGGCGTGCCCAGCGGGATCAGGTAACGGGCTCGCCGCGGCGCGCGCTGCGGGACAGCAACAACGGCGGCAGGCATACGGGGTTAAGGTTCCCAGCCCGTTGTTGCGTGTGTCCAGACGGATGCAGAACCATGAGCCCGCCCGCCCGGGCCGGCCACGGCCTCGATGACGATCCGGAACAGATCGGGCCGCAGCATGGCGGTGGTGATCGCGACCGGCCGGCGCCCGGCCGGATCCTCGAAACTGACCGTCACCGTGGCCACCAGCTCACCGGCGGCCAGCCGCAGGCTGCGGGCTACCGAGGACGGGGGCGGGGCCAGCTCGATCTGCAGTGCCCGGGGCCGGGCCGCCACGGCCGGCGCGGCGCCTTCCCCGGCGGCGCGAGCCGTGGGCGAGGGGGCGCCGGCCCCGTCCGCGGCGTCGGGGGCACCGGCCCCATCCGCGGCGTTGGGGCATCGGCCTGCGGCTCACCGGCCGCCGGCCCGGCGGCCCCCCCCTCGCCCGGGCCGGCCGCCGGCAGGCCGTCCACCGGTGGGTGATCACCCGGCGGGGCGAACGGCGGCGCTCCGAGGTCCGGCCACAGCTGGCCCAGGCGCTCGGGCAGGTAGCTGGCCGACAGCGCACCCGGCTCACCACCCACGGTCCACACGCAGCGGATAACCAGTACCGGCTCGCCCGCCTCCAGCCCCAGTGAGCGCCCGATATCCTCCGGCGGCCGGCGCCGCGACACCTGCCGGCTCTTGCACAGCAGCTGGCCGCCCATCGGGTCCACATGCGAGGTCAGGCCGGACAGGCCCTCCAGCGGCACCCGGTACTCCGCCGGGCTGGCCCGGTACACCTGCCCATCGGGCAGCCGCCGCAGCAGATGCCGGGCCGTGAGGTCATCAATGGCCGCGTCGACCTCCGCCGCGCTCGCGTTGAACCGCCGCGCCATCGCGGTCAGCCGCGGCAGCCGCCACCCTGGCTCATGATGGACAAGCGTGGCCGCCATCCGGTCGGCCAGCACACCCGCGGAGACCCGCCTGCGCCGGGCACCGGCCCGGCGGACATCGTCTGCCCGGTCCGCGGTCATCCCGCATAACGCCGGGGGAAGGCAGCGGCCACGCGCCGCGTTCGGTCCGCGGCGGCCACCGCGGACCTCGCGTTCGCCCGCGCCGGGGCGGAGGCGGCTGTGGGGGATGCGGAGCTCTCGGGCTGAGCGGCCGGGCTTTCCTGGGTCGACGGGGACCTCGCAGGATCAGCCTGAAGAGACAATGTGCCCCCGCCCTCGGCCGTTATCGATATCGGGCGGGCTGACCCGCCCAGTTGACCTCAATTGATAGGGAGCGGAGGTGACGCGTAGCTGAACGGCCGAGGGGAGGAACGTTTACGAACAGATGACAAGCTGGAGAACGGATGAGAGGCAGGCCGGGACCGCGCCGCCTCTCATCCGGCGCCCTCTCCAGCGGTTACGGCGGGAGGCGGCGCTCAGACACTGACCTCCAGGGCCGCGCGCTGGCCGTAGCCGGCGGTGACCGTCTGGTCGGCGCTGACCCCGCCCGGCACGAGAACCCGCACCGTCCAGCTGCCCGGGGCGGCGAAGAAGCGGAACCCGCCGTCCTGGCCCAGCGGGACCTCGGCGACGAACTCCCCGCCGTCGTTGAGCAGGCGGGCGTAGCCGACCGACAGCGGCGTCCCGGCCCGCCTGACGTGGCCCTCGATGATGGCTTCGCCCGATGCGGTGGCGGGTACGGTGGCGCCCCCGGCGGGCGCCCCGCAGCCCTGCGCCTCGCTCATCGTGCCTCGCCGAGCTCGATGGGCACCCCGACCAGCGATCCGTACTCGGTCCAGGACCCGTCGTAGTTCTTCACCCGCGGCAGCCCGAGCAGCTCGTGCAGCACAAACCAGGTGTGGGCGCTGCGCTCGCCGATCCGGCAGTAGGCGATGGTGTCCTTGCCGAAGTCCAGGCCCGCGTCGCCCTGGTACAGGGTGCGCAGCTCGTCATCCGTTTTGAATGTCCCGTCGTCGTTGGCGGCCTTGGACCACGGGACGTTCTTCGCGGTCGGGATGTGCCCGGCGCGCTGGGCCTGCTCCTGCGGCAGGTGCGCGGGCGCCAGCAGCTTGCCGGTGAACTCGTCCGGCGACCTGACGTCGACCAGGTTCTGCTTCCCGATCGCGGCGATGACCTCGTCGCGCATCGCCCGCAGCGAGGAGTCCTGCACGGTCGCCTGGTAGGACGTCCGCGCCCGCTCCGGCACCGCGGTGACCATCTCGCGGGATTCCAGCTCCCACTTCTTGCGGCCGCCGTCGAGGAGCTTGACGCTGCGGTGCCCGTACAGCTTGAAGTACCAGTAGGCGTAGGCGGCGAACCAGTTGTTGTTGCCGCCGTAGAGCACGACGGTGTCGTCGTTGCTGATGCCGCGCTCGGACAGCAGCTGCTCGAAGCCGCGCCGGTCCACGAAGTCGCGGCGGACCGGGTCCTGCAGGTCCTTCTTCCAGTCGAGCTTGACGGCGTTGCGGATATGCCCCTTGTCGTAGGCGCTGGTGTCCTCGTCCACCTCGACCAGGACCACGCCTGGGTCGTCGAGGTGGGCTTCCACCCAGTCAGCGTCCACCAGGACGTCAGAACGGCTCATGCGGCTACCTCCTTGTCAGGTTCCGGCGGCGCCGCCCCTTGCTGGCGCGGCCGGATCCGGCGAATAAGCACATACATCTCGCAGCCCAGGCACAGGCCGAAGGCCGCGTTGAGGAAGGCGGCAACGAATGCCAGTACGGCGGCGGCCATACCGAGGGGCGTCAGGCCGGCTGCGTACCCGATCACCCCGATGATGCTGACGACCAGGCCGACACCCTGGGAGAACCGCGGCCCGGCCGCGTCCTCCATCTCCCGGGGCGGGCCCAGCCGCGGCCTGACCAGCCAGCGGTAGATCAGGCCGTAAGGCGCGTAGGAGAGTCCCAGCACCGCGCCCATCCCGAACACGACCGCCTGGGCGGCCAGCAGCCACCCGCTGCCGGTGACGATGACCGCGGCGAGGACGACGGCGGACAGCGCGGCGCTGAAACGCTGGCCCCTCGGATCGACCTTCATGTCCTAGCCACCTCTTCAAGTTCAAGCGATTCCGGGATGTCAGTGCCGGAGGCCGCGCCGCCAGGCCGGGGAATCAGGCGCGGCCGCCGTCGGCTGCACCGGGCCCGCTTCCCGGCGCCCGCCGGGCCGGCCCGGCCGCAGGCCGCTCAATCAGGCGGCCTGGCGCTGGCGCGGCGCCCGCGGACACAGCGCCGTCGTCACCCGGCAGTAGTCAACGGTGCGCCGCCTGGTCAGCAGCGCCGGCGCGCGCCACACCGGCGCACGCCAGGCGCCCGGCCTGCCAGCGCTGGTGGCGGTGGGCATGGACCTGATGCTATGCGTGCCCATACCGGAAGTCACTTGCCCTCTGGTCGGTAGGTTTCGGCTGGCCACGCTAGCAGGTGCCGGGGCGGCCGACGAAGACATGGGCGGAAAGGTCACCGCGCCGCCTCCCCGGTGGCCAGGGCGAGCGCGGCGACCACCTCGGCGCGGCGCGGCAGCCCGCTGGCCCGGCGTGTGACCTGCCCCTGCGGGCCGAGCACGAGCACGGTCGGGGTCCGCCGGATATCGAGCTGCCGGGCCAGGTCCATGCGCGTGGCCACGTCGACCTCGACGTGGGCCACGCCGTCGCTGCGGCCGGCCACATCCGCCAGCAGCTGCCGCGTCGCCCGGCACGGGGCGCAGAAAGCGGAGGAGAACTGCAGCAACGTGGCCCGCGCGCCCAGCGGCTGGCCCAGGTCGGCCGTGGTCAGCCTCGGCACCGGTGACTCCCGCATCCGGCCATCGCGGCGACGCCAGGCGAAACCGCTGGCCGTCGCCAGAACGAGGACGGCGCCAAGCACCATCACACCGGCTGCCATGGTCCCTACAGCACGGCCCGCGCCCGCCGCATTCCCGGCAACACGTCCCGGGTCGCTACGCCGCGTTCACCGAGGCGAGCACCTTGCCCCCCGCGGTCACCTGGAAGCTCTGCAGGTTCGAATCGGTCAGGGAGGTCGAGGCGGGATACCAGGCCGGCCGGCCCTGGTACTCGACCCGCCAGCCGCCCACCACCATGTGGTGGCCCTGAGCGTCGGTGACCTGGAACTGGCAGACCGTGCCGGCCGGGATGCCCGAGACCTGCGCGGTCATGAGGGTTCCCCAGTGCACCGAGGCGTACTTCACGGTCAGGATCGCCCCGGTGCGGCCGTCGACCGCGGAGACCGTGTGCCACGTGTGACTGGCCTGCCCGTGCGCGGCCGGCGGCGCAGCCGGGCCGGAGCCCAGCAGGCTCGCTCCCGCCGCGCCCGCCCCCAGGGCCAGCACGACCACGGCCGCCGCCGCCGCCAGCTCGCGCCAGCGGCGGACCCGCCGTGCCTGCGCCGTCCGGGCCAGCAGCGACGGCAGCAGATCGTCCCGCGGCGTCCCGTCCGTGGCGGAGTCGGCCTGATCGGCCACCGCCAGCCGTTCCGCCTCGGCCGTGGGCACCCGGCGCAGCAGCGCCGGCAGCCCGGCCAGGCTGGCCAGTTCCTCCCGGCACTCGGCACAGGTCGCGAGGTGCTCGTCCACCTGGGCCCGGTCAGCGGGCTCAATCGCCCCCAGCACATAGACGCCGAGCGCGTGCCGGATCTCACGGCAGCTTGCCGCAGTGCTCATGGCGCAAGCCCCCGTTCTTCCAGAGCAAGTTTGAGCGCACGGAGCGCGTAGAACGCCCGGGACTTGACGGTCCCGGGCGGGATGCCGAGCACGACGGAAGCCTCGGCCACGGACCGCCCCAGGTAATAGGTCTCCAGCAGGACCCGGCGATGTTCGGGGCGGAGCGTCGCGAGCGCGTCGGCCACCGCCCACGATTCGAGCACACGGTCAGCCTCGTCGGGAACGGGCACAAGTTCAAGTGCGCCCTCCCCTACCTCCTGCGGCCGTGCCTTCCTGGCCCGGTGCGCGTCCACCGCGAGGTTGCGCGCGACCGCGAACAGCCAGGGCCGGGCCGGGCGCTCGGCGATTGCCTCGGGATGCTGCCAGGCCCGGAAGAGTGTTTCCTGCACAATGTCCTCGGCTCGCTGCCTGTCTCCGTCCGTCATCCTCAGTGCGTACCGCAGCAGGGGGGCGGCGTGCTCCGCATAGAGCTCACGCACCAGCGACTCATCGCTGACCCTGCCCTTGGGGCTCTGGGCCCCCGTACCGCCCTGACGCGCCACATCTCTGTCACGGCCCCGAGGTGCGGCCGGTTCATCGTCACGCCCCCCAGGTGCGGCCGGTTCATCGTCACGGCCCTGGGGTGCGGCCGGTTCATCGCGGGAGTTCATGCCCGTCTCACCCGGCCGCTCAGCCGCCGGCGAAGGGCGGCAGGACCTCGACCACCGCCCCCTCGCGCAGGGTGACGCTCTCGGGCGGCCGGCTGCCCGCCTGCTCCCCGTCGATGAGGAACGAGGACCGGGCCAGAACCCCCTCGAGCGTGGGGGCGGCCGGGTGGCGCGCCAGCACGGCGGCGAGCATTTCCGCCAGGGTGCCCGCGGTGAGGACCTCCTCGGCGACCCCGGCGGCCTGCTTCGCGGCCGCCCAGTAGCGCACGGTCACCACTGCCATGTCGGCTATCCTCACTCTCATCGGATCAGGGCGACGCTGCCCGCCGGCCCATCCATAGTCAGTCTCTCCCCGGAGAGCACTCCACGGCGGAGGTGGCAGCAGTTGAGTGAGCTCCTCCTGCTCACCAGCGCCGCCGAACCGCCCGGGGAGATCCTGCCAGCGATCGGCCTGCTGCTCCACACGATCCGGACCGCCCCGGCCGAGGCGGCCGCGCTGGCGGACCCGCCCGCGGCGGACGCGGTCCTGGTCGACGCCCGGCGGGACCTGGCCCGGGCCCGGGAGCTATGCCGGCTGCTGCGGGGCGCGGGCATCGAGATCCCGCTCCTGGCCGTGCTGACCGAGGGCGGCCTGGCCGCCGTGACGGCCGACTGGGGCACCGACGACGTGATCCTCAACACGGCCGGGCCGGCGGAGGTCGAGGCCAGGCTGAGGCTCGCCATCGGCCGGCAGGCCAGCCTGGCGCCAGCGGCGCCGGACGAGATCCGCTCCGGCGACCTCGCCATCGACGAGGCCACCTACAGCGCGCGGCTGCGCAGCCGGGTGCTGGATCTCACGTTCAAGGAGTTCGAGCTGCTGAAATTCCTCGCCCAGCATCCCGGCCGGGTCTTCACCCGGGCCCACCTGCTGCAGGAGGTGTGGGGCTATGACTACTTCGGCGGCACCCGGACGGTGGACGTGCACGTGCGGCGGCTGCGGGCCAAGCTCGGCACCGAGCACGAGTCGCTGATCGGTACGGTACGCAACGTGGGCTACCGGTTCGTCCCGCTGAAGCCGGAGGACGGCGGCCGCGGGCATCCGCGCGGCGCCGGTGACGCGCGGGCGGACACGGCGGCTCCCGGCCGGCCCGCCGGCGCCACGCGGGGCGACGGCCAGCTGAGCGGCCAGATGAAGACGAGGAGGTCCAGCCCTGCACGAGCGGACCGCTGAGGACGAGCCGGGCGGCCGGGCCGGCGGCGATGGCGGCGGCGGGCCGGCCGCCGTCACCGCGCGCGGCCGGATCAGCCCGGCCGAGGCGCGGGCCGTGCTGCGGCTCGCGGCCGCCGCGGCGGCGGAGGACGGCGTGGGGCCGCTGTCGGACCAGACAGTGCTGCACGTCCGGCACGGCGGTGACCCGGGCGCCCGGAACCTGCTCCTCTGGCGGGACGGCGACCTGGCCGGATTCGCCCACCTGGACGCGGCCACCGATCCCGCGGAAGCCCGCAGCGGCGAACTCGTCGTCCACCCGGCCCACCGCAGGCAGGGGCTGGGCCGGATGCTCGTGCAGGCGGTCACCGCCGAGGCGGGGGGCCGCCCGGTGCGGCTGTGGGCGCACGGCGACCTGCCCGCCGCCGCCGCCCTGGCCGCCGGTGCCGGGCTCACCCGGACGCGTGCCCTGTGGCGGATGAGCCGCTCCCTGCGCCTCCCGCTGGCCGAGCCCCGCCTGGCCCCGGGGATCTCGGTGCGCGCCTTCGTCCCCGGCCAGGACGAGCGGGAGTGGCTGGCGCTCAACGGCCGTGCCTTCGCGGCTCACCCCGAGCAGGGCCGGTGGACCATCCAGGACATCGACGAGCGTGAGCGCGAGCCCTGGTTCGATCCGGCCGGGTTCTTCCTCGCGGAGCGGGACGGGCGCATGGTCGGCTTCCACTGGACCAAGATCCACCCGGTGGGCCCGGCGCCCGGGCCCGGCCCGGTGGGCGAGGTCTACGTGATCGGCGTCGACCCGGCCGAGCAGGGCAGCGGGCTGGGCCGCGCCCTGACCCTGGTTGGCCTGCGCTACCTGCGGGACCGGGGACTGGATGAGGTCATGCTCTACGTCGAGGAGTCGAATCCCGCGGCGATCAGGCTCTACGAGTCGCTCGGATTCTCCCGGGCCGGCACCGACGTCATGTACGGGGATGGCCTCACGCGACCGACTTGACCCCGAGCACCTCGTCCAGCTCCTCCGGCGTCAGCGGATGGTCACTCGCAGCGACGGCCGTGAGCACCTCGGTGACAAGCTCGATCTCGTCGAACGCCACGCTGTCGTGGACGCGAGGATCGAGAAGCTCACGCACCGCGCTCACCTCCATCGCCGAGCGGATCCGCAGCAAGCCTGGTACTAGGCTACGCGCGGTCCGGTGCCCCCGCATGACCCAACAGAACCATTCCCGGACCACACGCGGGGGGTTTTGCCAAGCCCTGGTAACAATTCCAAAAAGATTGCCGCGCCGAATCCAAGAACCCGGTAAAAGTTCCTCCCCGCCGGGCCGGAGGCACCGGACGCCGGAGGGCGGCCGGGAGCCGGCTGGCGGCCCCGTCACGGGGAGCCGCCGGGTCCGGCCCAGTCCACGCTGGCGTGACGGGCCGCACGCCGGACATACCCGGCGGCGGTATCCGCGAACGTCGCGCGGTCGGCCTCGGTCAGCTCGCGGACCACCCGCCCCGGGACACCGGTCACCAGGACGCCGGGCGGGATCTGCTGGCCGGGCCGGACCACCGCGCCGGCCGCCACCAGCGATCCGGCGCCGATGCGCGCCCTGCCCAGGATGACCGCCCCGATCCCGATGAGCGCGCCGGCCTCCACGTGTGCGCCGTGCACGGTCGCCCGGTGCCCCAGCGAGACCCGCTCGTCCAGGATCACCGGCTCGCCTGGGTCCACATGCAGACAGCACTGGTCCTGGATGTTGCACTCCGGGCCGACCCTGATCTCGTCCTCATCGGCCCGCAGCACCGAGCCGTACCAGACGTTGGCCGCCCGGCCCACCGTCACCCGGCCCACCAGCACGGCGCCGGGAGCGATCCACGCATCGGGATGGACCGACGGCGTCATTCCGTCCAGCGTCCCGACATGGTAGGTGCCCACCAACCGCCTCCTGACCTCTAAGGTAAACGTCACCACCGTCGGCCTCACCGGCCCGCGCCACCGGGGGCCGGCCGGGCGGGAGCAGCGCCTTGGGCGGCCGGGGCCGGGCT
>Ga0207663_10000426_pt1 | contig 18302 bp, 18 predicted proteins | sample LARL53metaG_FD_184346 | JGI IMG/M metagenome (GOLD analysis project Ga0207663, IMG submission 184346) | Corn, switchgrass and miscanthus rhizosphere microbial communities from Kellogg Biological Station, Michigan, USA - LAR L5-3 metaG... | ecosystem: Host-associated > Plants > Roots >...
GGCCGAGCGATGCCTCGCCCTCGAGCAGGTCGATCCCGTTCTTCTTGAACAGCCCGCCGACCCCAGAGGTGAGCGTGGAGACGACCTTCTCGCGGCGGGCTTGCACGGCGGGATAGTCGACCTCGACCCCGGACACCTTCAACCCGAACTCGCCGGCGTCGCGGATCTCTGAGAGCAGGTCGGCCGAGCGCAGCAGCGCCTTGGCGGGGATGCACGCGTAGTTCAGGCAGCGCCCGCCGACCGCGTCCTTCTCGACGACGGCGGTCTTCTTGCCGAGCTGCGCGGCGCGGATCGCGGCCACATACCCGCCCGGTCCGGAGCCGATCACGATGCAGTCATAGGAGGTCTCAGCCATGGCCGGCCTGAGCCTATCGAAGCCGGGCGCGCCGCCAGGGACGGGCCCCGACTATCTCCGCTCCCCTGCTTGGATGCGCCCCATCACGCGCACTAGCTTCCAGAACAGCCAGCCGCCGAGCACGATCGAGATCAGGCACAGCCCGGCGGCGAGCAGCGTGGAAGCGACCACCAGCGCGAGCGAGGTCACGATGATCTGGAACGTGAGCAGCGCCTCGAAGCCGAGCACCGCCCAGTAGCGGCGGCGGTACATCCCCAGCGCGAGCAGCAGGAGCACGCACGCGAGGAACACCCCGCCCGCCAGCGAGCCGCCGTGGCGGGAGAGGTCGTGGATCGTGAGCGTCCCGATCACTACCCCGAGCGCGAGCAGGACGGCGACGGCGACGGCGACGCGCAGGGCCGCCGGTCGCTCGTCCGCTCCGAGCGGCTCGAGGCGTGTACGCGCGAGCTCCTCGCGGGAGGGGCGCGGCGCGCGCCCGGAAGGTGAGCCCAAGCTCAGACCTCCAGCGGGCGCTCGCCGATCGACTCACGCAGCTCGCGCGCCGCGCGCCGCGGATCGTCGGTGTCCGCCACCGCGCGCAGCACGCACACACGCGCGGCTCCCGCCGCGAGCACCTCGCCGACATTGTCCGCATGCAGACCGCCGATCGCAAAGAACGGCACGCGCGCATGGCTGGACGCGTAGCGCACGAGCTCCAAGCCGACGGCGGGGCGACCACGCTTGGTGGGCGTGGCGTGGACGGGGCCCACGCCGATGTAATCGACCAGGGTCGGATCGACCGCGTCGATCTCGTCCGGCGTATGGGTCGAGAGCCCGACCAGCATGTCCGGACCGACGATGGCGCGCACCTCGGCCACCGGCATGTCGTCCTGCCCTACGTGGACCCCATCGGCGCCGATCTCCACGGCCACCTCGGGATAGTCGTTGACGACGAACAGCACACCGTGTTCCTTGCACAGCTCGGCTGCGTGACCGGTCGCTTCGCGCAGGAACAGCCTGTCGTAGGGGTCTTCGTGCCAGTTGCAGCCCTTCTCGCGCAGCTGCACGATCTCCACGCCTCCGGCGATCGCCCTGGGCAGGAAGTCCCCGAGACCGTGGCCGCCGGGCAGGGCGTCGCACACGAGATACAACCGCGCGTCGGTAAGGCGGCGCAGGCGGTCGGCGTGAAGGTCACTGGCGGGCACTACGCTGGAGTCTGACACCGGACTAGCATCAAGCGTATGTCCGGACACGCCAAATCGCCCGACGTCGCAATCGTCGGCGGCGGCGTCATCGGCCTGTCCGCCGCGTGGCGCGCGGCGGGGAAGGGCCTGTCGGTGGTGCTGCTCGAGCGCGACGCGGTCGGGCGGGGGGCGTCGCGTGTGGCGGCGGGAATGCTCGCGCCGGTGGCCGAGGCCGAGCTCGGCGCGGGCGGCGGGCGGCTGCTGGAGCTGGCGTTGCGCTCGGCGGAGCTGTGGCCTGAGTTCGCGGCCGAGCTGGAGCGTGCGAGCGGCGAGCCGGTGGGGCTGCTGCGGACCGGCACGCTGATGGTCGCCCGCGACGAGGACGAGGCGCGGGAGCTGGAGCGCCAGCTCGCGTTCCGCCGATCGCTGGGGCTGCGCGCGGAGCGGCTGCGCGCGAGCGCCGCGCGCGAGCGCGAGCCGAGCCTCGCGCCGACGGTGCGGCTGGCGCTCGCAGCGCCGGACGATCACTCGGTCGATCCACGGCTGGTGCTGGAGGCGCTGCGCCGAGCGTGCGAGCTCGCCGGCGTCGACCTCCGCGAGCACGCCGCGGTGGAGGCGGTCGAGCTGGACGGCGCCGGCGCGCGGGTGACGGGCGTGGCCCTGCGCGGAGGCGGGCGCGTGCGCGCCGGCCAGGTGGTGCTCGCCGCCGGGGCGTGGAGCGAGCAGATAGGCGGCCTGCCCGCCCACGCGCGGGTGCGGGTGCGCCCCGTGAAGGGACAGATACTGCGCCTGCGCGATCCGGCCGGCCCGGGGCTGCTGAGGGGCGTGGTGCGGTTCGAGGGCGGGTACCTGGTGCCGCGCGCCGATGGCCGGTACGCGCTGGGGGGGACGGTCGAGGAGCGGGGATTCGAGCTGAGCCCGACTGCGGGCGGGGTGTATGAGATGCTGCGCGCCGCGAGCGAGCTCGTGCCGGGGATCGACGAGCTGCAGATCGAGGAGCTGTCGGTCGGGCTGCGCCCCGGCACACCGGACAACGTGCCGGCGATCGGACGGGGAGCGCTCGAGGGGCTGGTGTGGGCGACCGGGCATTACCGCAACGGCATCCTGCTGGCGCCGCTCACCGCTGAGCTGGTCGTGGAGACGCTCGCGGGGGTGCCCGCATCTGGAGCTCCCGCATGATCGTCAACGGCGAGCGCTCCGAGGCGCCCGCGGGCGCGACGGTGGTGGCCGTGCTGCGCGGGCTCGGCCTGGAGGCGGACGCGCGAGGGGTCGCGGTGGCGGTCGACGGCGAGGTGCTGCCGCGGGCCTGCTGGGAGACGTTCGCGCTCCCGGAGGACGCGCGCGTGGAGGTGCTGACCGCGATGCAGGGAGGGTGAATGAAGTGGCCGATTCAGGCGATCTGACCGCCGCGGCCGTGCGCAACGGCGCGCGCTCGCCCGCGCCGGACGCAGCCCAGGAGCACGCTCCGACAGGGGACGTCCCGACAGAGCGCGCCCTGACAGAGGACACCCTGATGATCGCCGGCAGGACGCTGCGCTCGCGCCTGTTGCTCGGCACGGGTGGGTTTCCCTCGCTGGAGCTGATGGCGGCGGCGATCGAGGCCAGCGGCAGCGAGCTGGTGACGGTCGCGCTGCGCCGCGTGGACCCCGCCGCCAGGGGCTCGCTGATCGACGTGCTCGCCGACGCCGGCGTGGAGCTGCTGCCGAACACGGCCGGCTGTCGCACCGCGCGCGACGCGGTGCTCACGGCCAAGCTCGCGCGCGAGGCATTTTGCACGGACTGGATCAAGCTGGAGGTGATCGGCGACGAGGACACGCTGATGCCTGACGCGCCCGAGCTGCTGCGTGCCGCCGAGGAGCTCGTCGACGAAGGGTTCGTCGTGCTTCCCTACACGACCGACGACCCCGTGCTCGCCCGCCGCCTGGTCGACGTCGGCTGCCCCGCGGTGATGCCGCTGGGGTCGCCGATCGGCAGCGGCATGGGCATCCGCAACCCTTACAACATCACCCTCATCCGCGAAGCCGTAAGCGTGCCGGTCGTGCTCGACGCCGGCGTCGGCACCGCCTCGGACGCGGCGATCGCAATGGAGCTGGGCTGCGACGCGGTGATGGCCGCGTCGGCGATCTCGCGCGCGCAGGATCCCGTGGGCATGGCACGCGCGATGCGCGCCGCGGTGCAAGCCGGGCGCCAGGCGCGCCTCGCGGGCCGCATCCCCAGGCGCCGCTACGCGACGGCATCCACCCCCGACGAGGGCCTGCCCGACTTCTAGGCTCCTCTGGCGGTTCGGGGTCGCGCATGCGCCCGCCCGGACGACGGCGCATGCGCCGTCGTCGTCATCACTTGACGACTTCTATCGTCCCGTTCATCGAGGTTGGGTGGATCGTGCACTCATAGTGGATGATCCCCGGCTTGTTCACCTTGATCTCATAGGTGCCGCCTTCGCCGAAGTTTTTCGAGGCGAACTTCGCCACTCCACCCTCGCTGGTGACGTTGTGTTCGACCGCGTCGTAGTTCGTCCACTTGATCGTGCTGCCGACTTTCACCTTGGGGGTGTCGGGGTCTATCGCAATGTTGCGGTAGGCGATCTGCACGACGCCGTTCTGCACGGGAGCGGACGGGGGCGGGGAGGCGTATTTGGGCGTCGTGGTTGGTTTCAGCCCGCCGGAAGTGGGTGTGCTCGAGGTGGTGGCCTTGGTCGAGCTGGAGCCGGTGCTGGAGCTCGATCCGCTCGATCCACAGCCGGTCGCGAGCAGCAGGGCCGAGCAGGCGATCATGACGGCGGGCAGGTGTCTTTTCATGAAACCATCCTAGACTGGCCGGTCCATGACACGCCATTTCCTCACAGGGGCGGAGCTCACGGCCGCGGAGCTGGATGCCCTGCTCGACCGCGCGCTGGAGCTGAAGGCTGCGCCGCTGTCCTCACAAGCGCTCGCCGGGCGCAGCGTCGCGCTGATCTTTCAGAAGCCCTCCACGCGCACGCGGCTGTCGTTCGAGGTCGGCGTGCACGAGCTCGGCGGCCATCCGGTCGTGTTGCGCGCCGACGAGCTGCAGCTGTCCCGCGGCGAGGCGCTGCGCGACACCGCCTACGTCCTCGGCCGGCACGTAGCCGCGGTGGGGGTGCGCACCGGACCCGATGCGATGCTCGCAGAGCTGGCCGAGCACAGCGGCGTGCCCGTGGTCAACATGCTCACGGCGCTGCACCACCCGTGCCAGGCGCTGGCCGACCTGCTGACGTTGCGCGAGGCGCTCGGCTCGCTGCAGGGCGCGCGCATCGCGTACATCGGCGACGGCAACAACGTCGCCCGGTCGCTGGCGCTGCTGGGGATGATCGCGGGGATGCACGTATCGGTCGCCTCGCCGCCCGGCTACACGCTGACCGAGCAGGCTACTACGCCGCTGCCGGCGCCTGCAGGAGCGACGGGCACGCTCGAGTTGCACACCGATCCCCGCGCGGCGGTCGAGGGCGCGCAGGCGGTGTACGCGGATGTGTGGGTGAGCATGGGCGACGAGGCCACCGCGGCCGAGCGCCGAGGCGCGCTCGCGCTCTACCGGGTTGACGACGCGCTGCTCGATGCGGCCGCGCCGGGCGCGTTCGCGATGCACGACCTGCCTGCGCACCCCGGCGAGGAGATCGCCGCCGAGGTGCTGTACGGCGAGCGCCAGCGCATCTGGGATCAGGCCGAGAACCGCCGCCACGCCCAGAAGGCTCTGCTTGAGCTGTTGGTCGCGCCCATGTCTGTGCCCGACTCCTCGTCGCGATGACACCCGAGCCCGGGACCGTGTCCGATGCGCAGCCCGCGAGCGAGCGTCCGGCCCGCCCGCGTCCGGGCGATGAGCTGGAGCTGCGCATCGACTCCCTCGCCTTTGGGGGAGAGGGCGTCGCCCGGCTTGGCGAGGAGGGGTACGTCGTGTTCGTGGCCGGCGGAATCCCCGGGGATCGCGTGCGTGCGGTCGTGTACAAGCGCAAGCGCTCCTACGCGCACGCTCGGGCCGTGGAAGTGCTCGAGCCAAGCCCCGAGCGAATCCCGCCGACGGCCGACCATCCCGGCGTTCCCTGGCAGGTGCTGCCCTACGAGCGCCAGCTGGAGGTCAAGCGCGGCCAGGTGGACGAGGCGCTGCGCCGAATCGGGCGGCTGGACGGGTTCGAGCTCGAGGAGATCGTGCCCGCGCTCGAGCAGTGGCGCTACCGCAACAAGCTCGAGTACTCGTTCGGCGAAACCGAGGATGGCGGCCTCGTCTGCGGCTTTCACGTGTCCGCCGGCGCCAATCGGGTGAGTGCCATGAGCGACTGTCTGCTCGCCTCTGAGGTCGGCAACCGCGCGCGCCAGCTCGTGCTCGACTGGTGTCGAGCCGAGGGGCTGTCGGCTTGGGATCGCGGCCGCAGGCGCGGACGCCTGCCGCCAGCCGTCGAGGGCGAGCGCGCCAAGCCGCCGCCGCCCGCGCCAGATGGGCGCGTACGCTTGCGCAACCTCGTCGTGCGCGAAGGGCGCAAAACCGACAAGCTGCAAATCCGCCTCGTCACCACTGAGGGCACGCTCGAGCCGGACGGGCTCGCCGCCCTGCTGCAGCGCGCGCTCGGTGATCGGCTCAGCGGCGTGCTGTGGACGCGCTCGCGCAGCCTCGCGGAGACCACGGCAGGCGGGGAGACCGAGCTCGTGTGGGGCGAGGCCGAGCTGCCCGAGCGCCTCGGCGAGCTCGACCTGCGGATCTCCTCCGAGGCGTTCTTTCAGACGAACACCGAGATGGCCGAGCTGCTGTACGGCGTCGTCGGCGAGTACGCGGGACTACAGGGTTGGGAGCGGGTGTACGACCTGTACTGCGGCATCGGCACGATCGCGCTCACGCTCGCGCCGCGCGCGGCGTCGCTGTGGGGGATCGAGCTGGTCGAGCAGGCAGTCGCCGACGCGATCGCGTCGGCCCGGCGCAACGAGGTGTCGAACGCGCACTTCTTCGCCGGCGACACGCGGCTGGCCCTGCCCGAGCTCGTGCAGCGCGCCGGGCGCCCGGACGTGCTCGTCGTCGATCCGCCCCGGGCCGGGCTCTCCAAGAAAGTCGTGCGGCGGATAGTCGAGTCCTCGCCCAAGCGGATCGTGTACGTCTCCTGCAACCCCACCACGCTCGCGCCCAACGCGGCCGAGCTGGTCGAGGCGGGGTGGACGCTGCGTAAGGTGCGCCCGGTGGACATGTTCCCGCAAACACACCACATCGAGTGCGTCGCCCTGTTCGAGCGGGCCGCCAATCCTCCGGCAGCCGCCGCCGAGCCGGACCCCGGCGGAACTCGCGAAGCGGGATAGGCTTCCGCCGATGCGCGCAGCCACCATCCGCGACGGCGAGGTCGTAATCGAGGAGCACCCGGACCCAACGCCCGGCGCGGGCGAGGTGCTGGTGAGGGTGCGCGCGGCGGGTCTGAACGGCGCGGACATGATGCAGCGGCGCGGGCTGTACCCGGCGCCACCGGGCTCGCCGGCTGACATCCCCGGTCTGGAGCTGGCGGGCGAGGTGGCCGCGCTCGGCCCCGGCGCCGAGCGCTTCGCCGCGGGCGAGCGCGTGATGGCGATCGTCGGCGGCGGTGGGCAGGCGGAGCTCGCGGTCGTGCACGAGCGCCAGCTGATGCCTGTGCCCGCGACGCTCGACTGGGCCGCCGCGGGCGGGCTGGCGGAGGTGTTCACGACCGCCCACGACGCGCTGTTCGCGCAGGCCGGCCTGCGTCCCGGCGAGCGCCTGCTCGTGCACGGCGGCGCCGGCGGGGTGGGCGTCGCGGCGATCCAGCTCGCGCGGGCCGCCGGCGCGCACGTGACCGCGACCGTGCGCCGCGAGGAGCTGCGCAAGCCCGTCTCCGAGCTGGGCGCCGACGCGATCCCGCCGGAGGACTTCGCGGCGCGCGGCCCGTTCGACGTGATCCTGGAGCTGGTGGGGGCGCCCAACATGCCCGAGAACCTGCTCGCGCTGGCGACCGGCGGCAGGATCGTCGTGATCGGCGTGTCGGCGGGCGCCAAGACCGAGCTGAACATGCTCGCGCTGATGGGCCATCGCGCGCGCATCCACGGCTCCACGCTGCGCGCTCGCCCGCTGGAGGAGAAGGCGCTCACCGCGCGCCGCCTGGAGCGCGAGGTTCTGCCCCTGTTCGACACGCATGCCACCGGCGCTGCCGCAGGGACGGGGAATGAGGCGGGCGCCCTGCGTGTGCCGATCGCCGCGACCTTCCCCCTGGACGATGTCGCCGCCGCCTACGAGCGCTTCGCGGCGGGGGGCAAGCTCGGGAAGATCGTGCTCACCCTGGAGTGACTATTTCAACCAGTAGCCGATGATGACGCCAATCCAACCTGTTGCGGCCTTTTGCAGATCGGAGTTGGAGTTTTCAGAGAGCAGTATGTACAGGCCGCTGACCATTAAGGCGATCGAGATCACAGCCGCCATCAAAAGCCTGACCCGGTTCTCGGACATGGCGCGGGACCATATCCAATGGTGGAACGATCAGCTATGTCTGGATTCTGCGCGCCAGTCTGCGATTACGGCCTTCGCCCAGCGAAGTTGATTGCCGAAGAGGGAGCGAGGCCGGGCTTCGAACGCGGCGAGGTGCGCGCCCTGTGCAGGCACGGCTGCCGGGGGCCGCTCGTCGGCCCCCCGCTTCACTGCCTGCTGGTGTATGGCGGTGGCCATGAATCGAGTCTACCAGGGGTCAGTACGGCGGCTGCGCCGCGTACCAGTCCCCGAGCGTGCGAAACGCCGCCCAGAACGCGCGCTTGGCGTCGGTCTCGTCGAGCGAGTCGTCGATGTTGGGCACGTACAGCGCGTCGATCGTGGGCGTCAGCTGCTGAATCTCGCCGAGGCGCGGCTCGAGCTCGCGCGCGAGCGGGATCTCCATCTCGCCGAGCGCCGCGAGCGCGTCGGGGCCCATCACGACGACGATCTTCGGCTGCACGATCGCGAGCTCTTCGACTACCCGCGCGATGCACGCGAAGTCGGCGAGCGAGGCGTCGCTCAGCGGGCACTTCACGCACAGCGTCCCGTACACCGCGAGCGGGTCGATCGACAGGCGCTTGAGCGACTTCATCAGCGCGCCGCCGGCGCGGCCGTAGAAGGCGACGCCCTCCTCGATCTCCGAGGGCTGGGGGGCGTACTTGAGCAGCATCACGTCAGCCTGCGGATGCCCGGAGCCGAGCACCGGCATCAGGTTGCCACGCGGGCAGTGCGGACAGGCCTGCAGCTCGCGCGTCAGCGAGTTCAGCTCGCGGATGGCGCGCTCGAGGTACTTCTCGCGGATCTCGTCGTCGGTCACGGGCATCGACCCCGAGGGATTTGACGGCCGAGCTGCTTGTCCTTGGCGTTGCACCGCCACTTGCGGGGCGATCGGCGACTCGGGCTGACCCGTCGCGTCAGACGAAGTGCGGCGAGCAGGCGCCATCACGATCGCCTGGAGCCCCCCATCGCGCGCTTGACCCGTCGCGCGCGGCTGGCGCGGCGTGCGGAGGGCGGGGTGGCGCGCGTCTGCAGGAACTTGAGCGCCTGCACGTACAGCAGGCTGGTGGGGCGCGTGACGATCTCGGCGTCGCGCAGGGACTGCAGGAACTCGGCCGGGCCGTCGAAGTCGCGCATCCTGATCCGCACCGAGCCGAGGCCCTGGGCGACGTGCGAGTCCGAGCCGGCGCCCGCCGCGATCCGGTACTTGGCGGCGAAGCGGGCCGCCTCCTCGTTGAACGCGCCGATCGCCACGCGCGGGTTGAAGACCTCGATCGCGTCGACGTCGGCGACGATCTGAAGCAGGTGCTCGTAATCGGGGACCGAGTGCAGCCGGTCGAACGGGTGCGGCACGTACACGAGCCCGCCCTGGCGGTGGATCTCCGCGACGGTCTCCTGCAGGGTCATCCCGCGGGGGATGAGCTCCTCGATGAACAGGCCGATCACCTCGCCCTGGTCGGCCGTCTTGACCTCCTCGCCGACGATCACCTTCACGCCGGCATCCATCTCCCGCGCCTGCTCGCGGGCTGCCAGCGCGCCGGAGATCTCGTTGTGGTCGGTCACCGCGATCGCGCCCAGGCCCTGCGCGCGCGCGGTGGCGAGCAGCACCTCGACCGGGGTGGCGCAGTCGTGGGAGTGGTCGGTGTGCATGTGCAGGTCGACGTCGATCCGCGGACGCTCGGCCAGTCGGCGCCGCAGCGCCGGGTCGCCGTCGGGGTCGTGGCGGCGGGCCGCGAGGCCGGAGTAGATCTCCTCCAGCTGGTCGACCGTCCGCTCCCGCTCGTAGGTCTGTCCCGCGCTACCCGCACCGCCGTCCCGTTCTCCGTACTCCCACCTCTCATCGCCTGCGCCGCCACCGTCACCACCGGCACTGCCACGACCATCGCCGGTCGCGCCCGCCGCTGGCACCAGCACGTACTCGCCCGGGAAGTGGCGGTTCATCAGCTCCGCGGTCGCTGGCAGGCTCGCGGTGCGGGCGTCCAGGCGCCCGAAGAACGTCTCGACGAAGCGGCGCGCGACCAGCGCCAGCAGCAGGCGCTCGTTGGGGACGTGAAACGAGCCGACGTTCAGCGCGCGCGAGTGGCGCAGCGCCGCGCCCGGCGCGCTCGGCGCGAACGGCTCGTGCACGTGCACGAAGTCCAGTGGGACCGTGCTCAGCAGTTCCTCGATCGTACGGGCCACGTCGATCGGCAGGGCCGGCGTGCGCCGGCGCGAGGAGCCGCCGGGTACGTCGAGAACCTCGCCGACCGCGATCACCGCGGGGGCGCCCCCGTCGGTTCCCTCCAGCAGGCTCACCGGGTGCGCGCGGGCGGCCCGCAGCGTGCGGCGCGAGGCGCGCACACGCTCCTGCGAGCGCGACGGGGCGAGGATCAGCACGCGATGCCCACGCCGCGACAGACCCTCGGCGACCGCTCGCACGTGGGCGTTGACACCGTTCTCCTGGGCCTCCCACGGATAGGGGGTCACATGGGCGATCGAGTACCGCGCGGATGCCATCGGCTCCGCCATTATGTCGCTCGCTGCTACCTGGCCTTGGACTGTGTCCCGGCAGGGTTGGCGGCGCGCGAGGCCTTGGCGGCCGTGCGTCCTCGCGGCCGCGTCCCTGCCCGCCCGGCGTAACGGGCGATGAACTTCTCCGTCTCAGCCCGCGCCTGGTCGTCGGGACGCTGATTGTGGGGCGACTTCATCAGGTAGGAGCTGGGCCCGTCGAGCTGGCCACCGAGGCCGTGGTTGAGCGCGAGCTTGCAGCAGCGCACGGCGTCGATCACGATGCCGGCCGAGTTGGGCGAGTCCCACACCTCGAGCTTCAGCTCGACGTTCAGCGGCACGTCGCCGAAGGCCTGACCCTCGACGCGGATGTGCGCCCACTTGCGGTCGGTCAGCCAGGGCACGTAGTCGGAGGGGCCGATGTAGACGTCCTCGGCCGGCAGCTCGTGGTCCATGATCGAGGTGACGGCGTTCGTCTTGGAGATCTTCTTGGACTCCAGGCGCTCGCGCTCGAGCATGTTGTAGAAGTCCATGTTGCCGCCGACGTTCAGCTGCGAGGTGCGCAGCATCTTCACGCCGCGGTCGGCGAACAGGCGCGCGAGCGCGCGGTGCACGATCGTGGCGCCGACCTGGGACTTGATGTCATCGCCGACGACTGGCAAGCCCGCCCGTTTGAAGCGTCTGTCCCAATAGTCCTCGCGGGCGATGAACACGGGGATGCAGTTGACGAAGCCGCAGCCGGCCTCGAGGATCTGCTCGACATACCACTTGGTCGCCTGCTCGGAGCCGACCGGCAGATAGGAGACGACCACGTCGGTGTGGGTGTCCTTGAGGATCTTCACGATGTCCGCGGTCTCGCCCGGGGCCTTGGTGATCTTCTCTTTGAGGTACTTGCCAAGACCGTCGTGGGTCATACCGCGATGGACGGGGACGCCGAGCTTCTTCGGGACCTTGGCGAACTTCATCGTGTTGTTCTGTCCGCTCCAGATCGCTTCGCCCAGATCCTTGCCGACCTTCTTGGAGTCGATGTCAAAGGCGGCCGTGAACTCGATGTCGCGCACGTGGTAGTCGCCGAGATCGACGTGCATCAGCCCGGGCACGTCCTGGGAGGGGTCGGCGTCGCGGTAGTAATGGACGCCCTGGACGAACGCCGAGGCGCAGTTGCCGACGCCGACGATGGCGACGCGGACCTTGTCGCGCTGGTAGCGCGCGGCGCCGTTGGCCGCCGCGCCGTTGCCTGACGTGTCATTGCGCGACGTGCCGTTACGTGCGGAAGCCCCGTTCCGGGCCGTGCCGCCGTTGCTGCTGGTGGGAGTCAAGTGGTTTCCTTCCTGAAGATTCGGTCGAAGCTACCATGCCGCGCGCGCGATGATGTTCGCCGCCCGCACGATGCAACGCGAGACCGAAGCCCCGCTTTCACGTCATCGAACGGCCGGCAAGCCCATAACGAGCGGGTCTGTCGTGCGCCTGGAGGCGTAGCTGTCACACACCATCCTTCGTCTTGCAAAATCACTACCCCGCTGGCACGTATCGGTCACACGGGCGCCGTCAGCTCACGACGGACGTGGGCGATGCGCTGGGCGACCGTGACGAGGCTGAGCGCCGCCAGCACATACACCGCGGGGGCCAGCAGCTGAAAGTCCCCGAGCGAGGCGTAGCCGCGGGCGAAGACGAGGCCGATCGAGAGGATCACGACGCGCACGGGGCGGGTGGCGATGCCGACCTTGCACTCCACGCCGAGCGCCTCGGCGCGGGCGCGGGTGTAGGAGACCATCAGCGAGGCGAGCACCGCGACGACGACCGCGGCCGCGGCGATGCGATCGCCCTGCAGCGCGAAGTAGCCGGCGACGGCGGTCAGCACGACGCCCTCCTCGATGCGGTCGAGCGTGGAGTCCAGGAACGCGCCGAAGGGGGTGCCCTTGCCCGACATGCGCGAGTAGCGTCCGTCGAGCGTGTCCATGATCGAGCCGACGATGAAGGCGATCCCACCGAGGAAGAACAGCTGCTCCCACACGAGCGCGGCCGCGAGCAGGTTCAGCGCCAGGCCGGTGAGCGAGATCGCGTTGGGCGTTAGGCGCGACTCGATCAGAGCGTTGCGCATCAGCTCGCGCCGTTCGCCCGCGCCGATCGGAGCGCGTTCCCGGCGCCGGCGGGCGCGATAGGCGTTGCCACGGCGCAGGCGTCGCGGAGGGGTTTCACGGCGGGGGGCCATCGTCGTGGTCGAGCTGTCTTGCTCGCTCACCCGCGTGTCCCCTCGGGGGCAGTCGCAAACGCCGGCGCCGCGCCGCCGGGCGTGCTCCATCCAGCCGCTCCGGCGGCGCCCGGCGACCCCGCGCCGGAGAAGCGCCACACGGCGGGCCGCGCGCGGGCGAGCCACCTCGCGCCGTAGGCGGAGGCACCGGCGGTGAGCGCGCCGAGGATCGCGTCGAGGATGAAGTGGTTGGCGGTGACGACGATCACGAACGCCATCAGGAAGGGGTAGAGCAGCCATGAGACGCGCACGATGCGGTGGCGCGCCAGGCGCGCGAGCGGCCAGCCGATCATCAGCGCGAACGCCACGTGCATGGAGGGAACGGCGGCGTAAGGATTGAACAGCGCGGTCATCGAGGCGCTGGCGTGGTTGACGCGCACGCCGGTGAAGTCTGAGACCGAGTCGATGAAGCCCCACTCGGGCATGAACCGCGGGGGTGCGGTCGGGAACACGGTGTAGCCGACGAGCGCGATGAACATGGCGATCATGAACATGTTGCGCACGAAGTAGAAGTTGCGGTTGTGGCGTACGTACAAGTAGACGAGCGCGCCCACCGTGACGGTCGTCTGCGAGTTGACGTACAGCCAGCTGGAGAAGTTCATCAGCAGGCGGCTGCCCGACGCCCACGCCTGCACGGAGGGCTCGACGAACAGGTGTGCGGTGCGCTCCAGCGAGATCAGGTCGCGCGCATGCGCGAACGCGGCGCCGGCGTCGCCCTCGACCAAGCCGCGCACGAGCCGGTAGGCGAGATAGGCGGACGCGAACAGGGCGAGTTGGCGCAGCACGTCCAGCCATCCCTGCGGCAGGAGGCGCGCCTGCAGAACACGAACGCGGGCGGGCATCTGAGGCAGAAGCCTAGACGATGGCTCGGTACAGGCGCCAGTGGCGCGAGCGCCAGACTTCCCGCAAGTAGGGCAGACCGCGAGCCACGAGCGCTCCCTCGGCCCGCGCGGCGTAGTCCAGGCGGGCGTCGGGGAGCACGACATAGGCGACGTGGTTTTCCGCAAGCCACGCGCGGTAAGCGGAGGCGGTGAGGGTGGTGGCCGGGCGGTAGAACAGGGCGGCGTAGCGCGTGTCGAGCTGGCGCTCCCAGCCGCGGGCGAGCGAGACGCGGTCGTGACCGGCGAGATAGGCGGCCTCGGCGTGCGTGGCGGTCAGCGGCACCTCGACGATCGTGGGGGCACCGTGGTCCAGGCGGCGCAGCTCGGACAGCAGGGGGGCGTAGTAGGGGGCGTTCGCCGAGGGCTGGCCCGCGATCAGGGAGAGGTCGCCGATGGGAGTGTTGAGCTGCCAGTAGAGGAGCACGGGGGCGAGCAGACACAGCGCTACGCGGCGGCGGTCCCACAGCACGCCGGCGAGCAGCGGCGCGGCGAGCGGCGGAGCGAGACGGGCGACGTTGCCCCCCACGGGGGTGGAGATAACGAACGAGCCGATCAGCGCGAGCGCGTACAGCCCCGCCCCCACCCGCACGGCCAGGTGCCCACGCGGGGAGAGCGGCGTACCCTGGGGTAGGAACAGCGCGATCAGCAGCACTCCCCCGAGCGCTGGCCAAAAGGCGGAGGGCGCAAACGGCTCATAGCCGCCCTCGGGGAACGCGAGCGTCAGGGCGAGGATGGGCGCGAGCGCCGCGGCCGCGAGCGCAAGTCCGCGCTTGGACTGCACGAGCGTGGGGCCGCGTCCGGCCCATGCGACCCCCGCGGCCGTGTCGCCCCAGGGAGCGGCGGCCACCGCCCAGGCGAGAAAGGCGAGCGCGAGGAACAGCCCGGCGATGGGGCTCGAGACGCTCGTGAGCACCGCCAGGACGAGCGCGAGCGCAAAGCGCGCGCGCATCAGCGCGAGCACCGCGCCGAGTCCGATCGCAAAGCCGAGGTCGTAGGGGGCGCGCCCGGAGAGCAGCTCGGCGCAGATGCCGAACGCGAACACGGCGGCGGCCACCCGCCCGGCGGCGAAGCCGAAGGCGCGCTCGGAGATCAGGCCGAACAGGACGCTCGCCGCGAGCGCCGAGGCCGCAAGCAGCACGCGCACCCCGAGCAAGGCCCCCAGCGCGGGGGAGAGCAACGAGTAGCCAAGCAGATAGTGGCCGTGGGCCGCGTACCAGCCGTTGTCGCGCAGCGCAAAGCCCACACGGGCGAACAGGTCGCTGCGGTAGATCGCCGCGGAGAGGTCCGCGGCCGGTGGCATCCAGACCAGGTAGACGATCGTGAGCGGGACCGCGATGGCGAGGGCTAGCACCCAGGGGTGTCCGAGCGAGCGCGATGACGACGACCACGATGATGAGGTCTCCCCCATTCGCTGGGGGGGCTTGTGTTGGGCGGGGGTCGCGGCGTGCGCTGCCATGAAATGGTGATCCACCCGTTTTTAGGCCGCGCCCAGGAAGTCAACGACCGAGTCGACGACGTCGGGGCGGTCAAACCATGGCCAGTGGCCGGCGTCGGGGAGCTCGATCAGCTCGGCGGCGGGCAGCGAGTCGGCGTAGGAGCGGGCGAAGCGGGCGGGGATGTATGGGTCGGCTTGGCCCCACAACACGAGCGACGGCATCGACAGCGACGCCAGACGGGCGCCGGCGGCCGCGAGCACGTCGGAGGGCGAGGAGCGGTACAGGCGCAGGATCGCGCGCTGGGTGCCCTGGTCGAAGTGGTCGAAGACCATGTCCAGCCACGCGTCGGGCATCGGGTCGCGTGCGGCGCGGGCCTCGCGCGTGGAAAAGCGCATGATCCTGCGGGTGGTGGCGCCCATCGCCAGCTCGCCGAGCACCGGGGTGCGCCACAGGCGCGCGGTGCGGTGCCAGCGGTAGCCGGGCAGGAACGGCACGGCGTTGATGACGACGAGACGCGCGACCCGCTCGGGGTGGCGCTGGGCGAACGCGAGCCCGACGACGCCCCAGTCGTGCACGACGAGGCTGACGCGATCGACGCCGACGAGGTCGAGGTAGCGCTCGATGAAGTCGGCGTAACCGTCGATCGTGTAGTCGAGATGGCCACCCTTGCCCGAGCGCCCGAACCCGGGCAGGTCGGGCGCGAGCCCCCCGGAGCGCGCGAGAAACGGGAGCCATTCATCGGAGTTGGTCGGCACGCCGTGCAGATACAGGGGCGTAGCGTCGGCAGGGGCGCTCTCGACGGGAGCCTCGCGCCAGAAGACGGGCAGCGCATCGATCGAGCCGGTACGGTCGCTGACCTCGGGCACCAGCCGAGGATATATACCGTGCGCTCATGTCCGCGACCTGGAGACCCCCGACGCGCGCGCGGGTGATACGGGTCAGGGAACGACTGCGGGCGGTGTATGGGATCCCGCGGATGCAGCCGCACGGGCATCCGATCGCCGAGCTGGTGCTGACGGTGCTGTCGCAGAGCACGAACGACCGCAACAGGGATGTCGCATATCTGCGATTGCGCGAGCGGCTGCCGACATGGGAGGCGGTGATGAAAGCGCCGGTCTGGGAGGTGGAGGAGGCGATCAGGCCAGGCGGGATCTCGAAGGTGAAGTCGGCCAGGATCAAGGCGATCCTGAAGGCGATTGCGGCCGACCCGAGAGATCCGGACCACGACCTGTCCCTCGATTGGCTAAAGGATGCGCCGATCGAGGAGGCCCGCGATTACCTCGTCGCGCTGCCGGGCGTGGGCCGCAAGACGGCGGCGTGTGTGCTGCTGTTCGCGTACGGCAAGCGGGACGTGCCGGTGGACACGCACGTCTCACGTGTGGGGATGCGCCTGGAGCTGCTAGAGTCGGGCGCGCCGTTTGAGCAGCTGCACGACCAGATGCTCGTGCTGACCCCGCCGGGGGAGGAGTTGGAGTTGCACGTCAACCTCCTGCGCCACGGCCGGCGGACCTGCCACGCGCGTGTGCCGGCGTGCAAGGAGTGCGCGCTGGCGCGTATGTGCCCCAGCCGCAGAACGTTCGCCTGAGCGCCGGGCAGGGTCTTGACATCTCGCTCTCAGTTAGTTTTCCGATTGAGGCTTGACGTTACTCCCAAGATGTGTATATGATGCGTGATCGCGTGGGCGTGCTTGCGAACAAGACAGGTGTCGGGGGCTGTCTCCGGGGGACCTAATGAGACGAAAGGAAGTTTGTTTAATGAGATCCATGTTTAGAATATGCCGGTAAATCGTACACCTGCGCACTCAAATACAAATGGGCATTGTTCCTTGAAGAAACGGTGAACTTCTCCTTCTTCAAGAACCGAAATTTGCAAAAGAAGTAGAAATAAAAGCCTGAACTGGTGTTAAGAGCTATGACCGTAGTGGTATGACCGACGCTGTATAGATGAGCCGCTTAGCGGGACGTGACGTAAAGGGCGAAACACACACGTGCGCCCCGCTAGTGGACTCCATAAGCAACCAGATCGCCATGGGCGCGACAGAACACACGGCCCTCTCACTGAAAGACTGTAGGCATAGGAAATGAGAATGACACTCAGATTGAGAAACGGCGGAGAGCCAAGCACGGAGATGGCAAGGAACGCGAACAGGTCGCGTCGAGGGCGCGCATCCGTTTATGCACGCGACGGTCTCGCGCCCAGCGCGTCGCAGACGAGGCCGTCTCCAAGCCCGCGCCGCACCGTCGCCGGTTTCATCAAGCTTGGTGTCGCAGCGGTCCTGTGGCTGTGCGTGCCGGCAGGTGGACTCGGGGTAGCCGCTGCCTCGACCGTCGCCCGGCCCACCTCGGCCCACGTGTCCGCCTCCCTCGATGAAGGAGGGATCCTCGCGCCCGCCGCGTCGCCTCTCGTGACTGCGCCCTTCACCCCCGGACCGCCCGTGAATGGCCACTTCCTCAGCGGATCGTTCGCCGAAGGGGGCCCGGGCACGAGCGGGTTCGGTCCCTCCACAGGAGAAGCGAATCTACGGCGTATTCAGAGTATCGCGGTCGACGAATCGACTGGGGACGTATACGTGTGGGTAGTCGGGGGTGAACCGCCGCCCACCATCTACAAGTTCGGCTCCTCCGGTGAACCGGCGGAATTCTCTTCCACCGGACGAAGCGTTCTCGAAGTGTCGAAGGCAATTTCCACAACTAACGGTCAGTCTCAGATCGCGGTCGATAATTCGAGCGGCCCTGGTCGGGGAGACATCTATGTTGCGAGCCCCCGTCCCGCTAGCGTGGGCTCCGTCAATGTGTATGCCCCGACGGGCGAACTCATCGGTGAACTCAACAGTGATGTCGAAAGCGTGCATCCGGGCGCACCGTGGGGGGTGCCGTGTGGCGTCGCCGTCGACCCGACCGGCAACGTGTATGTCGCATTCAACAAGGAAACCGAACGCGGCGACAGGACTAATCTCGTGAACAAGTACACGCCGGCAGGCACTCCCGTCACCAACAGCGACTATGTCTCCTCGCTCTCGGCGCCAAGCCGTAGCCTGATCTGCGATATCGCCGTTGACCCGCAGGAATCCGTCTACCTCGACGGAAATTCGAAGTTCGCCCCAGAAGGCCCGGTCACGAAGTATAAGGCGGCGCAGTTCGGTGTCCCCGCCGCGACCGGGGCGATCATCGACGAACACGGCAGTGCGCTGGCCGTCGAACCCACCTCGGGCGGCGATCTCTACGTCGACGAGGAGAGCCAGGTGGCTCAGTTTGAAACCTCAGGTGGCGG
>Ga0207663_10000428_pt1 | contig 18277 bp, 10 predicted proteins | sample LARL53metaG_FD_184346 | JGI IMG/M metagenome (GOLD analysis project Ga0207663, IMG submission 184346) | Corn, switchgrass and miscanthus rhizosphere microbial communities from Kellogg Biological Station, Michigan, USA - LAR L5-3 metaG... | ecosystem: Host-associated > Plants > Roots >...
CACGAGGCCACGCCGGTCGGTGAACTTCGACGCGTTGCCGAGCAGGTTGACGACGACCTGAGAGAGGCGCAGCGGGTCGACGCTCGCCCACAGCGGGGTGTTGGGCAGACTCACGTCGAGCCGCACCCCGGCGGCTTCGAACGTCGGTCGCTGGTCTTCCGCGCTCGTCCGCACGAGGTCGACGAGGTTCCGATCCACGCGATTGAGCGCGATCTTGCCGCTGGCGATCCGCGACGAATCGAGCAGTTGATCCACGAGCGCCGCGAGGTGTTCCAGCTGACGGTCCGCCATCCCCAGGGCATCGTGCGAGCGCGAAGCGTCCAGGCCGTGTTTCTGGAGGAGGTCCAGGCAGATGCGGAGCGTGGCCAGCGGGCCGCGCAACTCGTGGCTCAGGGTCGAGAGGAACTGATCCTTCCGCCGGCCTTCGAGCTCGATGTTGTGCGCCCGCTTGAGCGCGGTCAGGTCGCTGAAGATTGCCGAGGAGCCGATCAGGTTGCCGCTCGCGTCCTTCACGGTCGAGATCGCCACCCGCACCGCCACGCGTCGGCCGTCTTTGGTGATCCGCACGGACTCGTACGGCGGAACGTGCTCGCCCCGGGCGAGCCTCGCCTCGGTGTGCTCGATCTCCTCCCGATGGTCGGGAGGGATGATGAGATCGAACATCGATTTGCCCAGGGCTTCCCGTTCTGACCAGCCGAACAGCCGCGTGGCGGCGTCGTTCCAGCTGGTGATCACGCCGTCCAGCGTCCGGCTCAGGATCGCATCGTGGGCGTTTTCCACGATGCTCGCGAGTCTCCCCCGCTGCTCCAGGGCCTGCTCGAGCTGTGTCACGTCCGAGAACGTGATGACGAGCCCATCGATCACGTTATCGCCCCGTCGGTAGCTGCGGATACGCATGATGTAGCTCGACGCGCCGTCTCCGATGCGGACCTGCCGGGCCTTGGGGACGAGCGTACGCAGGACCTCGGTCATTTCGGGGATCAGGTTCTCGGAGAATCGCGCCGCGATGTCCGTAATGGGCCGACCGACGTCGGTGTCGATGAGACGAAACAGCTCGGTGGCAGCGGCAGTGAATCGCTTGATGCGGAGCTCATTATCGAGGAACAGCGTGGGAATCTGCGTGGCTTCGAAGAGGTTTTGGAGATCGCTATTGGCGGTGTCCAACTCTTCGACCTTCTTCTGCAGCTCGACGTTGATGGTCTCCAGCTCCTCGTTGACCGACTGTAATTCCTCTTTGGACGTCTGCAGCTCCTCATTGGACGACTGCAGCTCCTCGTTGGTCGCGAGCAGCTCTTCGTTCGAGGACTTGAGCTCCTCGTTGGAGGTCTCCACCTCCTCGACGCTCGCCTGGAGGTGGTCCTTCGTCGTGCGCAGCTCGCTCTCGAGCTGCTGGACGAGATCGCTGTCTCTCGCCTGCGCGGATGCAACGGAGGCGTCGCCCGTCCCGAGACCTCGGCTCCTGGGGGGACCGAGCTCCTGAAAGACCACCAGGAACAGCCCCGAATCCGCTCCCAACTCCGGCAGCGGCCGCACGAGCAGGTTGATCCGCTGGGTCTCCCCGCTTGCCTCGACCAGGATGTCGGCGTGAACGACGAGCTCGCCGGTCCGGACCGCCTTGTGAATCGCCGTGCGAAGGTCCAGGCGGAGTCCGAGGCGTGCCATCCCGATGACGTCATTGCTTGGGGCTCCCGGCGCCGGCTCCAGATAGCGGCCGACCCGCGGCGAGAAGTACAGCGCGTTGGCCTGTGCGTTGACGACGACCCAGGCAGGAGCGTACTGGTCGAGGAGCACCCGCTCGAGCGCGGCAACCAGCTCTTCCTGTCGCGAGCGCGGGGCGGCCGGCGCGACGCGCTGGGCGGCGCCCCGAGGCCCGGTCCACCCGCCACGAAGAAGCGGCGCGACTTCGAGCGGCCGCGCGATGGTGTCGCCGCGCTGAAAGATCCGGTGCTTTCGGTCGATCGTCCGAAACAGCTCGGGCGGACCGACCACACTCTCCGAGGGCCCCAGAAACAGGTAGCCGCCCTGGTGGAGCGCGTAATGAAACAGTTCCGCTACGTACCGCTGCAGGTCCGACTCGAGGTAGATGAGCACGTTACGGCACGCAATCAGGTCGAGCCGGGAGAACGGGGGGTCCTTGATGAGATTGTGCGTGGAGAAGATGCACATCTCCCGAATGTCCTTGCTGACCTGGTACCCGTGGTCCTGCCGGATGAAGAACCGCTCCAAGCGCTCCGGAAGAACGTGTTGCGCGATGCCTTCCGGGTAGCGTGCCTGACGAGCGAACTCGAGCGCCTCGTCGTCGATGTCGCCCGCGAAGATCTGCACCCTCGGCATCGAGTCTTGCTTGACGATCGCTTCCTTGAGCAGGATGGCGATCGAGTACGTCTCTTCGCCGGTGGCGCACCCGGGCGTCCATACGCGGAGCGTGCCATCGACTGAGGCCAGCTCGACCAGCCGGGGCATCACCTCCCGGGCGAGCACAGCAAATGCTTCGGGATCGCGGAAGAAGTGCGTCACACCGATCAGCAGGTCGCGGAACAGCTGCTCCGCCTCCTTCGGATCCTCGCGCAGGCGGTCGATGTAGTGCGCGACGGACGGCACCTGCAGCACCTGCATGCGCCGCTGGAGGCGCCGAAGCAGCGTGGCCGTCTTGTAGCGACGGAAGTCATGCCCCGTCTTGTGCAGCAGAATCGTCGAGATGCGGACGAGCTCGTCCTCGCCCACGGTGACCAGTGGCTCGGTGCCCTGCTCTACCCGCAGGTGTCGCAGGTAGGTGGCATACTCCATCAACTTCACCGCGAGCTCTTCCGGCGGGAGCACGTGATCCACCAGCCCCGTGGAGATCGCGCTCCGCAAGATGCCGTCGTGCTGGGCGGACTCGGGCGACTGCGCCATGGCCATCCCACCGTGGTCTTTCACGGCGCGCAGGCCGAGCGTGCCGTCGGATCCCGACCCCGAGAGGAGGATGCAGACGGCGTTATGGGCTTGATCTTGCGCGAGGGAGTCGAACAGCCGGTCGATCGGCGAGTAACGGCTCTGCGGATCCACGGGCGTCAGCACGCGCAGGATCCCGCCTTCGATGGTGAGGATGGCGTTGGGCGGGATGACGTAGACGTGATCGGGCTCGAGAGGGGTCTCTTCCCTCGCCAAATCGACGCTCATGCGCGTCGATTTGCGGAGCAGCTCTGGAAGGAGAGTCTCGTGGCGGGGGTCGATGTGCTGGACGACCACGAACGCCATGCCGCTGTCGGGCGGGAGGCGTCCGAAAAACCGCTGCATGGCCTCGAGACCGCCGGCCGACGCACCGATTCCTACAACCGGGCAAAGTCCCGTCTTCGAGGGCTCTCTTGGAGCTGCTTTGCGCACCGCACGGGGGCGCCCCTTGGGACGTCGCGCCACCAAGCCTCCCCTATAGGAAGGATACTCTACCGCCCTAACGGGGGCGCGGCAAATTGCCTCTTACATGATTGGTGAGGCGGTTTAGCGGCCGCCGCTCGCGTTCGAGGCGGTACGCTCCACCGGCGAGGCTCCGCCGCCCTTCGGGCGCAGGGCACCACGCTGGTAGACGCTGCGGGGATTCCATAGGACCCACGAAGTGATGCCGACGTCTTCCGCGGCGCGAATCTGCTCGCGGATCTCGAACGGCGTGTAGCGGGGCAGCCGGCGCCCGAGCGTGAAAGCCTGCAGGAACGGCCTGATCTCGGCCGACCCGGGCAGGGGGCGGGACCGCTGCAACGCGTCCTTCAGCGCTGAACGCACGATGTGGTACGGTTGGCCGTTCGGCCACGCGTACCCGAACGCGCCCCGGTAGTAGTGACTGGGATACACCATCGGGAGCACGACGTCGGCGACGCTCACGAAGTCTTCCCACACCTGGCCGATGCCGAGATCGCCCGAAGTCGTCGAGGCCGTGAGCCCGAAGATGTCGAACGTGACCGGGATGCCGTACGGCCGCAGGCGCTCCTTCATGAGCGCCACGTGCTCGCGGACCGCCTCGCGTTGGGTCTGGCCCCCTTTGTGCGCGGGAAAGATCGCCGTGGCCATGCGCTCGCGCGGCTCGTCAGGAAAGCGCACGTAGTCGAACTGGACTTCTTGAAATCCCATGCGGACCGCCTCTGCCGCCAGCTGGGCCGAGTAAATCCACACCGAATCGTTGTAGGCATCGACCCACGCGATGTTGATCCGGTCGCGCCACAACCCACCAGTGTTGCGGTCCTTCACCGACCACTGCGGCTTGCGCTCGGCAAGGCGCGGGTCCTTCGCGACCACGATGCGCGCGATCGCGTAGATGCCGTGCGCGGCGAGCGTGTCAAGACGCGCCTTGGCGTCCTTCGCCCGCACGCAGGTGTTCGCGCCAATTTGCTCCGCCGTCGGCACCTCGGACGGATAGAGCAGGCACCCTGTGTCGTCCTTCACGTCGATCACGAACGCGTTGATCTCGGTCTCGTCGGCGAGGCGCACCAACTGCCAGAGTTTCGGCGAGCCGAACGCCCAGGCGTTGACGTACAGCCCCTTGATGTTCGCGCTCGGCGGCAGCAGGACGGACTCCTGCTGCACGTAGCGGATCTCCGTGGGGCGCAGCAGAACCTTCAACTGATCGACCGGGGCGGTCTCGATCGCCTCGGCGGCGGGAATCGACGTATCTGCAGGGGGCGTCGAGTCGACGGGCTCTTGTGCAAAAAGGCCGCGACTCGTAAGGAGCGCGGCCAGCAAGAGGGCGACTACCTGCCGGACCACAGCCATAAAGGGGTTACACGATAGGAATCACCAGCAAATCGGACAAGAGACGCGAATCACCCTACTTCGCGGTCAGCTGTAAGCTGTTAAATAGCAACGGGTAAGTCGCGATGCTCTGGCCCCGATACTGAGGCCTGAAGCCGAACAGGATCACCCGCCCCGTCCCTAGCTTTACTTCGACGAGCGCGGCCCGGCCCGCCACCCGCTCGGGATGCAACACCCACCCCGACAGGAGCACCTTGTCCGCCTCCGCGGGATAGCGCCCCACGACGCGCACGGCACTCGAGTCCAGCACCTCGAACGCGGGTCCGCTCTCATACCAGGCGATGCTCTGCGTGGGCATGCCGCGCGCGATCGGGTCGTTGGCGTCGAGCTCCATTCGGAAAATCGATCCGGGGGCATAGAACTCGTCGTCGGCCACGCCCTCCAGGACGTTGCGCACGGGCAGCAGCAGCTGTTCGACGGCGAACCGGCTGGCGTCGTTCAGCGCGATCAGCGTGCCGCCGTCGGTGACGAACTGGCGTAGCGCCTTCACCCCGTCGGCCCCCAGGCCGCCGGCATACGGCGCCGGATACTCCTTCGGGAGGCCATCGAGGAGCTCGTGCGGCGACTCGTCGGGCAGGAGAACGACGTCGAACTTGTCGCGCAGCTTCCCGGCGCGCATCACCGAATCGACGACGGAGACGTAAGGCACTTTCCACGTGTCGAACAGCCAGCGCGTCCACCCCTCGTCCATGGGCGCCACGTACGACCGGTACAAACCGATGCGCGGGACATCCGGCCCGGCGAAGCCCGGATAGGTCAGGTTCGCAGCCGGCGGCTCGACCGGAGGCGAGAGTCCGATACGCAGCGAGTCGCGCGACGGTACGGCCGTTACGCCCATCAAGAGCGGAAGCGTTTGGGCGGTGACGTCGTACGGCGGGAGGGGCGGGCCACCGGGGTACAGTCGCAGATCCGGATACCGCTGCGGCTCGAGCAGCGCCTTGGCGAAACCGGCGTAGGGTTGCCGCAGCACCACCACGTAGCTTCCTGCTGCGAAGCGCTGCGCACCGAGCGTGATCGGGTGGAGCGCTGTACGGACTTCGACCTGGCCCCGGTGCAGAATGCCCAGCAGCGTGGCGAGCCCCCCCCCCGAGTCCTGATGCTGCCGGGGAATCACATAGGCGTACGGCCAGCCCTTCCATCCACGAACGGCGCGTCCCTCGACCGTGAGGAAGTTCGCGAGCCAGCGATCTCGGTAACGCGCCGCGTTCTCGAGCAGGGCGTACGCGCCGTCGGTCTGGTAGGTCACGATGTCGCGCAGCGTCCACCGGCCACCGGGCCACGGGTTTGTGAAGTTCCACGATCGCTCGCGCGGGTTGAAGCCGCGCCCGCGCGTCGCGAGCTGGTCGAACGGGATGTCGACCGGCGAGGCGAGGTTCGCGCTCGCGGCCTCGGAGAGGATGCGCACGCCCCCGTGGTAATGCTGGTACGCGCGCGCGGGTGTCCAGGCGTCGTACACCGCGTTGATCGCGATGCCGGTCTTGCCCTGGCCGGCCAGCGTCCAGGCCATGTCCGTGCCCAGGGCGTTCACGCCGTCGATCAACAAGGGATCGACGTTGGGCTCGACCGGATCGAGGTACGGCGGGAGAAAGAGTCGGGATCCATCCGTATCCTGCTGGTGGATGTCGTGCACGATCTGCGGATGCCACACGTTGTGAATCGAGTCGACCACGAGCTGCGTCTCGACCTGGGTGAACGCGTACCAATCGCGGTTGTTGTCGTGCCCGGTGTAGTGGTGGTAGAGCTCCGGGGGGTCCGTGCCTTCCGCGGGAGTTCCCAACGTCCGGTTGTACCAGCGGGTAACGATCGAGACGCCATCGGGATTGAGCGACGGCACGAGCCACAGGATCACGTTGTCGAGAATGGCCCGGGTGTCGGCGCTGGTATCCGTTGCCAGTCGGTACGCAAGGATCGCCGGTGTGAGGTGGCCGCCCACCTCGTTCGAATGGATCCCCGACGTGATCAGCACGACGGTCTTGGCTTCTCTCAGCGCCGTGGTCGCGTCCTTCGGCGTTCGGAGCCCGCGCGGGTCGGCGAGGCGGGCGTTCAGCTCCCGGTAGTAGTCGAGGCGCCGGAGGTTTTGTGGGCTGGAAATCACCAGGGCGACGAACGGGGCCCCGAGCGTGGAATGCCCGAGCTCCCGGTACCGCATGCGATCGCTGGCGCCGGCGAGCGCCTGGTAGTACCGGACCAACGTTGGCCAGTCGGCGAGCTTCCGGTCGTCGCCGGGCTCGAAGCCAAGCACCGATCGGGGGGTCGGGATGCGCTGGGCGGAGCTCCGCGGAGCGGGCGGCGGGGCAGGGCGACGTGCGCGGGCTTGCCGCCGCGTAGGCGGCTGCTGCCCCGGCAGGAGATGGGGGAGGGGTGGCGCGGCGACGAGGCCGGCCGCGAGGAGCAACGTGAGCGCGCGGGGCACGGGCACGGGAAAATATCGAGCCCGGGCCCCGGGCGCGACTACGGGAGCTTGTGCAGCTCGACGCGCCGGTTCTGGGCGCGGCCCGCGGCGGTGCTGTTCGGCGCGATGTACCCCGATGCACCGAAGCCTTTCGCGATCATCCGCGCCGGGGGCACACCCTTGCGCGCCAGGTAGAAGCGCACCGCGGCGGCGCGCGCCTGCGAGAGCCTGTAATTGATGTATTTCCGGCCCGTGCTGTCGGTGTATCCGGCCACTTCGATCCGGATGTCGGGGTTCGCGAGCAGCGATGCCGCGACCGCGTCGAGCACCACGTAGGAGTCTCGCGTCAGGACCGACCGGCCGGTCTCGAAGTTGACGCCCGTCAAGATCAGTGTCGGCCGCGGGGGTGCGCCGGGAGTCGGGGACCGCGCGACTTCGGGCGCGAACAGAATCATGCACCCATTCGCATCCACCTTGCTCCCTGGCGGCGCCGGCGGGCACTTACCTGGTGCCGGGGCCGTCGGGGCGGCCGGAGGCGCCGGGGGCGCCGGGGTCGGGGTCACCGCTTCGACCGGCAGCGGGCAACCTGTGGCGTCGACCTTGGTGCCCGGCGGCGTGTTGGGGCACTTATCGATCCCGTCCGGGACGCCGTCGAGGTCTGAGTCGAGCGGGCAACCCTTGGCGTCGACGATGGCTCCTTTCGGCGTGTCGGGGCACTGGTCGATGCCGTCAGGCACCCCGTCGCCGTCGGAATCCATGGGGCAGCCCTTGGCATCGACGGTCTGGCCGGGCGGCGTGTTGGGGCACTGATCGATGCCGTCAGGCACGCCATCGCCGTCCGAATCGATGGGGCATCCCTTCGCATCTACCTTCGCGCCCTGCGGAGTGTTCGGGCACTGGTCGATTCCATCCGGCACACCGTCGCCATCCGAATCGATGGGGCAGCCGGTCGCGTCGACGTGCACGCCCAGCGGGGTGTTGGGACACTTGTCGAGGCCATCCGGTACGCCGTCCTGATCGGAGTCCACGGGGCAGCCGCGCTTGTCGAGGACGGCGCCGGCGGGGGGGTTGGGGCAGGCGCTTTGTTGCTTGGCCCGACCGCCGAGGTGGAACACAGAGAGCCCGAGGGTGCCGACGTAATGCCTGGGATTTCCAGTGATGAGCGTGTAGTGGGTACTGGGCGTGAAAATCGCGCGCCCTTCCGCCCGGATGGCGATGCGATTCGTCAGGAACAACCGCACGCCGGCGCCGGCATGCGCGGCGTTATCCGTGAACTTGTACGGCGAGCGCGTGCCAAAGTCGAGCACCGTGTAGCCACCCAACACGTAGACCATGAGGCGCTGGGCGTGCAGCGCGTTGACTACGAGCGAAGCGCTGCCGATCAAGGGTTGCAGCGACTGCGGCGTCCCGCTTGGCGGCACGACGTTGTACTCGGGCTGAAAGAGGAGATCTCCTTCCACGCCGAGCATGCTGCTGAAGAGGTATCCCAGGCGCGCGCCCCCGCCGATCTTCTCGGGGAGCCCGAAGGTGGGGTCGTAGCGCGTGTAGGAGCCGAATGCCCCGACCTCGAATTGACCCGCGTGCTGGGCGACGAGCCGACCGGCACCGAGGGCCAGGGCGGCCGCCAATAACCCGATGCGCCCGGGGTGGGCTCCCACGCGCAGCGGCGTCACGGCAGCTGGTGCAGCTCTACACGCCGGTTTTGCTGACGACCCGCGGCGTTCGTGTTCGTGGCGATCGGATTCGCGGCACCGTAGCCTTTGGCGATCATCCGGTCCGGCGCCACTCCCTTACTCGCGAGGTAGGAGCGGACCGCGCTCGCGCGCGCCTGGGACAGCCTGATGTTCGTCGTGGCCGCGCCCGTGTTATCGGTGTAACCCGCGACTTCGATCCGGATGTCCGGGTTCGCGTTGAGCGACTGCGCCACGATGTCCAGGACCGTGAACGACTCGGGTTTGAGCGCCGACTTGCCGGTCTCGAAGATGACGCCGCGCAAGATGACGGGCGTGCGCTCGGGGGTGAACAGGATCGGGCAGCCGACCGCGTCCACCCGTGTGCCGGGCGCCGTTCCGGGGCATTTGTCCTTCGAATCGTCCACGCCATCTCCGTCGGAGTCCTTGAAGCGCTGGCAGCCGACGTCGTCCACTTCCACTCCAGGCGGTGTGTTGGGGCACTTATCGATGCCGTCCGGCACACCGTCCTTATCCGAGTCCAGCGGGCAGCCGGTCGCATCGACCATTGCGCCGATCGGCGTGTTCGGGCACTGGTCGATCCCGTCCGGCACGCCGTCGCGATCGGAATCGATGGGGCACCCCTTCGCGTCCACGTGGGCGCCCGCGGGCGTGTCTGGGCACTGGTCGATGCCGTCGAACACCCCGTCGTGGTCGGCGTCGGTGGGACAGCCGGTGGCGTCTACCCTTGCGCCGGCGGGCGTACCGGGACAGCGGTCGATGCCGTCATACACGCCGTCGTGGTCGGAGTCGGTGGGGCAGCCGCGGGCGTCGACCGCGGCGCCCAGGGGAGTGCCAGGACAGGCGTCCTTCTTGTCGGGTACGCCGTCGTGATCGGAGTCGATCACGGTACCGCCCCCGGTGAACACGGAGAGGCCGAGCGAACCGACGACATGGCCGGCCCAGTCGGTGCCGGCGAAGCCCGTACTGGGGGCGTAAACACCCCTGACTTCCATGCGGATCGCGCCCCAGTTGCCGAGGAACACGCGATCGCCGATCCCCCCGTGGACGGCGTTATCGGTGAAGCGGTACGGCGGGTTCTTTTCGAAGTCGAGGCGCGAGTAGCCGCCCAACAGATAGAAGAGATTCCTGGCGCCCCCGAAATTCAGGACCAGGCTGGCGCTGCCGGACGCGAGAGTAGGGGAGGCGCTGCCGATGGTGGGGTTGGGGCTCTGATAGCTCCCCTCGAGCTCGGCGCTAACCACGTCGGTGAAGAAATACCCGAGCCGTCCGCCGCCGCCGAACTGATTGTCCAAGGCGAACGTGCGATCGTACCGTGTGTAAGTTCCGAAGGCACCGAGCTCGAACTGGTGCGCGCGCTGCGCGCAGAGGCTCGAGGTCCCCCACGCGAGCGCGACTCCCAGCGTCACCAGTGTTCGCACCGGTCGGCCTCTCAGGTCCAAGTTGTGGCCCTACGGTAATAATTCGGCCGCCGGTTAGAAACCCCGGCGGCCGCGATGGTGACGGAGATCACGTCTCCTTACTGTCGCCCGTTTTCCCCCCGAACGAATCGGACGGCCCGGGCGAGGTTGTCGGCGAGCGCCGCCAGCTCCGTGGCGCCGCGGGCGAGCCCCTGGATCGCCTGCAGCTGCTCCGCCGCGGCGGCGGCCACCGCCTCCGCCTCCTGCGTTGAGGCATGCGCACCGGCCTTCGCCTCGTCGAGCGACTGGCTGATGGTGCCGGCACGTTCCGAGATGCCACGCGCCAGGTCCGCGACGCGCTTGCCCGCCCGGGCCGTGCCGCCGGCGGTGTCCGCGATGCGGGCGAGGTCCTGAACCCAATCGGTCGAGCTCTGAACGACGTCGGCCAGGTCGCCGCGGACCCGCTCGAGCAGTTGGGCCGCCCGATCCAGGGCCCGCCTCGTGTCCTGCGCCGACCGGCCCACGTTGCGGGCCTCCCGCCCGCTCTCCTCCGCGAGCTTGTGGACCTCGTCCGCCACCACGGCAAAGCCCCGGCCGTGCACGCCGGCACGGGCCGCTTCAATCGTCGCATTGAGCGCGAGAAGGTTGGTCTGGTTCGCGATGAACCCGATGGCCTCCGAAAACTTCTCGACCTGCTCGGCCACGTCTCGCAGGCGACGGACCTCGCGGGCGCTCTCTTCCGTGGTGGCGCCAAGATCGTTGAGCCGCCGCACGGCGCTCTGCGTCGCGAGCTTGATCTTCTCGGTAGTCTTCTCCATTTCGGCGCCCGAGTCACGCGTTTGTTCCCCCGCGGCGGCGACCTCGCCCGCGTGCTGCGTGAGCTGCGCCGAATCGCGGCTCAAGGCGCTCACCAGCGTGGCGGCCTGCGCGGCACCCTGGCTCGCGCGACGCGCGGAGGCGGCCACCTGCGCGCTCGAGGCACTGATCTGGCTGGTTGCAGCCGTGATGGTCTGGATGTATGCGGTGGTGCGGTCCGACGCTCCTACCACGGGCTGGACCGACCCCTCGATCGCGAGCATGAGCGCGAGCTGCGGCGCGAGCAGCGCCAGCATCTCGCCGTCCGAGTCGCGATACATGGACGGATCGGAGTGCCGCACGCTCCAGAGGCCGACGAGGTGCCCCGCATGGTACAGCGGCACCAGCACCTCCGAGCCGGGTCGCTCTCGACCGGGAACAACGACCTGCTCCGCTGTCAGGGCCCGCGCCACCACGGGACGCCGCAGCTGGACCGCCTCGCCCGTCAACCCGGCGTTGGCGTCGAATCGGAAGGCCCCGCTCGTACCCGCGGCCGTGTCCGCCACGAGCTCCATCTCGTTGGTTGCCGGATCGAAGCGCGCGAAGCCCATGTGCTCCCACGGCACGAGCCGCCGCGCCAGCTCCTGGATCCGGGGAAAACTTCTGGCGAGACTGATGTCGCCCGCGATCGCCTGCGATAGGCCTTGGACCAGCGCCAGCTCATCGGCGCGCACGCCCCGGCGGATCACCGACAGGCTCGCGACGGTGGCACCCGCCAGCACGGCGCCAATCGCTACGAGCGCCGTGATCTCGATGCCCGAGTGAGCAAGCGCGAGCCATCCGAGGGCGAGCGCCGCGGAGCACGCGTAGACCGCCGCCTCCCACCGGGCCGTGAGGCGGGCGTCGACCCAGGCCAGTCCCCGCCCGAGCGCAAGCTCGAGGTAAAACGTCCCGTTCACGATGCCGGGGAGGGCGACGAGGAAGACCGCGAGCTGGGAGAGGTTGGCGGTCGCCAGCGCTCCGGCACCCGTCACCCCGCCGACGCGCTCGTACACCAACCCCGCCGCCGCTCCCCCCGCCGTGAGGTGCGCCGCATTGTCGAGCGCCACGGCGACCGGAATCCGGCGCAGCGTCACATCGCCCGCCAGCATTGCCAGGGGCGCGACCAGCACGCCGAACGGCCAACCCCGGTCGAGGGTTGCGTACGCCATGACGCCGAGGATGTACGAGGAGAAGCCGTTGCCGGGGAGGGCGATGCCGTAGCGGCGGGCGAGGGCGCCCACGACGGCGAGCGTAAGCGCTTCCTCGACGCCCTCGACCCCGAACGGCGCCTGACCGGAGGCGAACGCCGCGACCGCTCCCACGATGGCGGCGACGGCGCCGAGCGCGACGAGGCTCCGCACCACGAGGCGCGGCGTCGCTTTGAAACCGGAAAGGGAACTCATCAGGAAGCCAGGAGCAAAGTCGGACCCTTGGCACGACGTGTCAAGCGCGACTATCGTTTACGACATGCGCGTCACGATCGAATACTGCGTCGTCTGAAACTACGAGCCTCGGGCCGCCGGTCTGGCGGCCGAGATTCGGAAAACGTACCCGCACGCCGACGTGAAGCTGATCCAGTCATCCGGCGGCGTGTTCGAGGTCGAGGTGGACGGTCGTCGGGTCTTCTCCAAGAAAGCCGTCGGGCGCCACGCCGAGCCCGGAGAAGTGCTGCGCCTGATGCAGGGCAGCCCTCCCTCGTCGCCTGCACGCTGACTGTCGACCTCCGTGACTGACGAACGGCCGGTACAGTGTGACCGCCGTGAGTGACACTCCTTCCCCCCGAGCCGGTCTGCCGTACTCGTCGTAACCCGCTCGCGCATCGCTGGTTGGCGAGCCGTTTCCCTCCATGGCACGGCCTTTCCAAGGTGTCCCCGCCGGAGGTGACCTATGAAACACGTGATCATGGCAGTTGGACTCGCTCTCGCACTCGCGACGCGACCGGCCGGCGCACAGACCCGCGTCAGCGTCGCAATCGGCTTCCCCGCGCCGCGTGCGTACGTCAGCGGCGTCGTGGTCGTCGGCAGGCCATACGGTTTCTATCGCGCCCGGCCGCGGTTCTACCGGCCGGCGCCGCTCTTTGTAGAGCGCGTGTACGTGAACCGGCGTCATCACCGCCACCACTGCCGGTACGACCGGGACTATGACGACGAGTAATGCGCACCGACCGTACCTCCGGAGTACGGCGTGCAACGGGATGTTCCGGATGCGGCGGCTGGCGCCCTAGGCAGTGCCGCAGGTACGGTCGAAAAGCGGGAGGCATGCACGCACGCCTCCCGCTTTTCTCTTGCGGCTGCGGAACTACGGTTTCGCGACGACGTCGGCGGGCTTGCGGCGGAACAGCTTCCGCAAGTACGCCGATACCCCGACGACCGCGACGACGATGAGCTTCTTGAGCGCGAGGATCCCGGCGAGGAGTACTTTGAACAGCCCCGCCTTCGCCGCAAGGCTGCGCGCTATCAGCGCCGCGATGCCATACTCGGCGACTTTGTCCGTTCCAGGGATGAAGTCGGCGTACCGGTGCCCGCCGTTGAAGTCGACGAAGTCGATCACCTTCGCCATGTCGCGCTTCACGGGCGCGAGCTGATCCATCGACGCGACGGCGTTGAGAACCAGCACGCCGCGCCGCCCGAGCACCCGGATGTTGTAATTGAGAGTGTGGGCTTCGTGGTCTTTGAACTTGAGGTCCTTGGCCCAGTAGAGCTTGTGGGCCACGCTGTCGTAATACGGAGGCTCAGCCCAGCCGACGAGCTCGACCGCCGGGTATCCGGCCTTGGTGCGCTCGACGTTATCCTCCCGCGTCGCCTGTTGCATGTTCGTCAGCAGCTCGCGGTAATCGATCTTCGCGGCATCGTCGTCCTTGACGTAGCCGTCTTCGGCATACGTAATGATGACGCCCCACCCCTCGGGCGTCAGCACATCGAGCGCGGCGGGTACGAGCATCCCGAGCGTCTCCGAGCCGGGCGGATTGCCCCAGGCGCGCAGCACGACGTCGGTTCCGCGGGGGTCGAGATACCGGAAGTCGGAGGGCAGATCGAGCGTCGCGAGACCACCGCGTACCGCGATCTTGCCCGTCTGGTAGTGGAGCTGGGCTTCGACCTGCTCCCGCGTGGGGTGATCGGGAGTCCGCTCGAAGCGCTGAGCGGGAGCCGCGGCCGGGGACGCGGCGAGAGCCGGCACAGTCAGCAGAAGGAGCCACGGTCGATGCAGCATGCCTTCACCCTCCTGGCCTGATCCAGGCCCAATCTATATTGCGACGGTGCGAATCTCCCGCGACCACGCCCTCCCCCTCGATCCCAACGCGTTCCTTGCCGCCGAGCCCGCGACCGGGCGGGTGGTCGTGATCGCCCCTACGCGCGCGGCGTGCGAGACCATCGAGCTGGCCATGGGCCTGGACATCGACACCCTGCTCGCGCGGGAGCACGGGGCCGACATCCGCCGGCTCGCGGCGTCGGGGCGAGGGTTCGGGATCATGGCCGGGACGGGCACCGGGAAGACGCTCGCCATCCGACCGATCGCCGAGACTATCCTGCAGACGCCCCTCAAGGTCGGCGTCGTCAATCGCGAACGCGAAGCTACACCCGAGACGCCCACCTGGAATGTGGTCATCATCACCACGGGGATCGCCCGGCGCTGGTTCGAAGACGGGCTGATCACGGCACACGATACCCTGGTCGTCGACGAGATCCACCAGACCTCCGCCGAGCTCGAGCTGTGCCTGGCCCTCGGGAAACGGGCCGGCTGTCGCTTCATCTGGTTGTCGGCGACGGTCGATCCGTCGTTCTATGCCCGCTACCTGGGCTCGGTGGAGGTGCTCGAGACCAGGGCATTCGATCCGGCGCGCGCCGCCGATGTGCGCGTGCTGCCGCAGCAGCCGCTGGAATTCCTCGATGCCCGCTTCATGAAGCGCGTGTTGCGGGAGCGGCGCGGCGTAGCGGTGTTCGTGCCCACGCGGGCTGAGGTTGAGCAGATCGCCAAGGAGCTGGGTGACCGGTGGCAGGGCCTGCCCACCGCGTTCTACCACGGCGGCGAGCCGATCCGCGTCATCCGGCCGTTTCTCGACGGCCAGGTGCGACGGCCGTTCCTCCTCGCCATGACCGCCGCGGGTCAGTCGGCGTTGAATATCCGCGGCCTGGACACGGTGGTGATCTACGACGCGCGGTACGCCAACGTCGTCCAGCGAGGCCGCAACGTCCTCACGCGTCTGTACCTGGGCGCGAATGAAATCCTGCAGATGGCGGGCCGCGTCCACGGACGGGTGGAGAACGGCGAAGTGTACATCCTGAGTGACCGCGACCTCGTGTTCGACCAGCTGGTGCCTACGCCCCCCGAGTTTCAGCTCGCGGGAGACGCGGAGCGCGTGGCGATCACGTGCGCGGCGCTGGGTGTGGACGCTCGGGACCTCGACCTTCCGGTGCCCCTCGATCGCAAAGCGTATCGGGACGCCGTCGAGCTCTTGAGCGAGCGCGGCCTCATCGAGCGGGGTCGCCTGACACGCTACGGGCGCGACGTGGAGGCCATGCCGGTGGAGCGTCCGTGGGGCGAGTTGCTCGTCCACGCCGACGGCGACCTGGTCCCGGTGGTGGCGGTCGCCGCGAACATCGATTCGCTGCATCGGATGACGCGCGAGGAGCGAGACCTGCGCGGGCTGATCGCGCCAGGGAGCGACCACCTCACGGCGTACAACGTGTACGCGGAGGCCGTGAACAAGCACGGGTATCTCGGAGAGGTGTATGGACTGCCGCGACATCTGTTCCGCGAGACCATCGATCGCTGGGCCGAGGGTCGGGGCGTGCTCGTGAAGGCGATCGAGGATGTAGCGCTCGGCCTCGCGTCGGTCTACCGGCAGCTCGAGCTCCCCCTCCCTGAACGGCTCCCGCATGCGGGGGACAAGACCGTGGCCGCGTTCGCGGACCTCGTGGCGAAGATCATGCCCTTCGATCTGGTGATCGACGAGGCGACGGCCGACGGGCGGGAGGCTCGGGTCAGCCGCACGTCGGTGTGCGGTAGCTGGGGCGCCGTCGCGGGAACCCTGCGCTACTTCGCTGACCGCTTCGGTGTGCCGCGCGCCAGCATCGAGGGGACGCAGCTTTCGGAGCGGGCCATCCGACGGTACGCGCGGCGCGGCTCCGCGACGGTGGTGTTCGAGCGGCAGCGACGGCGCGAGGGCTTGATGCGCGAGCACACGGTGAGCTACTTCGGCTTCCTTCTGGAGCGCGAAGTCGAGCCCCTTCCAAATCCATTTCCCCCGGAGCTTGCCGACGCGGCGCGCGACGCGCTCGTGCAGGCGATCGTGGCCGGCGAGACGCCGCACCCGGATCAGGGGCGCGTGCGGCGCGCGCTGGAGCGATTCGGCTTCTACTGGCGCCGGAGCGGCGGGCGGCTGACGCAAGCATCCACCGACCGGGTAACCGAGGTCCTCAAGGAGCAGCTCGCTCGCGTGACCTCCTGGGAAGACTTCATCAATACTCGGCTCGTTCTCGACGTCGAAGGAGCTATTCTCGAAGGCGAGCGACGCGCCTTGGATGCTTTGCCGGACTCCGTGCACATCTACGGTGACCGCGTGCCCGTCGACTACGAAATCGAGTCGGGGGCAGGGGTGGCCCGGTTGCGACTCAAGGAAGGGCAGGCGCGCCGTCTGCAGCCGGGTGACCTGCCCCCGCTCGACCGGCCGATCCGGTTCACGGTACTCCGCGGCAAGCGCGAGGCGGTTCGCGCCGATTCCCTCGACGACTTGCGGCGGCAGCTGAGTGGCCTGTCCCGCGGCGAGCGGCACCGGTTGGCGCGGGCCGGTGGGGGGCGCGGGGGGCGCGGGGGACGCGGGGGTCGGGGGGGTCGGGGGGGAGGGGGGGGACCCGGAAAAGGGTGGCAACGCTAAGAAATCACAAAGATCAAGTCCAAGTCAGGCTGTGACTTCCGTGCGTTGGAGAGGTCTTACCATAGCGGTGCAAGTCGGAACCTCCTCACACTCGGATCGGACCATGCAAGGACGTATGGCTACCAGAGAGAAGACTCCCAGCGCCCCCCCTCCGTTTACGTTCGCCCCGCTCGGTCAGGCGGTGATGGATACCGTGACCGACGGTATTGTGGTGTTCGACGCGTACGGCCGCGTCGTCTTCGCCAACCAGCGCGCGCGCCGAACGCTCGATTCCCTGGGCGACGCAGCGAGTCGGCGCGGTGAGAACCTCCGCGAACGGCTCGTCGCGGTCGGTGGCCGGGCTCGCACGCTGAAGCATGGCTCGATGGAATTGGGTGAAGTGGTGTTCTTGCCCGAAGGCGATGGCAACCACACCCTCGCCGAGCGGGAGCGCCAGGCGATCCTCGATACACTCGAGGCGACACACGGCAAACTCGCCGAGACCGCGCGCCGGCTCGGCATCAGCCGCACTACCCTGTGGCGCCGCCTCCGCGCCTACGGGCTGCGGCCCAACGGTCGTAACGGGCACTGAGAGCGCGGTTCGATCCTAGCGTCGAGGTTTGAGGTCTTCTAGCTTCCCGGTCGGTTCCCACCGGCCGGGAAGCCATGCCCGCCACACCGTTCGTCATCGAAGAGTATGTCCGCTGGTCCGACGTGGACTTCGCGGGCATCATCTTTTACGGCGCGTACGTTCGCTTCTTCGAAATCGCCGAGACGGAGTTGTTCCGCGCCTGCGGCCTCGCCTACGCGCAGGTGTTCGATCGTTACGACATCTTCCTCCCCCGCAAGGCGGTGCATAGCGAGTTCTTCTGGCCCGCCCGTCTCGATGACCGGCTGCGCGTCGCGACGTACGTGGGCCGTGTCGGCACGAAATCCATGACGCTTAACTTCGACGTCCTGCGGGACGACCGCCCGACACTCGGCGCGGCTGGATGGATGGTGCTCGTGTGCGTAGATCGAACAGCGTTGAAGCCACGCCCATTGCCTGAGGGGCTCGTTTCCGCGCTCGCCCCACACACGCTCACGACCGACGAGGCGCGCGCGCAGCTCGGCGTGGTGCCCTTGCCCCGGACGGCATCCTCTTGACGCATCGCATGGTGATCGTGGTGACGGCGCTGGGCGTGGCGTGCGGCAGCGCGCCCGCCCGGCAGAAGACGGCAGTGGTGCGAGCCTTCGTCACACGCACGCCCAAGGATACGGTGCGCTTCACGGCGCCAGCGATCGCGAGCCCGTGCATCGGGGGCATCGGGCGCGGCCTGCT
>Ga0207663_10000431_pt1 | contig 18254 bp, 12 predicted proteins | sample LARL53metaG_FD_184346 | JGI IMG/M metagenome (GOLD analysis project Ga0207663, IMG submission 184346) | Corn, switchgrass and miscanthus rhizosphere microbial communities from Kellogg Biological Station, Michigan, USA - LAR L5-3 metaG... | ecosystem: Host-associated > Plants > Roots >...
AGAACAAGGGAACGGCAAACTGGTCGCCATGACCGGCGACGGCACCAATGACGCCCCAGCTCTTGCGCAGGCCGACGTTGGCGTCGCAATGAATACCGGCACCCAGGCCGCGAAAGAAGCCGGTAACATGGTGGATCTTGATTCCAATCCGACCAAGCTGCTGGAGATCGTTGAGATTGGCAAGCAGTTGCTGATGACGCGCGGGTCGCTGACGACATTTTCAATTGCCAATGACGTGGCGAAATATTTTGCGATCATTCCGGCAATGTTTGCCGGCACCTTTCCTGTACTAAACAGTCTCAACATCATGCACCTGGCGACGCCGCAGTCTGCCGTGTTGTCAGCAGTGATTTTCAACGCACTGATCATTATCGTTTTGATACCACTGGCATTGCGTGGCGTTCAATACAAAGCCATGAGCGCGGAGTCGCTCCTGCGCCGCAACCTTCTGATCTATGGCGTGGGCGGCGTGATTGTTCCGTTTATTGGCATCAAGATCATTGATTTGATCGTCAGAGCAATGGGCCTGGCGTAAGAGGAGTTTGCAATGCTAAAGAAGAACCTGGTCTCAGCCATTCTATTCACAGTTGTCACCACCGTGCTGCTCGGTCTGGCATATCCCCTGGCGATAACCGGCCTCGCGCGTTTCTGGCCAGAAAAAGCCAACGGCCAACTGATTACCAGGAATGGCGCAGTAGTAGGCTCTAGAATTCTTGCCCAGCCGTTCACTGGGCCAGCTTACTTCCACCCCAGGCCTTCTGCTGCTGGAACAAACGGGTATGCGGCTGACAATTCCTCGGGTAGCAATCTTGGGCCGACGAACCAGAAGCTGATCGACCGCGTAAAAACCGATGTGGCTACCCTGCAATCAGAAAATCCGGGCAAGCCCGTCCCTGTTGATCTGGTTACTACCTCCGGCTCGGGGCTCGATCCCCACATTACACCGGCAGGGGCTGAGTTCCAGATTCCTCGCATAGCCAAGGCGCGCGGAACTTCTGAAGATGAACTGTTGAAACTTGTCCAAGCGCATACAGAAGGACGGCAATTCGGTTTTCTTGGCGAACCGCGTGTGAACGTGCTTGAACTGAATCTGGCTTTGGACGAAAAGTTTTCCGCCAAGAGTTCTTTTCAAAATAGGCTGTGGCGGTCTGTCAGAGGCGCAAGCTCTGGATCAAATGAACTATGCTCCATGCACACCGTAAAACGCCGGAAGAGCTCCTGCGTGAAGCAGAGAGTCATGAATCTGCGCTAAAAAAGGGCTATCTCAAGATTTTTCTCGGATATAAGGACGAAACATTCTCTCGTCTCAAGAAAACGAGGGAACGAACGAGGGAACGAACGAGGGAACGAAAAATTTGAGGCCTACCTATTTACACTCACTTAGCTGCCATCCATGCGCTTAAATTTTGTTGTAAGTCCTTATACGTCAGCAAGTGTTTGGGCTCATAACCCAAAGGTCGGTGGTTCAAATCCACCCCCCGCAACCAAAACCTTACCCATGTGGACGCTGAGGGCTAAACCCGTAAGCGTCCTTTCTTCTTTGGTTTGCGAGTGGAATTTGTTCTTTTGGGCCGTCGCTGGTTGCTACACTCACGTTGTATCTGCAAGCGCCTCCTTCAGGAACGTTGCCACGGATTCGGTGAGGGCGCGAGGACGGGCCACAATGGATGTTGCCAGCGCCTGGCTTCTCACCAAACGATGTCCGGCGACGCGCATGATCTGCAGGGACCTTTTTGAGCCCTTGAGCGCATATTGCGGCAGAATCGAATAACCGAACCCGGACTCAACCAAACCTTTAATGGCTTCCGTGTCAGACGCCTCCATGATCACACGGCGCTTCAATCCCAGGTTGTCAAGGAAATGGTCGATCATGAACCGCATGTTGCTGTGCTTGGGATAGAGCAGAAATGGCGCCCCATCGAGTTCGTGGGGTTGAATGGTGCCAATATGCGATCCGCGGACCCGATGAGGCGCGGGCCGTACCACCAGCAGTTCTTCTTCGAAGAGCGGAATGATTCTCAGATTGTCATTTCTAACCGGGAGTGAAATTAGCCCGAGATCGAATTGACGGTCAATCAAGCCCGCTACAATTTCCTCCGTGGCCAATACCGTGACGTGTAAATCAAGGCGCGGATAACGCTTGCGCAGCATTCTGAACGGGCGGCCCAGGCGATAGATCAAGGTTGTGGCGCCAGTGGCGAAGTGGAACGGACGGGCATCCAGGGCAGTGTCGTCGGCAAACTCCTGTTTTAGCTGCTTGAGTCGCATACTGACCACGCGAGCGTGTTCAGCCAGCCGCAGGGCCGCCGGAGTGGGAGTAAGTTTTCTACCGGAGCGCACGAACAGTTCCGCGCCCAATTCAGACGCAAGCGATTGCAGTTGCAAACTCACAGCCGCCGGAGAGAGGTGCAGGCTTTCTGCAGCGCGGGTCATGGTGGGTGATTCAAGAACGGCAAGCAGTGATTCGAGCTGGCGAATTTCCACGGGAACGAACCCTCGCACAAGTGAAGGATGTTTTCGGCCAGGATTTATATTAATTGAATGTTTAGATTTATTAAACAAAAACTTAAAATCTTTAAAATTGACGAAACGTTACATTGGCCGTATTTTCCCTGACGGCCATGACTCGCACGAGATTCGATGGGACGAGCAGTGGAGATCACCTTGTTATGATGTCTCCCGCACGACCAATGAATCCCGTCATTCAATGCGGACCGCCTGACGGGACCGCAGATTCGCGGTGGCGAGCCAGGCTCTCAATGAGGAGGGAGTCATGCGAGTGAGACATTTCCGCGCGATTCTGTTAGGTCTTGCCTTTATGGCGCTCACGACGGCACAAGTCCTGGCGCAGGCCGTCAATAGCGCGCAGATTCACGGCGCAATCACCGATCCCACCGGCGCTGCCATCCAGGGCGCAAAGGTAAAGGTGACGCAGACCAATACAGGACTGGTCCGCAGTACCGCCACCAATTCCGATGGTGCTTTCTCCCTTCCGGGGCTGCCCGTCGGCCCTTATAACCTGGAAGTGACCGCGCCAGGTTTTCAGAATTACATTCAGTCCGGAATCACACTGCAGGTCAGCCAGAATCCTCAGCTTGACATTCACTTGCAGCTAGGCACCGTTTCCCAGGTTGCAGAGGTACGGGGCGATGCAATCATGGTCAACACGAATGAGACCTCGGTATCAACGGTGATTGACCAGCAAAGAGTCGTTGATCTCCCGCTGGACGGGCGCCAGGCCACCGACCTGATCCTGCTCTCAGGCGGCGCATCCAACACCGCGATTCCCGGCAACGATCTCCTCAGCAGCAAGAACTATGGCAATGGCAACGTCACCAGCTCGGTTACCGCGACCATATCCGTGGCGGGAGGCCAGCAAAACTCCAACAACTATCTGCTGGATGGCGGAGATCACGTCGACAAGTTTTCCAACCTGAACATGCCTTTTCCATTCCCTGACGCAATCCAGGAATTTAGCGTCCAGTCCAGCACGCTGTCAGCGCGATATGGGGAGCATGCGGGCTCGGTTGTGAATGTCGTGACCAAGTCCGGCAGCAATCGCTTCCACGGTGATATTTTTGCCTTCCTTCGCAATGACGCCGTGAACGCGCACCACTGGATCGCTCCCGGCGTGACCCCCAATCCCAATGACAATGCTTTGCGCCGCAATCAGTTTGGCGGAACGTTGGGCGGGCCGCTTGTGCACGACAAGCTGCAGTTTTTTGTTGGCTACCAAGGTACACGCAATTTTCAAATGGCGGCGCCCTCGCAGGTCATTGTTCCCACGGCTGCTGCATTGAACGGCGATTTCAGCGGAATGTTTTCTGCCGCGTGCCAGTCGAACAACAAGGTCAAAACCGTCAAAAGCCCGACGACGGGCACTACTTTTGCGAACTCGCAGGTACCCACAGGACTTTTCAATCAGCAGGCGCTGAACGTGCTGAAATTGATTCCAGTCTCTACGAACCCGTGCGGCACCATGACGCTCTCCATTCCCAATACCGGCGATGAAAACCAGGGAGTCTCGCGCATTGACTGGATGCAGAGCGCAAAGAATACAGTCTTCGGTCGCTATTTCATCAGCGACTTTGCCGATCCGCCGATCTTTGATGGCGCCAATCTGCTCACCACCACCAAAGCCGGGCAGCTGGCGCGCAACCAATCGCTCGTCCTGGGCGATACATTTACGCTCAGCCCCACCATGGTCAATTCCCTTCACGTTACCGCTAACCGCATGGCCATCTTCCGCGGCCCCGCCGCCAATGTTCCCAATCCCGCCGCGCTGGGCATCAACATTCCCAGTCCGGTGGAAAATGATCTGGTAATCAGCATCAGCAATTACTTCAATGTGGAAAGCGGCACAGCCACGGCTGGGCACTTCAACAACAACTCATTGCACGTGGCTGAGGACATTGACTGGTCTAGAGGAAAGCACCAGCTTGCCTTCGGCTTTGACTTCATCCACAGCCAGCTCAATGAGCTTTCCACCTTCCAGAGCGACGGGCAGTTTTCTTTTAGTGGCGCATCCGGCCTCGGCTCCAGTGGAGACGCGCTGGTCGATTTCATGTTGGGCGCCATGTCCAGCTTTGCCCAGGGAAATAATGAACAGGAGAACTGGCGGCAGAGTTACTACGGTCTTTACGCGCAGGATAGTTATCGCTTCCGCCCGAATCTCACCTTGAATTTCGGCGTTCGCTGGGAGCCCTATTTCCCCGCCGCGGACCGTTACAATCGCGGCAGTCATTTTGATCCCGCTGCTTTTGCCGCCGGGACCGTGAGCCAGGTGTTCCCCAACGCACCTCCGGGACTGTTCTACTGCAATGACCCACAAACACCGTGCTCGTACGTGAAGAGCCACTGGGCCAACTTCTCTCCACGCGTCGGCTTCAACTGGGACCCGCGAGGCAAAGGACAAGAGACCATTCGCGCCGGCTACGGCTTGTTCTACGACAACCCGGAGGAGTTTTACTTCGACCGGTTTGCTGACAACAGCCCCTTCGGCAGCGGTATCTCCCTGTCGCGGCCGGTTGGGGGATTGACCAATCCATATCAGAGCCAGACGGTGCCGCCCTTCCCGCTGGCTTTCCCAACGGCAGGCAACGCGTTCTTCCCTAAGAACGGCGTCTACATCAATCTGCCGACCAATTTGCGTCCCAGCTACGTCCAGCAATGGAATTTCTCAATCGATAAGCAAATCAGCGCCAACTGGCTGGTCTCTGCCACATATTTTGGCAACCGGACCAACCACATCTGGCTGGGCTACGATGCCAATGCTCCGGTGTTTATTGCCGGCAGTGATTGCGCTTCTTCCAGCACGGCAATCCCGACGCACGGGGCCGGCACGTCGCCTTGCTCGACTACCGGGAATGAGCAGGTGCGGCGTTTGCTGAACCTGCAGAATCCCACAACGGGTTCGTTCTTCTCCAGCATCTCCACCGCCTCAGATGAGGGCAATGCTTCTTACAACGGGTTACTGGTGAGCGTAAACCATCGCCTGAACCACAACTTCACGATTCTGGCCAATTACACCTACTCACATTGCATCAGTCTCGGCGATTTTGGCGGCGAGCTCTCCAGCAGCCGCCTGATCACCAATCCCAACAACTTTGATGCCGAGCGCGGAAACTGTTCCTTTGACATCCGGCACATCTTTAATTCTTCCCTGGTTGCCAACAGCCCACGGTTCTCAAGCGGCTGGATGAGGATACTCTTCAGCGATTGGCAGCTCTCCAACATCCTGGGATACCGTACCGGCAATCACTTCTCAGTGCTGGGCGGCACAGATTCGTCGCTGACCGGGATCAAGCAGGACCGAACCAACCTGATTGGCGATCCGAACAGCGGCACTTGCCCCAACGGCGCAGCGGTGGGAAGCGTTACCTGCTGGTTTAACACCAGTGCGTTCGTCAATGGAGCAGCGGGGACATTTGGCACTTCGAGCCGCAACATGCTTGAAGGCCCAGGGTTCCTGACGTTCAACACAGGCGTCTCACGTCAATTCAAGGTCCGTGAAAGCCAGAGCCTGATGTTGCGTGGCGAGGCCTTCAATCTGCTCAACCATCCCAACTATGCCAACCCGGTTGCCACCAACGCCGGCCTGGGCACCTCGGCCAATCCTCCGGCGGCCCAGTTTGGCAAGATCAATACGACCCTGGGCAGTCCGCGAGTATTCCAGGTGGCGATGAAATATCTCTTCTGATACGGGAACAACGCTTACGTGAAGGGAGCGGCAATCAGCGGTAGATGTTAGTGGACAGCAAGTCAGTTCAAACTTGCTGTCCATGCAGGATGAGTACTCACAGGGGTCGGTAATGAACCAGGGGCCAGAGCACAACAAAATCCGGATGCGCGTGCTCGTTGCGTTGGTGATCGGCCTTTGCGGGTTCGTACACGCTCAAGATACACGGGATGTCATTGAACCAAAGGTCCCGCGGGTATGCATTTCGCTCTCCGCCCGCCTGCACTCGGAGAATGGCAAGCTGCCCGAAGCCGCCGAAGAGAAGCTCGACACTACCCGTATCCAGGAGGCCATTGATCACTGTGTGGCAGGCCGCGCGGTGGAGTTGCGTGCAGAAGGCGAACACAATGCCTTTCTGTCCGGGCCGCTTGAATTGAAGCCTTCCGTCACCTTGATGATTGACGAAGGCGCTGTTCTCTTTGCTTCGCGGAACCCTCGTGAATACGATGTTCAGCCAGGGTCCTGCGGTCTGGTAAACCGGGACGGCCGTGGCTGCAAGCCGTTGATCAGCGCGCGCAGCGCGCCGCACAGCGGCGTGATGGGGCTGGGCGCGATTGATGGCCAAGGAGGCGAGCGTCTGCTGCATCAGGCAAGTAGTTGGTGGGACCTGGCTCATCAGGCCAAGCTTGAGAATGCGCGGCAGAACTGCCCAAGGCTGCTCGTGGTTGACTCGTCCAACGATTTCACTCTGTATGGCATTGAGTTGCGGAACTCCCCCAATTTTCATGTGATGGTCAGCAAGACGGACGGATTTACAGCCTGGGGTGTACGCATCGATGCGCCGGCCAATGCTCGCAACACAGATGGAATCGATCCTTCGTCTTCGACCAACGTCAGCATCGTTCACTCTTATATACGCGCCGGCGATGACAACGTCGCCATCAAGGCAGGCAATGGCGGTCCGGCAACACACATCACGATAGCGCACAATCACTTTTATTCTGGCCATGGCATGTCGATCGGCAGCGAAACCAATGGCGGTGTGAGCAACATTCTTGTTTCAGATCTGGTAATCGATGGAGCGGACAACGGGATCAGGATCAAGTCTGACCTGAGCCGTGGCGGCCTGGTACACGACGTTACCTATAAAGACGTTTGCATCCGCGACGTAAAAAATCCGATTACCATTTCTCCTTTTTACACTCAGGCAGCAGGCGCGCTGGTTCCTGTTTATCAGGGCATATCACTCCAGAATGTGCGCTCCGTTTCACCGGGAAAAATCGAGATGATTGGAATCGATTCTCAGCATCCGCTGGGCGTCAGTTTGGATGGAGTTGAGATTGATCACCTCCAGTCCCAGGATGTGCGTATCGCGCACGCTCATCTCTCGATTGGGCCCCGGTCGGTTAGCTTCGCTCTGCAGGGTGACGACGTCACCATCGCCAAAAGCGGCGGTGCAAAGGAGCCGCGGCCAAACTCAGCTTGCAAGGACTCCTCTACTCCTTTTCCTGCTGCAGCAACTGTTCATCCGGTAGAGAAATCCATGGCCGACGAAGAACCCGGCGCTTACATGCCGCGCTCCGGCGCGAAACGCCAGACTACCGTGGCGGCGGACGGTTCCGGCGACTACAAGACCGTGCAAGAAGGCGTTGATGCGCTCAGTCTGGATGGCGGAACAGTCTTGATCAAGCCGGGTACATATCGCGAGGTTGTGCACGTCGCCAAGCCACACGTGCGCTTGCGAGGTCTCGGGGACGGTCCCGAGAAAGTTATGATCGTTTATTCCAACAGCGCGTACAGCTCCGGCGGCACATTTCACTCCGCTACTGCCTTTGTTACCGGCGATGATTTTTATGCCGACAACCTGACGTTCCAGAACGACTACAGCCGGGACCATGGACTGCAGCCGCAGGGTTCGCAGGCCATTGCGCTGTCAGTGCGCGGCGATCGCGCCGTTTTTCGCAACGTCCGTTTTCTTGGTGCGCAGGACACGCTCTTTGCCGCCAGCCGCTCCTGCCAGAGCGACGCCGGCCCGTGCATTCCCGCGCGGCAGTATTTCTACAACTGCTACATCGAGGGCAATGTAGATTTCATTTTTGGCGACGCGGAGGCAGTGTTTGATCACTGCCATATCCATGCCACCGCGCACCAGCAGGTCTATGTTACGGCCCAGAGCAAACGATACCCCGAGGAGCAGAGCGGATACGTCTTTGATCATTGCAGGATCACCGCCGATGCCGAGGTAGGAAAGCTGTTCCTCGGTCGTCCCTGGCGTGCGTTTGCAACGGTGGTTTTTCTGAACAGCCAGTTGGACGAAAAAGTTGATCCCGCGGGATGGGCGGAGTGGCATGCGGGCGAGACTTCGCGGCTGGAGACGGCGTTTTACGCCGAGCACGCTTCGGCTGGTCTGGGAGGTGGTACGACGAAGCGTGAAGTCCATGCCCATCAACTGAGCGATGCTGAAGCCGGCAAATTTTCGGCAGCGAAATTCCTGGCTGGTTCTGATGGGTGGAATCCGGTAGTCAGCGAATCCAAAACAGCGAGCAAGCAATAAATGAAACAGGAGTCTGCGCTGTAATGAGTGCGCGAAACAAAAATCGCATAACCCGGCGTCAATTTATGAAGGGGACCGCGCTGCTCGGTGGAACTCTGGCCGGTTCCAGATTGCTTTCGGCACTGGCCGTTCCGTTTTCACGTCTTGCAGGGTACGTTCCCGCGGCTGACCCGTGGTCAGAGCTGCCCGCCATTTTGGCCCGAATCAAGCCGCCTTCATTCCCAAACCGTGAGTTTGATGTAACGAAGTTTGGCGCGATCGGCGACAACAAGGCTGATTGCACGGAAGCATTCCAAAAGGCGATTGCGGCGTGCCACGCGGCAAAGGGCGGACGGGTCCTGGTCCCTGCCGGAGAATTCATCACTGGCGCGATACGGCTGAAGAGCAATGTAAATCTCCATATCAGCTCCGGCGCTGCGGTCCGATTTGCGCGCGATCCCGGCAAATATCCGCTGGTATTCACTCGCTGGGAAGGGATTGAGTTGATGAACTACTCACCCTTCATCTATGCCTTTGAAGAGGAAAACATCGCGATCACGGGCGCGGGAACCATTGACGGCAATGCAGATTGCGAGCACTGGTGGCCGTGGAAGGGGCGGACGAAGTGTGGATGGAACCCAGGCCAGCCCAATCAGGCGGCCGATCGCGCGTTGCTTTTTGAGATGGCCGAGAAGCGCACGCCTGTAGGGGAGCGCATCTTCGGCGATGGGCATTATCTGCGGCCGCAGTTCATTCAACCGTATCGCTGCAAGAATGTGCTGCTGGAAGGTGTGACCCTGAAAGATTCACCGATGTGGCAGGTCCATCCTGTGCTGTGCACGAATGTCACAGTGCGCAAGATGACCATTACCGGCGCCGACCTGAACCGCGAATCGGGTCCCAATACCGATGGCTGCGATCCCGAGTCCTGCACGGACGTGCTGATCAAAGACTGCAATTTCAATACCGGTGATGACTGCATCGCCATCAAGGCAGGGCGGAACGAGGATGGCCGCCGCGTAAACGCGCGATCCGAGAACATCGTGATCCAGGATTGCCACATGCAGGATGGTCACGGCGGTGTGACTATCGGCAGCGAGATCTCCGGCGGCGTGCGCAATGTGTTTGCGGAAAACTGCCGTATGGACAGCCCGCGCCTAGATACCGCGGTGCGGATCAAGAACAATGCAATGCGCGGTGGAGTGCTGGAAAATATCTATGTTCGCAATATCGACGTGGGCGAGGTTGCGCAGGCCGGCCTGTCCATCGATTTTTTCTACGAAGAAGGTGAGGCGGGAAAGTTCACCCCAGTCGTCCGCAACGTCGATCTGCGGAACCTTACGACCAAAAAGGCCCAATATGCGCTCTATCTGCGCGGGTTCAAGAACGCGCCCATCGGCGATGTCCATCTAGTGGATTGCAATTTGCAGGGAGTGGAAAAACCCAATGTGCTGGAAAACGTAAAAAACCTGCATTTAAGCAACGTGCATGTCAACGGCAAGCTGGTGAGCGAGCGGTATTGAGACTCGCAATGTTAGAGGATCATTTCGTTACGGAAGAACAGAACTGAAATGGAATTTATAACGGACAATTTTCTGTTACAGAGTGAGACCGCCCGCTACCTCTACAAAACGTATGCGGCTGAACAGCCCATCCTCGATTACCATTGCCATCTTTCTCCCAAAGATCTTGCAGAAAATCGTCGATTCAGCAATCTGTTTGAGATCTGGCTACAGGGTGACCACTATAAGTGGCGGGCAATGCGAGCCAACGGCATTGCGGAGCACTACTGCACAGGCGACGTTGAGCCGTACCAGAAGTTCCTGGCATGGGCCAGGACCGTGCCACAAACGCTCAGGAATCCGTTGTACCACTGGGCGCACCTGGAGTTGAAACGTTATTTCGGCGTCGACGACCTGCTGAACGAGGATACCGCCCCTGCCATCTGGCGGCACGCCAATGAGCGGCTGCAGGATGACGGCCTCTCTGCCCGGGGAATTCTTGAGCAGTTCCGTGTCACAGCCATTTGCACCACCGACGATCCAACGGACTCTCTCCAATATCACCGGGAGATCCGCGAGTCGGGCATGGAGACGCGAGTATTTCCGACGTTTCGTCCTGACCGCGCGCTGCGCACTGCGGACCCGGCAAGCTTCAACAAATGGGTGGACAAGCTCAGCAGCAGTTCGAATGTTGAGATCGCGCGGCTCGCCGATTTTCTGGCAGCGTTGCGCCAACGGCACGACGACTTCCATCAGCACGGCTGCAGGCTCTCTGATCATGGACTGGACCAGTGCTATGCCGAAAGCTGCACGGAGGCTGAAGCGTCCGCCGCTTTTGCCCGGGTGCGGAGCGGACAGGCCCTGGGCCGGCAGGAAGCAGACAAGTTCTCGAGCTACCTGATGATCTTCTTTGGCCATCTTGATGCTGAAAAAGGATGGACCAAACAGTTGCATCTGGGCGCCTATCGCAACGCCAATGGCCGCATGCTCAACGGCCACGGCCGGGACATGGGATTTGATTCCATCGGCGACTGGCCGCAGGTGCAGTCACTGGGTAAATATCTTGACTCACTGGATCGCGCCGGCTCGCTGCCCAAGACGATCATCTACAATGCCAACCCGGCGGACAATTATGCGTTTGCCGCCATGGCCGGTAATTTTCAAGACGGCGGGATAGCAGGCAAGATACAGCTGGGCAGCGCCTGGTGGTTCCTTGACCAGAAGGACGCCATGGAGAAGCAATTGAATGCTCTTTCCAACTGTGGTCTGCTGGCCCGCTTTGTAGGCATGGTCACGGATTCGCGGTCTTTCATGTCCTATCCACGGCATGAATATTTCCGGCGCGTGTTATGCAATTTGCTTGGCAATGAAGTGGAAAGAGGCGAACTTCCCGATGATGAGGAACTGGTGGGCAACATGATCCGCAGAATCTGTTACCAGAACGCCGTCGAATATCTTGCCCTGCCGATGGCGCACAAGAAAGCTGAGGCCGCGGCGGCCTCGAACGGCCATGGAATGACTCGCAGCGTCGAAGGCTTTCGCCAGACGCAGATCGAGAAGGAGTCCTAGAGTTGGCAGTGCTGGCAAACCCGGTGCCGCTGCAGAGCGTGGCAATCCTCGTGCACCCGGACGACAATGTCGCCGTGGTGAAGGAGCACATCTCTGCGGGCACCAATGTCACGCTTTCTCGTGGCAATATTGTTGAAGTTGTAATGGACATCGAACCGGGACATCGTTTTGCGTTGCGCGATATTGCCCGCGGGGCGCATGTTCTGCAGTATGGTCAACCGATCGGTACATCGCTCGGCATCAAGAGCGGGCAGCCGGTAACACATGACAACATGAGCGATCACGTGCCCACGGTTCGCCAGGTGCCCACGGATCTGGCCACAGCTCCCCCAGACTATATCCCGGCGGACCAACGCAAGACTTTTGCGGGCTTTCGCCGCGCGGATGGCCGGACTGGCACCCGCAATTTCATTCTGATCATACCCACGAGCATGTGCGCCAGCCATGAAGCGCTGCAGGTGGCCACGCTGGCGGAGTTCACGCTTTTCAGCCGCAAGCAATTTCCTAATGTCGATGGTGTCAGTGCCATTCCCCACAGCAAGGGCTGCGGCTGCCAGGAAGGCACTCCGGTCGAGCTGCTTCTTCGCGTACTCTCCAATTACGCTGATCACCCGAACGTGGGTGGAGTTGTTCTGCTGGAACTGGGCTGCGAAAAAACGAACCTCTCTGTGCTAGAGACTTACCTCCAGCGCCTGGGTCGAAAGCTGGACAAGCCGCTGGTGAGAATTGGCATTCAGCAGGTGGGCGGCACGGAAGGCGCGATCCGGGCTGGATTGCGGGCCGTGGAAGAAATGCTGCCTTTGGTGAACAAGGCGGTCCGCGAGCCGATTCCTGTAAGCGAATTGGTTCTGGGAGTGAAGTGTGGCGGCTCAGACGCTTTTTCCGGCATCTCCGCCAATCCCAGCCTGGGTTTTGCCGCAGACCTTTTGGTGCGTTCCGGCGGGACTGTACTGATCACAGAAGTCCCTGAATTTTGCGGAGCTGAACACATTCTGGCTCAACGCGCGAAAGATGCCGCAACCGCCCGCGCGGTTTACGAAATGGTGGATTGGTACAAAGATTACGCGGGCAAATGGGGCGCAAACCTCAACGAAAACCCCAGTCCGGGAAACATCAAGGGCGGTTTGCTCAACATTACTATTAAGTCTCTGGGCGCGATCGCCAAGGCCGGCACCACCCGTGTGGAAGGTGTGACCGATTACGGAACGCCTCCCGCTGGCCGAGGCTTATTCCTGATGCAAGGTCCCGGGTACGATCAGGAGTCGACGCCGGGCCTGGTGGCGGCGGGCGCTACAGTGGTTGTTTTCACTACGGGCCGCGGGTCGACGATCGGCAATGCTATCGCTCCGGTCATCAAGCTGGCTTCGAATAATGACGTGTTCCGCCGCATGGCGGGTGATCTGGACCTCTCGGCAGGAGACATTCTGGATGGCAAAGCGACGATCGCCGAAATAGGAGCCGGAGTGTTTGATCATATTTGCCGAGTTGCCGGCGGTGAAGTGTTGGCCAAAGCCGAGGTCCACAAGCATCGCGAGTTTCAAGTGTGGACGCAGTCGGCAATATCGCTTTGAGTTGGGCCGCTCAATGCGCTGTTGCAATCAATTTCTGAACGATGGGTGGATCGATCTATGGGGCATCCCGCGCTGGACCTGAAAGACAAAACAGCAGTCGTAATCGGAGGGACCTCCGGCATTGGCCTGGCGCTGGCCAAAGGTCTGGCCCAGGCCGGGGCTAATGTTGTGCCAACCGGCAGACGCACGGACCTGGTTGAGTCTGCGGCTGAGCAAGTTCGCGCGTTGGGTCGGAGATCGCTAGTGATGCCGGCTGACGTGACGGACAAAGCGAGCCTGGAAGCGCTGCTAGTGGCGACGTCCATGGAGTTTGGATCTGTCGAGATCCTGGTGAATTGCGCGGGACGCACCAAACGGACGCCGACGCTCGATGTCTCAGAGGACGAATGGGACTGCATACTGAAGACGAACCTCAACGGAACACTTTACGCCTGCCAGGTTTTTGGCCGGCACATGATCGAGCGTAAATATGGGCGCATCATCAACATTGCGTCGCTCTCTTCATTCGTTGCGTTGTATGAGGTGGCGGCCTATTCGGCCAGCAAGTCGGCTGTGGCTTCTCTGACCCAGTCGCTCGCCATCGAATGGGCCAAACACGGTGTGTGCGTCAATGCGCTGGCTCCCGGGCTCTTTCGCACTGATCTGAACGCCCATCTGCTCGACGGCACCGCGCGGGGGCAGGAGTTTCTGTTGCGCACGCCTATGGGACGTTTTGGAAAACTGGAAGAGCTGGTAGGAGCGGCGGTCTTTCTGGCTTCAGACGCTGCCAGCTTCGTTACGGGACACATGCTGGTGGTGGATGGCGGAATCCTCGCCAGCGGAGTGAATCAGTGATGGTCCTATCAGGCGAACAATGCTTGCCAAGCCTTACACAGGAGTTTCAATGAGTAGCGCTCAAACAGGTTTATCGATGGAGCAGATGGTTTTTCGGAAAACAAATCAACACAAGGGACGCCACGTATCCGTTACGCCGGACAACAGCATGAACAGGCACTTGTCATACGGACGCATCATCTTAGATGCGAGCGTTCCCATTGTGTCATTCGACAATGACAACCAGGAAACCGGCTTGATCTGCCTTTCCGGGCAAGCGGCGATAAGAGTTGGCCAGAACGTTTTTGATCTCGGCCAATACGATTCCATCTATATTCCGCGCGACAGCCATATTGAAGTCGGCACGGATGAGTTCGTGGATATTGCCGAGTTCTCGAGCGATGTTGAACAACAGTACCCTCTCCAGTTCGTGTCCTACGCGGAGATTTCAAAGAATCCATCCTTGAAGTTCAGCACCGGAACGCCCGGCCAGTCGCGGCACCTGAGCATTTGTCTGGGTAAGAATGTTCAGGCGGGAAGGCTGCTTGTGGGTTTCACTTTTTCCGATCCGGGCAACTGGACCAGCTGGCCGCCGCATGAGCATGCCGCCATGTTGGAAGAGATGTACGTGTACTTCAACATGCCTTCACCGGCATTTGGGATCCAGATGGTTTACAAGGACACGGAATATCCTGAACTGCTGGTGCCGGTGCGCGATGGAGACGCGGTCCTGATGCCGGCCGGCTATCATCCCAACGTTTCAGTTCCCGGCCATAGCATTGGATTTCTCTGGGCCATGGCGGCCCACCGCGAACAGGAAGACCGTCAGTTCGGAGTGGTGAACGTTCAGCCTGCTTTCAATACAAATGGATCGGGTCTGGAAGCGAGCCGCAAGTAGACAAGCGAGCGGCTTATCACAAGGATTCACGAAATGAGGGTTGAGGACAGCATCGCAACGCCTGCGGCGGCCAATATTCAGGCCAGCGGTTCGCTCCAGGCGGGCCCGCGTTCAGGCACGGTGACGCAAGCCGTTGGGCACTATCGCTGGACTATCTGCGCGCTGCTGTTTTTCGGCACCACCATGAACTATGTTGACCGGCAGGTACTGGGCTTGCTGGCTCCGGAGCTGCAAGCCAAAATTGGCTGGACTGAAGTACAGTACGGCTATATCGTTACTGCCTTTCAGGCGGCTTACGCGCTGGGTCTGTTGCTGATGGGCCGTTTGATTGACCTCATTGGGACTCGCGTCGGCTATGCGCTCTCTATAGGAATCTGGAGTCTCTCCGCGGCGGCCCATGCGTTGGCGCGGACTCCCCTGGGCTTTGGCGCCGCGCGCTTCGCTCTCGGCCTGGGAGAGGCGGGCAACTTCCCGGCCGCGATCAAGACCGTGGCGGAATGGTTTCCTAAGAAAGAGCGCGCGCTTGCCACCGGCATCTTTAATTCCGGCACAAATGTAGGAGCGACCATCGGACCTCTGCTGGTGCTCTGGATAGCGCGCCGCTATGGATGGCAATCCGCTTTTGTTTCAACCGGCCTGCTTAGCTTTATTCCGATCATCTTCTGGGTTCGCTCCTATCGCCCGCCGCAGGAACATCCCCGCCTGTCAGCAGCCGAATTACAATACATTTGCAGCGACCCTTCCGAGCCTGCTACCCGGATTCCATGGGCCAAGCTGTTGCCGCACCGCCAGACGTGGGCGTTTCTCCTTGGCAAATTCTTGACAGACCCAATCTGGTGGTTCTTTCTTTTCTGGCTGCCCAAGTTCCTGAACACAAACCATGGGTTGCAACTCACAGCCCTGGGACTTCCGCTGGTGGTGATTTACAACGCGGCATGCGTGGGAAGCATTGGGGGAGGCTGGCTTGCGGCGCGTTTTTTAAAAGCAGGATGGACAGTGAATGCCGCGCGCAAAACAGCAATGTTGATGTGCGCCTTGACGATCATACCGATTGTTGCCGCGGCCAACGTTCACAGTCTCTGGACCGCTGTTGCGCTTGTGAGCCTGGCAACCGCCGGTCACCAGGGATGGTCGGCCAACATGTTTACCTTTGCATCTGACCTGTTTCCTCGCAGAGCGGTGGCTTCTGTCGTGGGAATCGGCGGATTCGGCGGCGCCGTGGGTGGAATGTTCATTGCGGCACTTACCGGGTGGGTGCTTCAGGCCACCGGCAGCTACGTACCCATCTTCGTGATTGCCGGCTCCGTATATCTGGTTGCACTGCTCGTCATCCACCTGCTTACGCCAACGATGCGCCCTGTGGACCTTGAGTCAACAGCATGACTGCGGATATACGAACATGCCGCTAACCATCAAACCAAAGCACGGAAACGAATGGGACCTGGTGAGTCTTGGCGAGGTGATGCTGCGCTTTGATCCCGGGGATTACCGCGTGGCTACGGCGCGAACATTCACCGTGTCTGAAGGCGGCGGCGAATACAACGTTGCGCGCGGCCTGAAGCGTTGCTTTGGGTTGGAAACGGCGATTGTCACCGTTGTCGCCGACAATGCCGTGGGACGCCTGCTTCAAGATCTCCTTTACCAGGGCGGGGTCGACCAATCGCTGGTGCGATGGGTGGAATATGACGGCGTGGGGCGAAGGACAAGAAATGGACTGAATTTCACCGAACGCGGATTTGGGATTCGTGCCGCCCAGGGCTGTTCCGACCGTGGGCACACGGCGATCTCACAGCTTAAGGCGGGTGAGATCGACTGGGAAGAAATCTTTGGCAAGCGCGGAGCCCGCTGGTTTCATACCGGCGGAATCTTTTGCGCCCTGTCTGAGACTACGCCCGAGGTCGCTCTCGAAGCGGTCCAGTGCGCCCGCAAGCATGGCACCGTCGTTTCCTACGATCTCAACTATCGAGAATCGTTGTGGAAAGCCATTGGTGGCAAGAAGCGCGCACAGGAGGTCAACCGGCAGCTTGCGCCTTTTGTCGACGTGATGATCGGGAATGAAGAAGATTTTTCCGCCGCCCTGGGCTTTGACATTGAAGGTGTGGACCAGCATATTGGCAACGTGGAAGCAGAGGCTTTCAAGAAGATGATCTGCGCTGCGACGAAGGCATTTCCGTTCCAGGTTGTGGCAACAACGCTGCGCCGGGCCACAACTGCCACACGAAATGATTGGGGGGCAATCTGCTGGTGTGACGGCGCATTTCATGAAGCCGGTTGGCGTAATGATCTGGAGATATTTGACCGCGTGGGTGGGGGCGATTCGTTTGCTTCTGGATTGATTTACGGCTTTCTCTCCGGCCATCCGCCACAGTGGGCGGTGGAATGCGGAGCGGCGCACGGCGCCCTGGCCATGACCACTCCAGGTGACACCACGATGGTCACTCTCAAGGAAGTAATCCAGGTTATGAAGGGAGTAGGGGCGCGGATCGCGCGCTAACAAGAACTATGACGAGCGCACAGGTGCGGCAGCGGATTCTGGAGATAGGCATTATCCCGGTGGTCCGCGCTTCTTCGGCCAGGGAAGCGATCATGGCTGTGGAGGCTGTGACTGCCGGCGGCATTCCCATCGCTGAGTTGACGATGACTGTGCCCGGCGCTATCGGCGTGATTGCCGATCTGGTCAGAACGATGGGGAAAGATACGATCGTGGGTGCGGGAACCGTGCTGGATGCCGAAACGGCCCAGCGCTGCATGGATGCGGGAGCCGAGTTCATCGTTAGTCCGGGGTTTGATATTGAGACAGTCAGGTCAGTCAAGCGCCAGGACAAACTGGTGATGGCAGGAGCGCTGACTCCCACGGAGGTGATCACTGCCTGGAAAGCCGGGAGCGATTTTGTGAAGATTTTCCCCTGCGGGAATCTGGGCGGACCTAAATATATCAAGGCCCTCAAGGGGCCGCTGCCCCAGGTCCCTATGGTCCCCACGGGCGGCGTCACACTGGAGACAGCGGCAGACTTCATCCGCGCGGGCGCGGACGCACTTGGCATTGGCGGGGAGCTTGTTTCTCCTGCTGTTCTGAAGTCCGGTAACGTTTCTGAGATCACCAGGACAGCGCGACATTTCCTTGAAGCGATTGCTGAGGCAAAACGACCGGCGGCATCAATCGCGCTGGCGAGGTAGCTATGGCAATGGA
>Ga0207663_10000438_pt1 | contig 18106 bp, 17 predicted proteins | sample LARL53metaG_FD_184346 | JGI IMG/M metagenome (GOLD analysis project Ga0207663, IMG submission 184346) | Corn, switchgrass and miscanthus rhizosphere microbial communities from Kellogg Biological Station, Michigan, USA - LAR L5-3 metaG... | ecosystem: Host-associated > Plants > Roots >...
GTAGCAGAGTCTCCCTATCTTGGATTTTAAGCACGGTTGGAAGATAGTCACTATAAAATCTCGAAATACAACATGTTCAGAAACGTCAGGACAGACTTCCTAGGGAAATACTTGATTTGGAAAAGACAAGAACAATCTTATATTATCTCTCGAAAGATATCAGAATCCTTGAAATTGTTCGTAATGGACAGCCCTACTCAACGGCAACCACATATCTAATCAATCCAAAGCTGGACTAGGGAATAGATAAACTCTCCCCTCCTCCTTTAGTTTGTTGACGGTCATTTGGAATAGTAGTTATTGCAGTTATATATGATTTATAATCTGATGATAATTCAACCTCACATTTACGTTAAGGAAGGTTATTTGAAAGAGATAGAGAAATGCAGGCCATGTAGCAACAATATGAAAATGAAATATAGCTATCTATGAAGAGACTAATCAATATTGATTAAATTGGTACTTTCAGTATGATATCATGGTTCCACCTTAATTCATATAAGATATCTTTGAGCGGTAAAGGCCTTTGCTAAATCTTAATAGACATTGTATTACATCCGTAATCTCTTTTTCCATATTCATGATTGTAAAAATCTTAATCAGGTGTCCTATGAACCAGGCTACTGTATTGGAATCATCCATAAAACAGTCTGCAAATTCGTTATAATTGGCTTTTATTCTAAGATGACCTTTCACAACTTCGGATATTCTTAATTGTATTTCTTTGATCTTTTTTGAAAAGATAGAGTCTATATCCTGTGATATCCCAGCATCTTTAGTTTGGACTGGATAATTAAATAGAATACGCATCATATTCACGTTTATAAAATATCTAAAATTTGGATTAAATACTTCGCCAACTTTTATTCACTACCAAGATATTTTTTCTGACTATCCCAATGATACCTAGGATTATGGCCTTCCTTCTTGAATTCAATTAGTTTTGCTTTGGACTTATCCAATAATAAGAAATATGCATTTTCAAAAGTTTCGAGATCTTGTGTAAATGAAGAAACAGAGCTTTTGTTACTAATATATAAGCTGCGCATATTACAGTTACTATTCATAGATCTAACCATCATTAAGTGTTTCTAGATGAGATACCCCTACCAAGACCAGTATTGATGCTCATATCCTACTTATCACATTTTTATATACACAAGCATGTTTTGTTATCGAAATTCTGCCTTAATTATTTCTTATGAGGCCGATAAGAGTTTGCTTAACCTCGTGTTCCCTCACTCTAACACTTCTGAACAGAGAACTTGAACAATTAGGATTATTTGATTGTTAGTATTATTTACGACTCCAAATTCCATGATAGTATCAGATGATATTAAATAAGGAGATCGCCGGCGATATGGTAACAGATCCAAGTGACGCTCGAACGATCTTAAATCTTTTCTCGAAGAACTTCACAGAACTGGACATCGTTTGCGATGTGCAGCCCAACTCAAAGATAACTGCATACCAAATCTATGCACGGCTCGACATCACTTTATAGTGATGTATTGAATATCTGTCTCGTTTTTTTATGTGTTATTTATGGGAGGCATGTGTCATACTTAGCTGGACCCCTCAATTCCAATATTACTATTCAGAAAAATTGAATAACTAGATTGTTCGAATGTTAGTGTTAACTACGGCTCCGAGTACACAGGAGGCTGCCCTGCGTGTTCGGCGATCGCGGACAGCTTCAATGGCTTTGCCACGCATCTCGAGCACCGTGACATCGCTATGATCGCAGTCTCACGTGCCCCGATCGCCGCGTTGCAGGATTACAAGCGCCGCATGGTCTGGACATTTACGTGGGCATCATCGCTGTACAGTGACTTCAACTACGACTTCAACACGTCCTTTACCGAAGAACAGCAACGCTCTGGTAGCATCGACTACAACTACAGCGCGCTCGGCGCGACCCCAGGCTCGGACGCAGACTCAGAGGGCCATCAAGACCACGATCGAGCAGGCCTTGACCCAGGCGAGTTCGCAGCCATGACCGGCACCGACCTCCCCACCTACACACGAGAGGCACCGGAGTCAACAAGCTCGTGGCAGTAGTGGTGGTGGTATTGGAGATATGCTTGGCATCTAAACAATCACACCTTCTCAAAAGTCTTTTCTCATCAGGTGAGCTAAAGCTTTTTGCCAATATTTTTGCCGATGAAATTGGATATTAAAAGATGGCCTTGGCATTAAAGTATTACAAAGCTTGTAATGCCTTGGATTCAGAAATAAATTGAAAGATAATTTATGAGTTTTTATTTTCGATTAATGCCGCCTTAAAAATAGCATTTACTATCGAGTAACTTCAGCAAATGTTAAATTTGGATGGCACTTTTTTGGTTAAGGCTAGACTTACAAGCGCTACATCAGGCAGCCACATTTGCTATAACAGGTGTCTTAGTCAGTGGTTAGCTTCCTAAAGCTGGGTCGACTTGTTCAACTTGCCTCCCCAACCCCATAATCGGTGACAGACTCATTACTAGTATCTTCGCTAGCGTCCTCTTTCGATTTCCTGATTGTTTTCTTTTTGGTATTTTCCTCGACTTCGGCTAGTTCCTTTCTGTATTCACCGGTTGGCCCGTCAACTGGTTCGTCCTGATTGGACATGATAAATAATGGACTAAATGGAATAAGAGTATCTCTAGGTTGTCGTCTACTCTGTACTGCTTTGGATTGAGTGTAATAAGGGTGGTTTTTTCTGGTGACTAAGTATAATGTTGAAAGTAGGTGGCTGATGTACGAGTGATGTATGGCCATAGTTCACCTCCTTGAAAAATTGGGCTCCTGGAAATGTGATAGAATGAAGCCTAGATTCTGCTCAACCTCATTTAATTTCTGACTACCAAGGGGGCGTGCGATCAAACGAATTTTCCCCAAAAAGGAATTCATTTATTTTATAATCTGAAGGGAATATGAGTAGTTTCTTAAGTAATATCTACATAATATTGACATGATAATTGGATATGCTGACCGCTCGGGAGTGAATCCCAAGAATGGACACCAAAGGGTAGTGCAAGATAGAGATAGCATCAAACACCTGGAGGTTTTTATGAATGGCCGTTGGATGCATGATAGTAAATGTAGGGAATTTACGAATAAGGAATGTAATAAGATAAAGCGTTAGTCAATTATTTGTTAATGCTCTGTAGTAATCATTATAGACTATTTCTCTTGACTCGACTAGAAAAAATTAGTATTTGATCCCGGAAATAATATATCGATCGAATACATTAGATAATCAAACTCAGTTATTAACGAGAGTGTGGCCCATGGAGCTAGGATTATCTAAATGAAGGCTATTGTTTATTGCATTATTAATTTACTTGAATCGAACTAAATTAAAATGAATTTGTTCATTTCCAGTTATTTTTACGTTATTCCAACGATAGATACCTTCAATATCAGATTCGGTGTAGTTAAATCCAAATGTGTTCAGATTGACGTAGTTTTGACTTATATATGAATAGGCGCATTTTGACATTATATGGTTTTATATGGAATTTAGACCCATTAAATACCAACGTATATATGGGAAGGATGCTAATAGTATTATAGATGAAATAAAATGGTAGATAATAATAAATCTAAAGACGAGATAATCACTACATCAATTAGGTCAGCTGAAGCAGCTAACTTTTATGACACAGTAAGACAAAATTGCATTAGAATAGTAGACGAGTTTGCAAAAGCTCAACCACAATATTCACAATCAGTCTCTAATCTACAGCTTAATTGCATTGCCGCAGCAAAGGATAATATCAAAAGTATGGTTTCAGCTCATAGGTTGTTAGCAAGTAACGGAAACGTACCAGGAGTAACACCACCATACACTGATGAATTTGTAAAGCAATCAAACGAAATCACCGAGAACATAGTCAAAGCAGTTAGTATCAACAACCAGCTAACAGTCAACGCGATAAATGCAGCAGCAGAAAACTTCAGAACCATTAATCGAACAGTTGAGTCTGTGACAGAATTTAACACTAGCGCCGCAAAGGCTTGGAATTCATTTCACCCAGTTCAACAACAATAGTTTCCTCTACAAACACTAATTTTTTGATGTCCATTTTCTTTGTTTAGATGTTTACATTACGCATTTTTTGATCTAACCTAGAATACAGCCATTGAGAGATTATGACGGTTTATGCATCTGCCCGTGTTATTCGTATGTCTGCAAGGCTAAAACAACAAGGTATTAAAATTACTAAACTTACGGTCATGGGAACTCCGATAGAGGCTAGAAATAAGGTGCCATTCTAGGAAAATCTTTAAAAATAAGATATCTTGAAGATCGGCTAATGACTAATGATGAGATGCGTGAAATACAAGCACAACAAGATGAATTAACCCGTAAACTAAATGAAAAAATTTCGGGTGACTTAAGCAAATTTCAAAAAACAATGGATGATATATTTAAGCAAAAACAAATACGTCAACGTGAATATTTCATTCAGAAAATCAAAGAAGAACAGGAACAGGCAGATTCGAATATAAAATCAGGTGATCTAATGGGTGCTATGGCACATAAATTAACAGCCGACTGGTATTCATCTATGCTAGTTATTACTGCACATTAGGTTAGTTTATTGTAGATTTTTGTTTTTGAGTTATAGAATAAAATATCCAACGGATTTGTTTATGGATAGAGTCTCTATCCTCCAATATTCTTCAATATAGTTTCTCATCGATCGGCCAGAATAATGTTGCTTTGTATGCCATTGTAATCTACACAATTGAAATCAAGGATCATCATGGTACATTGGTTCTAATTGGAATCTTTTATTTTACACCCAGGATACACGTTATTTTCGATTCTACAGAAGAATTCAAGATATTATGGAACATACAATTACATATGTCAAAAGACTGTAATTAGAATTCAAAACTATCCTGGGTATCCCAGGTACAATTAAGTCGATGAGCAGAACGCCTACCTATAGCAACGCATCCTGACCAGCAATTAGAAAGCCCGGGCGCTGACATTCAAATCAAGGTAGATGAATTAGAAGAATTATGTCAATTATTAAGATAGCGCAATTATCAGATCAACTTGCTTACATATCCGATAGGTTACGGATATGTAGAAGGGCTTAGGCTCATTCTGCAGGCTATACAATATTACGACAAAGCGTTAGATATAGATCCAAATTATAAGGAAGCATTAAGTGGTAAAGTTAGTACCCTAGATGGTATAGGTAATGCTTTTTACAATCAAGGTAAATACACACGATCGATACAGTATTATAATAAGACTTTAGCTATAAATTCAACGAATAGTAGCGCATTATATGGAAAACAAGATGCCGTTTTAAAATAGCAGCATCTGCACCACATCTGGATATAGTCGTGGATGCATTGACGCACAAATCCCTAATCCCTCGGAGAGATACATTAACCAACTCAAAAATGGGCCAAGTATCCATAGTCATGCATGTTCTGGTAATTTACCAAAACGAGTAGAAGCTCTAAAGATGTTTAATCTAATTATCCTTAAGGGGAATATTACTGACGAAACAGCAAATACCAGAATATGTACAACAGTCACAAAAGGTTACTCACAAACCATCTGTCAAAATTTAGATAATCTCAAACCTGAAAATGGTTCAAATTCGATTGAATCTAACGTCTTCACCTTTGAAAATGTGCCAGTCAATGCATCATTTCATTCTTGTATTCCATGCCTTATTTATCCAAACGTTACACTTTGCTATAACTATTGATCAAATAACAATCAGGGACCAACTATAGAACAGATAATGTTACCATTTTTTGGTGTAGACCAGGCAGCTGCAGAAGACGATGGAGTTAAATATTGCCCAGAGATGGTATTTTTAGCTGATGTTGTTTCGCAAGTATTGAATTTATATGATACAAAATCTCCATCCTTTTATCAATATTATATTCCTCGTTGCAGTTTTCGATGAGTTGTGTGATTATATTTTGGCGTTGATACGTAGCTTTCATTTTGCTTCTTTTCTCTAATAATGCTGTATATGATTGTTAGTATATTAGCCTTCAAAAAAATGGCCGTCGATTATTTGTTAGTATGTAAACAATGATTAATGGCTAGTGGTACTTGTTTTAGGAATAGAAGATAAAAATCATTTGAGTACAAATTGTTAGTTTCCTTTGATGCCATTTGCAACTAGTACTGAATAACAACCTAGACCACATTCTTCGCAAATTGGTTTTGCTGCATTCTTACTACTGCTATTATCAGCACTACCTATACAACATGGCTGCTTTATTCTTCCCATGTGATCCAAAGACAATATTGCCCATGACGGACACTGTATCGGAGTAGTGCCTATGCCGCCCCAATTACCTTTCATCAATGATAATTGCTTTTCACTGTTGATTACAAAATTAGGGTATTTCTTTCTTAAAGAAATGAGGTTGTCAACTACTTTGGTGCGTTTATCTCCAAAGGGCATCCATAAAGGATCATTTTTTACAAATGGTGTATGAAATTGAAAGCCTATTTTATTGACTTTATTCTTCCATTCTTCTATCAAATCTTCGATAGTGCTATAATTTAAAGAGTTGATTGTCATTGTAATCCATATATCTTTCCATGCTGGCTTACCTTTACGATCCGGTCCCCTTATATACTCTAAAATGTTCTGCTTTGTTTTTATGTATGCATCTTTACCCCTAATACTATCATGTATTTCTTCTGTCCCATCTAAGGATACCCAATAAAAATATAGATTTTCAAATCTCTTCAAGGGATATGTTCCGTTTGTTACTACACATACTCTCCTTGGCATCTCTTCACAAAAGACTTCGATTATATCAGGACGCATCGTGGGTTCGCCGCCAACCAGGGTCACAATATACACATGTTGCTTTTTGAAAGTCCTTCTAATTATTTCTCTCCATTGCTTTGCACTCAAATCTTCTGCATCATTTTTTCTATTCAACCACCAGTAACAATGACTACAATGTAAATTACAAACATTGTTAACATCTACTGAGCCATATATTGTAGGTTTTGAATGAAAGAGTTTAATGCCAACGTATTTTTTAAATATGCTGACAAAAAATGGCACTTCACGGATAAGATCTGTTATACCCCTACCCAAAACTAAGTCTACCATGTCTACATATTTAATAATAATTGGTGAGATTATAAAGTTATACAGGTAGTGGCTTTGCTTTCTATGTTTAACTTTACAAGCCTTTCGCTCTAGTTGTAGAGCAATTATTATATTACTATTTGTGTTCTAGTTGATACTATACTCCACATTGCTCTGAGCAGAACTCACTGGAATTGCTGTCCTCACCAATCTGGTCGCCACAGTTTTTACAATGCCCTTTTTCATTTATATATATGTCAAGGTAGATTTTATTATTATTACATCTTTCTCTATTATGAATTCACATTATGGATTATAAAATAATGTAAGATACAGATGCAACCATAATTGTTATTGTTTAATTGTAAATTGAATGTCAAGCTGTCTCCATTTCTATATACATTAGTCATTACTAATATCGTAGTGTTGTGAGTCTTAACTACTTTCCTTGATAGAGACTGTCGTTGCTTGCTTTAGTATTTACGTACACAATGTTATAGTGTTAGTTTAATCAAAAACTAAAATGCTAATAATCATTCATACTTATTGATATGGGCAATTTGTGTGTTAGGACAAGGACCTAGAATGAATCAAAGCAAATATTTTACATGCTATCGTAATGTGGTTCTTTATGGAAGCAGCTAATATTGAATCCTTTCCATATATATTCAATATTATATGTCTTTTATTTTTATTTATTTTATAATTTCCATAAATCTTTACGTATGGTGATGGAAAACGACTTCCAGTTCCCTTATATGGTAAGTTTAACCTGTCTGCATCAGTTGTATTCACACGTATGGATATATACTGATTAAGGTCGGACGGCAAAGCGTAGTGTTGGTGGTGTATATGTTGTCTTTGAAAATAATCTCACGTGCTATCAAGATCTTTCTGGCATTTCCAACGATCTCAGTTTTCATTGTGGATTCTAGACAACTTTATAAGTTCTACACTTGTAACATGACAACAGCTTTTGTCTAAACCTCCACGCTCTTACTGGTCCAATTTCTTTCATGACCTCGTAACTGTAGATTTTCATCAAACAGATATCAACTTTGGTGCGAGGGTTGCCATATTATTTATGATTGTATTAGTATTAGGCCTGATCACCGGCTACCTGCTGAGGCAGGTTTTGTCACAATTGGAACATTGTTTGTGCTGATGTATGATGTACTTCAACTTCGTTCTAAAGGTCCACGAACACGCCTCCTGCTGACAGTTTCCATACTATTCGCATCAATTTTCGCCATCGGCATGGTCATAAGCTTAATCGATAACCTTGTAGTACCGCTCTGTGGCCTTGGACTATTCATCATATCATACTTCACGGTATATCCAAAAGCGCCCTATACCTTGTTTTTTGCCAGCATATTGTTTGTCGTTGCAATTAATTATCAAGGTGCTACCCTAGCTCTAGCTGGCGAAAACTTCTTGCTAATATTTGTAGGTGGACTGTGGATTATAGTAGGTGGCTTCATCTTTCTCGCCCGTAAAACCCCGAAGCAACAAAGTACTGTAACAGCAGATCCTATCCAAGAACAGCTTCAACCTAAATTGACCTGGCAAGACAAATTCAGACCTCTGACAAGCAATCTATCCGTTCACTCTAAACATTTCCAATATGGAATCTTTATTGCAATTACAGGTGCAGTTGGCATGCTGATTATTCAATGGTTTAAGATACAGCAGGGAGAATGGGTTTTGATATCTGTAATGGTCATACAGTCAGTGATACAATATTCTGAAATTTCTTTGACTTTTAGAAAAGTAGTCCACCGTATTATAGGTACTATCATAGGTGCAATAATCGCCATAATAATAATTGATAGTGTTCAAAACATATGGTTACTATCTTTATTATACTTCATTTTCATGATCGCTTGCGCCTCATTCGCAAAGATGACAAAAACGAATTACGCCTTTTTATCATCTTTATGACCGTTGCGTTACTTCTTTTTACTCAAATCGCGTACCCAACAACAAACCCGACAGCTGCACCTTTAGAAAGGATCCAGAACATTTTCATAGGTTGCATTCTCTCCCTGGTTGCATCTAGCATTTGGATCGCGTTCCGTCGGAAGAAATCCAACTTACCTTTAGAGCATAAAGGGGAATGAAACTTGGTTCTATTTTAGACTATTCAGAAGAAAACGCTGGCAATAACGATTAACTCGTTACCGAATCATCAAATCCTTTTTCTATTTTTCTTCAGGAGCATGTAGCACAGAAAGTTGGTTAGCCGTAAATACTGACAGATGCAGGATATTCATGGATGGTGCTAATCCTTCCTTTATCAGGGCATCATTCATTGTCAAATCCAATACCAGATCATAATTCTTGGATTGTAACGATGTGGCATTTCGGCGAAGATTCCTCGAATGGATATAATGGTGAGACATTCGAAATCACATGGGAGGATGGAGAGAACGCTCTAATGCGCATATATACGAAAGACATGAAAGGAGGGACTAGAATTAGAAAAGAACGCCAGGAATATCCTAATAAGAGATTCGATGAGGCAATAAACGAAAAGTTACAAGCTTTAGGTGATAGTAATTAGTCGATTTGAGAAGTTGCATATACTTTAACTCATCTCCAGCTTATTTTCTAATTGTTGATTGATTATAATAAGATGCATCTGTTTAGATCGTTCAGTATCTTGTTGCCGACAATACGCTGGCGAGATCACTACGTAATTAGTATTGAGAACTCTAAATTCTTATTTGGATATCCAGTGTTATAATAACCAGAGTTCATTTTCTTAATTGATATGTGTAAAGTTTCATATGACATGTCAGAGTTTTTCTGGAGCATGTGGATCGAACTTCGAGTTAAGTTGGTTGCCGGCAATATCTGATATCTCCTTTTCGCTTCCTTTGGATGGGTCAGACAGATTGATTCGCTATCAAAGCAGTAAATCCAAACATTTGTTGTTGCATCCTATTGATAATAAAGCACAAGACAGCATATATAACCTCTAGTCGATTCTTTGTTCGTTGTACTATCATATTTGTATTCATATTAGGTGATGTATTTCGCCGGCGCTTCATGCATTTTTAATTATCATTAGCAACAGGTTTGCCAACATCTGATTCCTCAACCTGTGTGAATTCTTATCCCAAAGGACAATTATTGGATAGTAGAGATATAACACTATATTACAGATTCCTTCTTTGAGAACGCCGGCGAAAGGAATCAGACGACGTAGGAGAACTATGAACGTACATTATTTCCTAGCAATACGAGAGATTTGGGACGGTACTGGTATTGCCAAGAATATTTCCATGACAGGGTTATATGCAGCTATAGATGGTGAGTGATATGTACTACGCATAACGATCAGATCCGAGCCATAGGTAAAATATTCATTAGAACGTTTAGTATCTGCTTTTCGCCGGCGAAAATAGGCATGTAAGACTATCTAGGAAGAATTTAGATCAGTTGATTTCATCAATGGTTTGTTTTAGTTTTTACAAACATAGAATAAAAGGAAAAAGTAACTCTTTCGGAAATATGTGACACATGAAGTCCAAAACAGATGGAGATACTTCATTATGCTGTTTCTATGTATCTCCACAACGGAACAAATACCCACACTTTTACCAAGGACTTGTTGCAGATGGTGATATATTGCACCTACAAGTTAATTGCAGCAGGCGATATGGGAACGTGGGCAAAAGATGCACGAACAATTCTACACCTTCTTTCCAAAGGCGTTAGCATAGTGAAATCGTTTCGCAATGGTCCGCCGGGATCAATAACGACAACGTACCAGATCAATCCACTGTTAGATTAGACTAGAGAGTAAAACAGACACAGGTTCAAAGTCGGATTATATACCTAATTAATCCTAGTCCAAACTTGAAGAGATCAGCCTTCACAAATTCTTATCCAATACTAAGACTCTTGGATAGAAACGATGCGGTACCTCAGATTCCTTAAGTGAGTACGCCGGCAAGATTCTATTCCATTCAAGTTAAAGTACAGTGGTTATCCCCAAGCAATATGATCTAAGGTCGCTAGTAAGGTAATGCAGCATTATAAAAAATATTGTCCATTTGGATAAATAGTGCTTCGTTCATCTAGTCGAGGACGTCGCTTAGTATACATTTACGATCACACCATTGATTCAAACCTATGATTGGGTGAAAATATCTTCAAATTCTGGAATCCAACCAATATTCAAATGCCTAAAGATATTAAAACAAAATATAGTCAACTCTGAGGGCCACTCAGGCATAAACTGATTTTGCCCAATAGAACAAGGTGTGGCCGCAGGTGCCCGTTGAATCAGGGGTCGACACAATAACTCACTAAATTGGTGATAATGAAGATAGATAGAAATTGGTTGCTGGTTGGGGGTGGAGTAGGGTCTTGTCATAAATAACTAGTGCCTCATAGTTGCGGCCTAATCCGGTTAAGGTTAAATTCCGCCAGCAACCACGTATTTTTCCGCACATGCAGAAATACTTAATTAAAATATAATATAAGACCTGGTATGTCGTATATATCTATATGACAATATCAATTGATAAATCAATTGAGCAAGAGCAGAAGGACGCTACAACAAGACAATCACCATACAAGGTAAACCCGCTAATTCTACATAGATGGTCCCCAAGGTCTATGACAGGAGAAGAACTAAATGACGATACTATAATGAGTCTTTTTGAAGCAGCAAGGTGGGCTCCTTCCTCATATAATAATCAACCATGGAGATTCATTTACGCCAAGAAAAACACTCCGTACTGGGATAAACTTTTCAATTTATTAGCAGAGCCCAACAAAGTTTGGACAAAGAATGCAGCTGTACTAGTTGTAATAATAGCTAGAAAGAATTTTGAGCATAATGAAAAATACTCTATAACGCATCAGTTTGACGCTGGAGCTGCATGGGAGAATTTAGCTTTAGAAGCATCTTCAAGAGGACTAGCAGTACATGCAATGCAAGGATTTGATTACCAGCAAGCTAGAACAGATTTAGAAATTCCTGATAACTTTGATGTCATGGCAATGATTGCTATTGGTAGGAAAGGGCCAAAGGAAAACCTCCCACCACAGTTACAGGAAAGGGAACAGCCTAACGATAGAAAACCTCTAACAGAAGTTGTAATGGAAGGACAGTTTAGGAAATAAATGAAATGAAATCTTGCATACACTTTCTTTCCAAAGGCGTTAGAGTATTGGAAGTTGTACGTTATGGTCTGCCAAGATCAATGGCGACAACGTACTAAATAGCTCTGCTCCTAGAGTGAGAATCAATTACTTACCGTCAATCCCTATACAAATGGAGGAGCGTTTGAAGTTAACTTGCATAGCCATATTATAGATTCAAAAAATGCTATAGGACAGTATGCCCTATTCATTGTCAAGGTAGATTGCACTTTATGCTGATGAAAACTAAAGAAGCTTGTGTATATTATTAACTAGAATGCCTATATAGAACAGTATTCCATAAGTTATGTGAGTTATAAGAAATCGAGCAGGAAAAATCAAAGCCATATTTCAAAGATGAATACTGCTGATTTTATGACTTCAATTCAGGAAATTTATTCACCAAGGGAACTCTTGATACTATCAAAAACATTGGACAAATTGACACGCCTTATTACATCATCATCTACTACTACAACTCCTACAAAGGTTTCGGAATTGATATCTGTTATGGAAGTTCTAAGACTACATTTACCTTTACTGAGCACTTTAATGGGTATTTATATATCATTCATGCCCAAACTCATTCAAGATTATTAAGTAATTCTCCTATTCGCCGGTATATTCAGCACTATTACAGGTATACTCTGTATTACCCTCTACGGATAGACATCCTTACATAATCCATTTAGGTAGCATCTATTATCGATCTGCGATTGATCTATTGGATTGTTTTTACATCCTTCCTTAACACCTTTTGCAAAGCAGGTGTGGTGTCCGTATTTGGCATTCGCCGGGCGAAATTAAAAAACTACTAGCTGCACCCAATATCATCATCGAGTTGTACAGCAATGAAATGGTCAAAGGCCGGTGATACAATACATCTTACGTCAATTCAGAATATGGCTCATAGATGAAAAGATCGAACAGTGCAGACAGATAAATAGTAGGGCTTCGCGGCCCGAGATGATCAATCCGCCGGTTCATTCATTCCTGACTTACAGAGCAGTCACTTTATAGACATCTAATTGCTTGGTTACAGTTTGTCAGTGAAATTAGGCAATCACATTATGATTTCATATAGTATTTCAATGAATATTGGTCTAGTCCTAGTAACGCTTTGATAAAATCAAGAAAGATAGTATAGAAATGAGTCTTTTGGATTTCTATGAGTTTAAGGACTATTTATCCATTCTGTAAGGTTAAATACTAACTTCTGAATCAAAAGTCAATGATGAAAACCCTCTTCATCGCATTACTAACTAGCTTACTTTTTATCGGACTGGTCGAGACTGTTCCTTTTATTAAATCTCAAAATGCATATGCTATAATACACGGAAGCTGCCCAAACATACCTTTTCTATGGTCCCACACTTATGGAGCAAGTCCAAGCCATCAGAGCCCTAAACAAACACACAGCAGGCTAACTGAACTCCATCCAGAATGTGTTGTTTTTGATGGGCATGTGCGCGGTACTCCTACCAATGAGGAACACGATGGCGATGTGAGTTTCAACGTAGATCCAGACACAAAAGACGATAAGAATCTTTTAAACTCAAATAATACTAAAGGGTTACATGTAGAAGTTATCTGCGCAGCACAACCAGATTATAGTATATATAAAAACTTTAATGGACATTATTGCGACGGGGTCTATCCTTCCCATATTAATACGGCCAATATTGTACCGGGTACTCATGTACGAATTACCGGCAAATGGGTTAAAGATGTGGGGTATCCACATCCTGACCATCTAGAATGGAATGAAATTCATCCAGTGGAGAGTTTACAGATTCTTCATCCCTAATATCTTTAAATCATTTGAATGAATGGGCCTCTCTCTGTATTCAATAGTACAACATAATATATAGATCTGGCATCATTACATGCATAACATGGTACCTAGTCAGAGTCTTTCACTGAAGCATGACATCTACTATGTTACTTGCTATGGGTTAACATTCTTCCATATTCTCTGACATTCACCACTAGCACCACATGTACTGAGTACCTTAATGAAATAGTGATCTTTACTGCCAACTATCTTTTGTTGACTAACTAATGTCCATGATTTCTTGCAACCTAGATAAGTTTGCCTTTGCTTTTTCCGTATACAAACAAGCATGATCGCCGGCGATCATTCACTTAATGCCAAGTACATGATTAGACGTAACATACTCTGTTGCCGGCGAACACTACATGCCACTTATTGTTGTACTGCTAGCACCAAAGATCAATATTACCAGGGCAGATACAAGTGTGTGACAAATAAGCTAGCCACAAGATCTACGAATGTTCAGTTGCTTGGCTTGCGCGATATTCCGGATCATTTGGATGTGGAGTAAGTGGTGTAATGGTGACTTTCATCCAAATATGAAGTGGTAACGAGGCTAGAACTTCGCGAAGCTTCTCCTCATCGGCGGCTCGAAACAGTCCAATACTACGCCATTCGCCTGGACCCAGTGGTGGACGCCAGAGTCGAATTAAATGGCCAGCTTTGGCAAGTTCAGCAGCACGGACTGCCTCAGCCGAGCGCAATTCATCGATCTTAGCAGAGCTAGTTCCTTTAGGAACAATGGTAACCATATCGGTGAGGAATTCCATGGTTTATACTTTCCTCGCTTGGATTTAGTTATTTCCTACCATCTGAAAGATATCTATGTTTATTGCTACTGATCCTATGGTACATTACGGTTGCTAGTAACCAATAGGTAATCTAGTGACAATATGTAGCTTATAATCGTGTTTAATGCGAGAGGCTTTCTATATTACTTATCTGTAAACTCCATCCAGAAATCTCTTATTGAACTCAATATCGCTAAAGACTGGTATTCGCTTTATGTCGAAGTTTTTGCCTAAAAAACACGTAATAACGTATAGAATATAGAGATAGTCGTCAATTAATCTCATAATTCTATTTTCTAACGTGCATAGAATTAGACTACCTAGAGCCCAGTCCTGACTTGCATTAATGGAGTATACTTATGGTATGGAGCGACAATGATATCACGAATGATGATCATTTGATTGGACCTTGAATTCGCAATATGAGTAAAGCAAAGGTTGTAGTAAAATATAATTGAAAGAGGAATATGAATGTGGATATGAACAGATCACACCTAATTATATTTCCTCTGATTCTCGTAATATTGCTTAGTCCATCAATGGTGGCTTATGGGATTTCCTTTACACCACAACTATATCTTAAAGACTCCTCACCCTACGGCACTCCTTATGCAGATTGGATAAAGAAGTGGTGGCAGTGGGATATCTCTCTGCCCAAAGCAAAACATCCGCAGACTAATCCAAACACAGTGTGCGCAACAAAAGTATCAGGTCAAGTATCCTTCCTACTTCAATCCTTACAGGGTCCCTCACACTACTCTTGTTTAATTCCTGCCAAGAACGCTATTATGGTTCCTATATCGACAGGATACTGCACTCCAGTAGATGCACACTCCACGAAACTGGCTGACCTAATCACTTGCGCCTCAAACGGCGATCGACACCTTACCTTCAAAGCTACACTTGATGGCAAAGCGATACTCGAGGGTGTACGGCTTAATAATCTTGGGAATAATTATGCGACAACTAATCTTTTTGATATGACGATACCAAATGATAACTTCTTAAACATCAAAGGTGGTACGTTCCCGACTGGGGCTGGTGGTTACTTTGCTTTTCTAAAACCTCTTCCAGCTGGACAACATAACTTACATATAACAGCAAGGGTTCTCAATCCCACCGACCCCTCCTTTAACTTCGACTATGATACATCCTATGATTTAAAAGTTCAATAACATATAGTGTTATATTTACTGCAGTATGAAAAGAAACTACACGATTCCGAAACTGTTATTCAAATCAAATCAGTAAGATCATAACAGCAAGGTGACAAGGGGTTATCGATTTCGACAGTATATATATTTAGTACTTTGATATCTATAGTTAGAGAAGATTTAACGTTTTATGTTTTTGGTCTCATTTATTACTTCCGCAACGTATTCTTTGATTTCTGTCTCAGTGAGGGAGGTGGTGATACCGGTATCTTGCGGAATTATTTCAGAAATAGCTTTGACTTTTCTTAGAACTCTTTCAGTTATTGTATGGGTCATCTCTGCACCAGCAATGTTCCCGATGAAGTTAACTTCAGCTTCAACTGATTTGCGAATAGAAGCGCGAAGCCTGGAATCCTGAGATACGGAGATAGCAGAGGAGTATAACCCGAAAAATACCAAGTATGAAGACAATCCCATGAATGAAGCTGAAAGGAGCCCAAACGGAGGAAAGGGCCCAGTTATTATTTCCTGAGGCCGGTACGAAATCAATAGTAAGAGTAACCCAATTCCAGAAATAACCAAATAGCCCCTGACTTTTGCATTCTGGATCTTACGCGCTACTAGCATAAAAGCGAGACCAAACAGAATCCCACCTATAGGCGCACTTACTTCTAGCATCAAGACGTAGGCTATACTGTAGAGCATTGGGTTTCCAGAACTATAATAAAATAATATACTTGTTACCAAGGGTTGGAATTGACTCAGAAAATACAGCAATGGAACAAGCATGATTATCCAGAACTTTATCGTGCCCAACCTTTTTCGATAGCTTTGTAACAAAAGAACTGTTCCTAGCCAAAAAAGTACGAATGTAATCCCAGACGAAACAGTGTACAAAACAGCTAACGATGATGTATGTCCGTGCATCATAAATCCACCTAACTGACTAGGTTGAATGACATCAGAAATGTAACTCAACTGATCTGATACGAACATTATCCCGATAACCGCGTTAACTGAAAGGCTTATGCTCGCAAATAGATAAGCAAATGTGATCCAGCTCTTGTACAATCTTAGCCATGTTATGAATTTGTATGATAATACCCCCATAACAGCGACAGCGGTTACGGAACTTAACATGAAAACCAACTCCATATGGGCAAGATAATATGAATGTGTGAAGTTTATTTCTAACAGGACTATTACTAGAATAATAATAATAGCCAATTGCGTCAACACCATTGCCATATAAATGATTCTCAGTATCGGCCTTTCAAAAGGAACATTTCTTGTGTAAACAAAGTTTAAGATGATGAGTTGCGAGATTATGCTGAGGGCAGCTAATGCAGTAAATATTGGAATATCAGTAGTAGAATCATGTGGGGCCGAAAATCCTGACACATTTACAATAGATACTTCAAAAATTAGGGAAATAATTAATGCTGATACTACTCCAAAAACAATCCAATAGTTGGACATCGATTTCATAAACTTCATTCTTATGGTGGTATCGCCAATCAAAGTGATTTCCGTAGATGACAGACTGAGGTAGATTTCGATCTATTGAACGTTGCGTTCTCTCTCAACATTGTAGTGTTTCAGGTGAACAGTTCATCACCTTCTCTGTTTGAACCTTATAGAAGATGCGTTGCTACCTCGCACATCGAAATAACCTTAAGTACATTACAATTAACTAGAATAATAGAGAAAGAGAAAAGTAGTTAGTTAACCTTGCCTAGCCAGCGTCTTCAGCACTATTACATACATCCTTTGTATTTCCTTCCACTGACAGACAACCTTTCATGAATCCATGCTCATACGATGAGCCACAATTATCTAATTCGCTCTGACTGAACCCACTATTTCTTCCATCATCTTTTCCCACTTAGCAGCGATCAGGATTTTTTGCCCCGTCATTATTGCTCTTCTTTGCATTAATATTGCTCGCCCGCCGGCGATCCTATGACTATCATTAACAATATTGTCATCCATACTACACAGTACTTCCCCCGAGAGCCGGCGAAAGACCTGAAGATTAAAGCCTGTAGACCAAATTGTGTATAATTATCAACTAACGTAGCTTTA
>Ga0207663_10000440_pt1 | contig 18042 bp, 22 predicted proteins | sample LARL53metaG_FD_184346 | JGI IMG/M metagenome (GOLD analysis project Ga0207663, IMG submission 184346) | Corn, switchgrass and miscanthus rhizosphere microbial communities from Kellogg Biological Station, Michigan, USA - LAR L5-3 metaG... | ecosystem: Host-associated > Plants > Roots >...
CGGAGGCCATTCGCTGGTTTCGCGAGCAGTACGGTGTGACGGTGCTCGACTACTACGGGCTGACCGAGTCCTACCCGCTCGTGGCCAACTACCCCTGGAACGAGGTGCGGGAGGGGTCGATGGGCCGGCCGATGCCGGGCTGGGACGTCCAGATCCTGGACGAGGACGAGCGGCCCGTGGCCGTCGGCGAGCGGGGCGAGATCTGCCTGCGGGCGCGCTCCAACCCCCACTATCCGCTCGGCTACTGGAACCGGCCCGAGGACACCCAGGAGGTGTTCGGCGGGGAGTGGTTTCACACCCGCGATGCGGCCTCCCGGGACGACGACGGATACATCTGGTACGAGGGACGGGCAGACGACGTGATCATTGCCGCCGGCTACCGGATCGGGCCGTTCGAGGTCGAGTCCGTCTGCCTCGAGCACCCGGCGGTGCGGGAGGCGGCGGCGATCGCGTCGCCGGACGAGCTGCGCGGGAACGTGGTCAAGGCGTTTATCGTGCTCGCCGCCGGCCACGAGCCCTCGAACGATCTCGCCGAGTCGATCAAGACCCATGTGCGCGAGCACCTGTCGGCCTATGCCTACCCGCGCCGGATCGAGTTCGTCGATGACCTGCCGAAGACCCTGACCGGGAAGATCCGCCGCGCCCAGCTGCGCCAGCGTGAGCTGGATCGGCCGGCCGGCCAACCAGCCCAAGGAGCCAAGACATGACCGCCAAGTCCGATTTCACGCCCGAGGAGTGGGAGACCGTCCTCGAGGGGCCGACGGCCGCCGGCCTGATGATCGCCGCCTCACAGCGCGGCGGGACGTTCCGCGAGAGCTACTCGATCGCCAAGGCCTACACCGACGCCCGCCGCGACCACGGTGCGAGCCAACTCCTGGACGACATCGTGGGCTCCAAGCCGAAGGTCGAGCGTCCGCACGTGCACTCGGTGGACGAGCTGAAGCAGCAGTCGCTCCAGCAGCTGCGCCAGGGCCTCGCCCTCGTCGAGCAGAAGGGCACCCCGGAGGAGGCCGATCAGTACAAGCAGTTCGTCGTCGGCCTGGCGACGCGCGTCGCCGAGGCGCACCGGGAGGGATTCCTGGGGTTCAGCGGCGACCGCGTATCGGACGCCGAGCGGCAGGCCGTGTCCGACGTGGCCGATGCGCTCGGCGTGGCGGCGCCGTCGATCTGAGGACCATGCGGAGGGCCGGAATCCCGGCGTGGGATTCCGGCCCTGTGCGGTGGAGCGCCTACTCGGTGAAGCGGGCGAAGTGCTGCTGCGAGACACCCGCGACCCTGGTGAACTCGCCGCCGATGGCGAGCGTGTTCGTGCCGGTGGCCAGCGCCTCGATGCCGAGGGTGGTATTGACCGCGGGATGCCACGAGGCCAGAATCTGGCCGGTGGCGGCGTCGACCGCCGTGAGCTTGTCACGGGCAGCCGAACCGGGCAGGCCGGCGCAGACGAAGTTGCTGCCCGGGATGGGGCCGCAGTACTCGCTGTAGTGGCCGCCCAGGTAGAGCTCGCCATCGGCCACGCCGATGCCGACCACGTTGCCGTTGAAGCCCTCGATGTAGTTCAGCGTCCCGGTCTCCATGTTCCAGGAGATACCCGACCCGCCGTTGCCCGTCCCGGCTCCATAGAGCGTCGAGCCGACCTGCGAGAACGCGAGCAGCTGGAACGGCCGGAACGTCTGGAGGTCAGAGGTGTGCCAGGCCCACGGGAGCGAGGCTCCGGTGGTCGGGTCGACCGCGCCGATCCCGAGGTTGGTCGCGTTGGGGTCGCCGGGCGCGCCGCTGTTGAGCATGTTGAAGAAGCCGCCGAGAATGACCCGGGTTCCGCTCGGGTTGACGGCGATGGCGCGGACCTCTGGACTGGTCCCCAGCGTGTTGGTGATCACGGGGGCGAACGCGGGGATAAGCGTGCCGCCGGAGGTCGCCTCGAGCGCGAATCTCCGCGGCGACGTGAACGCACCGCCGACGTAGAGGTTGCCTGCCGGTGAGAGGGCGAGTGCTCGCACCGCCTTGTTCGGCCGGAGCGTGTTCGCGAATGAGGGCACCGGCGCACCAGCGCTGCCGTCGACCTCGGCCACGTTCTTGTGGGGAGCGCCGCCGATCGACGTGAACGAGCCGCCGACGTAGACGTTGCCGCCGCTGGCCAGCAGGGCGTACACGGTGCCGTTGGCGTTCGGATTCCAGGGCAGCAACCCGCCCGTGGTCATATCCACGGCCGCCAGGTGGTTGCGGGTGACGGAGGTGCCGCCCCCGCTCGGGATCATGGCCGTGAACTGGCCGCCCAGATAGGCGGTGTTGCCGACGATGATGATCGATCGCACGGTGCCGTTCGCCTGATACGAGGCGGACGGACGCTGCTGCATGACGGCCGCGTTTGCGACCGACGCGGTGGCCAGTGCGGCCAGCCCGACGGCGGCCACCACCGTCCGTTTCCTGCCAAAAATTCCCAACGCTTGTCCCTCCTTCAGAGGTTTCACTCTCAAACACCCATACATGTCCAGACTGGGCCTCTGGGCCGACACGTGTGACATCGATCACAGTGCCTTGGATCGAGTTTCCCTGCACTTTGCCGAGAGTGCAACACCTTTGACATGGTTCGGCCCGAGATACGCTCCCGGCCGTCCACCTCGACAGTGAGCGCCATGGACTCGGAGGATTCATGACGGTGATCGGCGTGATCAGCCCGGGCGCGATGGGGAGCGGCCTTGCCGACGCCCTGGCCCGGGGCGGGCAGGACGTCGTGGCGACCGTCGACGGGCGCAGTCCGCGCACCCGCCGGCTGGCGGCCGCGGCGCCGTTTCGGCTCCTGCCCGACCTGGCGGCGGTCGTCGACGAGAGCGACGTCGTCCTCTCGGTGGTGCCTCCGGCCGAGGCGCCTGCCATCGCTGCCGCCGTGGCCCACGCAACGGCCTCGTCGGCGGCCCCGCCGCCCCTGCTCGTCGACATGAACGCCGTCTCACCCGCGACGCTGGAAGGGATCGAGCGCACCGTCGCCGCCGCCGGCGGAGAGCTGGTCGACGGCTCCATCTCAGGGCCGCCGCCGTGGCGGCCGGGGACGCGGGTCTATCTGTCGGGCGCCCGCGCCGCCGAGGTCGCCGAGCTGGGCTTCGCGGGCGTCGAGCTGCGGGTCGTCGGCGACCGTCCGGGGATGGCCTCGGCGCTCAAGATGTGCACCGGCTCGGTCTACAAGGGGAGCGCGCTGATCCTCGCCCATGCGCTGCTCACGGCACGCGCCAACGGCGTCCTCGAGGCCGCACTGGGCGACCTTCGCCGCGAACTCCCCGACTTGATGGACGGGGCCGAGCGGTGGCTGGCAGGCTCGGCCGCCAAGTCGGCACGGTACGTCGGCGAGATGCGCGAGATCGCCGCCACCCAGCGCGCGGCGGGACTGCCTCCAGCGGTCTTCGAGGGGATCGCCGAGGCGTACGACCGGATCGCGACGACGCCGGCGGCCGGCGCCACTCCCGAGCAGGCGGCGAGGGCCGAGCGGCTGGGCGAGGTGCTGGACGGCATGGCGGGCACGCCGGTCGGTGACCAATGACCGACGGCGAACTGCCCGCCGGCGGCGACGCCGCCGCGCCGACCGATGACGAGCAGGAGTCCGTCTCCGAGCTGCTGGACGAGCTCGGCCGCGATGTGCGGGCGCTGCTCCGCGCGGAGGCCGCGGCCGCCGCAGCGGAGCACTCGGCTGAAATCCGCCGTGGCTCCCGGGACGTGGCAGCCGCGCTGGCAGCCGGGCTCGCCCTGCTGACGGCATTCCTCCTTGCCAACTGGGCAGCCGTGAGAGCGCTCGAGGAGGTGGCATCCGGATGGCGGGCGCCGCTCCTCCTGGCAGCAGGCTGGCTGGCGGTCGCGGTCGTGCTGGCGGCACTCCTCGCCGGGTCGGCGCGCCGGACACTCGGGCACGGAGACGGCACCAGCCCCGTACAGGCCCGCGCCGATGCCCAGGAGCAGGTGCGAAGCACGCTCAAGCGGCTGGCCGCGGCGCTCGCGGGCGAGGCCGAGACACGTATCGCGGGCGCGGTCGTGCCGATCCCCGACGGGGTGGTCGAGGTCGGCGAGGAGATCCTGGAGACGGCGGGTGAGACCGTCGAGGAGATCGTCGACGAGATCCCCGGCGGCGGAGTCGCCGAGCAGGTGATCGACCTGGTGTTGATGCCGGGGCGATTCGGCGTCAGGATCGTCACGTCGGCCTTTCGGCGGCCGCCCTAGGCGGCGGCACCGGCCGTTGGTCAGCAGAGCCCGGACGGGCTCGTTCATCGGGTCGCTGCCGCCCCGAACGGCTTCGCCGACAGCAGCAGGAAGCCGCTCGTGACGGCGAGGGTCGCGGCCGCACCATGGTCAAGCGATGGTCAGGAACCGACCGCCACCCAGACCTTGCCGTCGGAGTAGGCCATGGCGACGGGGCTGCGGCCACCGACCGAGACGGTCCTCTCGATCTTGCCGGTGGACGGATTCAGCCGGCTGACACGGCCGCCGGTCGTGGCCACCCAGATCCCGTCTGGCGCCGAGGCGATGGCGGTCGGCACCCGCGGTAGGCGGAATGCGACATATCCCGCTGAGGGCGCGAACCGGTAGAGACGCCCGTTGGCTGCGCCTGCCCACACGAATCCGAATGCCGAGACGATGTTCGTGGGGCGGTTCGACCCGCCGGCGGGGCCGCCCAGCGGCTGGCGGACGACCCGGGCCGAGGCCGGGTCAACCCGGTCCATCTCCAGGCCGCCGGCAGCACCCATCGACCATACGTCGCCGCCGCCGGCACCGAGCTGGCCGATCGTCACGCCCGGCACGCGGCCGAGTGGTTGCAGCTCCCCGGGGTCGAGCTGGACGACGAGGCCGTGCGGCGCGGCGTACCTCGCACCGGGCGCCTGACCGATCCACACGCGACCGACGGCGACCGTGGCCCCACCGCCACCACAGGCGGGGAGCGATCCGCCCTGCCCGGGTAGCCGGCAACGCCACAGTTGTCGGGACTGGTCGATGTGGGACGTTCCGGGATCGACCCTGACAAGGCGGGCGAGCCCGTCGAACACCCACACCCCACCGGCGCCCGCGGACAGGTACTGCGGGTCGACCGGGAGCGCGATCGAGGTCCGCCTGCCGTTGTCGGCCTCGACGACGGTCAGCCGGTGCCCCTGGTCGCCGACCCACAGCCGGCCGTAACCGGCGATCAGACTCTCCGGCGTCGCTCCCAGCGGCAGGTCGGCGACCACCCGGCCCGAACGCTGGTCAATCGCAGCCAGCGAGTCGACCCGCACGGGCACGCTCCGCTGGGCGCGCGATCGCTCGCTGCGGATCGCAAAGGCGAAGCCGATCAGCGTGCTGGCGACGATCACGAGCGCAATCCCGATCGCCCAGACGCGCCGGCTCTTCCAGCGCTCGGAGCCGGCGGGCGATCCCGTGGTGGCGTCGTCGGTCACGGTGCGGCGAGTCTAGGGCCCGGCCCTGCCCAGAACCGTCAGGACCTCCGGCTGGCCGCCCTCAGAACGAAGGGGCGCAGGAAGCTCGCCAGGTGTTCGGCACCGTCGGCGGTCAGGTGCAGGCCGTCCGGCTTGAACCAGGGCTTCCCGGCCCTGGCGGCGTTCCAGTCGGCGACCAGCAGGTCCGGCCACTCGGACGCTTCGCTGCGGATGACGTGGTTGATCCAGCGGTAGGAGCCGCCGCCCTCCTGCAGGGTGACCCAGACCACCCCCGCACCCCGTCCCGGCGGGCCGCCCGGAGCACGTCCTCCATGTCAGCCCGGTAGGCGCCGGAGGTGTCGTTGTAGCCGACGTCGACGACCAGCACGCTGCCCAGCCCGCGGCCGGACCCCCGCGACGGAGTCGCCGATGAACGTCGGGTGCACCGGGCCTACGGCCGGCGGCGCCGTCGTCCCCGCGGCGGCCGGCGCGCTGCCTGCGCCGGATGAGCTCACAGCCTTGTCGAGCACCGAGCCGGGCGTGACCGTCGGCGGCACGGGCCCCCCCGACCCGCTTCCACACGCAGCGCCCAACCCCACCAGCACCGTCGCCATCAGCGCGGCCAGCCTACGTGGCCTCTCCTCCACGGTCGGCAGGAGTCTAGACCCCGAACTACGCCGCGGCGGCCGCCCGCTCCAGCTCGTCGATCTGCAGTTTGTGCATGCCCATCATCGCCCGCATCACCCGCTGGCTCTTCTCGCGGTCGGGATCGCCGAGCAGGCGCGGCAGTGCGGTCGGCACGATCTGCCAGGAGAGGCCGTAGCGGTCCTTCAGCCAGCCGCATGGGCCCTCCTCACCGCCCTCCGCGAGCGCCGCCCAGTAGGAGTCGACCTCCTCCTGGGTCTCACAGCTGACCGAGAACGACACGGCCTCGCTGAACGTGTACTGGGGGCCGCCGTTGAGCGCCGTGAAGCGCTGGCCGTCGAGCTCGAAGTCGACGGTCATCACCGAGCCCTCGCGACCGGGGTTCGCCTCCCCGTAGCGGGCGATGTGGTGGATCCGGGAGTTGGGGAAGACCGAGGCGTAGAACCTGGCTGCTTCCTCGGCCTGGGTATCGAACCAGAGAAACGGGGTGACCGCCGACATCGCAACCCTCCTTCCCGGCCGGCACCGCCGGCCGTTCGCCGTCATGCATTGTGACAGCGGCGAGCGCCGGAACTCATCGGCCGCTATCGCTCGACCGGCGAGAGCTGCACGTACAGCTCCTGCAGGATGTCGGCCACCGTGGCCACGCTCAGCACCGTGGCTGCCAGCCGGGTGGGCCGGGGGGCGAAGATCAGTCCGGCGACGCCGGCGAGCGACAGCCACTCGCCCAGGCAGTAGGGACAATTCAGGAGTTGACCGACGGCCAGCCGGGCGCCGCCGCCACGCGGCGTCTCCTCAAGCTCGCTGGGAAGGCCGGTGCCCTGATACTCGACGAACGGCGCCCGCATCGCCGACGTGACCCGGTCCTTGGTGATCAGCCGCGAGAGCCGGTGCACCCCCACCGCGACCAGCGCCAGGTCTGACCAGGCCAGGTGCTCGTTGGCGCGGCCGCTTCTAATCGCCACCAGCCCGACGCCGCCTGCAACCGCGGTGAACGTCGTCATCAGCCCCGCGTAGGCCGCGAGCGGGGTCTGGTCGCCCCGGTATCCGGCGGTCGGCGATTCGTGAGTCGGGGTATCGGTCACAGGCGAGCGGTACCCGCAGCCGACCGGCAGAGAACATCCGCGTACGATTCGGCGATGCCCCAGAACGACCGACTGAAGGACTACCGGCGCAAGCGGCGCTTCGAGAAGACGCCGGAGCCGGGCGGCGAGAAGCCGGCCGGCCGCCCCTCCGGGAGCGTCAAGCCCCGCTTCGCCATCCAGGAGCACTCGGCCACCAGCTGGCACTTCGACCTGCGCCTGGAGCGCGACGGCGTCCTGGTCAGCTTTGCGCTGCCCCGCGGCCTGCCCGAGGATCCGCGGTCGAACCGGAAGGCCGTGCACACGGAGGACCATCCGCTCGAGTACCTGACCTGGGAGGGCACCATCCCGACAGGCAGCTACGGCGCCGGCGAGATGTCGGTGTATGACCGCGGCACCTACCAGGCCGAGAAGTGGGAGCCGAAGAAGATCGTCCTCACCCTCTCCGGCAAGCGGGTGTCGGGCAAGTACGCGCTCTTCCAGGCCGGCGACCGAAAGGACTGGATCATCCACCGCATGGACGAGCCCGCCGACGTCGGGGATCCGCCGCCCGAGCATGTGAAGCCGATGATGGCCACCCTCTCGCTGCTCCCGGACGACGAGGACGAATACGCCTTCGAGGTGAAGTGGGACGGGATGCGGGCGGTCGCGTTTTCCGAGCCCGGTCGCCTGCGGCTGGAGACGCGAACGCTGCGCGACATCACGGCCGGCTTCCCGGAGCTGAACCGGCTGCAGCGGCAGCTGGGGGCACGGCGGGCCGTCCTGGACGGCGAGATCGTCGCCTTCGACGAGGCCGGCCGGCCGAGCTTCCAACAACTGCAGGGACGGATGCACCTGGCCAACCGCTCCCAGGTCACGCGCGCCGCCAGGTCGGCGCCGGTCACCTACATGATCTTCGACCTCCTCTACCTGGACGGCGAGTCGCTGCTGGAGGCCGACTACCGGACCAGGCGCCGGCGCCTCGAAGAGCTTCGGCTCGAGGGACCGGCCTGGAAGGTGCCGCCGATCCTCGAGGGCGCGGGCGCCGACGTGCTGGAGGCCAGCCGCAAGGCGGGCCTGGAAGGGATCATCGCCAAGCGCCGGGACTCCGCCTACCAGCCCGGATATCGGGGCCGCGAGTGGCTGAAGGTCAAGAACGTCCTGCGCCAGGAGTTCGTGGTCGGAGGCTTCACCGCCGGCACCGGCCGGCGCAAGGATTCGCTCGGCGCACTGCTCGTCGGCTACCACGAGGACGGCGAGCTGCGCTATGCCGGCAAGGTCGGCACGGGCTACTCGGACGCCGATCTGGAGATGCTGGGAAAGACGCTGCGGCCGCGCATCCGCAAGCGCTCGCCGTTCACCGCCGGCCGCGTCCCCGCCGGAGCGACCTTCGTGCGGCCCGACCTGGTCTGCGAGTGCGCGTTCGCCGAGTGGACCACGCAGGGCCTGCTCCGCCAGCCCAGCTTCCTCGGCCTGCGTGAGGACAAGGCGGCCGAGGACGTCGTCCGCGAGCGGGTGGCCGGGTGACCCGGCTGGCCGCGCTGGTCAAGGCCGGCGATCAGCGCAGCGACGGGCGGGTTGCGGTCGAGGTCGACGGCCGTGAGCTCGTCCTCTCCAACCTGGACAAGGTGCTCTACCCCAAGGACGGCTTCACCAAGGGCGACGTGATCGACTACTACCTGCGGGTGGCGCCGGTCATGCTGGATCACCTGGGCGGCCGGCCGGTCACCCGCAAGCGCTACCCGAACGGCGTCGACAAGGCCTTCTTCTTCGAGAAGAACGCGCCCCAGCACCGGCCCGACTGGGTCGAGACGGTGACCATCCCGGCTCGCGACCGACCGGTCGACTACGTCGTCTGCTCCGACACGGCGACGCTCGTCTGGCTGGCCAACCTGGCCGCGCTCGAGCTGCACACCAACCTCGGCCCGGCGAAGCACCCGGAGATCCCGCAGTACGTCGTCTTCGACCTCGACCCCGGCCCGGGCACGTCGATCGTCGAGTGCTGCCGGGTGGCGCTCATGCTCCGCGACATGTTCGGGCGCCTCGGGCTCGAGAGCGTTGCCAAGACGAGCGGCTCGAAGGGCCTGCAGATGTACGTTCCGCTGAACGATCCGAACATCCGCTACGACAACACACGCGAGTTCGCCCGCACGGTGGCCGAGATGTGGGAGCGGGAGGCGCCCGACCTGGTCGTCTCCAAGATGACCAAGTCGATCCGGCGTGGACGGGTGCTGATCGACTGGTCGCAGAACAACCAGGTGAAGACGACCGTCTGCGCCTACTCGATTCGGGCCCGCGAGCAGCCGACCGTTTCCACGCCGGTGGGCTGGCGCGAGGTGACGAGCTGCGAGCACTCCGGCGATCCCGACACGCTGCGCTTCACGTCCGACCAGGTGCTGGCGCGGATCGGCCGCAGAGGCGACCTGTTCGCCGAGGCCGCCACCCGGGAACAGTCGCTGCCGTCGATCGGCTGAGCGCGGTGGACAGCCGCCGGGGTTCGTGGGATCATCGCGCCGTGAGCGGAGACCGCCCCGCGGACGCGCCGTTCGACGGCCTCCCGCCCGAGCAGCAGGCACGCCTGCTCGCCGCCGGCCGGGCGGTCGCATTCGAGCCCGGCCAGGCGCTGATCGAGCACGGCGACGCGGACAGCGGCTTCTACGTCATCCGCAGCGGCCACGCCCGGGTGGAGCGGAGCGGCCGGCAGATCGCAGCGCTCGGCCCCGGCGACTTCGCCGGTGAGTTCGGCGCGTCCGAGTGGGGCTCCCTGCATAGCCTGCGCCGGGTCGCCTCGGTGATCGCCGACACGGACGTCGAGGCGGTCGTCATCAGCGGCGATCGCTTCAACCAGCTGCTGACCGAACTGCCCGAGTTCAAGGTCGCAGTCGACGCCGTGTTGCGCGAGCGGATGTCGACGATCTAGAGCAGCCCTCGCAGGGCGCAGGCGTTGTGGACGGCGAACGCCTCCCAGTCGTTGTTGAAGTAGACCAGGATGTCGTGCCTTCTCGACCAGCGCCGGATCCGGGCCGCCCATTCGTCGAGCTCTCGTGGCGAGTAATTGCCGCGGAGCCCGCGGGCTCCCCTGTGCATCCGCAGGTAGACGAGCCGCGCCGTCGTGCGATGGAGCTGGAACGGCCGCGATGGATCGTCGCCGATGACGAGGCTGACCCCGGCCTCCCGCAGCAGGCGAAGCACCGGAGGGCAGAACCATGACGCATGGCGGAATTCGATCGCGTTTCGGAGGTCCGAGGGCATCTCCTCGAGCGCCGTCGCCAGCCGGGCGTCGTCCCGCTCGAGGTTCGGCGGCAGCTGCCAGAGGAGCGCGTCCAGGCGCGCCGCGTCGACCAGCGGCTGAATCCGCTCGAGCAGCCGCCGCGTCCCGTCACGCACGCCCTGAAGTCGACGGATGTGGGTCAGGTAACGGCTCGCCTTGACCGAAAAGCGGAAGTCCCCCGGCGTCTGGTCGACCCACGCGGCCACCGTCGAGCGGCGAGGTAGCCGGTAGAAGCTGGTGTTCACCTCGACAGTGCCGAAGCGCTCCGCGTAGAGCTCAAGCCAGCAGCGAGCGGGCCGGTCGCGGTAGACCGGAGCCCGCCAGTGCGCGTAACTCCAGCCGCTGCAGCCGATGTCGACCCGGCCCACGCCTGCATGCTTGCCCACTCGGCGCCGGCCACAAACGCCGGGGCAGTTAACGGCTGGCGGCCACGGGGTATCTGTGCTGCGGGCAACCAGGAGGGATTCAGGATGCGAGTAACCAAGACACTGGCCCGGGTCGTGATCGGCGGCCTGTTCATCGGCCACGGCACCCAGAAGCTGTTTGGCTGGTTCGACGGTCCGGGGCTTGACAAGACCGCGCAGGGATTCGAATCGATGGGGCTCCGCCCCGGCCGCCGGCAGGCGATCGCCGCCGGCGCCGCGGAGGCCGGCGGCGGCGCGATGCTGGCACTCGGGTTGCTCACCCCGCTCTCGGCCGCAGCGCTCTCGGGCGTCATGCTGACGGCGGTCCGGCGGGTGCACCTGGCCAACGGCCCGTGGTCGTCAAACGGCGGCTATGAGTACAACCTCGTGCTGCTGACCGCGCTCCTGCTGATCACCGAGCAGGGACCGGGCAAGGCGTCGCTGGACGCCGCGCTGGGGATCGAGAAGTCCGGCAGCGGCTGGGCGATCGCCGAACTGGCGGCAGGCGCCGCCGGGTCGGCCCTGAGCGGCAAGCTGGCCGAGACTGCCGCCGACGCGCCGCCGGCCGAGGAGCCGGTCGTCGAGTATCGGGAGGCGGCATGATCGCCGCCGCCGGCCAACCGCCGCGGCCGGCACCGCCGGAGGAGCCGACGCCGCCGGCGCCGCCGCACCCCGGCGACCCGCAGCCGACGAGCGCCGGCTAGCGGTCAGCGATCCCGCCGCAGGGTCACGATCGCGGTCGACCCGGCCTGCCTGGTGCCGGTCAGGGTGAAGCCGGTGCTGCCGGTGCCTTCGGCGAACAGGCGCTTGCCGGCCCCCAGGACGACCGGAAAGACCATCAGGTTGATCCGGTCGACCAGGTCGGCCGCGAGCAGCGACTGGGCGAGGCTGGCGCTCCCTGCCACCAGGATGTCGCGGTCGAAGCGGCTCTTCAGCCCGCCGACCTCGTCCGCCAGGTTCCCGCTGAGCACGGTCGTGTTCGTCCAGGTCGGGTTCTCGAGCGTGCGCGAGACGACGAACTTGGGCATGGAGTTCATGCGCTTGCCGAACTCGTCCTGATCCATCGCCGGCCAGGCTGCCGCGAATCCCTCGTAGGTGACTCGGCCCAGCAGCTGGGCGTCGCTCGCCATCAGCTCCTCGGCCTTGAACCGGTCGCCCTCCTCGCCCCGCTCGAACCGGAATGCCCAGCCGCCGCGGTCGAATGACTCGCCGCCGCCCGGATCCTCCATCACGCCGTCCAGGGTCACGAACTCGGTGATCACGATGTCGCCCACTGCATGCTCCTTTCGGTCGTCGTTCGATGCTGCCATCAAGACTGTGGCGGCCGGCCGGACTCATCGCCCAGCCGGTTGAGCCAGCGGCTCACCTCGCCCGGCGAGCGCAGCCGAACGACCTTCAGATGCGCCAGCTGCGGCTGGGCGAAGAGCCGCGGCAGCGTCCGCCGCTGTGCGTAGTACTTGCGGATCGCGTAGACGAACAGCGAGTCCCAGCCGACGAGTGCGGTCCGCCAGGACTCCGCGTTGTCGTTCCACAGCCGCTCGTCACCGCGGATCCTGCGCGCCGTCCGGCTCCACAGCCGGCGTAGGCAGAGGTGCAGCGGCAGGTCGAGCCAGACGGCCGTGTCGGCATGCTCGAGGACGAGCGTCCCCAGCTTCCGCCGGTAGTCCGAGTCGATCACCCAACGGTCGTCGCGGATCACCTCACTCACGAGCGCACGTAGCTCGGCGTCGGGCGTTTCGGTCCAGTTCGGGCCGTGCACGAGGGCGTCCGTCTCGAGATGGCGAAGGCCCAGCCGGCGCGCCAGCTCGCGGCCGAGCGTCGTCTTGCCGGAGCCGCTGATCCCCTGGATGCTGACCCGCCGCGGCGGCTCGGTCGACCGGACGCCGTTCACTCCCAGGATGATCGCAGGTCGACGCCGCGCCGTCGCTACGGTACGACCTCATGGCCGGAATCGAGGCAGCAGGGCTGGTCAAGGTCTACCGCTCGCGGCGGGGCCAGGCGCGGGCGCTGGACGGCGTCGACCTGACAGTTGACGAGGGCTCCGTGCTCGGCCTCCTGGGACCAAACGGCGCCGGCAAGACGACCTGCGTGCGGATCCTGGCGACGCTTCTTCGGGCGGACGCCGGGAGCGCCCGCGTGGGCGGCCTGGACATCAGCCGGGAGGCGCAGCAGGTGCGTCGGCTGATCGGCCTCTCCGGCCAGTACGCCGCCATCGACGAGAACCTGACCGGCCGCGAGAACCTGTGGATGTTCGGCCGCCTCTACCAGCTTCCGAGCGCCGAGGCGCGGCGGCGCGCGGACGAGCTGCTCGGGCGCTTCGACCTGGAGGACGCCGCAGACCGGGTGTCCAAGACCTATTCCGGCGGCATGCGCCGGCGCCTCGACCTGGCCAGCGCGCTTATCGGCCGGCCGCGGCTGCTCTTCCTGGACGAGCCCACCACCGGCCTCGATCCGCGCAGCCGGCTGGCGATGTGGGAGGTCATCCGCAACCAGGTCGCCGAGGGCGTGACGGTGCTCCTGACCACGCAGTACCTGGAGGAGGCTGACGAGCTCGCCGACACGATCGCGGTCGTCGACCGAGGCCGGATCATCGCCCGCGGGACTGCTGCCCAGCTGAAGCGGCAGGTGGGCGGCGAGCGGATCGAGATCGTCGTCCGCGACCCCGGCGACATGGGCCGGGCGACCGCGCTCCTGGGGCCGGACGGCGGGGTCACCGTGGACGAGCATGAGCGCCGGCTGACGGTCGCCGCGCAGGGCGGCGCCCAGCAGCTCGTGGACGTCGTCCGCGACCTCGGCGACGAGGGCATCGCGGTCGCCGACGTCGGCCTTCGCCGGCCGACGCTGGACGACGTCTTCCTGGAGCTGACCGGTCACGGCGCCGAGGAGCCGCTGCCCGAGCGGGTGGCCACGTGAGCGCGGTCCGGGTCGTTGCGACCGACGGCGGCATCGTCGCCTGGCGGAACCTGAAGCGGATCCCGCGCATCCCGGAGCTGGCGATCTTCGCCATCCTCCAGTCGATCATGTTCGTGCTCCTCTTCGCCTACGTCTTCGGGGGCGCGATCCCGCTTCCCGGCGGCGGCTCCTACAAGGAGTACCTGATGCCCGGGATCTTCATCCAGACGCTCGGTTTCGGGTCGATCACGACCGCGATCGGGATGGCGGACGACCTCCAGAAGGGTCTGATCGACCGCTTCCGGTCGCTGCCCATGGCCCGCTCGGCGGTGCTCAGCGGCCGCACCGTCTCCGACCTGATCTACAACGCCTGCCTGCTGGTGGTGCTGATGGCGACCGGGCTGGCGGTCGGCTGGCGCGTGCACAACGGTATCGGCGACTTCCTGGCCGCCGTCGCGCTGATGCTCGGCTTCACGCTGGCGATGCTCTGGATCGGCGTGCTGCTGGGGTTGCTGGTGCCGTCGGTCGAGGTCGCCCAGCAGCTCGGGTTCCTGGTCATCTTCCCGCTCACGTTCGTCTCCAACGCCTTCGTCCCCATCCAGACGCTGCCCTCGGTGCTGCAGACGTTCGCGGAGTGGAACCCGTTCAGCGCGCTGGTCAGCGCCTGCCGGGAGCTCTTCGGCAACCCCAACCCGTTCGCGGCCGGAACGTATCCCGGCGAGCACTCGATCGTCCTCTCGGTTATCTGGATCGTCGTCCTGCTGGTCGTCTTCGCCCCGGTCGCCGTCCACCGATACCAGGCAATCGATCGCTGAACACCTCGAAGGGAGGCGCGTGGACGACTATCCCTACCCCGATGGATACGCGGTCTCGCTGTGCCCGGCGCAACCCGAGCCGGCGTTCGAGACAGCGGAGCAGCAGCTGCTGGTGTGGGGCGCCGAATGGGGCGCTCAGGACGAGGTCGGCCCGCTGCGCCGGGTGCTCGTGCGCAAGCCCGGTGACGAGTACCGCATGGTCCGCGAGGACTGCTGGGACGAACGCGCCCAGGCGCTCGTCGACCCACAGGGCGGCTGGTACTGGGAATCGCGCCGGGCGCCCGACCTGGACGTCGTGCAGGCACAGCACGCCGGGCTGGTCGCCGCGCTCGAGGCCGAGGGCGTGGACGTGGTCGAGGTCGAGGGGGCGGCGGCCGGCCACCTGACCCGACCGATCTATACCCGCGATCCCCTGTGCACGGTGCCCGGCGGGGCCGTCATCGGCCGCATGGCACCGGCGATGCGCCGGGGCGAGGAGCGGATGGTTGCCCAGACGATCGCCGCCCTGGGCATGCCGATCCTACGCACGATCCACGGCACCGGGCTGCTCGAGGGCGGGAGCTTCGTCAAGCTGACGCCGGAGCTCGCCGCCTACGGGACATCGTTTCGCTGCAACGAGGAGGGCGCCCGGCAGCTGCGCGAGGTGCTCGATGTCCTCGGCATCGAGTTGCTTGTGATGCCGATGGGCGGCTACTCGATCCACATCGACGGGCACCTGGGGATGGTCGACGTGGACAAGGCGCTGGTCGACAGCGCCGGGCTCCCGTACTGGTTCCTCGACCGCCTGCGTGCCGAGGGGATCGAGGCGATTCCCTGTCCGCCGGGCGAGGAGTGGGCGATCAACTCGCTCACGCTGCGGCCGGGGCGAGTGCTCATGTGCGACGCCTATCCGCGGGCACGGGAGGCGCTCGAGCGGCGCGGCGTCGAGGTGATCGGCATCCCCTATTCCGAGATCCAGAAGGGCGGCGGCGGAATCCACTGCTCGACGATGGAGCTCGTCCGCGAACCGGCGGTCTGATCTACAGAAACACCCCATACCGACGCAACCGGTCGCGGAACCGCAACGATTCCACCCCACGGGACAAGGGGGCCTGGCCCCTTTGTCCCGCGGCGCCTCAGAGCTATGGTTGCCGCATGGCCGGATTCACCCTCAGGCGCACTGCTGACGGCCGCTGGTCGCTGCGCGCTCAGGGCTGCTGCGGCAACGTCGACCGTTGGCAGCTCGAGTACGAGCAGGCGCTCCTCGAGCAGCTCCTGGCCGACGGAGGCACCGTCACGGCACGCGCCGGGGACCGGGTAGAAGTCGTCGATCGCAAGGGGAAGCATCACTCGCTGAGGGCACGCGAGGGTTGACCACCCCATGTAGCATGTAAAGGCAAGGCCCCACCGCGCACGGAGCTCCTGCGCGCTACCTGGAAGGGATTCACCAGATGACGACTGCACTGCGGGCGTGGTCCCGCCGTTCCGCCGCTGCCGCGGGCATGGCCGCCGCCCTGCTGGCGGGAGGCTCCAGCCCCGCGCTGGCGGCGCTCAGCCAATCGCCGGCACCGAGCTTTCAGACCGATAGCACCGTCCACGCCATGGTGCGGGTCGGCGGCGTCGTGTACATCGCCGGCTCGTTCCTGAACGTCCGACCGGCCGGTGCTGCGATCGACACCAACTCGACCTCGCGGCCGTTCGTCGCCGCGTTCAACGAGTCGACCGGCGACCTGATGCAGAACTGGACGGTCACCCCGAACCACACCGTCCGCTCGCTGGCCGTGTCGTCGACCGGCAAGGGGATCATCCTCGGTGGCGACTTCACCACGGTCAACGGTCAGACGCACAAGCACCTGGCACGCGTCCGGGCTTGCCTGAATCCGTCCGGCGCCACCTGCGGCACGGGCGCCAAGCTGGCAGCCTGGAACGCGCACACCAACGGCAGCGTCTACGCGCTCACCTCGGCCGGGGCGCGGGTCTTCGTGGGCGGCGCCTTCACGACCATCGACGGCGTCCGGCACCGCAACCTGGGCGCGGTCAACCTGACCAGCGGCGCCGCCGTCAAGTGGACGGCCAACGCCAACGGGGAAATCCGAGCGCTGCTCAAGTCGCCGGCCGGCACGCGGATCTTCGCCGGCGGGACATTCACCAGGATCGGCCAGCGCGCCCAGTCGCACCTGACCGTCCTCCAGGCCTCGTCTGCCAAGATCCTGCCCTGGGCGCAGAAGCCGACCTTCCGCGTCAAGGCGCTCGCCCTGAACTCCACCAAGGTGTTCGTCGCCGGCGCCGGCCGCGGCGGGTTCATCGAGGCCGACGGCCTCACCCGCGGCAAGCTCAAGTGGCGCGCCCAGGCGGACGGGAACATCGTCGACGTGGCCGTCAGCCGCGGCCTGCTGCTCGCAACCGGGCACTTCCGGCTCTTCGGTTCCAAGCACTACCCCCGGATCCACCTGGCGGCCGTCAGCGCGACCACCGGCAAGGTCGATCAGAACTGGATCGCGGACGAGAACCAGGTGCTCGGCGGATTCACCGTCCTCGGCAGCCGCAACCACGTCTGGGCGGGCGGAGACTTCACCAAGATCGCGGGCGTCGACCAGCAGGGGTTCGCGCAGTTCAACTGGCAGTAGACGGATGACGAGCGGCGGGCGCGGGTCCCTCCCGCGTCGGCCGCTCGTGCATTAGTGGTGTGAGTGCGGCCGGCCGGAACGAACCGTCCGCCAACTCTCCCACGTGATGTGCAGGATCATGGCCGTGATGACCAGGCCGATCAGCGGGTCGGCGATCGGGAAACCGGCTGCCACCACGACGGCGCTCAGGATCACGCCGGCGCTGACCAGGGCATCGCTTCGGGCGTGTGCCCCGTCGGCAACCAGCGCCGGGCTGCCGAGTCGGCGGCCGGCGCGGGTGCGCACGCGGGCGGCAAGCGCGTTCCCGGCGACTCCGATCGCGCCGGCAAGCGCCAGCGCGCCCAGGTGGTCGGGCGGCCGGCGCGTGATCAGTCGGTCGATCGCGAGGGCGCCGGCAACCAGCGCGCTGACCAGGATGGCGAGGACGACCGCGACCCCGGCGGCGCGCTCGCCCCGTTCCGAGCGGAGGATGAACGCGACGCCAAGCGGGACTGCGGTCAGCGCGTCGCCCAGGTTGTGGATCAGATCGGCGAGCAGCGCGACGCTCCCGGTCGCCACGTAGATCGCGGCCTGGACAGCCGCCGTCGCCCCGAGGATCAGGAGCGACAGGGCGACCGCCCGCAGACCCTCCCGCGATCGTCTGATCGAATCGGGCACCCCGTGGGTGTGCCGGTGCCGTGGCTCGGGGTGGTCTCGGTGATCCGGATCGAGGTGGCAGGTGGCGGTGTGCGACATTCCGCGAAGGATAGATCGGACATGCGCCCAGAACGGATGCGCCCGGGCCCCGCAGGACGGGAGCCCGAGCGCTGTCAAAGAGGCAGGCGCCGTCTGCGCCCGCCGGTCACTTACGGTGTGTATTCGGCGAAGCCCTGCTGGGCGCGCTGGCCGGTCGAGGTGAAATCGCCGCCGACGAAGAGCGCGCCGCTCGTCGGGTCACCCGCCAGCGCGAACACGCCAC
>Ga0207663_10000442_pt1 | contig 17996 bp, 12 predicted proteins | sample LARL53metaG_FD_184346 | JGI IMG/M metagenome (GOLD analysis project Ga0207663, IMG submission 184346) | Corn, switchgrass and miscanthus rhizosphere microbial communities from Kellogg Biological Station, Michigan, USA - LAR L5-3 metaG... | ecosystem: Host-associated > Plants > Roots >...
GCGTCGATACGCCCATACCAGTGGTAGCGGCCGTCGATGGGCTGGAAGTGGCCACGCAACCGCACCTGGACGTCGAACCGCGACCGGTCCACCTCCAGTACCGCGGCTCCCTCGTAGCCGTCTGAGTCGCCGAGCCCGGCCATCTGGCCTCCTTGCCGCTTGCCGATCCTGCCGCCTGCCATCGTGCCCGCGTGGGTCACCCCGGGGCCAGCCATGCGTCCGTGGGGGTCACGGCGTGCAACGGCGGGCGCGTCTGCGGGAACGGCTCGTCCGGGTTCACCACGATGCCGGCCTCGCGCAACATCCCGGAGATCGCCGCCCAGATGATCTGGGTAACGTACTCGACCACGGTGGCCCGGGTCATCGAGCGCCGCTGCAGCCACCAATCGCCGGTGCTCTGCACCAGGCCGGTCATGCCGTAAGCCCACGGCTCGGCGCCGCCGGAATCCAGCCCGTAGGCCCGCAGGTAGTCGCCGAGCACCGCGGTGAGCGCGGTCGCGATGAACTCCTTGTTCTGCTGTATGGAGTCTGGCCCGCTCCCGGAGTCGGCCCTACCCTCGCGGGCCAGCAGCCAGTAGAGGTTCGGGTGCTCGTCGATCACCGCGAAGTAGGCGCCGACCGCGTCCCGCACCCGGGACAGCGCCGGGCAGCCCGCCTGGATCGCCGGGAGCAGCCGGTCGAGCAGTATCTGGGAGCCGCGCTCGGCCAGCGCGTCCACCAGGGCCGATTTGTCCTGGAAGTACCGGTAGAGGACCGGCTTGGTGACCCCCGCCTCGGCGGCGACCGCGTCCATCGGCAGATCGGGGCCCTGGACCTCCAGGACCCGCAGCGCCGCGTCCACGAACTCACGCCGCCGGCGCGCCCGGTGGTCGCTCCACCGGTCCCTGCGGGCGTCGCCGCCCTTGACAGCCGCGCTCATGCAGATGATGATACCAAAGGTAACTGTTACTTCAAGTTACAGTTTGGCTGGAGGCGAGACCGGTGACGAAGACCAGCGAACTGCCCGCCAGGGCCAGCATGGACCAAGAGCGGGTTGCCGACCGCCTGCTGCGCTCGACCGCGGCCAGGTCCTACGACCCGGAACTCGACATCGACTGGTCCGCGCCGCCGGAGCCGGGCAAGATCTTCCTGCCCGAGCACCGCTCCACCCTGTACGGGACGCCGCCGTGGGACCGGCTCACCCCGGAGCAGCGGCGCGAACTCGGCAAGCACGAGGCCGCCAGCGTGGCCGGCTTCGGCATCTGGCTGGAGTGCATCCTGCTGCGCCTGCTGGCCAAGCTGGCCTACGAGGAGAACCCGGCCACCCGGCACGTGCAGTACGCGCTCGCCGAGATGGCCGAGGAGTGCCGGCACTCCACGATGTTCGCCCGGCTGATCGAGTGGATGGGCGTCCCTTACTACGGGCCGCCCCGCTACGTCCATGCTCTCGGACGGCTGCTGACCACCACCGCGCACGGCCCCGCCATGTGGGGCGCCATCCTGATCGGCGAGGAAATCACCGACCGCTACCAGCGGGAGATGGCCACCGACGACTCGATCCAGCCCATCATCCGGATGGTGAACAAGATCCACATTCTGGAGGAGGCCAGGCACATCGGGTTCGCCCGGGCCGAACTGACCCGCAGCGCGGCCAAGCTGTCCCTGGCCGAACTGCCCGTGCAGCGGGCGGTGCTCGGCCGGGTCGCGCTCATCGTGGCCAGGAACCTGATCAGCCCCGAGGTCTACCGCTCGGTGGGCCTGGACCCGGCGCAGGCACGCCGCGTCGCGCTGGCGAATCCCGCCCACCACGAGACCATCCGTTATGGCGGGGAGAAGATCGTGGCGTTCCTGCGCGAAGCCGGCATGATCGGCCCGCCAGCGACCCGCCTGTGGCGCAAGGCCCACATGATCGACTAGGACAGGTGGTTAGCCGACCGTGCGGCGCGAGCCTTGCTTGCCGTCCGGGCCGAGACCCCAGCTGATGATCCGGCGCGGATGAAGGCGGATGACCTCCGGGCTCATGTACGAGTTGGGCGGCTGCTGGCCGGTAAGCGCCTCTGCAGTGCCACGCACCTCGAAACAGCGCACGATCCACGGGTTGACCGACGCGATGTCGTCGACCACGAAGGCGGCCTTCCCGTTGGCCGCGATGTTGTGGAACTTGCGGGTGTTGCCGAGGTCCCGGCCGCGGATGAGGATTACCCCGGCCTCGGCGTCAATCTCGAACCCGACGGGGCTGTTCTGCAGCGTGCCGTCGGGGGCCTCCGTGGCCAGGCGCCCGAGGCGCTGGGACCGTAGGTACTCAAGCTCGGCTTCGGTGAACATCCTGCCAGTCAACCCCCTCGCCGGTGCCCCGGCAACCGCCGCTCCGGGCGCGCGGTTACGGTGTGACAGCCGGGCCGCGGCGGCGGATCAGCCCTTGCGCTGGGTGAAGCTGAACCAGTTGCCCGAGTCGTCCCTGATGACCGCTTCGACGCCGTAGGGGCGCACCGCCGGTTCCTGCACGAACTCGACGCCCAGGGCGGACAGGGCGGCGTAGTCACCGCGGCAGTCCGACGTCGCCATCACTCCCGGGCTCAGCGCCCCCTTGGCCACCAGCGCCCGGACCTGCTCCGCGGTCGCGGCGTCGAGCATCGAGTGCGCCGGGTCCATTAGCAGCAGTTCCTGGCCGGTGCTGCCCTGCGGGCGGACGGTCAGCCAGCGCATCCCGTTGTCCAGCTTGAAATCGGTGGTGAGCTCGCAGCCCAGCTTCTTGGTGTAGAACTCCTTGGCCGAGTCCTGGTTCAGCACCCAGACCGAGACGAACGACATGCCCATGATCATGGTGACTCCCTTGTTGATGCAGGTTGGCGAGACACCACGTTAGGGCTGAGCAGGGCCGGAACGCTTCTCCGAAATTGCGGACCTGCGCTCAGCCCGCGGGCGCCCCGTGGGCCGCCGGGGCGGGCTTGGACGGGGCGGGCTCGGGCGGGGCCGGCAAGCCGGTGCGCCACATGAGGACGAAGCATCCCGGGATGGGCGCGGGCCCGCCGCGGCGGGCGGCCTCCGCGCGGTACGCCGACGGGGACTGGCCCATCAGGCCGGAGAACCGCGCGCTGAACGATCCCAGGCTGGTGAAGCCGACCGTGTGACAGATCTCGGTGACCGAGAGGTTCACCGACCGCAGCAGTTCGCAGGCGCGCTCGACCCGCCGCCGGGTCCGGTAGGCCCCCGGCGTCTCCCCGTAGGCGGCACGGAAGGCCCTGATGAAGTGCGTCGTCGAGTAGCCGGCCGCGGCCGCCAGCGCGGGGATGCCCACCGCCTCGGCGTAGTCGCGGTCGATCCGGTCCCTGGCCTGGCGCAGCATCCGCAGGGCGGATTCGTCGGGCGCGGCGGTCACCGGGGCCGCCAGGTCAGCGCCGCTGCCAGAGCGTGACGACGATCCCCTTGAACCGCCGCTCGGCGACCCGCCGGAAATCCTGCTTGAGCGCGGCACTCTCCGCGCGCAGCAACGGGTCGGGCAGCCGCGCCGAGGGCACGTGGCCGATCACCCAGATCCGCTGGTAATCCAGCATGAGCGGATGCACGGCAGGGAACTGCTTGTCGCGGCCACGGAACGAGCCGGCCTGCTCCGGCGACTTGGCCATGCCGAAGTCCGTGGTCTTGGTGTAGTCCTCCGGGTAGCCCAGTTCCGCCTTGCGGAACAGGTTGCCGAAGAACATCACCCCGTCCCCCTGGCGCGCGTTCGCGCCCACGTACTCCGACGGGCCGCCGAAGTTGAACAGGCGGCTGGCCGGGGTGCGGATCCGGTGCTGCGGGCCCAGTTGCAGGACCAGCACGCACACGCAGACGGCGACGCCCGGCAGCCACAGCAGTCCCGGCCGGTCATTGAACCGGCCCGCCAGCCACCGCCCGGCGCGCCACAGTCCCGCGCCGGCCAGCATGGCCGCCCCGGCCGCGCCGTACAGGACATAGCGGTCCACATACAACGGCCGCACCACGAGCGATTCGAGGATCAGCAACAGCGCGGGGGCCACCAGCAGCGGGCCGGCCACCGAAGGCACCGAGACCCCGCCGCGCCACCACGCGGGCGCCGCCGGGGCGGCGGGCGCCGCCGAGGTGGCGGAGGCCGCACCGGCCGGCCCACCGCCGCCAGGCAGGACGGCGATGACCGCGCACGCGAGCAGCAGCACCGCGACCAGGGTGGCCGAACCGAAGTAGTCGTGGAACAGGACCCGCAGGGCGTTTACGCCCGGCCGGGGGATCCACGCGACGGCGCTGTCCTCCCGGACGCTGATCAGGATCAGCGGCACGACCAGGACGACGCTCACGGCGGCCGTGACCGCCCAGCGCCGCACGACAGCCATTCCGTACCTGGCGAGCAGCACCGTGACCGCGTGCGCCGCCAGCACCAGCAGCGCCATCTCGTTCAGGTAGCCGGCCACGACCACCAGCGCGCCGTAACCCAGCCACCACCGCATGACGCGCCGGCCGGCCGTCCCGGCCGCCTCGGCGCTCAGCGCGTGCACCAGCACCAGGGTGGCGGCCACCACGCAGGCGAGCACCATGGCGTAGGAACGCGCGGTCTGCGCGTAGAAGCTGATCATGGGGGTCAGGGCCATGACCAGGCCGGCGAACAGGCCCGCCCAGCCGGACCCGGTGAGCCGCCCGGTAAGGACCGCGACCAGTGCCACGGCGGCGGTCATCGCGGCCACCGAGGGGATCCGCAGCGCCGCCGGGCTGCTGCCCACGGCCACCCAGCCGTGCATGAGCAGGTAGTAGAGCCCGTGCACCGCGTCCTGGTTGTTCAGCAGGTGGGCCAGGTCGCGAAGGCTGAGCAGGGCGGCCCAGCGCGTGGCCACCTCGTCGTTGCCCATGGCCGAGTCCCGGGCCAGCCCCCACAGGCCGAGCACCACCATGACCAGTGCGGCGGCACCGACCGGCGCATACCTGGCGGCCCGCGCCCGCCAGCCTCCGCGCCGCGGCACGCTCGTCCGGGCAGCCTGTTCAGGATGCGCTACGACATTGCCGGGCGGGTGTGCCCCGTCGGCCTGCGGACGTGCCGGCGCGGGCGTGCCCGCCGGCTCAGCCGGGGACGGCGCCTCGCCGCTGCGCCCGAGGGATGCCTGGCTCACGGCCCACCAGGCGGATCCCCAAGCGAGGCCTCGAAGGTCTCCCGCCATTGGGCCGGACCGGTGAACTCCGCCGCCGCGTCGCGGTACTCCCTGGCGAGCCTGGGCCAGTTCATCACCATCCGCAGATGCAGCGCGGCGCTGCGCCGGGCGAGTGCACGGAACTGCTTGCGGTCCCGCCGGTACCAGGAGGCGGTGGTGCCGTCGGGTGCCGACACCACGGCACTGTCCAGCTTGGACAGCACCCACCAGGCCGCGTCCTGGTAGGGCAGAGTCATCTGCGGCCGCTGGAACTTGCGCGGCTTGCGGAACTGGTGCAGCGTCCCGGTCGTGACCTTCGTCATCAGGTTGACCTTGTTGGTCGGCGTGGTGCTCGTCTTCAACTGGTCCGGCACCTTCCGCCGGGCGGGCGGGAAGTCCTCCAGGTCGGCGGACCCACGGGCGTCGGTGAACTGCTGGCGCAGCTCACGCAGGCTGGCCATCTTCGTGCCGAGGTCGCGGTGCAGGTGGCCGGGCCCGGACAGGACATCCTCGAGGGCCAGCATTCGCAGGGCCGCCGTGGAGTACTGCATCGACAGCAGGTTCTGCAACTGGCGTTCGCCGCTTTCGGCCATCAGCCGGCCGCCCCGCTTGAACGGCGAGTGCAGCAGCGCCACGATCACCCGGTTGCGTATGTGGTAGTACGCCTGCCAGTCCAGCGCGTCGTTCTTGTCCAGCCAGGGGATGTGCCACGCGGCCACCCCGGGCAGCGACACGGTCGGGTAGCCCTTGGCGCCCGCGCGCACCGCGTACTCGGCGTCGTCCCACTTGATGAAGGCCGGGATCGCCAGTCCCAGCTCCTTGATGATCTTCGTGGGGATCAGGCACATCCACCAGCCGTTGTAGTCGGCCTCGGCGCGGCGGTGCAGCCATGGGGTGTTCCGCAGGTTCCGGCGGCCGAAGTCGTGCCTGGCCTTGGTGTTCGGCGAGGATTCCCACCACCACTTGCGCGGGGCGATGGACTCGGCGAACGCGTGCAGCACCGACCGGTCGTAGAGGCTGAACATGTGGCCGCCGACGATCGTCGGCTTGCGCGCCAGGTCGGCGAACGTCGCCGCGCGCAGGATGCTCTCCGGCTCGAGGACGATGTCGTCGTCAAGGATGAGCAGGTAGTCGCTGTCCCCGGCGCGCACGGTCTCGTCCATGGACCGGGAGAAGCCGCCGGAGCCGCCGATGTTCCCCTGCTCGATGATCCGCAGCTTGTCGCCGAGCGCCTTGGCCGAGTCCCCGAAGTCCGGGTGGTCGGCCACGTGCCTGGTGCCCTGGTCGATCACGTACACCGTGTCGATCAGGTCGAGCACCTCCGGCGAGGCGCCCAGGGCGCGCAGGTGCCCCACCATGAAGTCGGTCCGGTTGAACGTGGTGAAGCCGAGGCTGAGCCGGCCATGCGGGGCCGGCTCGGCCGGCACGGCCCACTCCGCCTGGATCACGGTGGTCCCGCGTGGGCCGGCCACGATGTCGAACCAGTACCAGCCGCCGTCGATGAACGGGCCCAGCGGCAGCACCCGCTCCACCGACTCCGGCTCGTCGGTCTCGATCTGAATCGTCTCGACCGGGAAGCTGTGCCCCTTGGCCGCGGAGCGGTACACGACGATCGTGCACTCGCCGGCCAGCCGGATCCGCAGCGTCACCGAGTCCACGGTCGTCCACCGGCGCCAGTAGCTGGCCGGGAACGCGTTGAAGTAGGTGCCGAACGAGACCCGGCCGCCCTCGCTGATCGCCGCGCTGCGCCGGGGCAGGATCTCCTCCGCCGGGTGGGCAGGCAGCCCGACGCCGAACCGGATGACCGACTGGGTCTCGCCGGTCGCCACGCCCATGGCCGTGGGGGCCGGGGGCGCCGGGTCGCGGCTGCCGAGCGATTCGGCGAGCAGTTCGGCGGCGAGTTCGGCGGCGCCGCGCTCGGGGTTGGTCTCCACGTACAGCGGGACGACGTCCAGGTCCGCGCCGGGGAACACCACCCGCTGCACGACCCGCATGCTGCGCCCGGCCGGTGCCGGGGCCGGGGCGCCCGCCGCGCCCTCCTTGTCGACCGGCGGCACGCCCGCCGTGGCGTCGTTAGTCATCGCCGCCCCCGAAGCTGCTCAGCGGCTGGTGGCCGGAGAAGAACGGCAGCACCCGGTTGTCGTACACGCTCAGCGCGGACCCGATGGCCATGTGCATGTCGAGGTACTTGTAGGTGCCCAGGCGCCCGCCGAAGATCACGCCGGGCTCGCGGGCCGCCATTTCCCGGTAAGCCAGCAGCCGTTCCCGGTCCTGCGGGGTGTTGATCGGGTAGTACGGCTCATCGCCGTGGTCGGCGAAGCGCGAGAACTCTCGCATGATCACTGTCTTGTCCTTCGGGTACCAGTCCCGCTCGGGGTGGAAGTGGCGGAACTCGTGGATGCGGGTGAACGGGATGTCGGAATCCGCGTAGTTCATCACGGGCGTTCCCTGGAAATCCCCGGTCGGCAGCACCTCAAGCTCGAAGTCAAGGGTGCGCCAGCCCAGGTCACCGGCAGCGTAGCCGAAATACTCATCCAGCGGGCCTGTGTACACGATCGGGACGTTTCCCAGCAGGTCGGCGCGGTGGCTGGCGAACTCGGTGCCCACCCGCACCTCGATGCGCGGGTGGTCAAGCATCCGCTCCAGCCAGGCCGTGTACCCGTTGACCGGCAGCCCCTCGAACGTGTCGTTGAAGTACCGGTTGTTGAACGTGTAGCGGACCGGGAGCCGGGTGATGACCTCCGCGGGCAGGTCCGCGGGGTCGGTCTGCCACTGCTTGAACGTGTAGCCGCGGAAGAACGCCTCGTACAGCGGCCGGCCGACCAGCGAGATGGCCTTCTGCTCGAGATTGGCCGCGGTGCCGGGCGGCACCTCGGCGGCCTGCTCGGCGATCAGCGCCCGCGCCTCGTCCGGGGACATCACGGTGCCGAAGTACTCGCAGATCGTGGCCAGGTTGATCGGCAGCGGGTACACCCGGCCCTTGTAGACCGAGAAGACCCGGTGCTGGTAGGAGGTGAAATCGGTGAACCGGTTGGCGTACTCCCAGACCCTTCTGTTCGAGGTGTGGAAAAGGTGCGCGCCGTACCGGTGTATCTCTATCCCGGTTTCCGGTTCCTTTTCGCTGTAGGCGTTCCCGCCGATGTGCGGCCTGCGCTCCAGGATCAGCACCCGCAGGCCCAGGTCCCTCGCGCAGTGTTCGGCGATGGTCAGCCCGAAGAAGCCGGATCCGACGATGACGAGGTCCGCGTTCACGGGCTCACCGGCAGACCAGAGGCGGAGTTGGTGGTCGCGCCGTCATCTGGCCCAGCGGCGTGGTCACCCTCCGCAGGCTCGGGCGGGTGCTCCGCCGTATGGCCGCCGCCACGGGAAAGGATCGGACGGTACACCGCGCGGCGCACCCACCAGGGGATCAGCCGGTAACCGCCGCGGACGACCACGTTACGCAGGTACTGCCCGGGTGTGGTGAAGCCGTTCTTCCTGAATTCACGCTGCAACCGCAGTTCGGAGCGGAGCAGCTCGGTGCCGCCGCGCCTTTTGAAGGCGGTCTCCCCGACCCGGTAGTAGACCAGGGGTTCGGCCACGTTGACCGCCCGCGCGCCGTTTTGCAGCATCCGGGCGAACAGCGCGTAGTCCTCCATGAGCTTCAGGTCCCCGTAACCGCCCGCCGCGCGCACGGCGCGCCGCCGGTACATGACCGTGGGGTGGTTGAACGGGTCGTGCATCCGCGCGTACCTGGCGATCTTCTCCGCGCCGGTGGGCGGCACCCGCTGCCCGACGATCTCGTCGGTGTCGCCGGAGAACTCAAGCAGCCCGGACCCGACGATGTCGGCGTCGGCCATCAGCGGCAGTTCCACCTCGAACCGGTGCGGCATGGCCACGTCGTCGGCGTCCATCCGGGCGACCACATCGTGCTGGCTCGCGGCCAGCCCGCGGTCAAGCGCGGGGCCCAGGCCGGCGTTGCGCGGCAGCGGGACGAACGTCACCGGCACGGGGCTGGTCGCGCACAGTTCATCGAGGCACTCGGCAAGCTCCGCCCGCACCGGCCCGTCCCGAACGATGATCACCTGGTCCGGGCGCACGGTCTGGTCGTGGACCGCGCTGCGGAACGCCCGGCGAAGGTAGTCGGGCCGGTCTCCGTCATAGACGGGGACCAGGAGCGAGAAGGGCTCATGCATAAGCAGAACTCGCCTTCCTTTGCTTATGAAATGCGCGCTGCAACGGGCGGGACCTGCGCAAGTGGCCCCGGGGCACGCTTGTAAAGCATAGGCGGCTTGTCGGCTGTGTGCAGGTTTGTGCGCAGGTACTCCCGTACAGCATTGGACGCCCCCTCTCCTACGATAGCTTGTGTGCTGATTCGCCCGAGTGGTCGCGGCCGCAGGTTATATTGCCTGGTCAGCCCCTTCGCCCGCACCATCACCCAGAATCGGAGGGGTACATCGGTTGGCAGCGCCGAGCACCGGACAGGCCAGGGTCTTCCTGCACATCGGGGAGCCCAAGACCGGCACGACCTTTATCCAGCAGGTGCTGTGGAGCAACCGCGCCGAACTGGCCGCCGAGGGCGTCGTGCTGCCCGGGCACCATCCCCAGGACCATTTCCGGGCCAGCCAGGACCTGCGCGGCATCGAGAAGCTGGCCTCCGACCCGGCGGGGTCCTGGACCGGCGAATGGGAGATCCTGGCCAGCCAGGCCAAGCAGCCGGGGAAGACGGCGGTCATCTCGCACGAACTGTTCTCCGCGGCCGACCCGGAGCAGGCCGCCACCGCGGTGCGCTCGCTCCGGCCTGCCCAGGTGCACGTCGTGCTGACCGTCCGTGACATGGCGACGCTGCTGCCCGCGGAGTGGCAGGAAACCGTCAAGCACCGCAACGCTCTCAGCTGGGAGGACTGGCTGGGCGACGTGATCGACCGGGAGTCCGCCGATGCCGACCGGCGCCAGTGGTGGTTCTGGCGGGTGCACGACACGCTGGCGATCTGCCGGCTGTGGGCGGAGCATGTGCCGCCGGAGCGGATCCACGTGGTCACCAATCCGCCGCGCGGGTCAGCGCCCGGCCTGCTGTGGGAGCGGTTCGCGTCCCTGCTCGGCATCGACCCGGGCTGCGCGGATCTGAGCCGGGCCCGCCCGAACGCGTCGCTCGGCATGGCCGAGACCGAGTTCCTGCGGCGGCTGAACCAGGCACTGCCCGGCCCGGACGCCATTCCCGACTGGTTCTACATGTGGAACGTGAAGGAGACCGTGGCTCACCGGGCACTGGCCGACCGGCCGAGCGGCGGGCGCCTGGTCCTGCCCGCCGAGCGGGACGCCTGGGCCAAACAGCAGTCGGAGACCCTCATCGACGGCCTGCGCGCCAGCGGCTACCAGATCGCCGGCGACCTCGACGACCTGCGTCCGCCACAGGTCACGCAACCACCGGCCAGCCCGTCGGACCAGCCGGCCGAGGCGATACTCGACGCGGCGGTCCAGGCCGCGGCGGCCCTGGTGGTCAACCAGTACCAGCGCGAGTACCCGGCGGCCAGACCGCGGGATGAGCACGGCCGCGGGCTGGCGGGGCGGATCGAAGCGGCGGTGGCCGGCTCACCCCGGCTGAAGCGGACGGTGCGCGAGTTCAGCAGCCGCTACCCCGTGGTGCGCCGGATGCGGGTCATGGCCTGGCGGGCGATGGAGAAGACCAGGACGCGAGGCCACTGATGGCCGACAGCCCACGGGTGGCCGCTGTGGTGGTTACCTACAACCGGCGTGACCTGCTGCTGGAGTCGCTGGCGGCGGTGCTCGCCCAGACCAGGGCGCCGGACAAGGTGATCGTGGTCGACAACGCCTCGGAGGACGGCACCGCCGCCGCGGTCCGGGACCGGTTCCCCTCCGTGCACCTGGCCGAGCTGCGGCGCAACTCGGGCGGCGCGGGCGGCTTCGCCGGGGGCATGGCGCTGGCCCTGGCCGACGGCGCGGACCTGATCTGGCTGATGGACGACGACACGGTGCCCGAGCCCGGCGCGCTGAGCGCGCTGCTCCGCGCCAGGGACCGGATGGCCGCCCAGGACCGCAGTGCGGGCCGGCCTCCCGCGCTTGTCGCCAGCCAGGTGCTGTGGACCGACGGGCGCGAGCACCCGATGAACACCCCGCGGCGCAAGCCGTTCGCGGCCAAGGCCGAGCGGCTGGCCGCCGCCGCCGTGGGCTGCGTGCCGATCCGCTCGGCGTCGTTCGTGTCGATCCTGGTCGACGCGGCCGAATGCCGGCGGCGCGGCCTGCCCAGGGCCGACTACTTCCTGTGGAACGACGACTTCGAGTTCACCACCCGGCTGCTGCGCGGCAACACCGGCCTGCTGTGCCCGGCCAGCGTCGTGGTGCACAAGACCAAGACGTTCGGCTCCACCGACGTCGACCCCGGAGAACGGTTCTTCTACGAGGTGCGGAACAAGGTCTGGATGTTCAAGGACAGCGCGCCGCTGGCCCCGCTCGAGCGGGCCGCCTACGGCGGGTCCACGCTGCGCCGCTGGGCCCGCACGTTCGCCCACTCCCACGACCGCCGCACGCTCCGGCAGTCCCTGTTCCGCGGCATCTCCACCGGGCTGCGCACCAGCCCTCGCCCCACTGAAGAAGTCCTCGCCGACGCGGGCCTCCTAGTCCCGGCGCCGGCCCAGGACCACTAGGCCCACACCGGCCAAAGCCTCCCAAGCGTCCGGTGCAGCGTCAGTCGGCCTGCTCGGTAAGTTCCATGACGATGGCGACACTTTCATCGCCCACAAGTGTGCGCAGGATCCGCTCGAATTCCCGGTCGCCTAGCGCGCCTCGCTGCTGGCGGAGCAGGCGCACGTCGATAGCGGCATCAGGCGACCCGAGTTCTGCCCGGACGGCCAGCGCCTTGACCTGGTAGCTAATGGCGTCGGCGTACCGGCCGTGCCTGGTGCGCAACGCTCCAAGCTGGCTGACTGTGGTAGCGAGTCCTGCGCGGTAGCCAATCTCCTCTTTGATGGCTAGGGAGTCCCGGTAACGTTGCTCCGCGGTGTCGTCGTCCCCGAGATCCTCGGCGAGTATCCCGAGCTCGTGATAGGTGGTGGCGATGCCCGCGCGGTCGCCAATCTCCTCTTTGATGGCTAGGGAGGCCTGGTAGTGCAGCTCGGCGGCGTTGTAGTCTCCATGGTCCCTGGCGAGCATTCCGAGCTGATGGTAGGTGATAGCGATGTTGGGTCGGTCGCCGATCTCTTCGAAGATCGCTAGAGCCGCCTGGTTGCGCTGCTTGGCGCTGTCATAGTCCCTGCGGCGCCAGGCCAGGCTTCCGAGCTGACCATAGACCATGGCAGCGCCGGCCCGATGGCCAGTCTCCTCCCTGATGGCCAGGGCGTCGTGATAGCGCTGCTCCGCGCTGCTGTAGTCGCCACGGTATTCGGCGATAGTTCCGAGCATGTGATAGACGGTGGCGACGTTGGGCCTGTCGCGAGTCTCCTCAAATATCTCCAGGGCGGCACGGTAGCGCTCCTCGGCAACGCCGTAGTCGCCCCGGCGAAAGGCCAGGGTCCCCAGCTGGCCGTAGGATACGGCGGCATTTGCCCGGTCGCCGACCTCCTCACTGATGGCCACAGACCCCTGGTAGTACTGTTCGGCGGTGCCGTAGTCGCCGCGGTTCTCGGCGATCAACCCGAGTTGGTGGCGTATGTGGGCAGCGTCGCTGGAACGGGGTAGGACCCAGGTGAGGGCCTCGTCCCATAGGCGGCGCTCGGTGATCCGTGCACCCCAGGTGCGCAGCTGGCCGCAGGCCGTCGCGTTGGCATTGAGTGCTTCGCGGAGATCACCAGCGGCGTGGTGGTGGAAGCGAGCCTCTAGCAGTTGCTCCACGTCGGCGGCCCGGGCTTGTGGCCAGACCGCAACACGCCATCGCCAGTAGGCGGCTGCTTTGCGGTGGGCGTCGGTGAGTTCGGCCGGGCTGGTGCGGGCCTCCAGCGCCGCCGCCGTCCACCGGTGCACGAACAATCCCGGTATCCCGGGCTGCCCCTCCGGGTCCGCGATGGCGACCGGGGCGACAAGCCCTAGCGCGGCCAGCCGCCCGAGGGCCCCGCGTGCCTCGGCGCCGAGACCGACCGGAGGGCGGGAAAGTTCGGTGCGATCAGCGTGATACTGCGCTAGGGCGGCGGAGTCCAAGCCTAGATCCTCGACGGATGTGGCGGTCCCGGCCTGCCGACCCTGCCTCAGCGCCTCCCAGACTGGCCGGAGGCGGTCCACCAGTTCGGCGGGCGGTTCGGGCATGGTGGTCAGGTCGGACAGCTGCCAGGCCGCGCCGGTCTCGTCGACAGGCTGCCGGTAGTTGGCGAGACGGCGGAGGAGTTCGGGGGCGGGCGGGGCATTCTGCAGGCTGGCCAGAAGATCATCTAGGAGCACGTCGTCGGCAGCCAGCGTGACCGTTTCGGCTAGTGCCCGGTCAAGGTCCCCTTTGACGCCGGTCATCCATTGTTGCGGGTCGGCGACTCCCTGACCGGCGATGGCGGCCTCTAGCCGGTCGGCGACGTCGGGGAACACCGCCTCGCCGCCACGCAGCAGAGCGTCCAGGTACTCAAGGGTCCTCGGGTGCCCGCCAACCATGGCGTAGGCGCGCCGCTGCTCGTCGGCGGGCAGGGCGTCGAGGGCGGGCAGTCGCCAGATGAGCTTGCGGGTCTCGGCCAGCGACAGCGGCCCTAGGTGGTGCCAACGCAACCGCCGGTGCATGCCCTCGGGCAGGGTAAACGGGTAGCGGCTGGTGACCACCAGCTTCGCCTGCGGTGCGGCTCGCACCCAGGCCGTTAGCAAGGCACCCAAGTCCTCGTCGGCTAGCTGCCGACCGTCGGCGTCTCCGGTTAGCAGGTCCTCGGCGTTGTCGATGAGCAGCAGGACCGGAAGCCGGGACAGCGCTACTTGGCGGACCAGTTGCAGCCGGTCCCGCCAGGACAGGCTGGGCTCCATGAGAGCAGCGGCGATCTGGCGCAGCGGATCGCGGTCACTTAGGCCAGCCGCGACCGCGAATGCCAGCAGCCTCACCCGCAGCGTCTCAAGAACCAGGTCGACGGTGAGCGACGTGGCGCCGCTGACCGCCACTACCAGCCCACCGTCTGGACCGAGTTGCTCGACCAGTTGGGCGGCGAGCGTGCTCTTGCCCACCCCGCCAATGCCGTGCACCACTACGCCCGCCCCGCTGCCCCGCAGCGCCCCGAGCAGGTCCCGCAGTTCGGCGCGGCGACCGACGAACTGTCCGACACGCCGCACCACCATCGCCGGATCGGGTACCGGCTCCGGCCGGGCCGGAAGCTCTTCCTCGCCATCAGCACGCCGGAACAACGCCAGAGCAGGCCCGGCCTGCATGAGCACCGGGGTCGCCCATTCGGCGATCGACCCCCACGGATCACCCTCGGGCAGTGCCAGGCGAGCGGCCTCGACTTCGCGGCGGGCGTCGGACACCGCGGCCAGCGGCACCGGCTCCTCACGAGTTGCCAGTTGCTGATAGGCCGTTGCGGCGAACCTTGCAGCGTACCGGTCGGTCACGGGAGCGGTCATGGCCACCACCGCTGGGACGCCTCGGCTCAACAGTTCGCGAGCCAGGCCCTCCAGCGCCCCGGCCGTCTCGATGGCAGTTTCGTTGCCGGTCACGGCTACCCCGTCGGCGGCCGTACCTGCGTCGTCATCGGCCGCACTTGCTTCGCTGTCCCCGGTGTCACCTCCCCGGCCCGCTTCAGTGTTGCCGTTAGCCGGGACTGTGGTCTTCGGGCGTGGAGCCAGAGCGGTAGAGCAGCCGGCCAGGACGACCAGCGGCACTCCCCGGTCGGCGGGCAGCGCCTCGGCGGCGAACCGGCTCGCGGTCACCAGATCGGCCTTCCCAGCTGCGTTCTCAAGCACTAGTTCGCCCGGCTGCGCGTGGCAGGAGATGTGCAGCACGTGGTAGCGCCGCTGCTGGAGGGCCATCTTGATCGCGGCCAGGCTGCCCCAGTTGAGTATCTCCACGAACGCGCCCTCGGCGCGGCGGGCCGGGTTGACCGCGCTGATAATGTCGGCGAGCTCGGCCTCGTAGTCGAGCAACTCCCCGCCGCCGGCGTCGGGACTGGCGATCACCGCGAGGATCCGCAGGGGTCCGCGTATCTGAATCGCCGACGGGGGATGCGCCAGCGTCACAGCCCGGTACATATCTACCCGGTCATGCAGCCCCAAGGGCGCCGCTCGTCCAGGCAGCACCAGTGCCTCCCACGGCAACCCGGCCAGGCGGGCGTCCGGCACGTTCACCGCCAGCCTGATCGCCGCGCCGCCCTCGGTAGCGGCGGCTATTTCGTCGGCCAGTGCCTGGCCCGCCGCGCCGTCCAGGAAGCATCGGCCCAGCGCGGTACCGGCCTGCACCAAGGCCGCGTGCATCCCCACCGACGCCGTTCCGACGGCCGCCGCGCGTAACGGGCCCGCGCCCGGCCGGGTACGCGATACCGCCGCCTGATTCAGCAACGCTATGGCGCGCGCATCCAGGCCGGACGGTCGGTGCGTAGCCTCGGTGGCCTCGGTGCTGAACGTCACCAGGTCTTCGGTGATCGTCAGGCGGGCGGACCGTGGTCCCTCGGCGCGGTAGGCCCCTGAGGGTGGGACGATCCCTCCGCCAAGCCGTGGGCGTACACCGCGTGGCTGGCCACGGATGGCGGCGGCCAGTTCGCGGACCTTTGCCTCGTAGGCCGCGGGACTATCGAGGTCACGAAAGTCGATGTAGAAACGGCTGGCGACAAACTCTGGCAAGGCGACGTCGCCGCATATCACCGGAATCAGCCGCCGCTGCCCGGCCGCCGCTTTCGCGATGGCCGCGGCGAACTCCTCGTTGACCCAGCCGCGGCCGACCGACTGTGCGGACACCACGAAGACCACGGCGTCCGCCGCAGCCAGGCCTTCCTGCAGCCTAACGGCGAGGAGATCTCCCGGGACCAGTTCCCAGTCGTCCAGGAACACGTGCAGCTCAAGACGCTCCAGATTCTCCGCGAGCGTGTGCACCCAGTCCGCGTCGCCGTGACCGTAAGAGACAAACGCGTCATAACGCTCGGCAGTCATTTCGCCCCCCTGCGCACTGTCCCGAACGTACTCCGTGGGAACAAGTCAGGAAAAGGCCTCATCGGCCATTACTCGCCGGACGGCTGCTCCGTGCGCGCCGGGCGGCGGCCCGCCCCGCGCAGGCTCAGCAGGGTCGCCGCCCCGAGCACCCCTGCGGGTACGAGGGTGATCACCGCGGGCAATTCGTAGCGCCAGGAAAACTGATAGACGTCCGGGGCGAGCAGGGCGAACACGGCGGTACCGAAGAACAGCAGGCACGCCAGCCCGAGCTGGCGGGTGCGGGCGGGCAGGCGCTGCCGCAGCAGCACGAGCGAGCCGGCCAGGCCGGCCAGCATGCACAAGGCCAGCAGCGGGCCCGGGGTGTAGCCGCCGTCGAGCTGATAGGACCGCAGGAACCGTGCGATCGGGCGGTCGACCTGGGCCGGGCCGCCGTAGGACGGCTTCAGCGTGTGGGCGTGGAACGCGCCGAACAGCTTGCGCTGCACGCCGATCACGATCGGGCCGCCGGGCCGGACCAGCAGGCCGGTCACGGGCGCCACCCGCTTCTGCACCGCCTGCTGCGCGGCCATGCAGGTGGCCGGGTTAGCGGACCCGGGGGGGCAGACGTTGACCCACGGCGGGTATTCCGGGTAGCCGTCCTGGAACCGCCAGCGCCCGATCGGCGTGACCCCGGCGGTCTGCTCCCGGGTCAGCGCGAACAGCCGGACCGCGTCGCGCACGATCGAGCCCGCCACCCGCAGCGGCTGCTGGCCCATGACGGCCGCGTTCAGTTCGGCGATCGCCGCGCCGCGATTGGCACCGGGTGGCAGGGGGTTGGTGACCGGGTCGGCCAGCGGCGACTGGCCGGCGTGCTCCAGCCAGTCCGGGCCCAGGGTCTGTTGCGCCGGTGTCGGGCACACCGCCTTCGCGGCGGCGGACATCTGCAGGGTGGCGCAGTCGGCGGAGGCGGCCAGCCGGCCGGTAAGGGACTGCCGATGGGCCAGCCAGAAATGGCCGTCGTGGAGGTAGGAGGCGCCGCAGTAACCGAATATCACCGCGGCGAACGCGATGACCAGCGCTCCCGTGCTGGTCACGGCCCGGCGCCAGCCGCCGCCGGCGGCGAGCACGTAGATCGCCGCGGGCACGACCAGGATCACGCCAAGCTGCATCACGGTCGCGGACGCGGCGAGGATCAGCCCCCCGACGGCCGCGAATCCCGGGGTGACCACCGGCCGCCACAGCAGGACCGCCACGCCCGCCAGCGCGACCGCCTCGAACAGCACGTCGGGCATGATCGTGTGTTCCATCTGCAACTGGTAGGCGTCGAGCAGCACCGGGGCGGTGGTGAGGGCGGCCAGCCAGCGGGGGATGGTGCGGCGCAGCAGCACGACGTACAAGGTGACGGCCATGGCCAGGCCGAGCAGGTGCTGGAGCGCGGCGACCGTGCCCAGGCCCCCGACGGCCAGCACGATCTTCAGTGCCAGCGTGTAGCCGAACGGCTCGGAGCCGGGTGACGCGCCGTAGAGGTACTTGAGCGTGTCGACGTAGATCAGCGCGGGGTGGTAGGCCGCCATGGTCAGCACCCGCAGCACCAGCCCGGCGGTGAGCAGCACGGCGAACAGCCAGTGCCGCCGCAGCACGGCGAGGGCCCGGGCCGGCGAGCGGCGGTTGCGCCCGGCTGCGGCCGCGGGCGGTATGGCCGGAGGCTGCGCGGGCTCGGCGGGCGGCGGGGCGGATTCAGTGTCCTGGGCGGGGCTGGTGTCCTGGGCCGGGACGGCGTCCTGGGCGGGGCCGGCACCGTGAGCGGGAGCGGAATCCTCGGCAGGGGCCGTGTCCACAGCGTCCTGGGGCGGCACGGTGTCCTCGCCCGGGGGG
>Ga0207663_10000444_pt1 | contig 17959 bp, 39 predicted proteins | sample LARL53metaG_FD_184346 | JGI IMG/M metagenome (GOLD analysis project Ga0207663, IMG submission 184346) | Corn, switchgrass and miscanthus rhizosphere microbial communities from Kellogg Biological Station, Michigan, USA - LAR L5-3 metaG... | ecosystem: Host-associated > Plants > Roots >...
TTTTACGCTGGACACAAATATTTTTTATCCTATTGCGAATTCTATTGCCCATCCCCATACGCAATCCCCATACGCAAATCCAGCAAATCCTATTCCGCATTCCGGCATATGTCGTTTCGTGATCTGCTAATGGCGCATACGAAAGAACCCCCACCCGTATTGGGTGAGGGTTCTATCGGTATTAAATTGTATTGGCGATGATCCCACCGCATCGCCCACCGGAGAATGGCACAACCCATACCAGGATCGGGACTGGTATCTCCGGCCCTTTCGATTGCTACGCTTCCGGGTGCTCCACAACAAGCTTACGCGGACGCTTCACAGCATCCCGGATCAAAAACTTCAGCCACACCGTACCATCATCTTCCTGGTAGGCACGGACAACAACTCCCAGCTCGTCATTCGAGAAATACCCGATGGTCGAACGAAGCTGACGTTCAGCGACCTGCCATCCCGGAACCTCTTCACCCTTCCGGTTCGTCGCCGACTCCCAGCCGGTCACGTTAACCTCAGACCACTGACCAGTGTTCGCCAGTGGCTTCAGCATGTCCTCCCACACCGCGTCGAACGGTGTCTCGCTCCGGGACTTGTTCGTCAGCTTCGCGGGCGCGTCAGTCTTACGGATCGTCAGCCCCAGCGTCGGAGCTTCCTTCGTCTTCCTTGCAGCCATGACGGTGCCTCTTTCTTGTAGTTGGGTTCCCCGCCTCGGTACCACACAAGTGTACCACAGGACTTTTAGAACGGTGGGAGAAATCCTTCGTATCGCGGCTCTGACTTGTTGATCATGAGGGTGGCGTCCCGATCGTCCACCCGCCACACCTCGACCTGATGACGTCTCGTCAGCGAATGCTTGGTAGCCCGTACATGGATCGTCATGTCGGCTCCAGTTCTGGCATATCGACAGTCCAGACAGTTGAGCTTCCATACGTTAGGTTTGATCACAGGATTCATGCAGTCTTCTTTCCAAAACCGATAGGCCGACCTTTAGCCGATTTACTCACTACGCTGTAGTCGTCACAACTAGAACAAAATACCTTGTCCCCCGTCTTCGGCCTGCAATCTCGATACCCGAATACGTGACCGCAATTCAGTGGCACTGATCTGAAACTTCGTTGAAACGACGTTCCCTTCTGCATTTTTTACCGCCCAGGGTAGATCGTGCGTGGAACTCTTACCACCATAGTGAGTGTGGGGAGAGTTAATAAGAGTATGCATCTGTTCTTCGCTACCACAACACTTAGGACACAGCTCATGTGAGTGGACACGCTTACCACCACCACCCCACTTCGCCTCGTGAGGTTTAGTGATCCATGTACGCCATTGCTTCTTTCCCAGAAATCCATGCAAGCGCCCAAAACGATTGGTGCGCCCGACAATGGGTGAGAGTGTTTCGAGTGACTTAAGCGCGTCTGCCAGCCCAACACTATTATTTCCAAAACCCCTCACTCTCGCCTTGACCCACTGCTCACCCTTCTTCAGCCAGTACATCCCACTCTGAACGTAGACAACGGCGTCGTACTGTTCTTCCTCCCATGCTCCAAGTTCTGTACTCATAGTCAAAGTGAGGGGCGACGTCGAGTACAGTCCGTCGGTTTCTGTTGCAATAATCGAAAAAGGAGCTTGCATCATCGCAGTATAGATAGTGGCTCTCGTAGCACTGGTAGCAAAACCAGCGTACTCTAATTGATGCCACCTCGGTGGAGCCATGGTCTCCTCGTCCCATCCCACCCGTTGTGCAAGCTTCCCGTAGATACTGTTCAAACTGAGCTTGAGTCCAAGTTGTGCGGGGTTCCCTTGTTTCTTCCATTCACGCCTCTGGTTGTAGTAGTCGACGAGGAATGCAAATGGTCTGTCGTTGGAGTCGTCTTCTACGAACTCCCATCCTTCGAATATTGCGATAGACTTCCGGTGATACTTCAGTGCCGCTTTGACTTCTACACCCCAGTACCACCCTGTGACTTTTTCTGGGTAGCTGGTTGTGTTGTCGGGGTGTCGCATTGGGAAAGGATGAGGGACCACATTTGAAAGTTGATCAGAGCCGTTGAATTGATAGAATATCCTGTAAAGGGCGAAATCATGCAGTCGTGAAAATTTTTGTCGACGAGGATAGTTCCTGTGTACCCATCGTCCTTGAGAGAGATTAGGTACCGTAGAAAGTGCAGCAGGGTAGGCCGATCGTATGTCGTAACTATAAACCTTACCCTCGTACATTCCTGTTTGGTATTGTTCGAAACGTCCACCGAAATACGCATATGCGCTGGCTTTCTTTACTTCGTCAGGTAGGTCTCGGGTGATGACGTTCTTCAGTCCGTGTTTCTTCAGTACCGCAGTTGCGATTGCGCCAGGACCATACCAGCCCATTGGGTGTAGTCCGCAATCTCCAAGGTTAGCCCGTAGTCGATTGCATAGCTGAACCAACAGTTCGAGTTCCATTCGCATATACGGTCGAATGTGAGTTTCCAGCTCCACAAAAGTGAAAGTAGAGCGATTATCTTTTCCTGTCTCGACAGCGTTGAGTTTTGGATGGTCTCCAAGATATTCACGTATTGCTTGTGTGAATTTACACATGAAGAATGTAAAGACGTCATAGATTGTCACTCCGATCTTGAGTTCTTTGTCCCATACCCGGAACCATTTTTTGGGCAAGTACTCGACTATGTACTGATGGAATCGGGTGGTGTGCTTTGTCTTCAGATCATTCAGTTGGTGGTATGAGAAGTCGCTGACGATTTGGTTGACGTCGTAGTCGATTGCGAATCCGACGTGAATTGCGTCCGGGTGATTCTGACCGACTCTGATGATGAGGTCGAGACAGTCTTTTGTTCGCAGGGTTTGTCCTGCTCGTTCAGTTGAAATCTCTGATCCGTCGGAACATCCAAACAGGATATACGGCTGACGCTCGCTTCCCGATTCTGTTCCTTCTCCATCCCAGGCGATGAACGGACGTTCCTTGTACGGTACATTTGTCCTCCGATCGGTCTTCGTTTTCTTCCTGCCTAGCGGCGTGGATGTAGTACGAATCTCCATATGAGAACATCGCTATCAGTCCAATACGAGATCAGCTAGCGGATAGTCCACTGCGAATTGTCGCCAGTCAAAATCGGAAATATCGAATCGATATTCTTCCATTGCTGACCAGAATCTTTTGAACGCGTCGTGTTGTCGTTCGTCGTCTTCAAATGGGTTGACCCAGATGTCATATACGTTCTGTAGATGTCTCCGGTCTCGTGAGAACTTGTCCAGCTTGGTATCTGTATTTCGACGTTGAATCACATATTCCAGTTTCTTCCACAGCTTTTGAGCAGGATCTCTTTCATTCGAAATCTCACTGGGATAAACATGACCTTCAGCTGACTTCCTCGCTCGCCTTTCATTTCTGCGCTTACGGCGGACTGTACGACGTCGCTTACTGGGACGCTTCTTTTTGTTCGCCATAGGAGTTCCTGTCAGAGTCGGGGAGCGAGTACGATCTGATAACCAGCATTTCTTCCTAGACCAATGTCAACCCATTGTTGTGCCATATGCATAGCTTCAATGGAAGTGGGATATAGAATCCATACTGCAACCGAATCACCGTTAGACATGATAAGCGTCGGAGCGTATTTGATGAATGAATGTTCCACGATCGACCTTTCGACAGAGACAACGAACCCCTCAATCGAACGAACAGCAATTCGATTGAGGGGTTCGTCTGTATGAAATTATCAGGCGGACACGTCGAAGTAGTACGTCGTAGCGGGAATCATGTTCCCCTTGTGGTCCTCAACTTCGTAGTCGCTTCGGATGAGTCCGCGTCGGCAGCGCAGCGCTGCCATGGTGACACCCTTGGCTTCCAGCTTCGACGCGATCTGTTCGAGCTGGGAGCACATGCCGGTTGATCCGTCGGTGAGCACGTACTTCTTGTTCTCACTGGTGACGACTCGGATGATCGCGTACTTGCCCATGTCGCCGACGTTAAAGCGGACGGACATGACGATCAGGTCTTTCCCGACCAACTGGTTCTTGTCCTTGAGAAGTGCGAATCCGTCACCCAGATCGGATGCATCGACGACAAACCCGACTTCTTGGGCTGCGAGCAACGCCTCTTCGAAGGTGGTGATTTCTGCCAGCATGTCCTCGGTGAGACGTGCGGGTGCGACTTCCTTCTTCGGTGCCATGTGGTTTTCTCCGTTTGCATATGCGATACTGGAGGTTGGTGGAGCGACATGGTGCCGTCGCTCCACCTCCTCAGTGTAGGTGACGGGGCGCCACGAGGGAATCAACGTACAGTAGTTGCACCGCTACCCTACGTGATGGGTGATCATGATGGCTGATGTAGAAGTTACCGTATCGGAAGACGATAACGACGAAGTGGAAGAGTCTTCGGAACAATCCCAGGACTCAGAAGTCGAAGCGGCTGTGTCAGCAAACGATGCTTCTCATCACGCTGAAAACGCTTCGGAGTCTCGTGAAGTTGCGGAGATGGCAGCAGACGAATCGGAACAAGCTGCCGAAACCAGTGCGGCATCTGCTGTCGTCTCTGCGGAAAGCGCTGCCGTCGCTCTCGCGTCGATTGAACGGATTGAAGCGACACTGAATGATTTCGCTGCTCGTCTGGAAGCGTTGACCAGTGCTGTACCGTCTGCACCTCAGGTCGCAGCTCAGCCGGTACTTGAGGAAGATGAACCACCAGAGACATCGCATTTCCTGACCAAGCGTCTGTGGGGTAAGCGATGAGTATTCCTCAAGTACTGCTCACAGATTCGTCGGGTAATCCTGTCACGTTCTACGGAACCAGTAATCTTTTTGAGACTGTTTTGTATCGGGATCTGTCGACCACTGTACAGTCATTCGGTTCTGTGACGAATCCCGGTGCGTTGGCGACGATTACTTCCCTGGCGATTCCAGCCACAGGTTTGTATGACATTTTCGCATCAATCTTCCTCTCCGGAACGATCGCAGCAGCTGATGCGAACAACATGAGACTGACACAGCAGGCAGTAAACCTTCTGACACTGGGAATTCCTGCGGTCGCGTCCACTACTCCGTGGCCTCTTCCGTCGTCACTCACGTTGAACTGTACTGCTGGTGATGTGATTGCTGTGAAATCTATCGGTGCTGCCAGTGGCGTGTCCGCTGTCTACAATGGAACAATCATCGCGCAGAGGGTCGGGTAAATGCCTACTGATTTGAAAGCTCCTAAGCCGACGCCACGTCGGATTACGGTGAAGAAAGTCGAGGAAGACAAGGCTCCTCGTGACGAGACCGTGATCGATGAGCCGAGTGGCCCGTTTGTTCCTCCACAGGTTGATCGCGATCCGCAGCCTTATCGTCCTGGAAAGATCGCGAAACAGCTTGAGCCGATCTATGCGATGGTCGGTATTGGAGTGTCGACGTTCGATCAGTTCTGTGGTCAGACGATTCTTGCGTCGTCGTCCGACATGGCTCAGTCAATGGAGAAGCTTGCTCTGGAAAATCCTGCTGTCAAGCGGGTACTGGAAAAGCTGTTCACGGTGTCCACGCTTGGCGCTGTGATCACTGCTCACTTGCCTGTTATCTTCGCGATCGCCAACCACCATGTACCACATATGCGTCAGAACTTGATGGCTCAGTTCTCTGCACAGCAGACTGAGTCAGATGCGCAGACTACATAATTTTTGTCATCGATATTTGCAATCGCAAACGGAGCATTAGGATGACGAGTACCTTCAATCCTGTTCAGTCTAGGGAAGATGTTCCTAGACTTGAATGGGATGAGTTTTATCAGTCATTCTCTTGGAAGCAGGGTGACCACGTAGCATTGATCGGTCCTACTGATTCAGGTAAGACGACTCTCGCTCTGGAGATTCTGCCTCTCCGTAAGTACATCGTCGTTTTTGCGACGAAGCCCAAGGACTCTACACTGGAACGTTTTGCCGAGGAAAAGAAGTTCCGCATCATTCGTGAGTGGACCAATCTTTCTGTGAAGCGTTATCCACGTCGTGTTCTCTGGCCTGATGCTCGCCGCCTGGACAGTGATCTGACACAGGAGAAGACATTCCGAGATGCCATGGCACGTATCTATCGTCAAGGTGGATGGTGTGTTTATGGTGATGAACTCTGGTATCTGGCCAACCAGCTTGGTCTAGATCACGAGATCAGGATGTTCTTCACTCAGGCACGATCACTGGGTATCAGTTTTGTCTGTTCGACACAAAGACCTTCACGTGTACCTCTTGAGTTGTACGACCAGTCAACTCATCTATTCTTCTGGAGGGATAACGATGAACGGAACCTCTCCAGAATTTCCGGTATCGCTTACCAGTCTTCACGCATGATCATGGACCTGGTCGCGAATCTGGAACATCACGAAGTGCTGTATATCAACACGAGGGATGGGAACATGATTCGAACGATGGCACCGGCGCCGAAGGGAGGTAAGAAGTAATGGACTTCCACGTTTCGACTATCGGTTTTTTCATCTTCACTGCCTACCTTCTGATCGCTGGTTTCTTCCTCCGTTGGTTGTCTGCGCGGTATTCAGACACCACGTGGGGTAAGGCACTCGGATACATTTACTGAAAGGAATAGAATCAATGCCTTCTCCGGTTACCACCAGCGGTGGCACGGCTCAGACGACGCGAGGCGGTCAGGCCGCTGCACCGGTCGCTACCGTCCCTTTCGTTCGTGCTTCCCAGCTTCACCGTGAATCCATTCTGGACCGTACCGTCACGATGACAGCGTCTGATCAGGATCAGGGTGCTATTCCCATTCCTGCGTACGGCTATCTTCGTTCTGTTCTGATTCAGGTGACCACGTCCGGTTCTGCGGGTGCAGCGACGTTCTCTGAGGATGGGCCTTGGAACCTGCTGAAGAACATTCTGTTGCAGGAACCGAACGGTGCGACGATCGCTCAGTTCAACTCTGGTTATGAGGTTTACCTGGTCGACAAGTACGGTGGTTACCGTGGCTTCAACGACCCGAAGAACCTTGGTGCCTACCTGGCCAACGCTGCGAACGGTGCATTCAGCTTCTTCGTTCGTATCCCGGTTGAGCTGAACGTCCGTGATGCTCTTGGTTCGCTGCCTAACCAGAACGCTGCCGCTGCTTTCCAGCTTCGTTTCGTGATGGCAGCGTCCACTACGGTCTATTCCGCTGTTCCTGCGACAACGCTTCCGAACGTGCGTTTCCGTATCTGGGCTGAGGAATGGGACCAGCCGGACCTGTCGACTGATGGCGCTCCGAACCAGACGACTCCCCCTGTGATGAACACGACTCAGTTCTTCAGTGTTCAGACTTTCCCGATCGCTGCCGCTGGTGTTCAGACGATCCGCCTCACGCGTATGGGTAACTACATCCGCAACTGGATTTTCATCTATCGTGCCGCTACCAGGGCTGCTGGTGAAACCAACTGGCCGGACGTCACGCTCTATTGGGACACTCGCCCTCTGGACTTCGTCAACCAGTCTGTGTGGCGTACGCAGATGTATGAGCGTGGCGGGTATGCGTGGTCTAACGCTCAAGCACTTGATGCTGTGAATGGTCAGGACTCTGGTGTGTATGTCTATGACTTCGCTCACGAGTTCGATGGTGTGTACGGTCACGAGAACCGTGATCTGTGGCTGCCTACTCTCGGTTCTACTCGATTCGAGATTCAGGGTAACTTCGGTGCCGCCGGTAACCTCACGGTTATCACCAACGACGTTTCTGTTGCCGGTAACGTCTTCCTCTAAGGAGTACTGAGATGCAGGCTGACGCAACTCAGCAGGGCATGATTCAGGTTCCCATGGCTGCCGGAATCATCGTGGTCGTCGCTCTTGGACTGCTTATTGGTCTTGGGCGTGTTGTCGTGTCGGTGGGGTAGTCATGAGTCGAACCACATTGTGGTGGATTGCCGGAGGTTTGCTGGCACTGGCATTCTGGTATTACATGCGCTGCAATCGTGATGACCAGGTCTCGACCAATGAGACCAAAACTTGGTTGCCGTATGTCCCGTCCAACGGTCGTGTGAACGTCCACGTGTGAAAGGTAAATGAAATGAAGATTGACTGGCTTTGGTTCGCGGTTGGTATTGCTTTCGCTCTTTTCGGACTCCCTCTTTTGCAGGGTCTTTTCGGGAAGCTGCGCAAGCCTGCCGCTGCTACTACCCGTACTGCCTGAGTGAGAGGTGACTCTTATGTCTGACGATGATTCTCATTTGTTTGGTGTAGGAGTCACCTACACAGTAAAAGAACTTCTCCTCGTAATGAACACCAAACTTGATGGCTTGGACACCCGGATGCGAGACCTGGAACTACACAGAGAACGGTTTGTGTCTATCCAGAAGTACAGACAGCAGACATGGAACGTTGTGTTTCTGTATGTCATCAATGGTGTCCAAGCTGTTTACTCACTCATGCATTGGAAGTGACATGCAAACCAACACGTTTATCAACGTTCTGGGAGCAATCGTCACAGTTGCTCTTGTGACGACGATTGTCAGTAACCCCGGGTCTTCGGAAGTAATCACCGCTCTTGGTAACGCTTTCTCGCGTTCACTGAGTGCTGCCATGGGTAAGTAGGTTGTTATGTGGCCATTCACAAGAAAGCCTAAGTCTGATCTTTCACCACCGGTAGAGATCGATCAGATGCATAAGTTTGAACAGCCCAATACCGGGCATCAAACGCCACCGTGGCATGTGGTGAATGATCCTTATGGATGGTCACCTAACAAGGGTGGGCGTGATCTGCCGCCGGTACCAAACCAGGATGCGATTCTAGTTCACTACGACCGTCCGCCTGCATATCAGGCACCGCGTCATTGGTGGGAGGACAAGAACCGTGGTGAGCTGGAACGCAGTCAGCTTCATGAGCACTTTGAAGAGACCCGTGGATATGCGGTTCCGTCGCCCTATACATGGTCGCCTGGACATCTAGGTGATGGAAAAACACCGTGGTATACGAACCCGGGTGAGAATCGTGTCACTCAAAGGTATTCTCCATCAACGTGGAGAATGACACGTGAAGACACGATGATTGGTAATGCGGCTAAGGAGCTGAACGGTCATCATTCCAGTATGGCCGATATGCGCCGTAACTATCCGATTGGTGGTATGAATCCTACCAAGACGAAGAGGAACACTTACCGTATCGAACCTCCGAACCGTGATGCCACATCGGCTGACTTGTCCAGTGAGAATGCTCCTACACCGAACCCCGAGATGTATTTCTCGCCGCAGTATCAGAGTCCTACGGGTTCTGTGTTTCCTGGTCGCACGTACAGGATTGGGTGAGTGATGGCAGCAGAAGAGGTAGTTTCCAAGGCTGGTGATGGTCTTTCCAAGAAGGTTGGACCCTTACCTATTGGGGTATGGATTCTAGCTATCGGAGCTGGTTTGGCTGTGTCGTTCTACCTTTCTCGGAAGAAGGGTGGAGCGCCTGTCAGTCCCGCACCATCGAATGTGGGTAGTGGTACGGGACCTGGTGGGACACTTGTTCCTCAGATGCCTGCTCCCACTCCTACACCAACACCTGATTCAAAGCCTCAGACCAATACACAATGGGCACGACTTGCTAAGACTTATTTGCTTGCCAAGAACTATGACCCATTGCTGGTCGAATCTGCTATCAACGATTTCTTGTTCAGTAAGTCGTTGACTCCTAACGAACAAGCGATCGTGAATGAGGCTATTCGCGGCGTGGGTGCACCGCCGGAGATTCTTCAGCCGAAGGGTCCTCCGCCACCGGATCAGGGTATTCCTAACCCTGAGCCAGATACACCGCCTCCACCGCCGGACAACACGCCGACACCTCCTCCACCGCCGGATAATCCTCCGCCTGCACCGCAGTACAAGGACACATTTGTCGTCCAGCCGTGGCCTGCGCAGGGTAGTACACTGTGGGGGATTGCCACGATCGAGTACGGGAACGGTGGGCGCTGGCCTGATATCTACAACGCCAACCGTGACAAGATCAGTAATCCTGATCTGATCTACCCCGGTCAGGCTCTCGTTATTCCTTGGTAACAACAATCAACGAAAGGCACCGACATGACTGACGAGGAAATGCAGGATCTGAAGACGAAGGTTGACGATATTCACGAGTTCATCACCATGTTGCGTGATGGCATGTCTGAGATGCTCAACCAGGGTGGAATGCAGGCGATGATGATGCGGCAGATGGTTCCGCCGAACATTCTTCAGACTCTCAAGTGATTAGGTGTTGAGATGCCACAACTCTCGGACATCAAAATCTATGCGTATGCCAGGAACGCAGGATTCGATGAAACTACCGCAGTCACCATGACAGCTATCGCATTGGCTGAAAGTGGTGGTAACAGCGATGCTGTTTCACCACCAAACCGTGACGGTAGTATCGACCGGGGGTTGTGGCAGATCAACAGTGTCCACACAGAACTGATTAATTCAGGCAATGTGATGGACCCAGCCGGTAACGCAGCCATGGCAAAAAAGATCTATGATGGTCAAGGTCTGAACGCATGGTCCACTTATAGCAGTGGTGGGTATTCGTTGTTCCTGTCACGCGCTCAGGCTGCACACGATGCTTGGGCGCATTTGGGAGGAATGGATAAACTACCCGGTGCTCCTACACCAAGTAATGCGGCGGCGTTGAATCCCTTGAAACCATTGTTTGATCTAGTCGGTTTCGTGACCAACACTCATAACTGGTATCGTGTAGGGCTGTTCATTCTCGGACTGTTTTTCGTCATCATGTCAATTGTCAAATTGATTGGTGTCAGTCGTGTCAGAGATGCAGCGCTCAGCGTAGTCACAAAGGGTGCGGTATGAACGTTGTCACCATTATTTCTCTGACCGCACTCATTGTGATTGTCGGTCAGTGGTCTCAGAAAAACCAGCTGAATATGAAGATAGCTGTAGGTGGTGCATTCGCTGCCATCATGCTCACAGCAATTGCTCAATGGAATGAAAAGTTCGCTGTATCGTTCGCGACTATTTCATTGGTCACTGCTGTGATTATCTATGGTGGGCCACTGGCCAAGGCTATCAACAAGGCGACAGGATGACATCATGGAACTTGTCTTTGTTATTCTGTTCACTGTCGGTCTGCTGTTGATCTGGGCTGCGATCAAGGACAAGAATCCTTTGCAAACAGTGAAGGATGTGTTTGTGAAATGATCGTAGCCGATGGTGGTCAAATGGCAGCAAAAGCCATTGTCTACGCGAAACAGCAACTGGGAAAGCCATACGTGTGGGGTGCTATGGGACCCGACTCGTTCGACTGCTCTGGTTTGGTTGCTTCCGCGTACATGGCCGCTGGCTATGACTTTGGAATTGACACCCGACCGACTACATACACGTTGGTCAATCATGGAGAACCTGTCACGCAAGACGAAGCTGGTGATCTGGTATTTCCCAGCGCCGATCACGTGGGTATCAGTCTCGGTGGTGGAAAGATCATTCACGCTCCCGAACCCGGTGACGTGGTCAAGATTTCACAGCAGTGGGTCAGACCATGGGCTATCAGACGATTGGCTGTACCGGCGACCGGCGACGTATCGATTGATGGATCTGTTGATGCTAAATACGCCAGTAATAGTGTTGCAGGTATTTTTGTTGATCCTGTGATCAACCAGCTGTCTCTCATCTTCAACCCACATACTTGGTTCCGTGTGATGCTGTTCACCACAGGAATCGTCATGCTCGGTCTCGCGCTGTTCGGACTGGACATCGGATCAAGCGGTGCATATGAGGTGGTCAAGAATGCCCTTCGACAACAACCCCAGTAACATTGGAATGGTCACCATTGGTGCCATCCAAGGTGTCACTATCTATACGTCATTGATGCCCCAGCGCAGCGCGGTACTGGCAGCGAACAAGAACGATCAATCCTTTGTGGAGGACCTGCGTCATGGCGAGATGATGGCGGGTGCACTGACACTGGGTATGGGACTGTTGCTGGTGTTCCTGTCAGGATCTATGTTTCCACTGTGGATCGCGCTAGGCACTGTAGTGACACTGACACTGGCATATGAACTTACCCTCATGCACGATGGGAGCGCTCAGAATGTCTGACAACACGAGTCAGCAACAGGTTACCCAGGATATGACGTCCACTGAGGACAGTGACTTCTGGACACCTGCGTATCCGAATCAGTACTTCGAGCCAGTACCGGATCGCGAGGGTAAGCCACAGTTCAAGCGCCGTGCATCACACGTCCGGTACAGGGGCACCGAACAGCATGGTGTTCCATTTACTGAAGAGATGGCTGAATACCAATACGGTCCGCACAAGCGTGACACCCATCTGATGGATGGTGACACCGAACCACCCATGAGCGGTGAAGTACTACAGCCCGTGGTACCAGTTCAGGTCATGGCTCTTCCTGCACCAATGCAGATCTCTACACGGGTCAAGACCAACAAGGTCACGTTCTCCGCTACTGGATATGCTGTCAATACTCCGACACAGATCTGTGGACGTGAGAACACCCGTACACGATTGGTGGTGTGGTACTCAGGTGTGGGTAAGGTTTATGTCGGTAGTAACCCGGATACGCTGACAGTAGTCGGCGTTGAAATGATCGCCAACAAAGACACGGTGTTCTATACCACTGAACCCATGTTCGTACTTGGTGACACTGTGGGCGCTGTCGTGAACGTGGTCGAGGAGATTACTATTCAGGGAGGAGGACCGATTGTATGAACTACCCCTACATCATTCAGCCTGATATTCCTGTTATGGCTGTAGTACAGGGTAATGATTTGGTCGTCACTCTTCCGACAGCACCATACGATCGAAAGCTTATTCGATTGAATATCAACGGGCCAGCTGGTGCTGTCTTCAACCTGTACAAAAACAGTATCAACACAATCAACAGGCTGGACAGCACAACCCGGGGAGACACCAACACAGCCGACTACTCGGGCGGTCCAATCATCGTACAGAGGAATTCCGTACTGATTGGACAATGGCCCAACCAGGCCAGCAGTACCACACCAGCATCGGCCACGTTCTACTTCGCTTCATAAGGAAACAGAATGGTATGGTCAACACCACCTGAAGATCTCAGATCACCAGCCAATCCTGCACCTGGTCAGAGTTGGATTTATATCGGTGGTCATCCTAATGACGAACTCGCAGCGTTCTACCAAGCGACATTCGGTGTGGGCGTTGTTGAACAAGTGTCGTGGTACAACGGAAGCTGGAACCCTGCCAGTCCTAGCGATCAGGTTAAGTATCAGCTGATCGAAGGCGATGATGGTGAATTCGTCCAGCACATCATCTACACCAAAGCGAGTGAAGGTCATAACATTCTTCACGCTGTCGACGTGTGGACAACAGGATTGAACGCCAACGTACCCAACTTGGGATTCAACTATGCGGAAGCATTCGTTGGACCGGTATACCACGACACCTATCACTTCCTCACAGATGTGACAGGACGAATCGCCAACAAACAACCCATCGGCGATTACGGTGAATACCAACTGACATTGCAGAACGGGTGGACACCCCGAGCTGTGCCCAACGTGGACTCCGGTCTGTTCATCGTGTACTTGCCTAATGGAATGTGCTTTATCCATGGACAGATTGTCGCACCTAACCCAGCACCAACACCCGGTCAGATCATCGCATTCCTCCCCACATTCACGAACACTCACCTCAAACCTTTTCCCAAGTACAGTTATCAGATCCCTGTTCAATCCACCGGACCCACCAACACAGACTCGATCGATATCGATCAAGTGAACACCATTGTCACATACGGCGGATATCCAGGTGGATTGCCAGCAAACGGTATCCTGGTAGTACAAGGTCATTTCTATGTCGGGAACGGACACACCTGATGACTAGAATCATGTACGACTCGACCACACCAGCAATCATTCCCAAGGATGCTGAAATCGTAGGCGGATATGTTGACGGTAACTATGTTTGGTCAGACAATGACTGGGCAATGTTCCCCAACGCACGACACGTACGCATCGCAGTATTCCCCTGGACCAATGACGGAAACTGTCTGGACGTAGAGTTAGGAGACGCTCGACCCGACCAGGCACCAGGATGGGTGGAAATGCGCAGACGCGCGGGAGTGAACCCCAGCGTATATATGAATTCCAGTACGTGGCCGGATGTGCGGGCAGAATTCATCAAACAAGGTGTAGCTGAACCACCCTATTGGGTTGCTCAATACGATATGGTGGCTGTAATTTTTGATGGTGCTATTGCCAAACAGTATCGGAACCGTGGTCCTCAGGGGCAAAACTATGACATGAGTGTTGTCGCCGACTACTGGCCTGGAATCGACGAAGGAAACGATATGACACCCGACGAAATGAAGTACAACGTTCTCGCACCCGACCACACCGCCAGCGGAGCATTTATCTTCCCCAATGTGGATGGTTCACAACGTGGCATTGTCGACATGCTGCGACAGACCACTGATGGGGTTATTACATTGACTAACGCTGTGAAGAATATTCAGGACCGTCTTACAGCGCTCGAAACCAGTGGTATTCCAGCTACTGTCGACTACGAACGCATCAAGACAGCTATCGAGTCACTTGTCGGCAACATGAGCTTCGGACCCAAGCCGTAACCAACACAGTAGTACAACCGTTATCATACCGTGACCTGTACCCAGGTTTTTGTCACTAGACTCCCGGGTACAGGTCACGCGCTCCCCACGGAGATGATCCACAATGAGCTACCTCCAAAAGAAATGGTCACGAACTTATAACGATACACTGCAAGGTCAGTGGAGATACCTTGGAGTAGATCACGAACGTGATAGCTTCGATGCCGTCGTCGGCGGACTCATGAACTTGAGATCCCTCGTCGACGGCTTTTCCATCATCATGCACCTCCCCAATCTTTTCATGGTACAAATCCACGACCACGTGGGAGAACCGTGGGAAGGTGACATCATCATCCTAGTAGAAGCCGAATAGGAGAACCAGTATGTGGATCGGGAAACTCAAGCTGGAACAACGAATTCACAACGCATGGTCATCAGGTATCCGCGAAGGAGGACAGCGGGCCATCCACTCCGCCGACACCAGGTTCAACCGCATTGACGCCGAACTGACCGTCATCACAGCCGTTGTTCAGGAACTGCTGAAACTCGCCGCGAACCCCAGTCGCACGATGCTGGACGACGTGATGACGTATATGCAGGAACTGAGGACCGACGAGCCCGGCGAGTTCAACCGTGGGTGGAATGCGGCGGTCGCAGCGATCTCAGTGGTCGTGGGGCGAGAGAGCGGTATGGAGGTCGGAACCGATGAATAACCCCGAATGGGTCACCCAACTTACAGTAGATCTGTTGGACACATTCGATCCCGCCGCTGCGATGCAACGTCAGATCATGTGTATCAGTGAAGAGGCTGGTGAACTCACCGGTGCAGTTCGACGGTACCTGAAGATGGCGAGACGCGAAGGAGCATACGAAGAAGTATTGATGGAGGCAGCGGACGTTCTCATCTCCACTATGGTTCTTCTTGAAATGTGTAACGCTAACATTGATCTTGCTATCAAGACGAAGTTGCATGTCATCTACCAACGGGGACTGAGGAACTGGTAATGACACTGTGCGGAACACATAAAGGATGGAGAGCGCATCGAAGAAAGAAAGAATACCCCTGCAATAGATGCACCACCTTCAAAACACAATACGACACGTCACGACGCATCATCAATGGACAACGCAAAGGCGTGAACGTTAACCTCGAACACATTGCCGAAATGTACAATATGGCTGATGTATATGTGCGTTCATACCTCGAATGTATTCTCGGAATGCAGGTGATCGATGCTATCAACAAAAGATGGCTCGACAAACAAGGTGTGACCGATGAAATCATTTAAGGAGTACAACACCATGACCACCGACCAGAACGAGCAGAACGACACCAACTCGTATGAACTCGCTCACCCTAATGGAACTGACAGCGAAGTCATGGAGAGGATCAAGCGTTTGGAGCAGGCAGTCAGGGACATGGGGTACAACCTGTGAAAAAGTGGTACGACGATGAACCTCCCGTGTTTCACGTGAAACCAGCACATCCCGTACTGCGCGTGCCTGGGTGGAAAGGTGAGATTTGGGATGCTGAGATCGGTCGCTGGGTAATCAGTCGCACGAAGAACGGTGGTGAGTCCGGCGACACGGTCATTGAAGTCAAGTCTGTGAAAGCTCGGAAGCGTCCGCCTAAGAAGATCCGTAGGAAGTGACATGTGTCAGTGGGTTGAGTTGACGTTACCCAACGGTGAAGTAATACATGACAAAGGTGTAGATTGTGGGAAGAAGACGTGTCATACGTCTAGCTCCTACGATCCTGATAGCAAGTAGATGAAGCCTCCGACCGTTACCATACCGTGACGGTCGGAGGCTTTGTACTGCGCTAGACTGAAAGCACAACAGGGAGAACGAAGGATCGGTGATTCAGATGGACCGCAGCGAAATCGAAGATTACAGGAAGTTCATCGCCCGATCCTTCATTACAGCCGTCCACAACGAACAAGCACGATGGATGGTCAATGTTGAGTTCAAGCGGAACGGTCGTCAGCCACTTAGTATCGAAGATCGTGGATTCGTCGGTACCAACCACCGTGACCTCAACAAGGGTTACATCCTCCACTGAACGAGTCAACAGGAGACGACATGAACGTCACCGTCGATTACCGGGACGTGAAAGCCTGCGAGTTGAATGTTGGTGACCGGATCGCCTCGGTGTTCCGGTGGGTGACGTGGAAGGTCATCGCGGTCCCCGTGCTTGATGGGCGCAAGATGCACGTAGCGATCGAGGATGGCAGGTGCCTGACTTTTGACCGGTTTGAGCTGGTCGAGATCGTCGAACGAAGGATCGGTGATTCAGATGGACCGCAGTGACTTCACGCCCATCACCCCCATGCAGATTGATAGGGGTAGGATCGTAGAGTTCTGCTCCTACGATGCCACCATGACCGTTCACGCGACACTGATCCAACAGGAGCTGGGAACTTGGAACGTTAGTTTTGAGCGCACTAGCGTATGTGAAACTATTCTTGCACAGCTCAATTCTGACTCGGAATTCATGTACATTCCGCGATCGGACTCAACGTTCATGAACATCTCTCGTAGGAAGAAGTTGGACAAGTGAAATTCATTCTCACAACCCTTCTGATGGTGATCGCGCTGACGGGCTGCGATCCCACATCCGGCGGAGCATGTGACCAGATCGGGTCGCAGACTACTGACTCACACGGACAACTGTGGACGTGTGCGAAGAACGTGCAGACGGGTAAAGGGTATTGGTATAAGGGGAAGCCGTGAACAACGAACTTAGGAAGTTTTCAGTGGAAACTGACGGTGTCCTCTACGACGTTGTTACTTGTTTAAGTTTCGAAGTGGATGGTATCCAATATACTCACCCATCAAAAAGAATGTACGGAGGAGTTCCCCGTTTGATGATCCAACTGATCAATGATCATTATGACAATGAATGTATTACATGTGAGGAGTAAAGTTGTCTGGTAAGAAGAACATGTGTGTCGTTACAGATGGGTGTGTGGACGTCTCGGGTCATACTGGGGATTGTCGGATCGCGCAAGTAAAGTCGTACAACTACTACGTTCAGCGTATGCAGATTCTTTTTCCGACGATGCAGTTTCGCACGTGGCAAAGCCTGCCGGACGGCGTGAAGCAAGATTGGAGCAATTTGTATCATGGCTAGTACTACAGTGAAGTGTGAATACGGTTGCGGTGCTGAGTTTGTAGGGTACGGTAATACTCACAGAGAAGCGAGACAGGACGCTGTTTTTCAGGCGTCACAGCATGGTTGGTCTTGCTATAACAATCCTGCTAATAAGAGTTAGATTTAATACCGATAGAACCCTCACCCAATACGGGTGGGGGTTCTTTCGTATGCGCCATTAGCAGATCACGAAACGACATATGCCGGAATGCGGAATAGGATTTGCTGGATTTGCGTATGGGGATTGCGTATGGGGATGGGCAATAGAATTCGCAATAGGATAAAAAATATTTGTGTCCAGCGTAAAA
>Ga0207663_10000445_pt1 | contig 17932 bp, 16 predicted proteins | sample LARL53metaG_FD_184346 | JGI IMG/M metagenome (GOLD analysis project Ga0207663, IMG submission 184346) | Corn, switchgrass and miscanthus rhizosphere microbial communities from Kellogg Biological Station, Michigan, USA - LAR L5-3 metaG... | ecosystem: Host-associated > Plants > Roots >...
ATCGCGATGCTCGAGATGATGAACATTAAAAGCAGTGCGCGGTTGTTGTCTCTTTTGGCCAGGGCGGGTTTGAGGCCGCGCCACATCAGCCACAGCCAGAAGACCAGGCCAACGAATAACAAGATTTGCCAGAGGCGGCCCAGGTCGACGTATTCATAGCCTTGAGTTCCGAGCCAGAACCAGAGATTGCCGAGCTTGTGCTGAATGCTGAGCCATTCTCCGGCGAGTGATCCGACGACAACGAGCAGGAGAGCACCAAACAGGGCGTTTACTCCGAGTCGCTGCCCTTTGGGTTCGACTCCGCTGACAGCGGGTGCGACATAGAGTCCGGTCGCCAGCCAGGACGTGGCAATCCAGAAGATTCCGATCTGCAAGTGCCAAGTACGAGTAACGGCGTAAGGCAGCCACCGATCCAAGGGGATTCCGTAGAAGCCGGAGCCTTCGACACCGTAGTGTGCGGTGATGGCTCCTAAAGCCACTTGCACGACCCAGAGGGCGGCGACCACGAAGAAGTATTTGAGCGTGGCACGCTGTGATGGCGTGGGCTGCAGGCCAAGAAGTGGATCACGCTCGGGCAAGAGTTCTTCGGCGACGGTTCGAGGTTGTGAAGCGAAATACCAAACCATGCCGCCGATTCCGGCCAGCAAGAGGACGAAGCTAATCACGCTCCATACGATGTTGCCGCCCGTAGGCTGATTGCCGATGAGCGGCTCGTGCGGCCAATTCTGGGTGTAGGTGACGTCGCTGCCGGGACGGTTGGTAGAAGCCGCCCATGCCGTCCACCAGAAGAATGCGCTCATGGCGCGGAGCTTTTCGGGATCGGTCAGAGCGCCTTTCTGGATGGCGTACTGCGGGCGGCCGTTGGCGAAAACATCTGCGTAGTAATGACTCAATTCGGCGAAGGCCTGAGCACGAGCCGGGTCGACGGTGATGGTTTGGTCGGCGGGGTTATACGTGTTGCGGCGTATGGTCGTTTGCAGGCGCTGACGGAGCGCAGCCTGCTGCTCAGTAGAAAGCGCTTCGTAGTTGGCCGCGCCCGATTCTTTCGCCCAGTGTTCGAGGAGAAATACGCATTCGCGATGAAGCCAATCGGCACTCCAGTCGGGCGCGACGTAAGAGCCATGACCCCAGATGGTGCCGACTTCCTGGCCGCCGATGGACTGCCATGCGTTCTGGCCGTCCTGAATGACGGTGCCCGAAAACAGGACCTGCCCGTTGGAGGAGACGACCTGAGAAGGGATGGGAGGGGCGTTGTGCATGATCTTCATGCCAACCCCGCCCAGAACGCTGAAAGAAATGATCAAGACAAGTGCAAGGGCAATCCACAGCTTCTTGTAGGACATCGGGGGCGCGCTCTCTTTCTATTTATATCGGGTTACGATATAGAGTCCGGATCATGACCCTCCCGGACCACAAATGCAACCTGTTTTATCGAGCAGTAGTAAGTGCGTTCTCTTCCATGGCAATGGAGCGGGGAAAGAGGATGTTGTTCTCGAGGTGAATGTGCTGATGCAAGTCAGCCTCAAAACCTTCCAAGGCCTCATACAAGGCGCGATAGCTGACGCAGGCGTCGGGAGGCGCGGCGAAATTGCCGCTGGCAGCCCGAATCTGGCGGATGGCTTCACCGGCGCCATCGTGTTCTTCAGCCATCATGCGTACTGGATTTTGCACGCTGCCGAAGGGCGGAGGCAGCACCGGGTCGTGTTGCAAGACCGCTTCTTCCATGCGGATGATGTAGGGGAACAATGCGTTCTCTTCTTTCATGAGGTGCATGGTGAGTTCCTGCGCCAGATGCTGGAAGGTGCTTTGAATCGTGATGAGTTCGGGGTGGTTCTGTCCGTGGACGGAGCAGACCTTGGATAGAAGCTTTTGTAGCCGGGAGATTTCTTCACGGGTGAATTTGTGATGGGTTTTTACGATGTGGTCGACGAGTTCTGCCAGAGAGCCAGAGAGCTGGTCGTAGGTTGGAGAAGCGGGGCTGGCGGCGGTTTCCAGAGCCTGAATCACATCATGGATGGGCAGATTGGCAGCGCGGCAGGCCTCGTCTAAAGGCTTCTTGCCGCCACAGCAGTAGTCAATGCCAAATTTTTCAAAAATGCGGGTGGCGTTGGGTATTTCCACTGCCAGTTCGCGAACGGTCCTGGCCGAATTCAAATGCATGATTTCTCTCCCAGCGGCCTGAGTTTCTCGATCGCCGCGTGCAGTTCCACCATACGGATGGAAGGGAGGCCTGCCTGTGACATATGTCACGGCTCGTGAAAATAAAGTCGGAGGGCAGTCTACTCGGCGCCTCCGAGCTCGGTCTCGAGGGCCTTGAGGTTCGAAATGAGGACGGTGCGGCCGTCAATTTGAATGAGGCCGGCGGCCTGCAAGCGGCTGAGGTTACGGGAGACCAACTCCCGGACCGTGCCAATTTGTGACGCTAATTCCTGGTTGTTGGCGGGTAGGAGGATTTCGGTGCCCGCCGGCGTCTGCCTGCCTTCGCGTTGGGCGGAGCGCAACAGGAATGCGGCGAGGCGGTGTCGCACGGTGGTGAAGGAAAGCTCCTCGATGATGCCAACCAGGCGGCGCAAGCGCGCACCGACGACGCGCAGGACTTTCAGCGCGACCTCGGGATGGGTAAGGCACAACGATTGGAAGTCCTGCTTGCTGACGAAGAGCAAAGTGGCTTCGTCGACCGCAGCGACGGATGCGGGATAGTTACCGCCGTCGAACACGGGCAATTCCGCCACCGAGCTTCCGGGGCCGTCGATGTTTAAGACCTGCTCCCGGCCATTCACTGAAGTTTTGAAGATGCGCACATGTCCGGATTGAACGACGTACAGGCCAATGCAGGGCTGACCTTCGTTAAAAACAATTTCACCCGATTGGAAGCCGCGCAGCACAGCGCGCTGAGAAAGAAAGGTCAGTTCGTTGTCGCTGAGCCCACTGAAGATGGGGACGCGAGACAGGGTCGCGCTGACGCTGTTCCTGGCATCGGCCATGCGGGTATTGTACCGGGGGGGCTCGTGATGGAGGCTGCAAGGACGGCGAGAGGCAGAGTCTCAGTCTGACAATACGCGCTCAATGGTGGGAATGAGGTCGAGGGCGAGGCGACCCTTGTCGACACAGGCATGGGCTCCAGCTTGAAGAGCGCGCGGCAAAAGCACTGCTGGATCATGCTGGCTCATGACTACGATCTTTACTGCCGGGACTTTCTCGCGAAGCAATTTGGCGACGTCGAGTCCGCTCATTCCGGGCATGCTGATATCGAGAAGGACGAAGTCGGGCAACAACTGGGCGGCGATCTGAAGTGCCTCGGCGCCATCCTTGGCTTCGCCGCAGACTTCCCACTGGGGCACGGACGCGAGAATATTTCTCACACCTCGACGGACGCTTTCATTGTCATCGGCCATCAGGATCCGCACAGGCGTTGGTTTAACCCTCTCAATAGACAGAAAGGGTACCACGCAAGCGTCTAGGCAGGCTGAACTGTATTTTCGCGAGGGAGAGGGTTGTCTTGTTCAGAGCCGGCATGCTTGGGTAGAGGGAACTTGAATGTGATTTTTGTGCCCTTCTGATTGGATTCGATCATCATGTGGCCGCCAAAGTGGCGGGCCCTCTCCCGCATACCTCTGATGCCAACGCCGGAGCCTTGCGATTGCATATAGGAGAGTTTCTCGGCCGAGATTCCCTTACCTTTGTCCTGCACCTCGAGAGAGACACAGTCGATGTCGCGAGCTATACGGATTACAGCGCTGGCGCTGCCGCTGTGCCGATGGATGTTGGTGAGACATTCCTGCACCAGACGGAACATGACGAGCTCCATTTCTCGGGAGAGACGCTCAAAATCGTCAGAAACCTCAAGCGCAATCTGTAACCCACTGCGTTCAGTGAGACCTTGTATATACCAGCGCAGAGCTTCGGTGAGGCCAGTTTCATCGAGCAAGGGCGGGTGCAACAGGTACGACATGGTGCGTATTTCCTGGCTGAGTTGCTGGACCAGTTTCTGGCTCTCCTCCACGGGCTTCGCCAGGCGTGGGTCTTCGTGAGAAGTGTAGCGAGCGGCCTGGGCAAGAGTCATGCCGAGCGCAGTCAGGATCTGGCCAGCGCTGTCGTGGAGTTCGCGGGCGATATGGCGCCGCTCTTCGTCCTGAGCCTGGAGCAAGCGACTGGACAAGTCACGGAGCTGTTCGGATTGCTGGACGACTTCGCTGGTGCGGACACGAACTTCGGCATCGAGGGACTCCGCCAAGTCGCGGTACTTTTCTTCGGCCTGCTTGATGTCGGTGATGTCGACACCGGTGGGGTGAAGGAAAAGGATCTTCGACTCGTGGTCGCGGATGGGATAGAGCGCGAAGTCAACGAGCCGAACACTTCCGTCCGCCCAGGAGTACGGAAGGGTTTCGCGGTAAGGGATGCCTTGCGCGGCGAGGGGGGTCGCGGCTCGAATCTTTTCCTGCGCTTCCGGAAATTTCTGCCACCATCCACAGTCCCAGAAATGTTTGCCGATGACATCTTCTGAGCGATACCCGCAAGCGTCGAGGCACATTCGATTGACCTCCATGATGACTCCGTCAAGACTCATGATTCCGGCAAACACAGTGGTTTGTTCGAAGACGGCCTGGAATTTTGCGGTCGCGGCGACGGCCTCTGCGGTCATTTGGCGTTCGCGCTCTTCGACTCGCTTTTGGTCGGTGACGTCGAGGGTGACACCATCGAAACGTTTCGGTTGCCCGGCCGCGTCATAAAACGTTCGGCCTAATGCGCGAATCCACTTCTCGCGACCATCCGTAGAAATGGTGCGATATTCAATGTCGTACGGCGTGTCGTTAGCATTGCTATCGGCAATGGCTTGACGAGTACGCTCGCGATCGTCGGGATGCAAGCGTTCATAGAAAGTATCGATCGTGACGTCGGCGTCCGGCAGAAGCCAGAAATGTTCCTTCACCAAGTCGTCCCACTTCAATTTGTCGAAGGGGAGATCGCAGAACCAGAATCCGACCTTGGCTGCTTCGGCAACCAGATCGAAGCGTTCGCGGTGCTGACGCAGAGTTTCCTCGGCGTGCTTCCGTTCGGTGATGTCGGTGCTGACGCCGATGACGCGGGCAGGCTTCTCGTTTTCGTCGTAGAAAATCTTCGCTGTGGTTTCGAGCCAGCGCTCGCCGCCGTCGGGGCGGGTGATGCGGAACTCCGCACGGAACTCGTTCCTGGTAGCGATGGCATTGGCCAGAGCTTTGTCGATGGTTGCGAGATCTTCAGGATTGATCAAGCGCCGCCATAGTTCTGCACGGCTCTGGCCGGTTTCGGGAGGGAGCCCGAAGACCTCAAGCAATTCGGGTGAGACAATGACTAGCCCGTTTTCCAAATTCGATTCCCAAGTCCCGGAGCGGCCGACCTTCTGAGCAAGGCGTAGTCTCTCTTCGCTTTGTCGGAGAGCTTCTTCGGCCTGCTTGCGCACGGTAATGTCCTGCACGGTTCCGAGCAGGCGCAAAGGTGTACCGTTGGAGGCAGGTTCGACCTGGGCGGTAAACTCCACCCAAACGAAAGCGCCATCGCTACGAAAGATGCGGCCCTGGAAACAGAAGCGGGCTCCGGTTTCCATGGTGCGTGCAAACGCCGCTTCGAATGCAGGCAGATCGTCGGGGTGGCAGACTGTTTCTCTAAATTCGGCCGCGGTGATCGGACCTTCTTCGTGGGTACGGCCGAAGATTTGGTAAGGACGTTCGTTCTCCCAACGTACACGATCGTCATCAGGATACCAATGCCAGATGCCGAGTTCGGCAGCTTCGGTCGCGAGCCGGAGGAGCTTTTCCGACTCTGCGATTCGTTCGCGAGTTTCCACTTGGCGGGTGATGTTGCGGAAATAGCAGACGACACCATAGCTGTTTTCCGGTAGCGGAATACGGCAGATCTGCCATTCGTACGTCTCGCGCGTTCCGGTTTCCGAGTGCTCGACGGTGCGCTCGGCAACCACATACGGCTCCCCGGTTTCAAGCGTGTGGCGAAACCGCTGAATGACTTCATCTGCGTGGGGTTTGGGCCGGAGAAGGTACAAGACCTCGGCGAAATCGCGGCCGACCGGATCGCCAATACCAGCGAAAAACTCGAAGGCGAGGGGATTCATCGAGCGAATGCGCAAGTCGCTATCCACGAGGTAGACGCCGAGGGGAGCCTGGTTGAGGAGCGTTTCGAATTGCTCGGTACGGCGGCGCAGGGCCTGTTCCGACTGCTTGCGCACGCGAGCCATTTCCAGGTGAGTTTGTACTCGGGCCAGCAGTTCCCGGGCGCTAAATGGTTTGATGAGGTAATCGTCGGCGCCGTGTTCCATGCCTTCGACGCGGGACTCTTCGCCGGCGCGAGCCGAGAGAAGAATGATGGGAATCGTTCTGGTCTTTGGCTCGGAACGCAATTCGTGCAACAGACCGAAGCCGTCGAGATTGGGCATCATCACGTCGGAGAGAATCAATTCCGGAGCGCGCTCTGCCACCGCAGCCACAGCGGCCTGCCCGTCGGGAACCGCCTGCACTTCGTAGCGCTCGCCTAAGAGGCGCATGAGGTACTGGCGCATGTCGGCGTTGTCATCGGCGACGAGAATGAGCGGACGCTTCTCAGCGGTGCTCTTAACGCCCGGCATGGGAGGGCACGGGACGGGGAGAAGTTCGTGAGAGGGAAGAATCTCTTCGTCAGTTCCGGGCGCATCCGGAAGCCAGCGGAGAGCTTCTTCCACGAAGGGGGCGGCACCCACGGCAGTGGAAGCCAGGGTACGGTGTCCGCCAATGCGGTCGGGAGGAAGGTGCGCGGTTCCTAGCGGCACGCTGACAAGGAACGTGCTGCCTCCGCCGATCGTGCTCTCGACGCGAACCGATCCGCCATGAAGTTTAACGAGCTCCTGCACCAGGGCCAGGCCGATACCGCTGCCTTCGTGAGTGCGGCTGCGAGTGTTTTCAATACGGTGGAAGCGGTCGAATAGGCGAGGAACTTCCTTGGCGGGAATGCCGACTCCGGTGTCACGTACGCGCAATTCGACCCTGCTGCCAGACTTCGTCAGGGTGACCGCAATGCTGCCTTCGAAGGTGAACTTAAAGGCGTTGGAGATGAGATTGAGAACAATCTTTTCCCACATGCCGCGGTCGACAAAAACCGGCTCGGCAAGTTTCTGACAATCCAGTTCGAGTTGCAGTCCGGCTTTCTCGGTGGCTGAGCGAAAGACGCTGGCGAGTTCGGCGGTGAAGGCGGCAAGGTCGGTAGGCTGATAGATGGCCTGCATCCGGCCGGCTTCGATCCGGGAGAAATCCAAAAGAGTGTTGACAAGGCGTAGGAGGCGAGAGCCGTTCCTGTTCACGAGCTCAAGCTGGCTTTTGGCTGCCGGAGAAAGACCGGTGTAACTCTGGGCTAGAAGGTCTTCGACGGGGCCGAGCATGAGGGTCAGCGGCGTGCGGAATTCGTGGCTGACATTGCTGAAGAAGGTAGTCTTGGCGCGATCAATTTCGGCCAAAGCTTCGAGACGATTACGCTCTTCTTCTACACTGCGAACATTCTGGATGGCGGTCGCGATCTGACCGGCGATCAGTTCGTAGAAGGTGCGGTACTCGGGATCGAGCTTACGGGTGGGATTGACGCCGGCGATAAGAACTCCGACGGTGCCGCCCTCGCCGCGGGAGGTTACAGGGAGAACCATCGCCTGAGAGAGATGTTGATGGGCCAAGCCGCGCGGAAGGCTTTCGACATTTTCGACGGAGACAACGTGCGAGAGGCCTTTGTTGACGGCATCAGCCAAGGGCCATAGGCAGTCCTGAGTGGGTTGGGTGAGATTCACCGACTGGGGCGCCACAGCAAGTGAGGCTGGAGGCAGTCCGCAAACTTGTTCCAGGATAGCGTTCTGGCCATCGCTATCGAGCAGGTAGAGGATGGCGAACGGGACGTCGTCGGGGTTCGCGGCCAGGGTGGCCATGGCAGAGTCGCAGGCCGCCTTGGTGGTCTTTTGAACGAGAGCGTGGGCGGAGAGTTCTGAGAGCGTGCGCAGCCGTCGCGCATTGATGACCTTGTGGGTGACCTCGGTAGATGGACAGAAGAGTCCGGCGACGGTGCCGGCTTCGTCGCGAATGGGGCTGTAGGAATAGGAGTAGTAGGTTTCCTCGACGAAATTTCCGCGATTCATGAAAAGGCGCATTTCGTCGACGAAGGAAGCTTCGCCTTTTTGGAAAACCTTGTCGGCCAGCGGACCACAGATATCCCAAATTTCGGCCCAGACTTCGGAGGCGGGGCGTCCCATGGCCCAGGGGTGCTTGGCGGAACTTAAGACTTGGATGTAGGCCTCGTTATAAAGGAAAGTGGCGGCCGGACCCCATCCCAGCCACATGGGGTGCTGGGAGTTGAGGATGAGGTTCACGGAAGTTTTGAGGCTTTGCGGCCAGCTGGCGACCGGCCCGAGGGGAGTCTTGGACCAATCGTATTCTTGAATGAGGCGGGTCAGCGTGCCCCCACCGGCTAGCCAGTCGAGCGAGGATGCATTCGCAGGCTGCGGGGCGGGCCGTATTGGGGCGTTGCCGTCGCCGAGCAACTTGGAGATGGTGGGGAGGAGGTCGCGGGAGAGATCGCCTTTGGCTACGTAAGCGGCCGCATCTACTTCTTGCGCTTGCAGGCGGGCAACTTCGGGATCGTTCTGGCTGATGATAACTACTGAGGTTTCGGGGAGTTCTTTGCGGATAATGCGGGTGGCCTCTAGGCCGTTCATGCGAGGCATGGAGATGTCCATGAGGACGAGAGCGGGGCGTAGGGCTTTGGCCTTTTCAACACCCTGAACACCATCGATGGCCTCGCCGCAGATCTGCCAGTCCGGGCGAGAGGCGAGCAGCGAACGAAGCCCCCGTCGCACGATCTCGTGGTCGTCGACGATGAGTATGTTTGCCGCCATCGAGTTTCCCGGGACGTTTTTCGCGCTCAATGAAAAGGATGTAATCGGCGAGGGCCCCAATTGGCGCAGACCGCGACCCACGCCTCCTCCCCGTCTACAGTGCGACGATCGTAGCTGGGCGGTTAAGGCCGGATGTATAAGGTGTTTCCTGTAGGAATCGCGAGAAGTGGCGCGTGAAAGTCTGCCCACGCGGGATTTGGCGTGCAAAAGCAAAAAGGACAGTCCGGAGCCCCCGAGACTGTCCTCTAAACCCTCCCGGTTAGAAGGGCAGCTTGATGACCCTTAAGGTACCGTGGGCATGTTGCAAGGGGATTAGAGAAGGATGAATATCTGATGAATTCGGGTTTGCGCGGCGCGCTATAGTATTCGGTTGATTTGTTCGATTCGGTTGACATCCTTTTTCTCTTTAATTCCTGGATTCTGGTCGAGAGGATTTGATGCCGTCCACTACGTCACGCAAGACTGAGCAGTCGCGTCGCCTGCAACAGCGGGCGGAGAACATGATTCCGGGAGGCGTGAACTCTCCGGTGCGGGCATTTCGCTCCGTTGGGGGAGATCCGCTATTCATTGTGCGGGGCAAGGGATCGCACATCTGGGACGCCGACGAAAACGAATTCATCGATTACATCGGATCGTGGGGGCCGCTGATTCTGGGGCACGCTGAGCCTGGCGTGTTGGATGCGATTGTGGGAGCGGCCTGCAACGGCACGAGTTTTGGAGCCTCAACGCCCTCAGAGGCTGATCTGGCAGAGTTGGTGCTGGGGGCGTTTCCGCACATTCAGAAAGTACGCTTCGTCAGTTCGGGGACGGAAGCGACGATGTCAGCGATCCGGCTGGCGCGGGCGTATACCAAGCGCAAATATATTGTGAAATTCGAGGGGTGCTATCACGGGCATGCGGATGCGCTGCTGGTGAAGGCGGGGTCGGGCGTGGCGACGCTGGGGATTCCAGGGTCGGCGGGTGTGCCGGAAGAGTTCACGCAGTTTACGTTGGCGCTGCCGTTCAACAATCTCTCGGTCGTGGAACACGCATTTCAAAAATACAAGCACCAGATTGCCTGCGTGATCGTGGAGCCCGTGGTGGGAAACATGGGATGTGTTCCGGCGGCGGATGATTATCTGGTGGGGCTGCGGTTGCTGACGGAGCGCGAGCATTCGGTGCTGATTTTTGACGAGGTAATGACCGGATTTCGCGTGGCCTATGGGGGAGCGCAGGAACTGTACAACATACGTCCGGACCTGACGACGATGGGGAAAATTATCGGCGGAGGCTTGCCGGTGGGTGCGTACGGCGGGCCCAAAGAGATTATGGATCTGGTGGCGCCGCTGGGGCCGATGTATCAGGCAGGGACGTTGTCGGGGAATCCGCTGGCGATGGCTGCGGGATGCGCGATGTTGAAGCAGTTGCGCGATCGGAAAGGCGAGATTTATCCGCAGTTGGAGAAGATGAGCGCCAGCCTGGTCGAGGGAGTGGCGGCGGCTGCGAAGGACGCCGGTGTCGCGCTTTGCTATAACCGCGTGGGATCGATGTTTACGTGGTTCTTCCAGAAGGGGCCGGTAACGGATTGGGATTCGGCATCGAAGTCGAATACCGAAGCGTTTGGCAAATTTTTCCGCAGCATGCTCGATAGCGGCGTGTATCTGCCGCCTTCGCAGTATGAGGCTGCGTTCCTGGGTGCGGCGCATACGGAGGACGATGTGCAGCGGACTGTGGCGGCGGCGAAGCAGGCGTTTGCGGCGCGAGGGTAGGGATCAGGCAAGCAGAATGCATAGATCCTTCGCGAGACAAAATGCGTCTCACTCAGGATGACAGAGAAGAAGATGAGGGTGAGACCGCCGCGTGAACGGAGTTCTTCTGCATCTGCGGGATTGTGACGAATTCGTAACCTTCCAATTTGTATTTCGCAATAAGGCGATCTGTGGCTATGACCGTTTGGGAGCGGTCGGCGCCCATCTGTTTGTGTCCACCATCGTGGAGGAGGATTACGTCACCGCCGCGGATTTGCTTTGCTACTTTCCGTTCGATTGCAGAGGATGGGGGCGCGTTCCAGTCATAGCCGGTGACATTCCACATTACAGGCTCAAGGCCCAGATCGCGCGAGATGCGGAGCGTGGCGGGGCGGCGTCCGCCGAACGGAGGGCGGAAGAGACTGGAGTGATCTCCGATCGCATCCTGCAAAGCCGAGCGGCAGTCGGAAAGTTGCTGGTGAATTTGTGCGGCGCTCTGCAGCGTCAGCAGGGGATGTGTGAACGTGTGGTTGCCGACTACGTGGCCCGCCTTGGCGACCTCTCCGGCGATTTCCCGGCGCTGCTGGACGTAGCGTCCGATCATAAAAAAAGTTGCGTGCACGTTGTGTTTCGCGAGGACTTCGAGAAGACGCAGAGTGTGCGGATCGTTGGGACCGTCGTCGTAAGTGAGCGCGATTTGTTTGCCACCGCGTGGAAGGCCCGTGAAGGTACGGCCGTACCACTGGCCGGTGGGCGCCATGGATTGGTATCCCGCGGCAGTAAGTGCGGCTGCAGTGGCCGTTCCGGCGAGCACGGGTCCAAGCATGCGAGGATTGTAATGGATTGAGAACCGGGAAACGGCGAGCGAGGTTGATGCCCTGTGCCGCTTTTTTTGCCGCGAAGGACTTATGCATGCGGAGCGGAGTCCATAGATCCTTCGCTTCGTTCAGGATGACAATTACGTCGGTGGATCACACAAATCACAATTACTCCAGTTCCCACTTCCTAAGTTTTCCGATCACTGTTAACTCTTCCCGCAATTGCCACTCGGCGTTATCCGAGATATCCTCTGAATTCCGAGACATCGCACGAACTCGTCCTACGAAAACATGGCCAATCTTTTCGAATCTCCCCGGTACATAGCTGTGGAAGGACCCATCCGCGTGGGCAAGAGCACGCTGGCGCGCATTTTGGCAGAGCGCTTGAATGCGCAGCGGGTGATGGAGCCGGAGGCGAATCCGTTTCTCGATTCGTTTTATGAAGGGGAGCGCGGGGCGGCGTTCCAGGCGCAGTTCACATTCTTGGTACGCCGCTTTGAGCAGTTGCAGGCCCTCGATCTGGGACCGAGTTCTCAGAAAGTTGTGGTATCAGATTTCATTTTCGAAAAAGACAAGCTGTTTGCCTGCCTGAATCTCACCGACCACGAACTTGATACCTACAACCGCTATTACAATCATTTCCGTGAGCAATTGCCGACACCGGATCTTGTGATTTATTTGCAGGCGACGCCCGAGGTGCTGAAAAAGCGACTGAAGAAAAAGAATTCTCCGGCCGAACGGGCGGTGAGTGATGAGTATCTGGAGGAAGTGGTGAAGGCTTACGAGCACTTCTTCTTTCACTACACGTCGTCGGACCTGCTGATTGTGAATACGTCGGAAATTGATTTCGTGGATCGCAATGAAGATTTGCAGGAATTGCTGCGCAAGGTCACCGAGCCCATCAAGGGGACGCAATACTTCCTGCCACTGGGCGGGCAGGATGCGGTGGGAGCGTAGGGGCGGTCAGCGCTTAAGCGTCAAAGGTGGGGCGTCATGTACCGCGCGCTGGCGTGGTCCGCATTCGCGATTTGGCCTGACTTGCCTTGCTCCAGCGCGGGACGTCGGTCACGAGTGAGGCGCATGGGCTGTGCTTGTACGCCAAGTTTATAAATTTTGAAACACCGCCTTGTACCCAATCTCCTTGTCTAATTGGTTATAAGTTATTACAATTGTAATAACGGAGGCCACTCATGGTTCAGCTCAAGGTCCGCAGGTTCGGCAACTCGCTCGGGGTTGTTCTTCCCAAGGAAGTGATTCAGCGCCTGCAGACGGGGGATGGGGAGCGGGTCTTCTTGATTGAGTCGGGCGGCGGAGACTACCGGCTCACTCCTTATGATCCTGCGTTCGAGGAGAAAATGACCAAGGCGGAAGAGATCATGGGCCGTTATCGCAACACGCTGCACGCTCTGGCGAAGTGAAGCGTGGCCAAGAAACGGAAAGAGCCGCTCTGGATCGAGGTTCGCGATGTCCTGGCGATCCACGATCGGAGTCTGGCATTACACGGGGGCGGGTCAGGCGTTCGGGATCAAGGGCTGCTGGAGTCCGCTCTCGCACGGCCCCGCCAACACTATGCTTACGCTCGTTCTCCCAGCGTTATCGAAATGGCCGCCCTCTACACGGCGGGCATTGTCCGCAACCATCCCTTTGTCGATGGCAATAAGCGAACTGGTTTCGTGGTCGGTGTTCTCTTCCTGGAACTCAATGGCTTCGATTTCAAGGCCAGCGAAGTGGATGCCACGCAGGCTGTGATAGGTCTGGCAGCAGCCACGCTCGACGAGGCAGGCTACGTTGTCTGGCTCCGGAAAAACAGCACGCAGAAACGCGGAAAATAGCGAATATGGCAAGGCCTCCTGCGCTATTTCTCGTGGCGCGGTAGCGCGTACACCGAAAACGCCTTCCCCAGCCTCGCAAATTCCGGATCAGCGGTAACCAGCCAGGCCTTTTTTTCAATCGCTAGTTCGGCCGCGAAAGAATCGGCGTAGCCGAGGTTGTGTTTTTGCTTCAAAGTCGCAGCGCGCGTTGCGCGGTCCCGGTCGACGGGAATGATTGCGATCGGAAGTTGTTGGATTTGGCGTTCTGCTGCTAACGCCGCTTCCTCCCCATGCAAGCGCCAGGTAATGTAGAAAACTTCTCCCCAGCTAATCGAAGAGAGCAACAGAAGGTGCTCATTCAGGGACGCCTCTTCGAGTAGATGGCGTACGCGAGAAGCGGCCACAGGCCGATTCTCGAGTAAGCCAACCAGCGCATTCGCATCGAGAACATAGAGTCGCAGGTGGCCTCTCATTTGTCACAATTCCGCTTTCTTTTTCTCACGCTCCCGTTCTCTTGCGCGCTCCTCGAAGAGTTCTTCAAACATGGAGGGTTGACCAGTTCTTGGTTTTAGCGACCCCTGAGTTTCATCAAGAATACGGTCGATCGTAGTGAGGACGAGATGGCCCTTGTCTTCCCTCCACACGGCCCGCACCCCTTTCCTGAATCCCAGCCTCTTTCGAAGTTCGGCGGGAATGATGACCTGTCCTTTGGAACTGATGGTAGTACGGTAAGTCGTCATAAATTTAATCTTACCAGTTTGTGAAAGTAAGACGTATATATTAGCGTCTTACGTTGGTAACCGCTTCACTCGGATTGCCGTAAGTACCTGGAATAGCAATATTTGGCGTTAGCGTTATTAGAGAATCTTTGCCCTAGCCCGTTCCCTTTCTTCGGGCTAGAATATCCCCAGCGTCATCCAAAGTTGTGGACGCAACGATGAGTACAGGCTCTATCCGCCAGAGGCGGAGGGGCACTGGAGGACATCATGAGCATCACCCCGATTGGCGGACGTCTGTTTGACGGTTCCGGCCAGAAGATCACGACCGCAACTCTGCGGGAGCAAAAACTCCGACACGAGCCCATTACTTGCCTTACCGCCTACGACTATGCCACTGCGCGCCTGGTCGATGAGGCGGGAATTGAGATGGTGCTGGTTGGCGATTCGCTGGCGCAGACCATGCTCGGCTATGAGAACACGCTTTCGGTCACGATGGACGAAATGCTGCACCACGTGAAGGCGGTGCGGCGCGGACTGAAGAATGCTTTGTTGGTCGCCGACATGCCTTACGGCTCGTATCAGATTGACTCGAAAACCGCTGTCAGCAATGCGGCCCGCTTCGTGAAAGAAGGCGGCGCCGAGGTGGTGAAAATTGAAGGTGGGGCGAAACGCGCCGACCTGATCCGCGAGATTATCGACGCCGAGATTCCGGTGGCGGGACACATCGGACTGACGCCGCAGTCGGTGAATGTGATGGGCGGCTATAAGGTGCAGGGCAAGAGTCTAAGCGCGATTGAGCAGCTCATGCGCGATGCCATTGCGCTGGATCGGGTGGGCGTGGCGTGCCTTTATCTGGAGGGCATTCCGCGCGAAGTCGGCGCGATGATTACCGAGGAAGTCGGCACGCCGACGATCGGGATCGGCGCGGGACCCGAGTGCGACGGGCAGGTGCTGGTGTTCCACGACATTCTGAATTTGACGTTTGGACCTCCAGCAAAATTTGTGCGGCGCTACGGCGATGCCGCGGCTCTGATCACGAATGCGGTACAGGCGTTTCGGGCAGACGTGAAGTCACACCAGTATCCGGCAGACGAGGAGTCGTATCATCTGTCAAAAGAGACTGGTGCGGGACTCGACACGGTATTGGCGCGGAAACGGGCAATGGGACGGTAGGGCCGAACTTCTTTGCCCCGATTTGCGCTGATTCACACGGATGGGGATTAGGAACTCTGGAGCTGTTTTCTCCGTACCATCTACTAGTGAGGCGGCTCGTCTGCTGTCTCTGATGGTGCTACGCTATTGAAGGGAGGGCTGCTATGGTGCTTGCATATTTCTTCTTCTTCCCGTTCTTCGGCCTTGGGTTTGCGATGTATTTTCTGCCGTCGATTATTGCTCTCGCTCGGAGCAAGCGAGATCTTCTGGCGATCTTCCTGCTCAATCTCTTTCTGGGGTGGAGCGTGATTGGATGGTTCGTTGCGCTGATCTGGGCGGCGAAGAATGATGTACCCGCGATGGTGAGGTAACGTCCGCACTGTGATCGGCAAGTCACTTCGCAGGGGTGTGTCGGCGATCATTCTGCTGGGGATCTCTCTGGTGGGATGTTCCTCGCAGCAGGATGCTCCGAAACCGCCCGCACCCGAAGTTGTGTTGCAGGCCATTCCCGCGGCGGATCCGGCGAAATTCGAGCGCATCCACGACATGAAAACCTGGCGCAATCCTTACCTGATCGTGCGCCGCGATGGGGTAGCGTTGCTCGATGCTGCCGATAATGCGGAAATTATTTTGAAGCCCGCCGAGTTACTGCCGGCGCTGGCGGCGTTGCCGGCTTCGAATTGGCCGTTGGGGAGGGTGGTGGCGGCGACTGAGAGCTCCCGCGCGGCGTCGGAGCAGGATCAGGTGGAGATCCGACGTAACAAAGGAATTATGGGCGGGATGCTGAAAGCTGCGAATGTTGCCATTAAGTGGGTGCCTTCGGCCTGAAACTCGACGACTCAGATTGATCCATCCTTGAAGATCTGCAACACCATTCACGACATGCAAGCGGCTTCTCGCGGGGTTCGGCGCGCGGGCAAGCGGCTGGGATTTGTTCCGACCATGGGTGCACTACACGAGGGACACTTGTCGCTGGTGCGGGCGGCGCGCGCCTCGTCAGATGCGGTAGCCGCATCCATCTTCGTGAATCCAACACAATTTGGTCCGAACGAGGATCTGGCGAAGTATCCGCGATCGTTCGAGCGGGATTGCGAAATGTTGGGGCGCGAGGGCGTGTCGTTTTTGTTCGCGCCATCCGTGGAAGAGATGTATCCGGCGGGTGCGGTGACGTGGGTGACGGTGGAAGGACTGAGCGAGAAGTTGGATGGGCGTTCGCGGCCGGGTCACTTTCGCGGTGTTACGACCGTGGTGGCAGAGTTATTTCATGCGGTAGAACCCGATGCGGCGTTCTTCGGGCAGAAGGACGGGGCGCAGGTGGCCATCATCCGGCGAATGGTGCGCGATCTGAACTTTGCTGTTGAGATTGTCGTGTGCCCGATTGTGCGAGAGGCCGATGGGCTGGCCATGAGTTCGCGGAACGCTTATTTGGATCTCGAGCAGAGAAAGCGGGCGCTGGTGCTGCATCGGGCGCTGATGCGGGTCCAGGATCTGGCCAAGGCTGGCGAGCGCGAAGTGGCGAAGTTGCTGGTGGCGGGGCGCGAGGAAGTTGCCGCGGAAAATTCAGTGCGCCTGGACTATTTGGAGATCGTCGATCCGAACACCCTGGACCCAGTCAAACATGCGACATCGGGAACACTAGTCGCTATCGCTGTCTATGTCGGCAGCACGCGCTTGATCGACAACATTCTGCTGGCTGTTTGAAGATTGCGCGGCTCCCGGAGTCTCGGGATCGACGTAGTTATAGCTTGCGTCGCCATAGTTCCACCAAGGGTTGTACCAGTAGGACGGCCAGTACCAGAAGGGAGCCCACGCGGGACCCCAGCCGAAGCCAAATCCCCAGCCCCATCCGCAGCCCCAACAGCCGCCCCAACCCCAACCGCCGTGCCAACCCCAACCGCCATGCCAGCCCCAACCTCCGCCCCATCCCCAACCGCCGTGCCAGGCCGGAGCACCCACTGCGACGATGCTGGTGTGATTGATCGAGGCGAATGTCGAGGTGTGCGCGCTGTGTGCGCCGAAGGAGTGCCATTGGCCATCGGCAATCCGCGCGCCACCGGAGCGACCGGTGCCTGCTGCGCCGCCAGAGCCTGCAAAGCCATGCCATCCGGGGGAAGCACTCCGGGAGCCTCCGGCGCGTGCGGAAGAGCCCCAGCCGCCGCGTGCGGAAGAATTTCCGCCCATCCTTCCGCTGTGGCCGTAACCGCCATTCCTGCCACCGCGGTAGCCTCCGTATCCGCCGTGGTGGGTTCCGTAGCCACCGCCGTGGAAGTTGCCGCCACCATAACCACCGCCGCCGTGAAATGAGCCACCGCCGTAGCCTCCACCACCGTGAAAGCCGCCACCTCCATAGCCACCACCGCCGCCGTGAAAACCACCACCACCGCCCCCACCACCGTGGCCGCCATGCTGAGCGAGCGTCGGTACAGACCAGCAAATGAGGAGAAGAGAGGCGATCCCTGCGAGGAATGTTTTCAGCGAGGTGGATCTGTTCATAACAGTTACCTCTACCAAATGGCGGCTCACCCGGCTGGGCGTCCCCTAAGGTTATGGTACGCCAGCCGGGTTTCAGGTTCCAGCTTGGAGTTGCCGAATTGCGGAGTTTCGAGTCCCCGGGGACTGCGCTTACCTTAGAGCAGTCCGAGGAAATTCGACGCTTGGAGAATTAGAGTTTCCGAGGACTTCCGGAGTTGCCCCTGCATCGGGAAGCGAACGGACCTCGGAACTGTATTCGACATTGCGGCGGAGGACCGGACCCTTGTTTCCGTCATCATCGCCACTGTGGCGGCGGAGCACTGGAGTGCGGGAGGCC
>Ga0207663_10000452_pt1 | contig 17848 bp, 25 predicted proteins | sample LARL53metaG_FD_184346 | JGI IMG/M metagenome (GOLD analysis project Ga0207663, IMG submission 184346) | Corn, switchgrass and miscanthus rhizosphere microbial communities from Kellogg Biological Station, Michigan, USA - LAR L5-3 metaG... | ecosystem: Host-associated > Plants > Roots >...
CATTCCTTTCTGATTCTTCTCCTTCTTGTCCTTAGTATTATCAGACAACGGCTAATCTAGTATATACCACCATATAGCTTGTTTGATAAAAGAAGCAGCAATACTGAGTTCAGTTATTCAACACACCACCAATAACAACATAACCGAAACATATTCGCAACTCCAACGCGAGCAAGAACAAGCAATAACCAAAGCATTAGATGAATCTAAAGATAACATAAAGAAAACAACAAATGAAGCAAGAAGAGAAATTCCACGTTATACAGATTTCGTTTCTGATTATCAAGAAAATACGGTTCAAGCAATTAGAGAAGTTGCTGATTCTTATATAGAATCCCAAAAGGACATTATTGTCAACTCATTACAACTTTGGTCAAATTGGATGATATCTCCAAGACAAATAGCCGAAGACTATTCAAATGCAGTCAGTACTCTAGCAGATAATGCTATATCAGCAACAAGATTAGCAAATAATGCTATTTCTGCAAATACATCTGTTCAGACTACAAAAGAGAATGTAAAGGAACTCTCAAAAATGAGCGGCAATACCGTAAAAACATTCCAACAAGTATCAAAATATCCTGATAAGCACTTCGTTCGCAGCAGCCTGAAAGAACAACGGTAGATACATCAAATAATAGAAGAAATAGATATATCTACATACTTACCAAGGAAGTAGGCAGATACTAATCACAACAGGAAATATCCACAATCTTTCTTTTTGCAACAATTTTCAAAACAAAACACACAACCCTATATACAATGAGACTTAGTTACTTACTCACTTTTCCTTTTTCTCGAATTAATTTTTGATAAAACATATTGAATAAGGTATTTTTGATCGTCAAGTCCTTTGTTTTTCCAATAGAATTTGTTAACAACATATGATATGCCATACCAAATAGCGCTGTTTACCACGATTGTAAATGGAAACCCATAATAGTATGTCATAATTGTACCAGTTATAGTACCACCTATCAGAAATGGTACCTGGCGTCTTAATATTGATTTTAGAATTATATCCATCTTAACTTATTCTTTTCTCTCTTGGTACTGATATTGATTGATTAGTTTATTAATATTGTAAATAGTCTTAATGATCTTTTGGAACTATATTTTGCTCTAGCAGAGAGTCAGGATGGATATTCGATGAATACCAACTTAAGTATGAAGTGTTTTGGGGAAGGAAGTACTACTAAGCATGTTTTCAAACCTTATACGACCTTTGATAAATCTGACTAGAATGACGAGCTGAAAGCAAGCAAGGGAGAGGATATACATATGTATATCGTTGTTTGAATACCATAACATATGTTTCATTTGCCAAATTGCAACCTACTCTTTCATATGAACCACATCACCACCTGAATGTATGCCTGCCCTCGGAACCCTTTTGATTACTCTTGACTAAACATTAATACCTAATCATTTTCTTTTATTGCTGCAACCATTGTCTTATCTACCATCTGGTTTAACAATATCTTCAGTAACGAGTTTGCTATCTCTAATATCCCTTCACGGTATTCATCGTAATAGTAGTTTTGATTTTGAGGTTTAGTATTAGTAGAGATATGAGTAGAAAGTATTGTTATATCTGTAGTACTACTATCAAAAAGACTGTTATTGTTGTCATTTTTGCTATTGTAAATAATGGCATACCTATCAGGATTTATTCTTAAGGCTTCAACGACTGCAATAAGAGCTGAAGTTAGTAGTGATTTTCGTTCTGCTAAAAGTCTATCTACAACTTCTTTAGCAAGCCTCTTTATTTGAAGATATCTTGTGTATGCGGCAGGCTTTTTGATAGTGCTCAAACATTGAATTATACCTCCGCTGGACAAAATACCTCCAGCCTAAAATACAGAGAATCACAATCAAAAATCAAGGGTTGATAAAACATTGCTGTTCATATTTTTACTGATAATTAGACGTAGGTATATAGAGACTGATTCCGATCCAATGTGTGAAATATAGAAATAGACTATATAAGTATGCTTCTTCTGGTTATACCATATCTCAAACAATACTTTTGCTACAGAATTGTTTTTCTGCCCCTCTCCCTTCAGGAGAAGTACTCCATTATCTAAATACTCTTCACACGTCAACTATGCAGATGAAAGTTGACAGACGCTTCAAGGACCAGGTACAAAAGTCTACCAATAGATTATTTGAAATTATCGAGTTGAATGTGGATGAACCAATAATATTTCAAATGGGTAAGCGGAAGAAGCAATTGATTGAAAGAAAAAATGTAAGCGTTAAAAACGAGAAGAGAAAGATTATGCTTGTAATACCCAAGTAGCCTGGGTAAGTATTGTTTCTAGTTGCTATCTATGTCAACTATCATCGATTTTTCCTAAGTTCTACTAGCGCCTCCTTCATACTTCCATACCATAATACCACCACCACCAATAAATGATACAGTATGGAAGACAAAAAGCCAAATAGTCTTCTTGGATTCAAGTCACATTTTCTAATTTGTTTAATAATATTATCAGTTGCATTAATTCCATCTCCATCCCAATCAGCAGTTGCCACAGGTCCATTTGATTCTGGCTACAAACATGGATTTTCTGATGCTCAACGTGGCGGTCATCCATATCTAGTTAGAAGCGGAGGGACAAGTGCCCATATTGATACATTTATGCAAGGATATAATGTTTCCATCATGAGTACAAATTTCTTGTATTGCTTTTAGGTTGTCTGCATATATTGCATCTAGATATAATAGTAATCCTGCCTTGTTTATTTGTTTATTATGCCATACAATTCCAAGGATGATCGCTATGCCTTTGGAAAAAGCATTTTCCGACTTCCATTTGTTATGCAGTTCTTCTGGAATAGGTTTGTCTTGCCACTCAGACCATGTTATCCAGATGGTTTTATTCTTAATATCTGCAGGAATGACGTTAACGCCTATATCATAACGCCAATAATCAGCCCATTTATTACAATCATCTACGGATGGGAATAATCTACCACCTTCATCTATCATTGTTGGTGTAATACCTCTCCGTTTGCTAACGATTAATTTATAAGCCTATCGATTATCTCCTGATTCCATTTATGTACATGAACTACTTTGTTTGATGTTTGTATTGGATAGTCGCAGTCAGTAAATTTGTAAATGAAACCGTCCTCGTCTTCTGACCTTAGACCTTCATATTCACGAACCACTTTTTCATTTGGATAGCCATTAAGTGCACATACATCACAGTAACTATATCTATTATTATCAATAGTATCGTCAAGGCTACCGGCGCCACCATAGCCAGTATAGCCATCAATTAATGAAGCTTGCGCGCGCCAAACCAAACCTCTTATTACTTTAGCTAAGCTGAAAAGTGATGGAACAACAGAGGAGCAGATAATATCTTTTTGAAATAACACTGAAGTGTCAATTCAGAGCTGCTGTGACCTTTAGTTAATCCGTGATTGAGAATATATGAAGCAGACGAACTGGTTAAATAATCACATTTTACTAGCTTAACTTATGAAAAGTGTAATGAAAATTAAACATCAGTCAGATGCACAGCTCATAGAATCATGTTTTTGGGAGGAGGACTATTGATATGGGACACATAAACGGAGATGACGATGGCGTAGGCTATGGTGTACGTGGCCGTAGCGCCGGCAACACCACCGGTGTGAGAGGGTTAACCGGAAATGCTGTGTTTGATCCCGATGTCGATCCTGGTAACGTAGCTGTGTTTGGCAAAGGCAGCGATGAAAGCTACGCAGGTGTGTATGGCAAAAGCGAGGCCCAGGCAGGTGTGTATGGCGACAGCGTCAGGGGCATGGGCGTGTATGGCACCTGTCCCAGGGGAATTGGTATGAAAGGTGAGACCGAGCTGGGAATTGGTGTGTGGGGTCTAAGTGAAAGCGAGGATAGCTCAGCTGTTATTGGCGACAGTTTATGGGGCACTGGTGTGAGTGGTAGCACCTACGACGGCGATGGTGTCTATGGCCACAGCCTATGGGGTATTGGTGTACATGGAGAGAGCAGCGAGGGCATAGGTGTAAGCGGATTAAGTGATAAAAATGCAGGTGTCCATGGGATAAGTAACGGAGGAGGTGCTGCGGGCGTACGTGCTTGGGGCTTCGGTAGCGCTGGTGTTGCTAGCCTTAGTGACGACACTGCAGGAGTTTGGTTAGGTAACTTTTCCGCTGGTGAGTTTTGGGGTGACGTTAACATCTATGGTAATCTAACGAGTGGTACTAAAGGCTTCAAAATTGATCATCCTCTTGATCCCTCGAACAAATATCTCTATCACTCATCTGTTGAGTCTCCAGACATGAAAAATGTTTATGATGGGGTTGTTGTTCTAGATGCCAAGGGTGAAGCAGTTGTGGTTCTAGCAGCCTGGTTTGAGGCCCTTAACAAAGATTTTCGCTATCAACTTACCCCCATCGGTGCTCCTGGACCAAACCTGCATCTCGCAGAGGAAATCAAGAACCAGCGTTTTAAAATTGCCGGCGGCTCTTCAGGTATGAAAGTCTGTTGGCAAGTAACTGGTATACGTCAAGACGCTTTAGCGCAAGCAAATCCACTAGTGGTAGAACAAGACAAATTAGCAAATGAGCGAGATCACTATTTGCACCCCGAGGCCCATGGATATCCAGCACAGAAAAGCATGGTTGAGGTCCGACATCCTGAGGAACTTGGTCAATTCAGAAAAGAGCAGCAGAAAATTACTTAAAGGAATCAATTCCACTTAATCAGATCGCAGCATACATCAAGGAAAAACTAGAAGAGAATTAAAAGATTGATCAAGGGATCAAAGAGGCTAATAATATATTAGAAAATAAGAAAGTGACTATTGACGCTATAAACGAACATCTAAAGCTAGAGGACGAACTAGACAAGCGTGGGATATCAACACAAGACATTGTTAAGCTTTTGAATCTCCTCTCAAATGAAAAGGAAAATGGATTTGATTCATAATTGATTGAAGGAAGCTGCGTAGCATAGGGCGGCTAGAGAAAAAAACAAGATAGGCCTAAAAATGATTGTAAAACACAGCACGGCGGAGAATTACAGTGTGAAGCAAACCGGACTTGCAAAACTCAGTACGCAGCGCTCACCTGTTGCCTGAACAATGGGAACTGCTTCAGCGTCCATCTGGTATTTCACCCAAACTCACTTCGCTGCCAAATCTTGTCGAATGTGCCGCCGCTGGAAGGTCTAGTTCTTTCGCGAGCATCTTAACAAGATCCACCATTATTCAATAGAACTGGCATTAATGCATTATGTATCGCGACATCCACGAAGAATCTATTCAATCAGTAAATGTACTTTTGGATGATGTTACTTAGCTCTGAAGAATAATGATGTGAACAAAGCAATTTATGAGCAAAACAAATAATTCTTAATTTCTGTCGTTCGTTTTTCTATATCTTCATGTCAGCTATGCATACCTGACCACTATATCCAAATTTAGCGCCCCATTCACAAACGGTCTAGCTGACAAGCTAAATTAGTATATTTAATTGAGGGATTGAGATCATATGACAAATATCTGCAAAAAACTTTACGTATGCAGACTAGAAATCCCGATGAAATTTATGGGAAAATCATTACAATGGAATACGATGGAAAAAACGGATTAATCAAATCGATTCTGAATAGTTTTGAAAATAATTGTAATAGACTTGAGCTGCCTCGATATTTAAAACAGTTTTATGATCCAGACAATAAAAAACACATATTAAAAGAAGAACCACCTTTACAAAAATTAACGAATCTATCAGCAACAATCCTTATACCAATTATTTCAGTTATAATTTCGATAGTTGGAATTATTCTGAAGGCATAGTCACAGTGTATCTTTAGTCTTATGGACTTTGTCAATAGATCCAAGAAATTACAATAACACGACAGCATATAGAGCTCTTAATTGTAGCGTCATTCAAACTGGACAATAAGAATGTGGAAGAAACTCAGTTTAGCTGAAAAGGTCTATGACCAAAAATGAATATTACTGTACAGCTGTTCTTGCTTTGTCATAATACTTTTCTGCATCTTCGCTTTTACCTAATTTATCAAGAGCTGAACCTTTGTTACTCCATGCAGCAGCATCTTTTGGATTTATCTTAATAGCTTTATCATATAAATCTAAAGCCTTTTTATAATCTTCTAACAAATATAAAAAATACAGCAAATAAAGCTCCACCTCGAACTGTCTAATTTTACCCCTTCTACGTTCTGTCTGACAAACTATTCGGGTTCAGTTCGCATGACAAACTTTTATGCTAGAGACAGGCAAGGAATTTGTTGTTGAACCCGGTTAAAAAAATAACTGTAAATAGAACAAATAATAGATCTATCATGCAATATTTTGTAAATTCTTCTATTATATTTATACTAGTCGTGCAGTCTATTTTTATAAATTCCTTGTTTGTACAATGGGCATTAGCTCAGGCCTATGAAAAAAAGTTTCTTATATATTTTGACCAATCTTATGGCTTTAGAATACAGTATCCTTCAGATTGGAAGGTAGAAGAATCTAGACAGAATTCAAATTTAAGCAACAACGATATTGTTGTTAGATTCTATCCTAGAATTAATGAAAAATCCAACAATACTTTTCTGGCAGATGTAGCCATAGTTGCTTTTCCATTTATAGGTAACCAAACTGTAAAGCAGTTAGCTACCAAAGCAATAGAGCATTATAGAGAAGCCCTGCAAGGATTTGAACTTGTATCTGTAAACAATACTATTTTTAAAGAAGACAAGCAGTCATACGTAGTAAACTATCTATATCAAGATCCATATTTTGGAAAGTTCGAAACGATGCAATTTTGGACTGAGTTTGAAAATACTGTTTTTGTTATCAATTATGATGCAAAACCTGCTTTGTACAACCAATATTTATCTACAGTCCAGGGAATGCTTACTTCTTTTGAAGAATCTACGAATTCAAAAGGCTTAATAAGTGTGTGACTGACTTCGTACCACTTATATTATTCTTTGAGTCATCGATATTATCTACTTCAAACGCCCCAGAATAACTAAAGACGGACTGTAATGGACCCAGGGGTTCCAGTAATGATATCACTTCTAAAAGTGGTTTCAAATAACTATAAACTTACTAAGCTAAAAGCCTTTATAGCATTGTAGAAATGGTTGTTCATGCTCTTCCTCAATTAATGGATACTTACTATTGCTGCTATTGTTGTTGGGGTTAACTTGATAAATATATTATTGTTATTATTAGATTGTACAAGGCATGTTACTTAACATCGTTAGCCCCTTCTGATGGACTAAGCATTTAACCTTTACAATAATAACAATGCTAGATCTTTGTAATAACACTAGAATCAAAATGTCTCAGAATTGAATTGTTGTTCAATCCTATAAAATGCAGTATAAAGTGTGTGACGCCAATATCTAAATATTTCCTAATGCCTTGTAATACCTTTTCAGGTATTCCTATCAGAATGCTGTCAACAGGGTATTGAGAATATTCTTTGATACTTTTATCTTCTCTTTTGGTTTGTAGAAGGACTTCGTTTACTTCCTCTTCTGAATCCCTTATTATACAAGGCAACACTACAGAGTATTCTAAATCGTCTTTATGGTTCCTCCCAATTGAGCTGCAATATTCCTTTAATATGGAGATCTTTCTTTTCATTTCATCAGGAGAACCAAAGAAGAGATTGTATCTGTTAGCATGTTTTGCTGCAACTTTGAGCAAATGCTTTTCGCCTGATCCTCCAACCATTATCAATGGATGGGGTTTTTGGATTGGTTTTGGATTGCATATAGCATTTTTTATTTTGTATTATTTCCGTCAAATGATGCGTATTTGTCTGTCCACATTGCTTTGATTACATTTATAGATTCGTCAAGTTGTGCAATTCTTATTCTATTTGGTGGGAAATCGTATCCGTATGCTAGATATTCTTCCTCGTACCCTCCCGCACCGATTCCTAATTCTACTCTACCATTACTTACAATATCCAATGTAGATAACATCTTTGCTAGCAATGCCGGATTGCGATAAGAATTGCATACAACTATTTGTCCTATCTTTACTTTTTGTGTAATTGCAGCTAAACAAGACAGTAAAGTAAAGCATTCAAAAATATTTTTTTTACATCATCCTTATAGTGAGGAACAAGATGATCATACGCATAAATTGAATCCGCATTGGAAACCAACGATTTCCACATTTAAAAATGGTGATGCCAACAGGCTTAGAGCCATTATGCAAAATTCAGATAATCATTATGATGCCAATATGACAATGATAAGGATACAAGCTTTAGAATGGGTGCAAGGAACGGGGGGAGAATTAGCTAGGTATACCCCTTTGGTTATATTCGTTATGTTAGACTGGACGGTCGTGTTAACTTAGCGATAAAGCTATAGCTGCGAACATTCTCTCGTATTCTATGACCATATTCGAACGTGAGAGAACATCCCCAGAGGTAATACTATATGCATTATACTTATAATTTCTAGGTCTAAGTTTCAGGAATACATCTAAAGCAATCCAACCATTTGAGGTGAAAGGAAGAAGCCATGTTGCTATATGGAAATGGGTTCAAAGGTTTAATCCAAAACGTCTTTACTCTTGTAAAAGAGTATCTGCTTTTCTAATTGATGAGACTATGATACATATTGGTTCTGATGAAGCATGGCTATGGATTGCTATAGAGCCAATCCATAGACAAATCCTTGGAGTTTATATATCAAGACATAGGAATATGTTAGTTGCTGAAGCGTTCCTAAGATCATTAATAAGAATTCATGGTAAACATACTGTTTATAGTGATGGAGGATCATGGTATCCAGAAGCATGTATATCATTAGGACTAAGGCATAGGCTACACTCCTCATATGAAAAGAGCATAGTTGTAGAAAGAACAACCGAATATCTAAAGGATAGAACTGAAGCATTTGATGATTACTATCCTTGTAAAGTCTTTGATCCATAGCATAAGCCTTCGATACAAAAAGTTTATGTGATTGCTTATTTATCCAAAGTCATTTATAAGGGATGAACAAAATGAGCAATAATTATTGTAGAGTGACACTGATAATTATAACCTCGTTATCGATTCTGTTCTCAGGATCATTTCTGGCTGCTGTTCCATTGGCATTTTCTCAGACTGATACGACTACTACTACTAGTTCAATAAATAATGAAGAAATAATATCATCTCAAGTCAAAAGTTTTATTTTAGATCAAATAGTCAACAAGTCAAAAGCAGCCATTGTCATAGGCTTTGTCGATCCTAATGGCACTCGTATTTTTAGCTTTGGTAACATGTCAACAAGACACAATATACCTGTAAATGAAAATACATTGTTTAATATAGGTTCTATTACAAAGACATTTACTACTTTACTTTTAGCCGACATGGTAAAGCAAGGCCTAGTCAATCTAACCGATCCTATTGAAAGGTATCTACCATCAAGCGTTAAGGTACCTGAGTTTAATGGCCAGAAGATAACTCTTGAACATTTGGCAACACATACTTCTGGACTTCCAGAGTTTCCTCCTAATTTGTTAGATAATAATGGAAATATTATTGAAAGTTATAATGCCAACCAATTGTATCAGGCATTATCAAATACTAAATTAACAAGAGCACCAGGCTCACAATTTCAGTACTCAAGCTTTGGCATGGGATTGCTAGGACAGATATTATCGTTGAAAGCAGGTGTATCATACAACCAGTTAGTTAAAGATAGAATTCTAAATGTGCTAGGAATGAATGATACTAAAATTACGCTTTCACAAAATGAAATCAATAATAGTTTTCCTGTTGGTCATAGAGGCGGAAAAGAAATTACTACACCAAAGATACCTATGATATTGGCAGATGCTGGAGCATATCATTCTACTGCTCCTGATATGCTAAAATATATATCAGCTAACTTGGGCCTGATTCATACAAAGTTAGATGATGCAATGAAATTGCAACATCTAATAAGACATACAGGTGTAAATGCAAATCCAATGAACTATACCGAATATGTAGGATTAGGTTGGCGTATCCTTACTAATTTTGGAACAGAGGTCATAGCTCATACTGGAGCAATTAATGGTTGGAATGCCAACGTAGCATTTATCCCATCTAAACAAATAGGTGTTGTAGCTTTGTGTAGCTGTGACCCCACTGATGCAGATATGGGTAATTTTGGCTTTGTATTACTACATCTGGCAGGGCCAGAACATCTATCTGGAAAGAGTGAGGCCAAAATTCATACCGCTACAAGGCCCACTTAACTTACTCGGTCAGATTTCGTGCTCAAAGTTTAATTTTTTCCTTCGTAAATATTATGGTGTTTAATTTTTAGCTTTATCTATCTAATCCTTGATGAGGCACTAAAACAAAAAGAAAGGAAAAATAAACAAAAATGCTGGGTTCTTTGTTTCTTCTGTGTCTAATGCTACTGCTAGGAGTGCGTTCTCCCTATCCAGTCATTATTTGACCTCGGATTTCACCATTTTGGTTCTGGTTAGTATGAACATTCACATATGCTCCACCATTTTTGATGATACTGACTAAATCTGATATTTGTTTACCAGCTAGTGGTCCCTGGAGATCAGAAGATGTGATCTTTCCTTTTCCCATTTGAAGTGGAGTTGTTATAGGTTGGCCATTCTCTCCTGATTTACCCTGGTGTATATGGGCCATCATAAATCCTTGTAGATTCGTAGTAGATAGATCATAGTTAAGCTCCTTTCCATCAGGGCTTAGTTGGAATTGAGCGGTACCTGTTGCTTGCGTGTTTAGAGGAGGTACTTCATCTTTGCCACTTAGTTTAGCTGTAAAGGTTTGAGATTGTTGTTGTGCATAAGCTGCTATTGTTGATGTTGATTGTTGTGTGAGGATAGCCATACTAACCAACGATGCAAATACCAGAGACGATACAATAGTCATAACCTTTAGACTCCTAATTTTTGTTGTCTCACTCATCAGCCTTGAACATGTAAAACATATATTTATAATAGCAGCTTGGAGATTCTGAATACTCTATACATATTAGGTTCCTTTTTTGTGATGTGAGTTTTAGCCTTACCTCTCAATAGACACCATAAACACTACGCTATTCGTTTTTTAGCTTGTCTGTCTGTTCATAAATAAAGTATGGATGGATAGATATGGAAATAACAATATGATTATAGTGTTATTCAAACATTAATGCCGACAATAAGAGTATATATGCTTCAGATATGCTTGTGCTTTTCTCTTAGTATATTGCACTCCCTTGTGAGACAAAACCTTCCTGTTGTCATACTAACTTCTTCTTTGTTAGTTAAGAAGGGAGTGGAGAAAGACATACGGAGCATTATAAAAATAAGGACAAATAGTGGCTTGTGTTATGCAAGCCAACCTTTGACATATACAATTGTTATCATAGAGTTTGTGAAGATTTATTGTTGTTGTTCATGAAGGTCAAGATTTGTGGAATAACCAATCTAGAAGATGCCATGCAAGCAATTAGCTTTGGAGCAGATGCATTAGGTTTCCAAGTGGGAATGCGACATAAGACTGAAGATGAACTCTCACCTGAAGAAGCAAAATCAATTATTGCCTCATTATCTCCGTTTGTGTCTTATGTTATGGTCACTCATCTTCAAGATGCGAAGACAATTATTTCACTTCTTGAGTCAATCCAAAAAACCACAACGGTTCAATTACATGACGACGATATTGGTTTGAAGGAAATATCTGCAATTAGAAAAAAGATCCCATCAGTCCGCATAATCAAGGCAATCCATGTAGTAGTAGAAGATGGATCTGAAGATCCTCTGCAAAAATTACATAAATATGACGGTATAGCGGATGCTCTCATTTTAGACAGTGTGAATCTGAAAGAAGATCGGATTGGTGGAACAGGTATGACTCATGACTGGACATTGAGCAAAAAAATGGTGGACAATAGCCACTTACCTGTCATTCTTGCTGGAGGTCTTACACCAGATAACGTTCAATATGCCATAAGGTCAGTAGGTCCATATGCGGTAGATGTAAATAGTGGAGTCAAAATAAGCAGGACTTCGAGGCGAAAAGACCCTGTTAAAGTGAGAAATTTTATTTACCGAGCAAAAAATGTGTTATTCAGTTCATCAAATGAGTAATAAGAGTTAAATTATATCCTATTTTGCATATCTCTCCTCTGCCTAGGCAACATTGTCCATTGATGGTTATTGATACCTATGATCGAGAGATCTCGCCTTTGGCAATCTTTACACCTGCTTCGATAGCCTGCTTTTTTCCAACACTTTTTGACGTTCAAGCATGCAATGAGATAGATCCGAACAAACTAAGAAGAAGGAATAAAGAAACAATTAGACTCTGTTTCGGATCTAATATCTATTGGCCCAGACGGTATTCGGTCTTGTTACTTGAGAATCAACCCTTATCTATGATAGAAGATCATCTTCTGCACAAGAGCTGACCGCTTGTCATTTTCTTTATGAAAATATAAACATCTTAAGCCTTGAAGTTATTTAACAAACTTTTGTGCTGCTTATTAGATTGCATTGGGAGTATACTTGGTCGTATTCAATAGAATGAAACCCTTATCTTATTGTACAGATAGCTTAACCAATTTTATTATATCACCACATGAACATTTTTCATAATGAAAGAGTTAATAGTGCTATCCGGATATCGATCCATACTATTGAATGCGGAACCTCCGACTACAACAGGTAGTTTATTATTATACTTTGCATGAATTTGTTGGACAAGTCTTTCAGCTGATCTGATGTTTTCTACAAGAGTTATCGAGATAAATATAATATCTGGTTGTAAATCACGTATATAGTCTACGATATAGTCTGTAGGTATCGAAGTCGAGATATTATATACTTTAAATCCCTTGTTTAAGAGAAGCGATTCTATCATGTTACAAGCCAAACCATGTAACTCACCATCAGGAGTACAGATCACAGCTTTGTATTCAGATGACGTTCCAGGTTCTGTAGTTCTCACAGTTAATCGTTCATTTATTATCTTAATCAAGCTAATTGCAGTATTAGTGCTAGCATGCTCAGTTGCAACATCTAATTGACCTTGCTGCCACAAGTCTCCAATCCTATACATCACAGGTTTTAACAGCTTATCATAAAATTCTGTCAAGCCAAACAATTTGGAATATTTTTCGTAGATATCTACAAGACCAGTGACATTGCAATTGGTTAGCTGTGCAAACATTTCCTCTTGAATCTTTGAGACGAGACTTTTCCTTTCCTCTTGATAAGAGCTAAATGCTGCCACAAAGGCAAGAATCTTTGTATCATCTCTATATTCTTCTGGAATATCCTCAATTGTTATCTGTGATGCCTTACCTAGATATTTTATGGTCTGTTGTCTGGACATATTCCTTTTGGGATCCCATACGCTCTGTACTAGATACGCGTAATCAATTCCTTTTACTTTTTTATTTCTGATATATACCATTTTGAATCAGATGTATTGTTTATTACTTTGTCACCCTTCATAATATAGCGATTAGTGGTAAACCACGATTCTGGTGACAAAATATCTGCCCTACGCATTTTTGCAATAAAAAATTTATGGCTTTACTATCGCATTATTTTAACTCCTATAAAGGTCCCTATCTCAGCCATTCTTCCAGAAATAAATCCAGCCAAGGCACCATATGTCAGATGAAACATGACTGAGCCAGCTATGATAATGGGATACAGTCCTTTAAAATGACTAGCTATGTTATAGATATATTGATTAGGTGCTGAAAATGCAAAGGAATCAAGCCGTGGTTGTATTCCAAATGTTGCGAGTGGAACAAACAACAATATCCATAATGCCATACCAACAATCATTCCTTTAACAATACCTTCTTTTGAGTTGTAGGGTGCTATCTTTGACCAAAATAGTGAAATCTGTCCAAATACATTGCCTGCAGCCATCCCAGTTATAACATGCAGTATGAAGCCAACATATTGCGCTACGAATGGATCGTTAAATCCTAATGATACCCCAATGACAGCAAAAAAAGTTCCAGCAGGACTACCCGATATAATGTCGACTATAACTAGTAGACCAGAAATAGCCCATGCGCTGATAAAACCTGCAAGGGTACAATACAGTATAAATTGTCTGCCATGGTTTGCTGTTGTTATTAAGCCTTCCATATTTCTTTATTAAAGACCCAATATATAAGCACGTGCCTAGAACTTATTATAGTGCCTAACTATCAATCAAATCTAATCCTATTTACCCTTATCTTGTGATATACATTATGCGATGCTGCTACAACTGATGCTGCTACACCTGCGCCAATAAAATTTCTCAATGTCATCGTTATATTGGGCGATGTAGCAATCAAAGACTTGCCAGAAACAGTATATATATTATCAATAAGCCAGAATGTAAGAGTTATCCATCCGAGTGCACCTGCAACAATAGATCCAAGCCTTGCTCCATGTAAGACAAAAAATAATGAAAAGGCAATAGACAAATACCATAACGCACTTAGAACTAACCAACTAGCCTGGAATACTTCAGGTCTTGCATCCAACATATAGTAAGTAGAACCTATAGCTGCCATTGCGAATAGTGAGACAATGAGTAGTTTATTGTTTATAGAATGTGATGTTCGCTGCCGTCCTGTTGTATTTCTTTTTACGTATTCTTCTTCCTCAGCAGCCTTTATTGCGTCTTCGAAAGTTTTTAGCTTAAGAGGGATAAATTTTTTTATTGCATCGTCTTTTACGGTTGCCTCATGTTTTAAACTATCTATCAATGGTCTTGCTAACGAAGCACTTACTGGCGTGATAAGGTCAACCCAGTATGAAGATAATCTTGGAGTAAGAAAAGGTATTATTATTATTTTTATGGATTTATTTAACATCTTTGCATAGCGTTTCATCATCTGAATGTATGTAAGAACCTCTGTACCACCAATATCAAAGTCTCTACCCTCAGTTTCCTTTACATCGATAGACTTAACTACATATTCAACTACATCGTCTGCAGATATTGGTTGTGATTTAGTCAAGACCCATTTTGGACATACCATTACAGGTAATCTCTTAACCAGATACTCTAACATCTGAAAAGAGCCTCCACCCTGACCTAAGATTACTGCAGCACGGAAGATCGTAACCTTAGCAGAAGATGTCCTTAAGATATCACCTACTTCTTTCCTACTACGCATATGATCAGATAGCTTGCTGTACTCTTCTTCTTCTTTACTTTGTTCTTGAATCAGCCCTCCTAAATATATGATCCTGTCAACCCCACACTCTGTAGCAGCCTTAGCGAAATTTTCTGCGGCTATTCGATCTCTTTGTGAAAATTTCTTCCATTGTTTAGATGAACCCTCCATTGAATGTATGAGATAAAATGCAATATTTACTCCATTCATAGCCTTAACAAGTTGAGAATAATCATTTACATCTGCCACGATGATTTTAATAACGTCTTTATATTTTTCATAACGATTTTTCAAAGATTCTTTATTGCGGGTCAAACACAATATTTCATAGTTGTTGTTAGATAAATGAGAAGAGAAGGAAGAAGAAGAAATCGATAGTAGCTTTGATACTACTCTGCTACCAATGAAGCCGCTTGCGCCTGTCACTAGTACTTTCAATTTGTAGATTCCTTTTTCTTAATATCAAAAGATACATCATACCAGTTTTCATACTTTTGCATACTTTATTTATCTTCCTTGTTATCTGTTATTTGCATGCTTACAATGGATTTGTCTGCAAGGTCATCTCCATAGGAAGGTTATTTGCAAGATCCAGAATGGTATCATCCTCATTCAAGTATATCTCTATAAGATCTCCCTGTCCTAGTTTTATTTCTGAAATTATGCTGATATTATTATTACTATTCTTACTTTTGTCCGATAATCTGCCAAATGAAATTAATGCTCGATCCGGCGGCTCATTATAAAAGACGTCTGTTGGAAGAACTATCAATTGTTGTGTTGCCTGCTGAATATTAACCGAATAAGAGTTATTAGACGTAATAGTAGTAGCTGTTCCATAGATGTAGCTTTCAGCCAAACTTAAGTCTAAGACAAATCTAATTTTTTGTTCTAATGCCATAACTAAACATGAAATAATATGTATATAAATAATGCCAGAAGACTGCACATAGTGCTAACCTAATTCTACACCATCAAAATTGTTATATTATTTTCATAAGGAGATACAAAAATACATCGACAGCAAAGATATTCCAATCTTTTATTAATCGTGTTGTATTCTTGATATTATCTATTTAGATAGTCACAATACGCAGCATTTGTCCATTAAGCTAGAGTACTGGATTCTGTTAAAAGAATAAAAAAGATGAGGCTAGGATTTTATTTTATTTTAGTTTCATTGCCAATTCTGGTTTTAGTCTCTTCTTCTCTATTTGTTGTTTTGCTAAAAGCGCAGTCACTAAAGCCAACGCTCCACCTGTGATGCTTGCCAATCCCAACAATGCTGCATCATTAAAGGCACCAACTATTGTTATGCCTAGCGTACCTATAGCCATTCCCCATGGAATTTTAGTATTTATTTTCATGTGTTCTAGTTACTAGTCATTATATATAAACCAGTGCTAATATTGTATCATAGTGCTAACTTTAATACTAGCTTCTACAACTTCTCATGGATTAGAATAAATGTTTGTGATCAGTGAAAATATCTCATACCATTACTAATCATAGTGCCTAACCTTGTTTAATAATGTGTAACTCTTTAATATGATATGAAACAAATTTCCTGTGATTTGACAAAAATTCAATATCAAACAGAAATCAATGCACCTGTAGAAAGAGTATATGAATACTATACAAATCCAAACAACATACAAGAAGCATGGCCACAAGATATAGTTAAAGAATCTGAAGACATATCAGGTTCAAGAAATGAAGAAGGCTCAGAAATGAGAGTTAAAGGTCAATATATGGGAAAGGAAGAAGAAATGCGTTTACAAGTAGTAGATAAAGAACAGAATAGAAGGTTAGTTACTAGACAAATTCAGGGGCCGTTTAAGAAGTGGGATAGTATACAAGAGTTTCAAGGAAATGGAACAAATACTACACAGGTAAGACATTCAATTGATTTTGAGCTACCAACAACTGGTAAAATTGCAAATATGCTATCAGGTAGCCAAGCAGATAATAAAATAAGACAAGCACTTGAACAAGCAGGACAGACAGTAAAGCATAGGCTAGAATCAGCTCAAGTATAAAAAAGGAAAGAAAGGAGAAGAATCCGGTGAACTATCATGTCAGGAAATAACAATGGTGTCAGACATGAAGTAGGGCATTTTGAAATACCTGCAGATGATGTAGATGGCTTGAGGAACTTTTATTCTTCATTATTTGGATGGAATTTTGAAAAAGGGCAAACACATGGTTACTATATGATAAAAAATGCTGGAATTAGCGGAGCACTAACGCAGAAAGAAAGCCCACAACAAGTATCAACACAATTTGTCAGTGTGGAATCGCTATAAGATTACATAACCAAAGCAAAACAACTAGGGGCAAGAGTTGTAAAAGGTAGACAGGAAGTATCAGAAGGATTTTATGCTGTATTGGAAGATCCACAGAGAAATACAATTGGAATATGGCAGAACAAATAAGCCGAACTATCTTTATTTTTATTTGACAAATTACAATAATTTGCATTCATTATTAGACTCTGATATAATTTCCCAAATCACAACTATAATACAGATTGCATCAAAACTCAATATATTCATATGAAAAAAGAGCCATCCCTTGAAAAGCTAAATTATACTGGCTAACATAAATACGTAGAATAGTTTAATTATTTTGTTCACTATACTTTTAGATTGGTAACCCAATCTTTGATTTCTGATTATTGCATCTAGCGTTTTGGATAAT
>Ga0207663_10000456_pt1 | contig 17782 bp, 20 predicted proteins | sample LARL53metaG_FD_184346 | JGI IMG/M metagenome (GOLD analysis project Ga0207663, IMG submission 184346) | Corn, switchgrass and miscanthus rhizosphere microbial communities from Kellogg Biological Station, Michigan, USA - LAR L5-3 metaG... | ecosystem: Host-associated > Plants > Roots >...
AACCTGCGCTCGCGCGCGGTTATGGAGCGGATCGGCATGGCCCGCAATCCGAGCGATGACTTCGACCATCCCGGTCTACCGGAGGGGCACCGGCTGCGCCGGCACGTCCTTTACCGGATGACCGCTCCAACACACGCATCCCGCACGCCATGCTGACCACGTCAAGCGCGCCTGCCGTCCCCCGGATTGAAGTCGCGCTCGAGCCGGCGAGGAGTATGGTCTGGCGATGGCAGCGGTGAGCGATCCGGCATTGGCGATACCGCACTTGAGCGTCGCCGAGCGGGTGGCGCGCGGCAAGGCGGCGCGCGCAGAGGTGCCGCGATCCAGTCATGCCGTGTTTGAGCCGGCGCCGCATCGCGCTGATCCGATCGAGCTGCTCGAGCGCCAAGCGCAGACGCGCGTGCCCGAGCTGGTGCCGATCCGCTACGGGCGCATGCTGGTGTCGCCGTTCACGTTCTACCGGGGCGCGGCGCTGATCATGGCCGCCGACCTGGCGGCGACGCCGCGCTCGGGGCTGACGGTGCAGTGCTGCGGCGATGCGCACCTGTCGAACTTCGGCGTGTTCGCCTCGCCCGAGCGGCGGCTGATGTTCGACGTCAATGACTTCGACGAGACGCTACCCGGACCGTGGGAGTGGGATGTCAAGCGCCTTGCGGTAAGCATGCTGATCGCCGCGCGCGACAACGGCTATGCGGTCAAGGACCAAGACCAGGTAGTGCTGGACACCGTCGGGGAGTACCGCACCGCGATGGCGGGCTTCGCGGCGATGAACAACCTCGACGTCTGGTACTCCCACCTGGACATCGAAAGTGCGCTCAAGGAATTGGGGCCACAGCTCAAGCCCTCACAGGTCAAGCGGACCAAGAAGGCGCTCGCCAAGGCGCGTACCAAGGACAGCATGTCGGCCTTCTCCAAGCTGACGCACGTCGTGGACGGCGAATCGCGCATCGTCGCCGAGCCGCCGCTGATCGTGCCGATCCATGACCTCGCACAGGGCACCGAACGCGAGGAGATGTTCGAGGGTCTGCAGGAGCTGGTGCGCTCTTACCGCCAGACGCTGGAGCACGACCGGCGCATGCTCCTGGAGGAGTTCCGCCTGACCGATATGGCGCGCAAGGTCGTCGGCGTGGGCAGCGTCGGCACGCGCGCATGGATCGCGCTGATGCTGGGCCGCGACGGTCAGGACCCGCTGTTCCTGCAGATGAAGGAGGCCGAGGCGTCGGTGCTCGAGGAGTTCCTCGGCCCCAGCGAGTTTGACAACCATGGTCAGCGCGTCGTCACCGGACAGCGGCTGATGCAGGCCTCGAGCGACATCTTCCTCGGCTGGCTGCACGTCGAGGAGGGAATCGACGGTCAGGAACGCGACTTCTACGGTCGCCAGCTGAAGGACTGGAAGGGCTCGGCGGAAATCGAGCAGATGAACCCCAAGGGCCTGGCCGCCTACGGGCGGCTGTGCGGCTGGACGCTCGCCCGCGCGCATGCTCGCAGCGGCGATCGCATCGCGATCGCCTCCTATCTGGGCAAAGGCAGCGCGTTCGACCGCGCGATCATCGAGCTCTCTCACGCCTACGCCGAGCAGAACGAGCGCGACTACAAGGCCCTCGCTGCGGCGGTCAAGTCTGGTCAGATCGTGGCGGAGAAGGGTCTGTAGGCTCGTCGGGGACTCCTGGCGGGGTCACTTCGCCGCGGTCGATCTGCTGCGAGAGCCGCTGCCTTGCGCGCAGCCTGCCCGGGTCCAGCGCGCCGGACCCGGCCACATAAGCGATCGGATCCCCGCCTCCACCGCGCAGGACGTAGGCGCAACCGACGGCGATCACCGCCCCGGCGATCGGGCCAAGCACGTATATCCAGTAGCTGCTGAAGTCACCGCTCACCAGCGCCGGGCCAAACGAGCGAGCCGGGTTCATCGAGGCGCCGCTCACCGGCGCCGACCACAGCCCGGCGAGCGCGATGTATCCGCCGACGCCCAGCGCCGCGATCGCGCCGACGTTCTGAGCGGCCGACGCGGTTCCCAGGATGACGCTCACCAGCCCCACGGTGAGGACGACCTCCATCAGCAGCGCCTGCCAGTTCGCGTACCCCGAACCGGGCAGGGTCGCGCCGAGATGCTGCACGTTGCCGAACACGGCGTCGAGAAACAGGCAGGCCAGCGTGGCGCCGACGAGCTGGATGATGATGTACCCGGGGAGGCGCTTCCACGGAAAGTCCCCGCGCAGGGCAAACGCGAGCGAGACGCCCGGGTTCAGATGAGCGCCCGAGACCGCGCCCATGAACAGGATGATCGCCATGACCATCAGCCCGGGCGCCACCACAGCCGCCGCCAGGCTGATCTGGCCCTTGCCGTGGAGGATCCCGCCGCCGGCGGCGACGAGCACCAGCATGAACGTGCCGAGCAGCTCTGAGAACAGCCTGCGCCACTCGAGGCTCGGATCGTCGAACTGAGCCCTGGAACCGAACTCGAGCGCGAGCACATGTCGGGTCCGTGGGCCGAGCAGGCCAACGGCGGGAGCCTCCCCCTCCACGACAGGCTCGTCGGGCATGTTCACAAGCTAACACCGCGATCCGATCACCTCACCGCGATCACCCGCGATCTTCAATGCGATCACCCACGATCGTCGGGCAGCCTCGTTTCCTGGCCGGGCTCCAGGATTCGCACTTCGACGCTCGGGGCCAGGCGCGCGACGTGCCGGGCGAACAATCGCGGTGGGTCGCCGAGCCGCGCCCGGTGACGACGAGCGATGCCGATGGGCAGCAGAGTCCCCCAGTGGATCGGGATGGCGACACGCGGTTGCAGCAGACACACCGCGCGGGCCGCGTCGAGTGGATCCATGTGGCCCGGTCCCAGCGTCGTTCCCCAACCTCCAACGGGCAGCAGTGCGACGTCAATGCGCGGCGCCATGCCGGACATGCCTGCGAACAGCTCGGTGTCTCCGGCAAAGTAGATCGCGCGCCGCCCCCGCACTACTACGTATCCCAACGTCTCACCGCGCGGGCCCCCGGGTCGGCGACGGCCATCGTGACGAGCCGGCACCGCGGTCACTCCCAGAGCACCGACATTCGCCTCTTCGCCTGCGCTCAGCTCGGTCACCGTGTCAAAGCGTCGGCGGCGCAGCCATGCACCGGTGCCAGCCGGCACGAGCAGGGGGGTATCGAGACCCAGCAGCCGCAACGACGGGAGGTCGAGATGATCGTGATGTGAGTGTGAGATCAGCACTGCATCCGGCGCGGCGAACGCGCTCGGGTCGACGGGCGGAACCTGGCGACGCAGGTGCGCGACGCGGCCGCCCAGCAACGGATCGGTGAGCAGGCGTATGCCCTGCACTTCGATCAGGACGGTGGCGTGCCCCAGGAAAACGATACGGTCCGCGGATCCCGCCCTGGAGCTGCCTGCGGCAGTATCCGCGGTGGCGCCCGCACGACGGGCGAGAGTCGCGCCATCGGCCATAACCGGAACCTAGCAACGAGATGCCCTCAGCGATAGATCACCGCAAACTACAGCGGCGTGTGAAAAGTGGACGGCAGTTGTTGGGGCTCATCCTGCGCGTGATCCTGCTGCTGCTGGTCGAGGGCTTGGTGATCCTCGCGTTGGCGGCGATCCTGCCCGGCGTCCAGACACCCTCCTTCAGAGCCGCTGTGCTCGTGGCCGCCACGATGGCGCTGATCAACGCGGTGCTGTGGCCGATCGTCATCCGTATTGCGCTCCCGCTGACGGTCCTCACGTTCGGGCTGGGATCGCTCGTACTGAGCGCCGGCACGGTCGCGCTGGGGTTCTACGTGGTCGACGGCACGTCTATCCCGATCGGCGGCGACCTGGCGATCGCGTTCGCGATGGCGCTCGTGTCAATGCTGATCGCGCCCCTGCTCGACGTGGACGGGGATGCTCAGCACCTGCGCGTGGTCCGGCGACGAGTGCGGCGCGGGCGCAGGGACAACCACACCGATGTTCCGGGCGTGATCCTGTTCGAGATCGACGGGCTGGGCGAGACCGTGTTGCGCGAGGCGGTGCGCGACGGGCACGTGCCCACGATCGCGCGCTGGTGCTCAGAGGGAACACACAGAATCCTGGGCTGGGAGTGCGACCTCTCCTCGCAGACGGGCGCGAGCCAGGCCGGCCTGCTGCTGGGCAGCAACTGGGACATGCCCGCCTTTCGCTGGTATGAGAAGGAGTCGGGTCGCACAATGGTCTCCAACCATCCCGCCGACGCGGCCGAGATCGAGCGTCGTCGCTCCACCGGCGAGGGGCTGCTCGCCGGCGGAGGCACGAGCCGAGGAAACATGTTCTCCGGCGACGCGCCGCGCTGCACGGCCACGATGAGCGTCATCCGCGACCGCAGCCGCTCGAAGTCGGGAGACTTCTTCGCCTACTTCGCCGATCCGTACGGCTTCCTGCGCACGATCGCGCTGTCGCTCGCCGACATCTCCTATGAGCGGCTGGCGGCCCGCCGTCAGCGCCGCAGCGGCGCGGCGCACGTCGATCGGGGCGGCTTTTACCCACTCATCCGCGCCGCTATCGCCGTGGTAATGCGCGACCTCAACGTCGCGCTGCTGATGGCCGACATCGTCGAGGGCGTGCCGGTCAGCTACGCCACCTTCGTCGGCTATGACGAGGTCGCCCACCATTCTGGAATCCGCGAGCCCGATGCGCTCGCGGTGCTGGGGCGCCACGATCGCCAGCTGCAGCGCCTGGAGCGCGCGGTGGCGCAATCGCCGCGCCCGTATCACCTGGTCGTGCTCTCCGACCACGGTCAGACGCAGGGCGCGCCGTTTCGCCAGCGCTACGACGAGACACTCGAGGAGGTTGTGCGCGGGGCGCTTGCACGCGGTGAGGTGCGCGCGCCCGTGGCGGTCGACGAGGCCTGGGGCGATGTCGGCGCCGTGCTCGCCGACGCACGTCAGGATCCCAGCGTCGGGGGACGCGTGCTGGCGCGCGCCACGCGCAGCCGATCGGTGCAGGGCACGGTCGCCCTTGGTCCGAACCGCGACGCCCTGGCCGAGCGCGACGCAGCCGTGCGCGAGAGCTCCAAGCGCGAGGATGAGCTCGACCGGACAAGCGAGGAGGAGGCGGTCGTGCTCGTCTCCGGCGGCCTGGGGCTCGTGTATCTGCCGCTCAGCCCCGAGCGACTGACGCTCGAGCGGATCGTCGAGGCGCATCCGCGGCTGCTGGACACCCTGGCCGCTCATCCCGGGATCGGGTTCGTGATGGTGCGCTCACACGCGCATGGAGCGCTCGTGATCGGCGCCGCCGGCCGCCGGCGCCTGGCGGACGACACCGTCGAGGGCGAGGACCCGCTCGCGCACTTCGACCCGACGGCGGCAGACCATCTACGCCGTCACGACCAGTTCCCTCACTGTCCGGACATCCTCATCAACAGCATGTATGACCCGGCGAGGAACGAGGTGGCCCCGTTCGAGGAGTTCATGGGCTCCCACGGCGGCCTCGGGGGGCCGCAGACGCAGCCGTTCGCAGTGATCCCTGCTGATTGGAGCGAGCCGACGCGTCCGATCGTCGGCGTGGAGGCGATGCACGAGGCGCTGCGCGACTGGCTCGCGCGGTCACAGCGACGCACCGAGAACGCTCGATGAGACACGACCTCACCGCTCGACAGTCAACGGTTGCCAGATGAGCGCGCTGCGGACGATGACCTATGACGTAGCCGATCGCATCGCGCGCATCACGCTCGATCGACCCGCCCGCGGCAACGGCATCACGCGGCGGCTGGTCGGCGAGCTCGAGCGGTGCGTCGAGCAGGCCGATCTCGATCCGGCCGTCCACGCGATCCTGCTGGCGGGCAACGGCCGTGGGTTCTGCGGCGGATATGACCTCGTGGAGAGCGCCGAGGGCCAGGGTCGCCTGGGCGAGGAGGACCCAGTGTCGCCGCACGCGCCGCCGCCGCCCGACTCCCCACTCGGCGCGGCGCCGCCACCCCCCGGCTCTCCGCTCGATCCGGCGGTGATGGCGGCCAATCACGACCCCGCGGGCACGTGGGACGCGATGGTGGACTACGCGATGATGAGCCGCAACGCGCGCGCGTTCATGTCGCTGTTTCACGCCACCAAGCCGGTCGTGTGCAAGGTCCACGGGTTCTGCGTCGCCGGCGGCACCGACATGGCGCTGTGCTCGGATCTGCTGATCATCGCCGCGGACGCCAAGATCGGCTATCCCCCCGCGCGCGTGTGGGGATCGCCGACGACATCGCTGTGGGCCTACCGCCTGGGAGCCCAGCGAGCCAAGCGGCTGCTGTTCACCGGCGACTGCCTGTCCGGCGCCGAGGCCCTGGAGTGGGGCCTGGCGATCGAGGCGCCCACGCCCGAGCGGCTGGATGAGCGCACCGAGATACTGCTCGAGCGGATCGCACGCATGCCGGTCAACCAGCTGCGGATGATGAAGCTGCTCGTCAACCAGTCGCTCTACGCCCAGGGCCTGCACACAACACAGGTGCTGGGCACGCTTCTGGACGGGGTCGCACGCCACACCGCCGAGGGCTACGCGTTCCAGCAGCGCGCGATGCAGGCCGGCTTCCGCGAGGCCTTGCGCGAGCGCGACGAGCCGTATGGCGACTACGGTGGGTCAACGTTCAAGGGATAGCCCGCGCAACCCGCCGCAGAGCACCGCTGCAATCCGGATACCCGCCGCGCACAGACCCTGCCGCGGCTGCGCACAGGCTCGCCTACGCCTCCGGCAGCGCCATCCTGAGACGCTCGGCGATCTCCTGTATCTCGCTCGGGCTGAGCGATCCGTTGCGCCGCGCCAACCGCGCGACGCCGCGCGGGCCGGCAATACGCACGCCACCGAGCTTCGGCTTGGAGAACAGCGGCAGCCCGTCGCTGTCGACGAAGCACATCGCGCCGACGACACCCACATTGTCACCGAGCAGCTCGCTGACCACCGCGACCTGCCGGCACACCCCCTCGACTAGCTTGGTCCGGTCGCGCCCCCCCACTATCAGACGCTCACGCGACTCCGAGAATAAGCCGCCCTCCCGGCGTACCCTCACTTTGCCGCGCAGCCACTTCGTGTCGATCACCGTCACGCCGCCCGGCCCGACCGTCAGATGGTCGATGTTCGCCCGCGATCCCGGCATCCGGCGATCGTGCACCAGCACGACCCCCCGTCCGTCCAACAGCGCGTTCAGCCGCCTCGCCGCGCGCTCCTCGCCTTCGGCCCCCTTGCGCCAGCTCTCCTCGTGCATGGGCGCGCCGGTGAACGCCAGCAGCAGCCTGCCGAACCGCGGGTGCCTGGCCAGCACCCGCGCCCGCCTGGCCTCGCGCCTGCGCTCGTACTGCCGGCGCGCGCTTGCGCCGGCACGGCCCCCCAAACTGGAATCATTCATCCCTCAAGAATTCTAGCGCGCGTTGGCGAACATTCCGCATATTCGCCACGAGGCGCCACATGCCGCTCGGATGCCCATCCGAGCTGGCGCTTAGAACAGCTGCTGCCAGATCAGGAACACGTTCAGCGCAACTATCACCCCAGCCAAGCCCCATGCCGCCGTGGTCGTCACGCGCCGATTGACGTGCGCTCCCATCACGTCCCGGCGGCTCGTGAGCACCACGAGCGGGATCAGCGCGAACGGGATGCCGAACGCGAGCACCACCTGGCTGAGCACGAGCGCGTCCGTGGGGCTGACCGCGAGCGCCAGCACGACGATCGCCGGCACCATCGTGACGGCGCGGCGCACGAGCACGGAGATCCTGAGGTTGATGAAGCCCGACATCACCACCTGCCCCGAGTACGTGCCGACGCTCGAGGAGGAGGCGCCAGAGGCCAGCAGGGCGACCGCGAACGCGACCGCCGCGGCGCCCCCGACGAGGTGGCCAAACTCGGCATGCGCCTGCTGGATCGAGTCCAGGCTCGCCAGCCCGCCATCGTGGAACAGCTTGGCGGCCACGGCGAGCATCGCCATGTTGATCAGGCCGGCGATGCCGAGCGCGATCATCACGTCGAGGCGCTCGAACCGCAGCACGCGCGAGCGCTCCCGGTCGTCGCGACAGGGCGTGCGCCCGTTGGTCAGCGCCGAGTGCAGGTAGATCACGTGGGGCATCACGGTCGCGCCGATGATGCCCACAGCCAGGTACAGCGACTCCTTGCCCTCGAGACCCGGCACCAGACCGCTCAGCGCTTCGTGCGTGGAGGGCCCGATGCGCAGAACCTCGTACAGGAACCCGAGAAAGATGATCCCGAGCAGAGCCACGATCGCCAGCTCGAACCGGCGATACCCGTGAGTCTGCAGCTCGAGGATCGCGAACGCGATCACGCCGGTGATCAGCCCGGCGGGGAGCAGCGGCACGCCGAACAGCAGGTTCAACCCGAGCGCGGCCCCGATGAACTCGGCGATGTCCGTCGACATCGCCACGATCTCGGCCTGCACCCACAGCCCCCAGGTGAGCAGCCGGGGAAACCGCTCGCGGCAAAGCTCGGGCAGGTTGCGATCGGTGACGATGCCGAGCTTCGCGGAGAGATATTGGATCAGCATCGCCATCAGGTTCGCGGCGAGCACCACCCACAGCAGCAGATACCCGAACTGCGCTCCCCCCTGCAGGTTCGTCGCGAAGTTGCCCGGGTCCACGTATGCGATCGCCGCCACGAACGCCGGGCCCAGCATCGCCAGCGTCGCCTTCACCCGCCCCCGCGCCAGCAACGCCTCCAGATGGCTCGGTCCGAGCGCGACCTCGCCCGCCGCCACGCCGGCTCCGGCGCCTTCGAGCGCCGGCTCAGTCACCAGCGGCGGGGGCGGGGGCGGTGGGCTCACGCGCCGAGCCTCTCGTCATCCGGCGCCACCCGCATCGCGCGCGCGAGCTGACCGCCGATCGCCTGTTCGCGCTCGCCGCCTGAAAAGCTCACCACCAGCGGACCGCCGAACGGCTGGCGCTCCTTCACGCAGACGTGGTCTCCGGGCGAGATCCCCTGTTCGGACAGGTACCTCAGCATCTCCGGGTCAGCGTCGGACACGCGCACGAACACGCCCCCCTCGCCCTCGCTCAAACTGTCGAGGCTGCGACTGCTCTCACGCTCGGGCAGCTCCAGCTCGGCATTCGGGATCGGGTCGCCGTGCGGGTCCCGCGTCGGATCCCCCAGCTTCGCCGCAATCAGCCCCTCGAGCTCCTCGGAGAGCACGTGCTCCAGCACCTCCGCCTCCGCGTGCACCCGGTCCCAAGGCATCTGGAGCGTCTCCGCCAGGAACAACTCGAGCAGCCGGTGGTGTCTGATCACCTCGAGCGCCACCCTCCGTCCCGCCGGCGTCAGCCGCACCCCGCGATACGGCACGCGCGCGATCAGCCCCTCGCCGTCGAGTCGCTTAAGCATCGCCGACACCGACCCGGGCGTGATCTGCAGGCGCTCGGCCAGCGCGTTCGTCGACACCGGCCTCTCCGGTGCCTCGCTGCGAGACTGCAGGGTGTAGATCGCCTTGCAGTAGTCCTCCACCGCGGGCGAGCGTCCCTGCTCGGGCCTCGTTCCCTGCTCGGGCCTCGTCTGTTCTTGCGTCGACATCTAAACTTATTTTATGGCTTCCCTCAACTTTTTTCAAGCCAGGGCACACTGCGCGGGTAGGGGGCTTTAGGAAAAGATGCCTCGCTAATGGACCGCGACTACGAGCTGCAGACCCACCGCGCCGAGGACCGCCACTGGTGGTACCGGGGTCGGCGCTCGGTGCTCGAGCGCGTGATCGACGACCTGCGCCTGCCCGCGCGCGCGCGCATCCTCGACGCCGGCTGCGGCAGCGGGCGCAACATGATCGAGCTCGCCCGCCACGGCACTGTCACCGGGGTCGAGCTGTCCGCCACCAGCGTCGCCCTCGCCCGCGCCCGCTCCGCCGGCGAGGTGATCGAAGGCTCAGTGCTGGAGATGCCGTTCGACTCCTCGAGCTTCGACTTCGCGGTCTCCCTCGACGTGATCGAGCACCTCGCCGACGACCTCTCCGCCCTGCGCGAGCTGCGCCGCGTCGTCGCTCCCGGGGGCGCCCTGCTGATCACCGTCCCCGCCTACCAGTGGCTGTGGAGCGGGCACGACGAGATCAACCACCACCACCGCCGCTACACCCGCCGTACGCTCGAGCGGGTCGCCGAGCAGGCCGGGTGGGAGACCGTCCGCACGACCTACTTCAACTCCCTCCTGCTCCCCGTCGCGATCCTGCTGCGCGTCCTCGACCGCTTCTCTTCGGCCACGACCGAGTCGAGCCTTGACCTGTGGATCCCGCCCGCCCCGCTGAACTGGCTGCTGGAGCGTCCTCTGGCGCTGGAGGCAGCCATCATCGGACGCGGCGGTCGCATCCCCGCCGGGCTCTCGCTGCTCACCCTGTTTCGCTGAACCTCTCACCGTCGGCCAGCACGACCCGCGCCGGGGTTCTGAACGTCCACGAGCGGTTCACCGCAAACGTCAGCACGGTCACGATCGCCGTCGCGCACGCCTGCCCCACCAGCTCGTCCAGCCCCGCGCCGCTGACGAACAGGTACACCAGACCAAGGTTGAATCCCAGCCCGCAGCTCTGCACCACCCCCCAGCGCACCGGTGTCAGCGCATCGCCCGTGTGCTCCTTGAACGTCCATTTCCTGTTCAGCAGAAACCCGTTCACGGCCCCCACCGCGAACCCGATCCCCGACGCCGCCACGTACCACACGCCGAACACCTTCAGCAACACCGTGTACACGCCGAACGACAGCAGCGTGTTTGACACCCCCACGATCCCAAACTTGAAGAATTGCACCGCCAACGGGAGGCTCAACCGGCGCTTCAGCCAAGCCAAGCTCGTGGATCGTCCCCGCGGTTGATTGTGCTCGGAAGACATGCCTGCACAGGATGAACGATAAATTGAGCGATGGCTTAGGAAGCTCGTCGAAGATTGGCTCTCGCGGCAACAGCCGTAGGCTCGCCGGAAGGCAACGATCGTGCCGGATATCTCGCCCCCACTACGCACCCTCACGCTGCTCAGCGTCGTGGCGCCCGTCTATGACGAGGAGGAGCTGATCGAGGAGTTCGTCCGCCGCGCCTGTGCCGCGGTCGCCACCTACCCGTTCGAGCTGGTCCTCGTCGACGACGGCTCCTCCGATCGCACCCCCGAGCTGCTCGACCGCATGGCCGACGCCGACCCGCGCGTACGCGTCGTGCACCTATCCCGCAACTTCGGGCACCAGGCGGCGCTCACCGCCGGCCTCGAGCACGCGCGTGGCGACGTCGTGGCGATGATCGACGCTGACCTGCAGGACCCGCCCGAGCTGATTGGAGAGATGATCGACCGCTGGAGCTCCGGTGCCGACGTCGTCTACGCCGTTCGCCGGCGGCGCGATGGCGAGACCGCGTTCAAGCTGGCGACGGCCTCGTGGTTCTACAAGCTGTTCGACAAGCTCGCCCAGGTCGACCTCGAGCCCAACTCGGGCGACTTCCGCCTGCTCGACCGCCGCGCGCTGGACGCGCTGCTGTCGATGACCGAGCGCTCGCGGTTCCTGCGCGGCATGACCGTGTGGGTCGGCTTCTCTCAGACCGCGGTCTCCTACGAGCGCGACGCCCGGCACGCGGGCGAGACCAAGTACACGCTGCGGCGCATGCTCCGTTTCTCGCTCGACGCGATCGCCTCCTTCTCGCACCTGCCCCTGCAGCTGGCCACGTACGTCGGGCTGCTCTCAGCCGGCGTCGCGTTTATCGCCATCCCGGTCGTGATCGTGCTGCGCATCTTCGACTCCTACCTGCCCGGGTTTGGCTCGATCACGATCGCCATCCTCTTGCTCGGCGGCATCCAGCTGATTGCGCTGGGCGTGATCGGCGAGTATGTCGGGCGCATCTACGACGAGGTCAAGCACCGGCCGCTGTATATCGTCCGCGACGAGCGCAATCGCCCCGCGGGCGATCCCAGCGATCCGGCGGCGGCGGCCGCAATGCCCATTGCGCGGGCTGGGCTGCAGGCGCGGGTGACTGAGCGGGTGGGGTGAGTGATGATGTTCCGGTGGGCGCATGCGCCCACCGGCCGAGCGGTACATGTACCGCTCGGTGGAACCGCACATGTGCGGTTCCAAGCAGGGCCGCATGTGGCCCTGCCCACAACATCAGCCTTAATCGAGCATGTGCAGTCCGCCGCTCTCCACCGCATGCTTTGCGTCGTGATCGCTCATGTCAAGATCATGCGATCACCCCGCTCTGCCGACTCCGGTCGCGTGTTGTGATGTACCGATGACGCATCCCCAGCGCCGTCGCTCCGCGTACATCGTGCTTCTCGCGCTGCTGGCGCTCACGCTCGCCCGGGGCGCGGCCATGCCTGCGCCCGCCCGCGCCGAAGCGTGCCTCGGCTCCGGCTCGGCGCCCGCCTGCCCGTACACCGCCGCCGCGATCGTCGGCCAGCGGGCGGAGTCGGTCCTGCGCTTCCCCGAGGCCGTTGCTCTGGACACCGCCGGCAACGTCTACGTCGCCGACCAGCTCAGCTATGTGGTTCAGCGGTTCAGCTCCTCCGGCGCGTTCCTCGGCGAGTGGGGCTCCTACGGCGGCGGTCACGGCCAGTTCGGGCCGATCGGCGGCCTCGCCACCGACGCCGCCGGCAACGTGTACGTGGTCGACTCATCCCACAACCGCATCGAGAAGTTCGATTCGAACGGAAACTTCCTCACCTCCTGGGGGCACAGCGGTAGCGGCCTCGGCCAATTTCATTTCGGCTCCTCCCAGAATTACACCCAGCCACCGGGGGGCGGCATCGCGGTGTCCGGTGAACACGTCTACGTGGCCGACTCGGGCAACAACCGCATCGAGCGGTTCGATCTCACTGGCGGCGAACCGACCCAGTGGGGCTCTCGGGGGAGCGGACCGGGCCAGTTCTCCTACCCGCGGGGCGTTGCCGCCAACGCGACCGAGGTGCTGGTCGCCGACGATGACAACCATCGCATCGAGAAATTTGACGTGGCCGGCGACTTCGAAACCTCCGTCGGCTCCTACGGCACGGGGCCAGAACAGTTTGGCTTTCCCTACGGCGTCACGCTCGACGCGGCCGGCAACGCGTATGTCGCCGACGACCTCAACCACCGTGTGGTCAAGCTCTCTCCCGGGCTGGGGTTCCTCGGCGCCTGGGGCGGCTTCGGCTCGGCGCCCGGACAGCTGGCGTTCCCGCGCGCGCTGGCCAGCGATCCGGCCGGCGACACCTACGTCGCGGACACCGCCAACGACCGCGTCCAGGTGTTCGACTCGGGCGGCGCCTACCTGCGCACGATCGGCGCCTCCGCCCGCGGTCCTGGCACGTTCGTCGCGCCCCGCGGGCTCGCCGTCGACCCCGCCGGGCGGCTGCTGGTGGCCGACACCGACGGCAACCGCATCGAGTCCTTCGCGCAGGGCGGCGGCGCGCTGCTCTCCATCTGGACGCGCGCCGGCGGATATAAGCCCGGCTTCGCCGAACCCTCGGGCATCGCCATCGACCCGCGCGGCTCGGTGTATGTCGCCGACACCGCCAACGCGCGCGTGACGCGCCTGTGGGGCGAAGGCACCTTCCTGTCCGAGCTCGGCGGTCCCACCGGCTTCGGCGGGGCGCAGCTGAGTGGCGCGCTCTCGCTCGCCGTGTCCGCGGCGACGGGCGAGCTGGACGTCGCCGACACGGGCCACAACCGCGTCCTCGCCTACTCCCCCGCCGGCTCGCTGCTGGCGCGCGTCGGCGCCGGCGGCGGGGACGGGTCGGCCGGCTCGGCGCCCGGCGCGTTCAACCATCCGGCGGCCGTCGCGGTCGCGCCCTCCGGGTATGTGTTCGTCGCCGACACGCTCAACAACCGCGTGGTCAAGCTCCGCCCGGATGGCTCGTTCGTGGGCCAGTTCGGCCTGCTCGGCTCGGGCGACGGGCGCCTGCACACCCCGACCGGGGTCGCGGTCGACGCCGCCGGGCGCGTGTATGTCATGGACAACCTCAACAACCGCATCGAGGTGTTCACCGAATCCGGCCACTACCTCACCAAGTGGGGCCTGCGCGGCACCCGCCTGGGCGACTTCTCTCAGCCGAGCGCCGTCGCCGTCGGCTGTGAAGGCAGCGTGTTCGTGGCCGACACCAACAACAATCGCATCGAGCGCTTCGACCCCGCCGCGCCCGCCGGCGTCGGCTGCCTCGCCCCCGGCGCCTGGCCCCCGCCGCTGGACGTCACGCCGGTGCTCCACGTCAGCCTGCTCCGCCGCGCCGGCATCCTCGCGCGGCGCGCCCTCGCGCTCACCGTCAGCTGCCGGCGAGGTTGCCGCATCCTGGCCACCGCGACCCTCTCCACGCGCTCGCCCCGCCGCTCCGTCGCGCTGGCCGCCGTCGCCCGCCCGCTGCCACCCGCGCACGCCGGGCACGTGCGCCTGCGGGTCGGCCCGTCCTCGCTGCGCCGCCTGCGCCGGGCCCTGAGACTCCACGCCGCGATGACCGCGGTCGTGCGCATCGTCGCCGTCGGCCCCACCGGGCGGCGCACGGTCCTTACGCGGAGTTACTCCGTCACGCGATAATGCTCGCGTGAGCACCGACGACCCCGCCCTGCCCGACTCGCCGATCCCTCCCCCCTCGAACGCCTCGCCGGAGGACGACTCCGACCCGCGCGGCATCGATCACCGGCGCGAGCGCATTCGCATCGAGACCGAGCGCCATCGCATCGTCGGCGTCCTCACGCTCGCCCGCGACGGCTACCGCAGCCGCGTGTCCGACGTGCTCAACGCGCCCGAGCGGGACTTCCTGACGCTCACCGAGGTCTCGGTCGAGCCGCTGTCGGGCGGGCCCGTGGAGCTGCACGAGTTCCTGACCGTGGCCCGGCGCCACATCGTGTTCGCGGTCGCCGCGCCCGAGGACTGACTCCTGCTATAGTTAGCCAAATGGCTAACCAAGCACAGCTCGACCGCACGTTCGCCGCCTGCGCCCATCCGATCCGTCGCGGGATCATCGAGCGGCTCGGCGATCGCGAGATGACGGTCGGCGAGGCGACACACGACTTCGGCGTCTCCAAGCCGTCGATCAGCAAGCACCTGCGCGTGCTCGAACAGGCCGGCACGATCGTGCGCGTGATCGACGGGCGCACCCACCGGCTGCGGCTTACAGAGCACGCGTTGCACGACGCGCAGGAGTGGATGAGCGACCGGCGGGCGATGTGGGAGCGCAAGCTCGACGTCGTCGAGGACTACCTCGCCGAGCAGGGCGCACAACCTATGAAGAGCTTCGAACAACCGGAGAACCTCGAACACAGAGCCCACGACCTGGGCTCGCGACCTGGAAGGCAAGCCGATGAGCACACCTGAGATCGCCGCGCTGCGCCTGGAACGCACGTTCGCGGCCACCCCCGAGAAGGTGTTCGACGCCTGGACCAATCCAGAGGTGCTGCGACGCTGGTGGGCCGCGCAGCCGACCTGGACCTCGCCGGGATGCGAGGTCGATCTGCGCGTTGGCGGGCACTACCGGCTGAGCATGCGTACCGACGAAGGTCAGATATATGCTGTGGGTGGCGAGTACCGCGAGGTGGACCGCCCGCACCGGCTCGTCTACACCTGGTGCTGGGAGGGGACCGATGGCCCCGACCCCAGCCATGTCAGCCTCGTCACGGTCGAGTTCCGCCCCGACGCCGCCGGGACGACCGTGGTGCTCGAACACGACGGGCTCACCTCCGAGGAATCCCGCGCCCGCCACGGGGACGGTTGGATCGGCGTGCTCGACAACCTCGCCCACAGGATCTTCGACGTAGACGATCGCAGCTGATGTGTCCTGGGCTTGCACCAGATGTTCGGGCGCAAGCCTCAACACAACCGATCCGCGCTTCATTGAGCGCACCCGACACACACACCCGATACTGACACCCGACAACAAACCCTGGAGGAGCACACCAATGAGCAATTACCTACTGGCATACCGGGGCGGCCGGATGGCCGAGACCGACTCCGAGCGCGAGGCGCAGATGGCTGCCTGGGGCGCCTGGTTCGGCCAGCTCGGCGACGCCGTAGTGGACATGGGCAACCCGTTCGCAGGCTCGGCCTCAGTGAGCAGCGACGGGACCGTCAACGAGGGAGCCGGCTCCGGGCTTGGCGGCTACTCCGTGGTGCAAGCCGACAGCCTCGCCGCCGCCACCGAGCTCGCCAAGGGCAGCCCCGTCTTGAGCAGTGGCGGCAGCGTCGACGTGTATGAGACGATCACGGTGATGTAAGCGCGCCGTTGTGACCACGCGCACCATCGGCTGCCCAGCCCTGAGCCAAGACTGAGCCCCGAGATCGACATGGCCTACGACGAGGAGCTTGCCCACCGCGTTCGCGAGTTGATGGCCGATGAGCCCGGCCTGACCGAGAAGCGCATGTTCGGCGGGCTCGCGTTTCTGCTCGACGGCAACATGTCCGTGGGCATCTCATCTCAGGGAGGGCTGATGGTGCGCGTGGACCCCGATGCCACTGACGCGCTGCTCTCGCGGCCGCACGCCCGCCCGTTCGAGATGCGCGGCCGGTCGATGGCGGGGTGGATCCGCGTCGGGCCCGAGGGGCTTGCGACCAAGCGTCAGCTCAGCCCGTGGGTACGACGGGGCGTGGCGTTCGCCCGCACGCTGCCACCGAAGGGCTGAGGGCACAAGTGAGCGGTCTCCATCGCCGCCCACTGCTCAGGGACACAACGGGGATCGGCGGTCGTCTCGGCGACGGTCAGCTCAGCCATGCGGACAGCTCCTCTAGCGCGTCGGGGATGACGTAGTAATAGGCCCACAGCCCTTGACGCTCGGAGTCCACGATCCCAGCATCGCGGAGCTTCTTCAGATGGTGGGAGAGCGTCGGCTGGGAGATGTCGAACAGCGGCACCAGCTCGCATACGCATACCTTCCCGGCGTGCTTGCGCAGCACGTCCACGAGCTGCAACCGGATCGGGTCGCCGAGGGCCTTTGCGACTTCGGCCATGCGTAGCGCGCCCTCCCGCTGAACGTCGGGGTAGACGATGGGCTCGCAACAGCGCTCACCGGCCGCTCGCTTCTGCTTGGGCGATAGCTCCAAATCGATGGGCATCAATCTACTTATATCAATAACAATCACGTATATCGATGTAATACGATCTGCGGCATGAACAACGACGAGTCGACTACCGAGCGGCACGCCTGATGGAGCGTCCCAACCTCGCCCGTCGCGCGCTCATGGAGGCGATCGGCACCTTCGCGCTCGTGACCGCTGGGTGCGGAGCGATCATCACCAACACAACCCACACTGGCTCGATCGGCGATGTCGGTGTAAGCCTCGTGTTCGGCCTGGTAATCATGGTGATGATCTACGCGGGCGGACATCTCTCCGGCGCTCACTACAACCCGAGCGTGACGATCGCGTTCACCCTCGCCCGGCACTTCCCGATACGGGACGCGCTGGCCTATATCTCAGCCCAGCTCGTCGGGGCGACTGCGGCGGCTCTCCTGCTCCTTGCCGCGTGGACGAGCAGGCCCGCACACCTCGGAGCGACGCTCCCGAGCGTCAGCAACGAGACCGCCCTGGCCTATGAGATCGTCCTGACGGCCTTCCTGATGTTCGTCATCACCGCCGTTGCGACCGACACCCGCGCGGTCGGCGCCGCCGCCGCTATCGCAATCGGTGGGACCGTGGGACTCGACGCGCTGTTCGGCGGCCCGATCACCGGAGCGTCGATGAACCCCGCGCGCTCCTTCGGCCCCGCCCTGGCCTCCGGTACTTGGAGCAGCTTTTGGGTCTACGTCAGCGGCCCGGTGATCGGCGCCGCCGTCGGCGTGTTCGCCTACGAGCTCGTGCGCGGCCCCAAGTCGCTCATTGCCCCTGCCGCCCAATCGACCGAGGGAGCAGCCGTCGATGGCGACCGTCCTGTTCGTATGCCTGCATAACGCC
>Ga0207663_10000457_pt1 | contig 17764 bp, 17 predicted proteins | sample LARL53metaG_FD_184346 | JGI IMG/M metagenome (GOLD analysis project Ga0207663, IMG submission 184346) | Corn, switchgrass and miscanthus rhizosphere microbial communities from Kellogg Biological Station, Michigan, USA - LAR L5-3 metaG... | ecosystem: Host-associated > Plants > Roots >...
CTCCCCGGAATCCTTCCTTGCCGCCGCCAGCCAACGCACCCGGAAAATCCGGCTCGGCCACGGCATCTTCCAGCTCACCACCAATCATCCGGCACGCGTCGCCGAGCGATTCGCGGTGCTTGATCTGTTGAGCCGCGGCCGTTGCGAATTCGGGATGGGTGAGAGCGCCTCGATCACCGAATTGGAGCCCTTCGGTCGCGACATGGAAACCAAGAAAGAAGTGTTCGAGGAAGCGGTGCGCGCGATCTTTCCGATGTTTCGGGATGGCGGCTGCGAGCACCACGGCAAATATTTCGACATTCCGCTCCGCAACGTCGTACCGAAGCCGGTGCAGAAGCCGCATCCGCCGCTGTGGATGGCGTGCTCGCAGCTTCCGACCATCGAGCGCGCGGGAAGGAACGGATTCGGCGCGCTCGGATTCCAGTTCGTCAGCGCTGATGCCGCGCATGCCTGGGTGCACGCCTATTACAACGCCATCACCAGGCGGCTGAACAAGCTCGCGGACTACCAGATCAATCCGAACTTGGCGCTGGTGTCATTCTTCATGTGTGCGAAAACCGACGAGGAGGCCCGCGCGCGCGCCGATGGCGCGACCTTTTTCCAGTTCGCGCTACGATATTACGGCGCTTCCCAAAGCCGCCAGCGTCCGGCGCCTGGCACGGTCAACATGTGGGACGAGTATAACAAATGGAAACGCGACAATCCGATGGCGCAGGAAGCCGCGCTGCGCGGCGGCCTGATCGGCTCGCCGCAGACGCTGCGCAGGAAATTGCGGCGCTTCCGCACCTCCCACATCGACCAGGTCATCCTGCTCAACCAGGCCGGCAAGAACAGCCACGAGCACATCTGCGAGTCGCTTGAACTATTCGCTGCGGAGGTGATGCCGGAATTCCGTGAAGACCCCGAACACGATGCCTGGAAGGCGGGCGTGATGAGCGGCGCGATCGAGCTCGAGGAGATCGATACCAGCGCCTTCACCGATCGCTATGGCAAGCTGGGGATTACGCTTGCGCCTGTCTCCAGAGGCGAGGCGCCATCCGGCGCAACGCCGTGATCGTTCAGGCCACGTTGGACGTTCGAAATTGCCGCGGTGTCAGTCCGGTCCAGCGTTTGAAGGCGTGGGTGAAAGAGCTGAGTTCGTTGTAGCCGAGCAGCCAGGCGACTTCGGAAACCGGCAATTCCCTCTCCGTCAGGTAACGCCTGGCGAGAGCGGCCCTGAAGCGGTCCAGTATTTCGATATAGGTCGCGTCCTGATCGCGCAGTTTTCGCGAGAGCGTCCGCGGACTCATTCCGAGCTTGCGCGCCACTTCGGAAGCGCCGGCCCGGCCGTGCGGAAGAAGGCCTGTCAAAACTTTCTCGACATCCGCGCGGATGCTCTCCCGCGAAGACGTCTGGGTCTGGAGTGCTTCCTCCGCATAGCGACGCAGCAGCGTATTCAGAAAGGGATCGTGGCCGGTCAACGGAAGCGCTGCAAACTGCTTTGGAAATATGATCTCGTCGGCATCGGACGAGAACTCGATATCACAGCCCAGAAACTTTCTGATCTCGGCTGGTGTGTGGTTGCGGAAATGCCGCGCTTTCAGGCCGACCGGCGCCAGGCGACTGTCCGTGACCTGGCGACAGAGTCTGACCAGCGCGATCAGCAGGAATTCAGCCTGGTGTTTGTCCGCGAGTCGGTCGACGTTGATATATTCGAGCGCAATCATTACGGTTGGCTCCATCGCGACCTGCAAACGAACGCCCTCATTGGTGATCCGGCCGAAGCGGACCGCGTTCTGAAGCGCCTCTTCCAGTTGCTCGGAGGAAGCGATCACGTAATAAAGCAGGCCGATCTCGCGCAGGTCGAAGTTGCGCGCAAGGTGAAAGCCGAGCAGATCGTCCTCGAGCGCTTCGGCAGCCAATTCCAGAAACCTGACCTGGGCACGTACCTCCAGCCGGATCGCCGGATCGTTGGCCTCCTCGAGCGTCAACCCCGCCTTGGTCAAGAGCGGGGCGATGTCCATGCCGTGCTCGCGCAGCCTGGCGCAGGCCAGCCGCGCGATTCCGCCTGTGGCGCTTGGTATTGAACGAAGTCCTTGGGGCTGGTCGGAACTCATTATACTGAAATAGCCCTGAAAAATGCCCATGTCATACCGCGCTTGAATTGCGGCTTCAAAACACAAAATATTGGCGCTCAATCACAAGAATATCGCCTCGGCGTTCGGTACAAGGCGCGCCTCCCGCGCGGAAATATTTGATCTGAGCGGTTCGCTGGCGCTGGCCGAGCCTTCGCGGCTCAATGCTAACGCGACCGTGTGTTGATTGAAAGGCTCGTATAGGCCGAGCGATCACAGTCCACCCGCCGCGGCGCCGAAGCCCGTCGCTCCGACGGGAAGTTTGTAAAAAAATCATTTGGGCGGACGCTCCAGCCTCTGCCGATGTTTTTGGAGAAATCATGCAAAATCACAGGGGCAGGCTTGCGCTGTTCATCGACGGCGTGAGATTCCATGCCACCGCAAAGACGCTCGGTTTTGAAATCGACTACAAGAGACTTCTTGACGAGTTCAGCGAGCGCGGAACGCTGCTTCGGGCGTTCTACTACACTACCGTTATGGACGAACTGGAGTACTGCACCGTTCGTCCCCTGGTCGATTGGCTCGACTACAACGGTTTCACGGTAATGACCAAGCCGATCAAGGAATTCCTCGACGATGCCGGACGGCGCCGGGTCAAAGCCAACATGGACATCGATCTCGCGGTCGGTGCCATGGACATTGCGGATCACGTGGACGAGATCGTCCTGTTCTCGGGCGATGGCAATTTCCGCCCGCTGGTCGCGGCGCTGCAGCGTCGCGGCGTCCGCGTCACCATCGTTTCGACGATCGCCAGCGAACCGCCGATTCTCGCCGACGAGCTTCGTCGCCAGGCTGACGAATTCATCGATCTTGCCGATCTCCAAGCAAAGCTCGGGCGAGCGCCTACCACGCCGCGCGCCACAGCGCAGCATCCCATAATACCGGTCGAGCGGCGGCGAGGCACCGACAGGCCCGCAACACGCGGTCCGCGGTTGACGGATATGAATCCCGAAAACGAGTAGGTCGCGCAGGCAGGTTGTTGCAGCGCGAAGCTCGAGAACCGCTTGCGTGGTTGGCTGTGGTTCGAAACTCTACCTGCCGTGGCACATCGCTTCGTTACGACTGTTATAGCCGGACAGACCGAACGTTCACATCATCCATCGCAGGGGCTGCCGCGAGGGATCGGGGTTTTTGCGCCAGCTCGCCGATGAACGGGCAAACGGGCCAAACGGCCGAATGATGACAAAACGACGACAGCGCTATCGTCGGCCTTGCCTTCGCAGGGCACGGCTCTGTCCCGATTTGCAACGCTGCAGGTTCGACGGATTTTCCGCATGCATTGAACCTTTACCGGCGCTCCACAGACCACATGAAAGGCTCATCCGACGAAGAGGAGTGAGAGAGGCTGCCTTTGTTTTCAAACATATGTTCAGTATTTTTTGGGGAGTGCCATGCTCGACAGAGTCAATTTCCAAACGAACAAGACCGGCGAGCTAGACCTTTTGATTGGCGAAAGAGCCTTCTGGAGTGATTTTAGATATCTGAGAGGTGCGGAAATTTTCGGCGAGGCAGAACCCGCCGAGTACGTCTACAAGATCAGGTCGGGTTCGGTTCGTACCTTCAAACTTCTTCCCGATGGCCGTCGTCAGATCGGAGCCTTCCATTTACCGGGAGATATTTTCGGCGTCGAAAGCGGCGAGGTCTATCGGTTTACGGCCGAAGCAATCGAGGACACCACGGTCTGGATCGCCAAACTCCGGCGAATATTCGGCGAATGTGCGGACGAGAATGTCCCGGCCTCGAAGGACGTGCTGAAACTGATCGCCAGAAGTCTCCAGCACGCGGAAAACCACCTTCTGCTTCTGGGTCGGCAAACGTCCCTGGAGAAGGTTGCGGCGTTTTTGACGGAAATGGACCAACGCCTGCACTCACCGGCCGTCATGATCCTTCCGATGGGCCGCCGCGATATTGCCGATTATCTCGGTTTGACCATTGAAACGGTCTCACGGGTCTTTTCGATCCTCGAGCGCGAGCGAATCCTCAGTTTCGAAGGTCTGCGTCACCGCGAGATTGTGCTGCATAGCCGGGCCAAACTGGCTCGTTTAGCCCTTTTTTCCGAGTTGAAGCTCGAATACCGCGGGTCGCGCGACAGCAACCTTGCAAGAGGCCTCGCCGTGTAGGGACAGGGTGTTGCGGCTTCCACGAGCTCGCGGCCGGCCAAAAAACCGCCTTGCGCACAGTGCGGCCCTCAAGGCTTCGTTTCCGGCAGAGCTTCTGTCTGGCGGAAAAGAATTGAACTGCCATTGATCGGATCATTGGAAAAAACGCACCGTCCGCCGCTGACGGCTTAGGCCGAATATCGCTATTTTCCCCAGGTCCTCGACACCCGCTGCCATCACCATCATCCTTGGGGCTAAAGCAACGGAACGCGAAGCGCTTCGTTCGAGGATCATTTGGGGATTTGGAATGTCGGATATCGCGATCAAGGTCTCGCGGCCCGTAACGCTGCAGGCGCGATTGAATGAGGACTGGCTTGCGGTCGTCATCGGTCTTTTGGTGTTCGGATCGGCGCTCGTCAGCATCAGCGGCATCGATCTTCTCGGATGGGCGGTCACCACCTCCGTTTACGCCGATATCACCCAGGCGCTCAATCCGTTCGCCAAGGCCTATGCCTGGCTTGGCGGAGGCGGGGCGCTGATCGCGACTTACGTCGCAATGCTTGCGGTTTTGAGCGCCGGTGTTGCCACGCTTGGCGCCGATGTCCGGAAATTCGCAGCTGCTTTCACGGTCGTGTTTGCCATCGCCTATGCAAGCTGGATTGTCGGCTCTTACGCCTATGTCGCCGCGGTTACGCCGGCCGAGCAGCAGAAATTCGGTATCGCCTGGTCGCTCAAGCTTACCAATGAGGGCGGATTTATCGTCGCTCTGCTCGCGGGCATCGTCATCGCCAATTTCTTTCCGCGCCTGGCTACCTGGCTGAAGGAAGCGATACGGCCGGAACTCTACATCAAGATCGCGATCGTCATCCTCGGCGCCACCGTCGCGGTGACGGCCGCGGGGCGTCTCAATCTCGCCTCCTCGCTGTTGCTGCGTGGCGCGGCTGCGATCATCGAGGCCTATCTGATCTACTGGGCCGTGGTCTATTTCGTTGCCCGTAAATGGTTCGGCTTCAGCCGCGAGTGGTCGGTTCCGCTGGCCTCCGGCATTTCGATTTGCGGCGTGGCGGCGTCGATAGCAACGGGCGGGGCTATCCGCGCGCGACCGGCGGTGCCGATCCTGGTGTCGTCGCTGGTCGTGGTATTCGCGGTGGTCGAAGTCCTGATCCTGCCGTTTCTGGCGCAGACCTTCCTCTGGCACGAGCCGCTGGTGGCCGGCGCCTGGATCGGGCTTGCCATCAAGACCGACGGCGCGGCCGTGGCCGGCGGCGGCATCACAGAATCGTTGATCATGGCAAAAGCCGCGGCCGAAGGCGTCAAATACCAGCCGGGCTGGATTCTCGCCACCACGACCACCGTGAAGATCTTCATCGATATCTTCATCGGCATCTGGGCGTTCATCCTCGGCTACATCTGGACCAACCATATCGACAAGGGGCCGGACCGGGCGAAACCGTCGGAAATCTGGCAGCGCTTTCCGAAATTCATCCTGGGTTTCATCCTGGTGTTCGCCGTGTCGCTCTGGCTCGCCCTCGGCTCGACGGCGCAGGTCGCCAAGGCGCTTCCGGCTGCGGCCGGCGAGGCGAATGTGTTCCGGGTGATCTTTTTCGTCCTGACCTTTTTCTCGATCGGCGTGCTGTCGGATTTCCGCAAGCTCTGGCAGCAGGGTTTCGGCAAGTTGGCCGCGGTCTATTTCATCAGCCTGTTCGGATTTGTGATCTGGGTCGGGCTCTTGATCTCGTGGCTCTTCTTCAGCGGTTTCAAGCCGCCGCTCGCCAGCTAATTCGAAGGGAAAGCGACATGTCGCGGCAATACGATCTCAGGGACGAAATCGACGCAGAAGAAGTGGAGCCGCTGCTGCCGATCGAAAAAAAGCTGATCGGCTGGAGCCTCGGTCTGGGTGTTGCGCTGCTTGTCGTTCTGATCGCGGTCAATCATTTCGTGCCGATCAGCCCCTGATGCGCGTCCACGCCCGCGCCTTGTGAGGCCTTCAAGAGGTGGAATTTTTCGCGTTTGCGGCTTAAAAGCTCCCCTCTGTTCCGCGTTGCCGGGGAGGTCGCAGGCCCGAAATGAAGCGTATTGCCACCTGGACCTTCTACGGCATCGGCGCGCTCGCGATTATCTATCTCGCGCTTTACGCCTATGCGGCCGTCACCGGGCGTGGGGTCCTGCCGGGTGATCCGATCCACATCTTCCGCCAACCCGATGGAGTGGACGTGACACTCGCCACGCCGGAGCGAGGCGGCGATCACGCACCCGCAGTCGCGCGGTGAAACTCGCCGGCGCCCGCCGGCGTGATCGGCAAGCCGCCATCGGCATATTCGTTCAGCTTGTTGCGCAGCGTACGGATCGAGATCCCGAGGATGTTGGCCGCGTGCGTACGGTTGCCGAGGCAGTGCTTCAGGGTTTCAAGGATGAGATCGCGTTCGACGTCGGCGACCGTCCGTCCGACCAGCGCACGCGTCACCTGTTCGGCGGCGAAGGTAGCGTGGGCCACCGCCGGTACGGTTTTCGGCCCGTCGAGGCGGTCGCCGTCCGGCGTCAGGATGGCGTCGACGCCGATTTCGTCGCCCTGCGCCATCAGCACCGCGCGATGGATGGTGTTCTCCAGCTCGCGCACGTTGCCCTGCCAGCGGTTGGTGGTCAGCACGCGCCGCGCGTCAGCCGAGATCGGCCGCACCGGCACGCCGTTGGCATCGGCATATTTCTTGGCGAAGTGCTGCGCCAGTTCGAGAATATCGGCGGGGCGTTCGCGCAGGGCCGGGATCTTCAGGTTCACGACATTGAGGCGGAACAGAAGATCCTCGCGGAAGGTTCCCTCGCGCACCGCGTCGGCCAGATTGCGGTTCGAGGTCGCGATGATGCGAATGTCGACCGGAACCGGCCTCGTGCCGCCGACGCGATCGATGACCCGCTCCTGGATCGCGCGGAGCAATTTGGATTGCAGACGGACATCCATCTCGGAGATTTCATCGAGCAGGAGGGTGCCGCCGTTCGCCTCTTCGAACTTTCCGATACGCCGCGCCACCGCGCCGGTGAACGCGCCCTTCTCGTGGCCGAACAGTTCGGACTCGAGCAGATGCTCGGGGATGGCCGCGCAATTGATCGAGATGAACGGCTTGCGGGCGCGGCTGGAACGGGTGTGAACGTAGCGCGCCAGCACCTCCTTGCCGGTGCCAGACTCGCCAGTGATCATGACGGAGGCGTCGGAACCGGCGATTTGCTGCGCAAGCTTGATCACCTTGGCCATGGCGTCGTCGCGGTAGATCAGATCGCGGGAATCATTGGCGACCGCCGCCAGCACGGCTGCGATCAGCTCAGGTTCGGGCGGCAGCGGGATGTATTCCTTGGCGCCGGCATGGATGGCGGCCACCGCTGCGCGGGCGTCGTTGGAGATGCCGCAGGCGACGATCGGGACATGGATATGTTCGGCCTCAAGCCGCATCACCAGATCGCGGATGTCGAGCGAGACATCGACCAGCAGCAAGTCGGCGCCCTTGCCGCCGCGCAACACGCGCATCGCCTGCTCATGGTCCTCGGCGTGGGTAACGGAAGCGCCGTTCTCCATGGCGATCTTGGTGGCTGTCGTGAGCTGGCCTTTCAGTGTGCCAACGATGAGAAGCCGCATGGTAATCTCCTGTTCGTCTGCCCGCGCCGTTCAGGCGCGTATTGTTAGAGAAACTCTCGATCGTTCCCGCATGGTGCTTTCAAAAAACCGGCGTCCACTTCTTCGTTCATGCGTCAGTTGCGTTCCGCCTTGACGATTTCCGTCATGGTCACGCCCAGCTTGTCTTCCACCAGAACCACCTCGCCGCGTGCGACCAGGCGGTTGTTGACGTAGATGTCGATCGCTTCGCCGACGCGGCGGTCGAGCTCGAGGACGGTGCCGGGTCCGAGTTTCAGGAGTTCGCCGACATCCATCTTGGAACGGCCGAGCACCGCGGAGACCTGGACCGGCACGTCGAAAACCGCCTCGAGGTCGGCGGCGATGCGCGCGGCATGCTCCTCGTCGTGATAGGCGACGTCGTTTGCCGCCGGCGTGTCGGCGGCGTTGAGGTCGGGGAGCGGAACCTGTGCGTCGGTGTCACTCATGGTTCATTCCTCGCTTGCTTCCTCATTGGCTCAGGCCTGATTGCGCGACGCCACATAGCGCCCGACAAGTTCGTTGATCTTTGCTTCGATCGCCGCGCGCTCCAGCACGACGCCGCCGTCCGCCCACTCGATCCTGCAATCCCCGGTGTCGATCTCCGGTTCGGCCAGAATGACGAGCCGGCCGGCGAAGCCGCTCTGCTTTGCCAGCCCGTCGATCCGCTCGTGCGCCGCCTCGTAGAGTGAATCGTTGATGCGGACCACCAGATGCGGCGTCGAGACCAGTTGCGCGAAACAATCGCTCACCAGCGCCGTAATTTCGCCGAGCGGCTCGCGGGCGATCAATTCGCTGCACAGCTTGCGCGCCACGGCAATGGCGACGTCGACCGCTTCCGTTTCCATCCGCGTCTCGATCGTGGTGTAACGGGCCGCGATGCCCTTCATCGCGATCCCGATCTCTTCCAGGGCGAGCGCGGAGCGGCGGTCGCTCTGCACCCTGGCTTCGCGGAGCGCGGCATCATAACCGTCGCGATAGGCGCGCGCCTCCGCCGCGGCGATCTTCTGGGCGATTTCCGACGGCGTCGCGGCGCGCTCGCGCTTGTCGGGCGCCGAGAAGTCCATGTCGAACAGGAATTTTGCTGGCGCGGCCATCAGTACACCAGCTCCTCATCGGCCCGGTTCTTGGTCAAGGTGATTTCCCCCTTGGCCGCGAGGTCCTTCGCGAGGTTGACGAGAAGCGCCTGCGCCTCGTCGACGTCGCGCAATCGCACCGGCCCCATTGCCGCCATGTCGTCGAGCAGCATCTTGCCGGCGCGCGAAGACATATTGCCCAGGAAGAAGCCCCGCACCTCCTCGTTGGCGCTCTTGAGTGCGACGCCGAGTTTGTCCTTGTCGACATTGCGCATCAACGTCTGCGCCGAGGCGGAGTCGAGCTTGATGAGGTCGTCGAAGGTGAACATCAGCGCCTTGATCCGTTCGGCGGATTCGCGGTTTTCCTCCTCGAGCGCGGTGATGAAACGGGTTTCGGTCTGACGATCGAAGTTGTTGAAGATCTCGGCCATCACCTCGTGGGCGTCGCGGCGGCGGGTCTGCGACAGGTTCGACATGAATTCGACGCGCAGCGTCTGCTCGACGCGCTCGATCACTTCCTTCTGCACCGCTTCCATCCTCAGCATGCGGTTGACCACGTCGAGCGCCATTTCCTCGGGCAGGATCGCGAGCACCCGCGCGGAGTGCTCCGGCTTGAGTTTCGAGAGCACCACGGCGATGGTCTGCGGGTATTCGTTCTTGAGATAGTTGGCGAGCACCTCTTCCTGGACGTTGGAGAGCTTCTCCCACATGTTGCGCCCCGCAGGCCCGCGGATTTCGTCCATGATCCCGACGACGCGCTCGGGCGGCAGGTATTGCTGCAGGAGCCGCTCGGTGGCGTCGAAATTGCCCATCAGCGCGCCCGATGCCGACATCCGTGACACGAATTCGAGCAGCATGTCTTCCACGACTTCGGCCTCGACGGTGCCGAGCGTCGACATGTGGATCGACAGCTCGCGCACTTCGTCGTCGTCGAGCAGCGACCAGATCTTGCCGCCATATTGTTCGCCGAGCGCAAGCATCAGCATTGCGGCGCGCTTCGGGCCGCTGATCTGCTCTCTTTGCGGCCGGTTATTCTGACGGGCCGCCAGCGAGGAAATGACGCTGGTGATGTCGTTTTGGTTGGAGGTCTGAGGCAGGGCCATTTCACATCACGCGGGTTGTTCGGTGAGCCACTGGCGTACGATGGCTGCGGTTTCATTGGGATTGCGGTCGGCCAGTTCGCCAACGCGATGGACCGATTGGGCGTGGACCTGGCCCTGGACCTGCGCGACGTCGATCAACTGCGCCGTATTGTTGGGGCCGGGCACGAGATTCGCCGCCTGCGGATTGGCGTCGGTCAGCGCTGGCACGTCGCTGGCCGGCGGGGCGACTACTTCGGCGGCGAGAATGCGTTTGACCAGCGGCCGGATCACCATGAACAGCACGACGAGGCCGAGCAGCATCATCACGCCGAGCTCGATCACGTACATCACGTCGTCCTTGGTGAATTGCAGCATGCCGAACAGTCCTGCCGGCTCGATGAGCGGGGCGACGGCGGGCGCTTCGGCAAAACGCAAGTTCACGACCTCGACCTGGTCGCCGCGCTTCTGGTCAAAGCCGATCGCCGAGCGCACCAGCGCTGCGATGCGATCCAGCTGCTCCTTGCCGCGGTCCTGATAGACCATCTCGCCTTTTTCGTTCTTGCTGTAGCTGCCGTCGACCAGCACGGCGACCGAAATGCGGTTGACCCGTCCGGCCTCGGTCACCTCGGTCTTGGTCGTGCGCGAGATCTCGTAATTGTTGGTTTCCTCGGTCTTGCGGCTCTGGTCGCGCGCGGCCGGCGCGCCGTTGTTCTGCTGATTGCCGGGCAGTTCGTTGCCGACCGTGACCTGGCCGTTGTTCTCGGCGGTGGCGCTGGATTCTTCACGCGTCTGGCTCGAGCGCAGCACGCGACCCTCCGGATCGAAGTGATCCGAGGTCTGGGTGATCTTGTTGTAGTCGAAATCGGCCGTGAGCTGGACGCGGGCGCGGCCGGCGCCCACCACCGACGAGACGATCGCCTCGATCTCGTTGCGCATCCGTTTCTCGAAGGCGGCGCGGCGCTCGTCGCCGATGGCGGCGTCGGTGTTGGTCGCGGCCCCGTCGGCGAGCAACTGGCCGGCTTCGTCGATGATGGAAACCCGCTGCGGCTTCAGGCCATTGACGGCGGAAGCGACCAGATGGCGAATGGCCCTGATCTGCTGCGGCTCGAGCGCGCCGCGCACCCGCACCACGATCGAGGCCGACGGTTCGGGCGTCTCGCGCGAAAACAGCGGGCGTTCCGGCAGCACCAGGTGCACCCTTGCCGCCTGGACGCGGTCGATGGCGCGGATGGTGCGGGCCAGTTCGCCCTCGAGCGCGCGCAGGTGATTGATGTTCTGGACGAAGCTCGTGGTGCCGAGCGCGTCGGATTTGTCGAAGATCTCGTAACCGACGCCGCCGCCCTTGGGCAGGCCGCCTTCGGCAAGCTTCATGCGCAGCCGCGTGACCTTGTCCTTTGGCACCATGATGACGGCGCCGTCGTTGCGGATTTCGAAGGGGATCGCCTGGCGTTCGAGGTCCTTGATGACGGCGGAAGAGTCTTCGAGGCTGAGGTCGGAAAACAGGGTGGTCATCTGCGGGGTGGTGACGCGCATGATCACGAACGCGAAGAAGCCGATCAGCGCGGCTGTCACCGCGACCATCGCCGTCAATCGCGAAGCACCCAACCCCCTCAGGAAGCTTACGAGACTCTGCAAACCAACCGCCCCTCAGATTCGGCTCCAGGGAACTCCTGGTGGTCCCTCGATTCCGACATTCACGGCCCACCGCAACGCGACGCGAATGCTGGAATCGGACCACTGGGCAATTATTGCCTATGGGATGGTTTCGATATGGTTAACGAAGGTTAAGGGCCACCGGCAAAGCGCCAAAACGGAAAAAACCGACTTCGCGGGACGAAGTCGATTTTGTTCAAATGCGTCTTTGTTCGCCGACAGCGCCTATTGGCGATATTGCTGGATTCGTGTGGTGCGCAGGCCGGCAAGACCGTGCTGATCGATGGAAAACTGCCAGGACAGGAATTCGTCGACGGTCAGCGTGTAGCGGCTGCAAGCTTCCTCGAGGGACAGCAAGCCGCCGCGAACTGCGGCAACGACTTCGGCCTTGCGACGGATAACCCACCGCTTGGTCCCGGGTGCGGGCAGGTCCGCAATCGTCAGCGGACTACCGTCAGGCCCGATGACATATTTTACCCTCGGGCGATGGGGCTCTGTCATGGCGTACTCACAAACTCTCAACCACAGAACTGATTAGGAGTTAAACTACGCCGGTCGGCTTAAAATTTGCCTAAGCCCATCGCTTCAATGCGAATCTCCTTGAAAACGCCCTGATGGCCGGCCCGCCGGCCGCTTTTCACGGTCCGGATCGGCGGCGGCCTGACCGGCGGCTGCCGGCGGAAGTGGTCAGTTCACGATGCTCTGGATCTGGTTGACCGTGAAGGTTTGGCCGCCGATCGACAGCAGCGGCGGCGATTGGGTGAGATCGACCGAACTGACCACGCCCTCGATCTTGGTCGGGACCGCGACCGAGTTGCCCGCGGAATCCTTGGCGGTCGCCGTGAGCTTGTAGCTGCCGTCGACCTGTTGCACGCCGTTATTGTCCTTGCCGTTCCAGACGAATGGCTGGTTGTTGCCGGCTTGGGCAGGAAAGGTGCCGGTGAACACGGTCTGACCGGTGCTTGAGGTGATCGTGATATCGACGTTCGAACTGGAGGGAACGTCGAGCTGCCAGGTCGCACTCCCGTTGGTCAGCGTCGCCGTGCTGCCGTTGACCGCGGCCGTCTTGCCGACGAACTCGAGAGCCTGGGTCGATTGCGCGGTCTGTTGCAGCGAGACCAATGTTGCCAGCGAGTCGTTGGTGTTGAGTTGCTGCTGGACGCCGGCGAACTCGACAAGCTGCTGGGTAAACTGGTTGGTGTCGAGCGGGCTGAGCGGATTCTGGTTCTGCAATTGAGTCGTCAGGAGCAGGAGAAAGCTCTGGAAATTGCCGGCAATCTGCGTTGAGGCCAACGTGTTGGCGGCCTTGGCCGAGGAGGCGGTCGAGGTCGGCTGGGGCGTCGTCCCGGAAACCACGGGGCTGCTTGGTGTTGCCGCTGTCGTTGTCATGCCGGCCTCCTCAAACCCTGATGTCCACGCCGCCGCTTGCTGCGAGCGAACGTCCATAGCTTCGACCGGCGACGGAGGCGGGAAGGATGTCTTCGTCGGCGATGATCAGCCGCTGCGCGTTGGGCCTGGAGTCGCCGCCGTTGTTCTGGCCCGATGAGGACTGGTCGCGCAGGCTGAATTGCAGGCCGCCGCTGCCGGTCTTTACTCCCGCGTCGTCCAGCGCGCGCTGAAGCTGGGGCGCATCCTGGCGCAGTATGGAAAGCGTTTCCGGCTTTTCGACCGTCAGATGCGAAGTCACCTGTCCGTTGCGATCGATATCGATGCGAACGTCGATGCGGCCGAGATCCGCCGGATCGAGGCGGATCTCGAAACGGCTCTTGCCGCTCTTTATTGACGCCGCGATTTCGAGCGCAAGCCCGCTGAGCGGCACCGGGCCGCTCGCTGCGGTCGTCACGTTCAAAGCTCCCCCGGTTGCGGGCGCGGTTGCGGAATTCGCTTGCGGCTGCAGCGCGCCGAGCGCCTGAGCAGCCGGGTCGGCGGTCTCGGTGAGCGGATGTCCCACATTTGCCGAGGGCACATGCTCGTGGGCCGACAAAGGCGAGGGCGGGGAAGCGGCTGCATCCGATGTAGCCAGCGTAGCCGCGGCGTCCGCTTTGCCGGTGGCCGCCGGCGGCTGCTGCTGACTGTTTTGAGGAACGATTGCCGGCGCGTTGGTGGCGGTCGGATCGGCATCGTCCGGGCTGTCGGTTACGACTGGCGATGCGGAGGTCTTGCCGGACGTCGATTTCGGCGCAACCGGCGCGGACGCGGCCACCGCGCCGGTCAATGTGGCGGTATTCGCCGGCGCTGTGCCGAACTGGCGAGCCTGCGAAATGACAGGTGAAGCATCCGCAGCGCTTGAGGCGACCGAAGCGGCGACCTTGATGCCCGGCGCGGACAACGCCGGGGTGGTCGCTGCTGTCGGACCCGAAGTCGGCGCGGTCGGGCCTGAACCGGAATCGGTCGTTCCCGGGGGCGGTGTCGTGACTTGTCCGGAGAGCGTTTGCGAAGTTGCGGCGATAGCGGCTGCCGCGATTGCCAGCGGCGGCGTGGAGCCGCCGGAAGTCGGCGCCGCCGCCACGTTGGTCGGCGCGGTGTTGACGGAAAGTGCGGCCGGGACCGGTGTCGTCACGGTGGCCTGCTGGGCCAGAATCGTCGGATCGACGGCCGGCGTATTTCCACTCGTCTGCTGGTCGGTCGTCTTGGCGGAATCGTCTTTCGTGCCGGCGGTCTTGGCCGCCTGTGACTGATCGGCGCCGCCATCGGCCGGACCGTTGGCGTTTTTGTTTGCCGGCGGCGTGCCGGCGTCTGTCCCGCGCGTGGCATCGTTGCCGGGCGGCGGAGGGGGAGGGCTGTTCGCGGCGGGTGCGGCTTCGGCCGGCGGCGGCTCGTCGGAGCGGCGGGGCGAGGGGGCTGGCGGCGGTGCCGGTGCCGGGTTAGGCGCCGTGTTTTGGCCCACCAGGACGTCGAAAACATCGTTTGCCGGGGATTGATGCGACCGTTCCGCTCGCTGCGGTCCGTTTTGGAACGCGAGATTGGATGTGGCTTCTGAACTGACGCTCAACAACGGACGGCCTCCGGCAATGGAACTTTGCGGGTAATCAGCAAGGACCGGGCCATTCGTGACGTTCAAAAAAATCGATGTATTTCAAAATGTTACGATGATGCCGGTGCCGCGATGGCCCGGCCGGGACCGGCGCTTTTCTGCCTCTCGGCAAGATTTGCCGTTTTCACGCGGGTAAACGCAGCCGCGTGTGATTGCCTGCGGGGAATACCGCCTATATTAGAGGGTGGCTTTTCGGCCGCCCCAAAGAGCAAAACCGCTTCGATGAGGAAACGCCCTGAAAGCTTTTAGCCGCAAGTCGCGACGTGCCTGGCGCTCGCGATCGCATTATTGACTAGTGCCGCCCATTTGAAGTTCCTGCACCCCAAGCGGCAAATTCAGCTCCAGGAACTTCAAATGGAAAAGCGGCACTGGAATCTGTAATTTAGTAGTGCCCATGACTTTTCGAAGTTCGTGAAAGGTGGACGCTGCGATGGAAGACGAACTTCGAAAAGCGGGCACTGGTAGCATGCTCAACAGTCTGGATCTCGAAGGCCGTCCGAAGGACACCCGTGTCGTCGTCGCCATGTCCGGCGGGGTCGATTCTTCGGTGACGGCCGCGCTGTTGAAGTCGGAAGGTTATGACGTCGTCGGCATCACGCTGCAGCTTTACGATCATGGTGCGGCCACGCACCGCAAGGGCGCCTGCTGCGCGGGGCAGGATATTCACGACGCGCGCAACGTCGCCGAGCGGATCGGCATTCCGCATTATGTGCTCGACTACGAGAGCCGCTTTCGCGAATCGGTGATCGACAATTTCGCCGCAAGCTATGCGTTGGGCGAGACCCCGGTGCCCTGCATCGAGTGCAATCGCTCGATCAAGTTTCGCGATCTGCTCACAACCGCGCGCGAGCTTGGGGCTGCGGCGCTCGCGACCGGGCACTACGTGGCCTCGCGCCGGATGGCCGACGGGTCGCGTGCGCTGATTTGCGCCGCCGATGCCGATCGCGACCAGAGCTATTTCCTGTTCGCGACTACCCGCGAGCAACTCGAGTACGTTCGTTTTCCGCTTGGCGACTTGACCAAGCCCCAGGCGCGCGAACTTGCGCGGCGCTTCGGACTTCAGGTCGCCGACAAGCACGACAGCCAGGATATCTGCTTCGTGCCCACCGGCCGCTACACCGACGTCATCGGCCGGCTGAGGCCGAACGCAATGGAACCGGGCGACATCGTCGACCTCGATGGCCGTGTCATCGGAGCCCATCCGGGTATCGTTCATTTCACCGTCGGCCAGCGGCGAGGCCTGGGGATTGCTTCGACCGCCCCGCTTTACGTGGTGCGGCTGGATGCGGCGAGCCGGCGGGTCGTTGTCGGTCCGCGCCAGGCGCTGCGGATGGATCGCATCGCGCTGCGCGATATCAACTGGATCGGCGATGGTTCGTTCGATCGCGCGGCCGGCGAGGGCCGAGAGATTTTCGTGCGCGTGCGGTCGACCCGCGCGCCGCAGCCCGGCTGGCTGCGCGCGGCGAATTCCGGTTACGAGATCGAACTGGTCGCCGGCGAAGAGGGCGTGTCTCCCGGTCAGGCTTGCGTGTTCTACGATGCACCTTCGGGCCGCGCGCGTGTGCTCGGCGGCGGATTTATCCGGAGCGCGAGCGCCAAAAGCGCAAGTGCCAAGAGCCAAAGTGCCAAGGGCGCAAGTGAAACGGGCGCATCACGGGCAGGCGGCGCTCCGCTCGTCGTGGAAGCGATGCGCGGCTGAGCATGGTCCGGAAAAGTGGAATCCGGTTTTCCGAAAAGATCATGCTCAAACAAAGAGATGAGATCATGATGCGATTCCACTTGATCGCATCATGATCTAGATTTCAAGGCGGGGGCATGGCGACGGATATCGACCGCGAGGGGGTCGCAAAGGCCTATGGGCGCTGGGCCCCGGTCTACGATCTGGTGTTTGGCAAGGTCTTCGACCATGGCCGCCAATCGACGATCGCGATCGCCGACGGGATCGGCGGGCGCGTTCTCGATGTCGGCGTTGGCACGGGACTGTCGCTGTCGGAATACGCACCCACCACGAGACTGTGCGGCGTCGATATTTCAGAGCCGATGTTGCGCAAGGCGCAGAACCGCGTGCGCTCGCTGGGCCTGAAGAATGTCGAGACGCTCGCGGTGATGGACGCCAAGAACCTGGCGTTTGCCGATGGCTCCTTCGACGCGGTGGTGGCGCAGTACGTCATCACGGCGGTGCCGGATCCCGAAGCAACGCTGGATGACTTCATTCGCGTGTTGAAGCCGGGCGGCGAACTCATCCTGGTCAACCACATCGGCGCCGAGAGCGGACCACGTCGCGCCTTTGAACTGGCGTTCGCGCCGCTCGCGCGCCGGCTCGGCTGGCGGCCCGAATTTCCGTGGACGCGTCTGGCCGACTGGGCCACGAGACACGGCGGCGTGACCCTGACCGAGCGCCGGCCGATGCCGCCGATGGGGCATTTTTCGCTGATCCGTTACCGGAAGAATTGCCAACCGTGATGGCGGCGCGCCGGAACCCCGCTTCGCGCGGCGGGTTTTCCTTCGATGAGGAAACACGCGCTCATTCTCTCGTTTTTGATGGCCTCGGTTGGAACCGCAAACGCGCAAGCCCCGCCGGCGCCCGCCACGCCGCCGCCCCCGACCGCGCCGGCGCCTGTAGCCGATAATTGCGCGCCGATCCAACCGGTGCCGCCGCGCGGCACGATTTTGCCCGAGGGTTCGACGACCGGGCAGGGGAGCGAACCGCTCGGCGACAAGCTCGCAAAATCCAATGGCGTGTTGTGTCCGCCGGCCGGCGTCGATCCGGAAATTCATGCGCCGACGCCTCCGACCGGCGACACCTCGGTGATCCCGCCCCCCGGCAGCCCCGGCGGCAATTCCGGCGTGCGGCCGAAATAGCCAAAGATTGCAGGCGCTTGGCGGACGAAACGGCCTTGCTTGACAGGGCTGGAGCCTGCTTCTTATATGCCGCGCGTTCGCGCGTGCGGCATGAGACGAGAGCCGCGTTTGCCGGCGCCGTGGCGGGGTAGCTCAGCTGGTTAGAGCACGGGAATCATAATCCTGGGGTCGGGGGTTCGAGTCCCTCCCCCGCTACCAGCAAAA
>Ga0207663_10000461_pt1 | contig 17710 bp, 21 predicted proteins | sample LARL53metaG_FD_184346 | JGI IMG/M metagenome (GOLD analysis project Ga0207663, IMG submission 184346) | Corn, switchgrass and miscanthus rhizosphere microbial communities from Kellogg Biological Station, Michigan, USA - LAR L5-3 metaG... | ecosystem: Host-associated > Plants > Roots >...
GTCAGCAAGTCTTTACATCTACTGAATCTCAAAATCGCTATTATCAACAAGACTTGACAAGGGCAGATTGACACCAAACAATATTGCGGCGAAGTATAGGTAGGCCGCAACTAGCGTACTGGGATACCCTGAGAAGAATTGCATCGTGGTTACCTCTAAAATGTAGAGGTAGCTTGGTCATGAAACTCCATGTTCGATTGTTCTACTTTAATTGCTGTTGTAGGACATACTGTTACACACGCCATGCACCATATGCAAGCTTTTTCTCTTACCGGATCAGATTTATCTGTGTAATCCGCTCTATCATCCTTTCCAGCTCTACCATTCCCAGGGCTAGTCGCATTAGACATTTCTACTGCTGGGACATCGTTTTCTGTTCTATACCACTGGAAAACATTCACTGGGCATGCTGGTAGACAAGCACCATCGGCTATGCATGAATCCCAATCGACTGCAACAAAAGTGCCATGAACTCCTAAAGGTACTAATTCTTCATTCCTTGCTGCATAGGCTGCCTTCACATCTGGATTTGCAGCCGCATCGGCAACCTTTCCTGGTCCCCATACAAAATGCTCCCCATCAGAACAATCATGTTTACCAATTACATGGGTATTCTTTGGAAAGTCTGGATCTATTGGCATTTCAATTATTTCTAGACTCTAATGTTAATAAATGCTACTCAAACTTGCTCATAGCAGTTACTCAGCGACGTTTGTATTATCTGGATAACCACATCCGAAACTGCTACTAATCTTCAGGAATCTTCGCCCACCACACGTAAACACGTGTCCTAGGAAATTAGCGGTTCAAATTAAGAAATCAGAAAGCCTGTAGGAATCGAGTCCTCTATGTTGAAAGATGCATTTTGGTTCAAGTTCAATAACCGGTGAAATTTGCTTTTTCTGGTTTAGTTTATTCTATTTAAACAAAAAGAATGGACTTAGCAACTACAACTTTTTATTGTGTTTTTCATTATAATATTTAATACATGAATATGATTTCAAATAGTTCAAAAACCTACTACTAGCTTTTTATAAGAAGGTGCCCAATATTACTTGGAATCAAATGGTAGTAGATATCGCTCTAAAGAAAATACTTACAGACGCATCAAAAGATGATATTAATGATAATGTAGTTTCTATAATACCGAAACCAGTTGTATGTTCTATTTGTAAAAGCGATAATGTCATAACAGATCCTGAATCAGGAGAGATAATTTGTAGTCAATGTGGCATGGTAATTTCTGATAAAATTCAAGAAACAAGACAGGATTCACGTACTTTCCTCAACAGTGAACAAGCAAAAGATAGAAGAAGGACAGGAATGCCAACCTCTTTAGCTAATGCTGATATGGGGCTATCCACTGTTATTGCAAAAACCGACAAGGATGCTAGTGGATATGAAATCCAACCATCGATGCTTTCAACAATGCATCGACTAAGGACGTGGGATTTTAGAACCCAAGTTCATACTTCTACTGATCGGAATCTTAAATTTGCATTTAATGAACTACACACGTTAAAACATAAGCTCGGGCTGCCTGATGCAATAATTGAAAAAACTGCCTATATCTACAGAAAGGCTCAAGAAAGAGGATTCGCACGTGGAAGATCAGTATCTGCAGTACTAACTGCGGCGGTGTACATTTCATGTAGAGAATTAGGAATTCCAAAAACACTAAAAGAAATAGCCGAAGCCAATAACATAAGACGTAAAATCGTAGCAAAATGCTATAGAATATTGATTTCTGAACTTGATATAAAGACTCTAAGACTTGATCCTATGAAATGTATCGTAAAGGTTGCAAACAAAGCTAATCTTAATGAAAGGACCAAACGTCACGCAATCGATGTTATGAACATTGTTACACAAAAAGCAATATCTACGGGAAAAAATCCTATGGGACTTGCTGCCACAGTTCTATACATATCAAGCATTAAAACAGGAGAACATAAAACTCAAAGAGATATTGCACAAGCAGCCGGGATAACAGACGTGACTTTAAGAAACGTATACAAGAATCTACAGGACAAACTTCAACTAAATTGAGTTCAAGATACAGATAGGAAGAGAACGATAATAATAGATTCTTAGTTAGCACATAATCCAGAAGATAAACTACACAAATGTCATTATTAATGTCATCAATTCTCGATAGCTTAGATTCATAAATAATCTAAATTACTATATTTCTGTCTGCATGCGTTAAAATATAGCTCTACCCTGCGCACCCCTTATTATGGACGCCTAAGATTCCATTATCATGTTGTTCTTGTGTTGTGTTGTGCCAAGACAGGAGGAGTATTTTAGTGTCATCCGTAATGTGACAAAGTAGATCTATCTTCAGGCTTCATTGCCCTCTGTGTCCTTATCTTCTTGACTGCTTCTTCAAAGTTCGCCATTGAAACCACGGCTTCTGGGGAATGTTTATCTGCTTCCTCCGGCGTAGAATATTTTGCTAGATACTCGTGTAGTATAATAGAGACTGCAGTATTAGCAACTTCTGAAACATCTGCACCACTAAATCCTTCAGTCACCTCTGCTATTCTCCTAAGTTCTATGTCCCGACCGAGAGGCTTACCTTTTGGAGCTTCTATACGGTACTCCTTTACATTTAACCCCTTATACGCTTTTTGAATAATGCCTATCAGACTGAGTAGAATATCATACCCATAGACTACGGTAGTTATTTAGATAGATTAATTAAAAAGTAGAGTTTTGAACTAAAGAACCTGTTACTATAGAGTCAATAAACAATGTTACTATTAACATTGCAACATGACATGAAGAAATTTTGACTCTATCAAGATTCTTTCTTTACTTGTTCCTCTGGACTATGTTTGTCATTGTAGTGCCGTATATAGTCCGAGGGGGCGGGGGGGTGCCATTCTCTTCGCCCTCTTCTACTCTCCTTCAATTAACGAGTTATAGAACCACTTTTTTTCTATCTTTGGACTACAAGTCACTATACACCTAAGGTGTTTTGCGAAATGAAAACCTAAGTGTGTTGGAGTGATAGTAGAGGATGTGCATTAATTTGCAGTCCATTCAAGTTTGATATAAACGAAAACGACTCGGCGTATAATTCTTGTCTTGGATGGATTCACTCAAACTTCAAAATACTAATTTAATCGAAGTAATATACTATCATAGATCATATTTGATTACACTTCATAAAGATATAGATGCAATAACTTCAATATTGTACCAGACATTCGAAATAACACCTTTTAAAAGAAATTATGATGCTGCATTTGGACAAATTGCTAATATCCTACACCGTTATGGAATAATTGAAAATCCAAGGAATTTACGTATTAGATTTACTTTGTGTATGCAAGAGTTTTTTGATTCCATCCCTCAAGATCAATGGAAGATAAATGATCCCGCATTTATTAAACAATCTGAGGATTTCGCAATTACAAAATTTAAAGATTGGATAGTAGAACAGATGACATAAATCATATCTGTACCTGCTCCCTAGCCTCTATAACACTAACCATGTGCGGTAAAATGACGGGGATTGGGAAACATAATTTGGTGCGTTTACCTCCTAGAATACATCATGCTATTTGGTCACTTTATACCACTACCCGTTGCATTAGGACTTCCTGTTGGACTCCCTGTCTGAAGCATTTCTTGTTCCTCTAACTGATCTTCTATCTCTGTCGATAGTTTGTGAATAGTTTGGGCGTTGGATCCTTTTGCAAGTTCTTGGTTCACATGCAAAACAAAACTGTTTATTTTTTCATATCGACTTCCAACTGTAGCACGTAACGCATCTGCTTGCGCCTTCTTCCACACTCCATCTCTCCACTGAAATGACTTCATTATCTGTTTTTGAGAGTCTAGATAAGTATCAGCGATCTCTCTACTTAGTTGTAAGGTTTGTTCTTGGTATTCTGTAACGAGCTGCGTACAACGAGAAATATCTTTTCTTGCTTCGTCTATAAACAACAAAAAAGGAAGTCGACGTGTAGGTCCCACAAGTCCCTAGCTCAAGGCAAGATGTGATAATATACTTGGCCAATTTTGTCAAATCTATTCTGTTATTATGCCCGGCACGAATCTCCTAGAAATGATAAGATATTATATCTTAGGCCGACTTTGTTGGATTTATTCCACTATTATCCTCGTTAAGACTAGCCTTAGATGGTCCTTACTGAAATTTTTGTATTTATTGGCTTTAATGGTAATTCACACCATTAAATTCCAACCCATATATATGATTGAGTGCACTGATAATTATGACAACAACAAAAAAGGAAGCAGAAAGATCCTCCACAGAATATGATGTTAAAAGAGAATTAAGAACAGAATTATCGGAACAAAATCACGCAGTCGATAGAGCATTAAATGAAACCAGAGATAATATCAGGAGAACAGTAGATGAAGCTAGGAGAGAGATCCCGCGTAACACACAAGCAATCAATGATTATCAAGAGCACACTCTGCAATCAAGTAAAGAAATAGCAGATAGCTATCTAGAATCTCAAAAGGAAATTATAAAATCATTTCAATCGACATGGGCCCCCTATATTGAGAACATGTACAACGCATGGAATAATTGGGCTTCACCTCAAAGAGCAGCTGAGATCTATGCGAGAACAGTTAGCAATTTTGCAGATAACGTGATGGCTACGACCAGAATAGCAAATAATACATTATTTGCGAGTATCGGAGCATATAAAACACTTGCTCAGCACGAGAAAGATGATGTAAAAGAATTTACGAGAATGGCAGCTAATACCGCAAGGACATTTGAAAACACTTCAAGGGAATTTGCCAAATAATAGACCAGCATCAAGAACATCTATTTTTTATTTTGTATTATTATCCTGTAAGAATAGGATTGCGCAAGCAGCGCCTATTTTTCTGGCTGTTTTGATATTGGTGATTCACGCGTAGACTGCAATGTTCATTGTGGGTTTCAAGCTGAAATTCCATTTCAGCTGGCTTTAATGACTGAAATATGTTGAGCGTCGAATTAAGGGTACTCATTTGTAGCTTCAGTCTAAACAAAGACTCGATCATTTCACCGTCACTATAAACAATACTGTAAAGTTCAGGCAGCAAGCTACCAATCAAAGCAGTTTCAAACCTAAGGGGCGAATAATGCAAGTATCTCCCTTTATGTTTTTCTATTTTTAGGTTTGAAACCCGTATTATCTCCTGTCCTATCGTCAAATTAGATAATATCTCAATGTATAGTAAAGATAACTTGTTTCTGCGCTCTTCATATCTCAAGAATGCTTCCTTGGTCTGTTGATAGCTCATAAAGTCAGTTCCTTTGTTACTCCTGTAGTAGAATCTTCCTACATCTGTCTTCATATGTGGCCTCTCATTGCTTTGGGGAATGTGAACTACAAACAAAACTGTGTTCCTATCAGGGATGTCTATGGGGGGATTTGATTAGTTAGGAGACTAGACAGTCTATTCCTTCATTGAGTTATACCAGTAAAAAAACTCGTTATTGCAAATAGAAGATTATGTAGACCAGATCACTAATGTCCTAATTTCTGTTTCAACATTTCATACTTTGAAACCTTTTGTTGGGAAAATTCAACGATTGCCTGTTTTACATCTGGCTTCGTAGGACAGCTGTTATCCACACCTATAGTTAATAGATGTTCATACATATTAATTCTTGATTCGCAAGCCTCTATCAACAGTAAGATTTCTTCGTTTGTAAATTCCATTACTCGTCACCATCTAGCCTTCTTTTGATGCCTCGATGTTGCTCATTGACAGTCCTAGTCCTGTATTGAATATATAAGTATCAGGAATGCATGTCTTGGTTTTTTTGTTTAATTCCCGAATGTTCTTGCAATTATTTTCAACATTGATATTTCTTATGTTATGTGGTTGCTATTTCTGCTTCAATAACAGTTCCTACATAGATTGATAAGTGAAGACAGATACATATTGTCGGATTTAACCAAAGAATGGATATTATTCTAAAGTCGATAGTGATGCGCCAAATACCATTCCTAATAGGCGGCACTATAACTGGTATATTTATGACATACTACTATGGCTTTATGTTTACAATTATAGTAAATAGCGCTATTTGGTGGGGTGTATCTTACTTTATTAATAAATACTATTGGAAATCCAAAGCACTTGACGACCAGAAGTATCTTCTGCAGTTTGCACTAACCAAATTCCAATCTTCACGCAATAAGAAGAAGAAGGCAAGATGACAATTTTCTACTACGAGCGGGTGGCTGAGCACTATATTCGTCACCACCTGCATGTGCGATTTTCGGTTTTCAGACATCAGATACACACAATTGAAGACATCTTTAGTAAGTAATGAATTCAATATTGGATGACCAAAGAAAATGACAGAATCTATCAAACCACCTTTTAAGAAGAGACAGCTCGTGCTAAGGTCAAAACTACCCAAGACTCTTGGAATACACGTAAGCCAGAGCTTGTAGCCCAAGCTTATGCGCCGGATTCTCGATGGCGTAACCGCATCGAATTCTTCACAGGTAGGCAAGCAATAATAGAATTCTTAAAACACAAATGGGAGAAAGATTGGATTACCGTTTGAGGAAGGAACTTTGGTGGTATACTGAAAATCGTATCTCTGTAAGATTTGAATATGAATGGAGAGATGCAGATAATCCTAGCCAAGGGATGCGCACTCATGTAATGAACATTGGGAATTTGACGATAACGGTCTAATGCGCATTCGAGGATGAGTGCTAATGACTATTCTATCCTGGAAGCGGATCGGCGTTACCGCTAGCGCACAATCCTATCTCATAAGATCCAGAATATAATCTTCTAATTCAGCAATAAATTCGTTAGTTGAATAACGTTCTAGGCGATTGAGTCTGACATACTACCCCCCGCGGCTCTATTTGCATTTTTGGTGGATTCCAAACACTAAAGAATATTTACCGCAATGACTTTTTGCACTGATCATAGGATAATACTAACATGGCACTAGCGGAAATAATAACCACTATAATTGCAATAGCGGTATTCGCAGCTATAGTTGGATACGTTGTACTTGTTGGTTATATTCCCAAGTCAATTCCAATGCATAGTGTCGCCAGTCCTCCTGGGAGCAGTCCATGTCCTTTTGTATCAGCAAAGCTCAAATTCAATCTAGTTTTTGGTAATAAAATGCCGCTAAACATGACTTGTGGTGAATTTAGAGAATTACTACAACCTGGCGTCTGATCGCTACAAAGGGAGGCTGCACCTAGAACTGCATTCCACAAATAAAGTACTAACGGACTCTGGTTTTGATGTTTATGATTATCAGAACCACCGCAGGTAGCGGGTACATATTCCTCGTTTGCTAGATTAGGTGGCTACGTAATTGGTAATCCTGCTGTAGGAGTTAACGAAGTGTTTCTGAGCACGAATGACCCGCTTGATTTGTTTGTAATAGGGAGTGATCATGCTATATATGTCAATAGAGAGGCAACTACTGCAGGAATGGAATGGATATGAAATGCAGGAATGGATATGAAAAGTTAGCAGGAGGACCATCTGTAATTAGTGATCCCGTTGTGGCTGCGGACACTGGGGGCCAAATTGTCGATAAAGATAATTAAATTAATGTATTTGTAATAGGATCTGATCATGCTGTATATCATCTCGCACAGAATAATATCAAGAGCGGCACCTGTATTCAACTTACTGTATTTATTAAACAAATTCAAGCTGAATTACGAGTTGGCCATGTGACTTCAACCCAAGCTACGCAGTTAATTCAAGGAGCACAAAATATTCAGATGACATTAGGATGTACTGGAAATGGAATAGTAACTTCATCATCGCTACTGTCAGCCTCGTCACTTAATCAAAGTCAGAGCCAACAACAGCAGCAAACAACTCCATCATTGTTGCAGCCCGTCTCCATTCACATATCAATATAACTATCCATCGCAAATCCCTCAAGTACAACCATCACAAACCCAACAGGCAGCTCCAATAGCCAATGCAGGAATATCCCAAACTGTAAATGAAAATACAAAAGTCAGCTATTTTCGGAGTAGCAATCCTAATGATAGGAGCAACCACCGAAGTATTTGCATTTGCCTTTAATGTGAATAACAGTTCGATAGCAGCACAAAATACGACACAGCAATCACAGCCGCAACAGCAGGGACTATTACAGGCAATACCACAAATACCGTTGCTAGATCTGTCATATCCGAATGAAATAAAGACACCGCTCATTCTGAGTATAATTAATGCTTCAGAATCATTCATGATAGTAGTATCTGGATTTGTTATTGGCTTTACTATTTGGGTAACTGATCCCTACTATTCGCCAGGATGCACTGAACAAAAATGTCATTGGAGAGTGGGAGAACTCATGCGTGATAGAATTGCTACCGCAATACATTACATGTCTCGAGCGTGTAGCAAATAATGTTCGGCAACAATAAACTTAAAAGTATCATGGGCCGTCGTGCTGCATTTAAAGAGAAATTCGAACCATCAACTATAACACCAATCCAACAATGTAGCTATACTTTATTAGTATAGTGAAATGCTGGTTGCAGATTGTGGCTTCTTGTGGTCTAGCGAGTAGCCAGAAAGAGCGTGAACAAATAAGACATAGTGTGTTATCTCAATGACTGTCTTCAGATAGAGTTTCTATAGAAAAAATGCTTAGACGAAGGAATTACTATAAGGAAGAGGAGGTTATGGGTATTCTTCGTCATTTGCATTATCCTCTTCTATATTTTCATTATCTTCCTCAGTTGGAGGGGGATTTGGGTGGGTTGTTCGCTCTACTTCGCTTGATATATCGTAGTATGCATCTATCAGTTCGTCGTTTAGTTGCTTTCTGCTGTTCCACAATGATTTATGGTTTTTCTCTTCCTTGCTTGGAGATCACACTGTTTCGTATGAACATCAAGTATCCTGTCGAAACTTCTGCAGAACCTCTCGCTGATGATGTATTGATATAGCTCTTCTTGTTTCGTTTTTTGTCCCCGCATACTTTCAGATATTTTCGACGTTTTCATAATCATGGTGCGAATGGTTTTGACATACTCAACCAGTATACTGGTATTGACGAGCAAAATTCCATCACTTGTACCTAGGTATCTATTCTTGATCTTTTTTGGTAAGTTAAGTGATGTGATGATCATATATCCAATACCCTGTTCCCTTTTGTCATTCACTGCTTTCTCTATATCTGATCCCCCTACATCATCTTTCTCTTTGTTATCATACGCAATAGTAGTTGTGAGTAGCTCACCGGATGGCATCCTGATTTGTTGTATTATGTCCGCACCCGGTGTTCCTCTTTTTTGCTGTGTGAAAACATCTTGTCGGAATTCGTTTTCGTTTCTAAGCATTGCAAGGAGATCAGTTTCTCCCACTTTACCCGTTAATTCTGATTGAGTAGGGGATGTTTTCCTCTTTAATTCTTCAAGTTGTATGCTAACACGCTTTAGTTGCTCACCCCTCTCGCTTACCGCTCTTCGAAGTTCATCGTTTTCAGCACTAGCATACGCATAACCTTTAGCTTCCCCCTCAGCGTTAGCCACATTAACCTTTCTTTGTAGCCGCTCTATCCGAGCCGTGTATATTAGTTGATCAGCCCTTCTTTCTGCGCTTCTCTTTGTTTCGTACTCCACCTTAAGAGTTCTCTGTAATTCTTGCTTAACATGCTGGTATTCCTCAGTTGTAAGGATCTTCTTGCAGAGAGGACACTTCAGTTCATCTCGTTCAGCCAAGTGTGTTGCCATTAAATAAAAACAACCTCACTTTGCTCTTTATTTTGTTCAGATATTTTGTAGTTCATATCTAAATCTACGATGCTTTACACCCTACATGGACTTTGATTTGGAAATTCCTAAATTCCAGGAATTCCAGATATTTGCCGGTACATGGCTAACGCATATTATACGACCCATACAGTCAAAAGCCCTCAAGACGCCAAGATATTTTCTGACGAATTCACTTGGAAAATATTGGAGATACTTCGTGAAGCCGTGACTGACTGACTGAAGCTGAGGTGGAAATTCGCAAGAAAGTAGAAAAGAAGCTGCACGTTACAGCTTCCCGTAGCAGAATCTATGACTTATTGAATAGATTGTATGAAAGAGAATGGATGGTGGTCTTCTTAGGTATTATGATCCCAAGGTTGGTGCTAGACGCATTTCTATCGGCTTTGATTGGGCGGCAATTGGGCTTAATGAAGGGTATGACAAAAAAATTATTTGCTAAGGAAAGGGAGTATATGGCCAAGGCCCTATTTCCAAAATACTTAGAATTCATTAAAAAAACAATCGATGATCTTAGAGAAGATCAATCAGCTAGAAAGTGGCTACCTGATGCTAGAAATTATTGTGGCTTCTGTGCTGAGAAAGAGGGTAAAGGAACAAATCATGAAGCTTTTGAATTTATTACTAGCCTACTTGATATATCCACAGCCGAATTTATGGATTCAGATGAATTTTTGGGATTGCTAAAGGAAAATAACTTGATCAAGGACGAGTAGTTGGAAGAAAATGAGGTCTAATATAATGTATGTACTACTCTGACTGAAATATTACAATATACTTCCTTTATTATTTCCGCTTAATCCTACTTGCCTTCTTCTTAGCCATGTCCTACGTACTATAGTTGTCGCCTAATAATAAACATTTGAGTGGTCGTTCCGACAATCGCTACTCATTCTCTGCATGACAAATACAACAAATGTCAAACGATAAGTTCTATAAAATTTTGATCTGGTATCTAGCCTTTCAAATAATTAACATGCAGTGTTTTCCTCTCCCAACCCCTGATATCACTTGCTCCACCCTAGTCTGTTTAGTTTATGATGGCACAGTGACGATTCGAGAGGAAGTAGGCGAATGATGACAGCAAGTAATGATGAAAAATACAACTGGATATTCCAAAATAGAAATATTGCAGAGATTCCGAAGGACGACATATGCTCATTATGTAAACAAACGATTGAAGAAGGGGAGGAACGACATCACTTATCTGACTTGGTCATAGGGGAGTGTTGCTGGGCAGGAAGTTACTAAAATAACTATCACAGATGCAGACCTATTCAAATCGATCTGAGGTATGCTGCTAGTCCTTTTACTCCAGGAAGCTCCAAACAGTTACAACTTAGAAGTAGAAAAAGCACTCTTTTCTGCCGTACATGTTTCGTGAAAGTTATCACTTAAAGGAAGTATCATCGGACCCCCCCTAGAAGGGAGTCCAATAAGGGAGTAAGTCTTAAAATCTTAGCACTTACCTTACCAATACATGCTCGAGATTTGGTAGAAAAATGTCGAAAAAACTTATGAAAAGGCTGAATCTTTTCAATGCCGTTACTAACAGTAGGAAAGTAGCTATTGCTACAGCAACAACATTAACCGTCCTGCTTATAATTGATTTGTTATCTACACGTCAGATTTTATATCCTAGCAGTGATTCGCAAACAATACTCTTTTTACTGGTTGTGATAGTTGGGTATGGAGTATGTTCCTGGATTCTTTTAGAATATACAAGGCGAATAACGAAAGATCTCAGAGCCAAATCGACCTTTGTTAATGTGATGCATTGGGGTGTTACTGCAGTTCAGATTTCACTCTTTGGATTGTTAGTGTTCGCCATTTCTAATAATGCCATAAACTGTAATGGCTATTTCAACTTCTGCACTAGCTCACTACTTCAGACGAATTCAGTTTTCTTGATTAGCGCCATTACAGCAAGCATTATTTTGGGAATTATGAGCTTCAAATTCCTATCATGGTATAGACTAAATACTAGGAATTTCATGTTATTGTTTTACGGTTTAGCAGCAGCGACCATTGCTATGGCGATAACAGAAGATGCATATACTAAGCTGATGCTGGTAAAGATAGTACAGGAGAAAACATCAGCTGGGGTTGCCTCTCAATCCTCCTTTATATATAAAACTTTTAAGAAATATCATGGTGAAGCTCAATATAAAGTAGTAAATCCATATACTACCACACTCTGGGTTTCACCCACTTCGACTAACTCACTTAAAAACAATTTAGACCAGTTACCAGCACTTCCCTACATCTTCATGTGGTTAGCTATTGCTACTCTATTGCGTCAATATTATAAATCAATTAGAGGGGGAGACAAGAAATTCCCTTTTAAGTTTTGGATCGTATTGGCTATTCCTCTGATCTTATATCTGGTAGGAAGCAACTTAATATTTTCAACACCAGCAGATACACCATACAAATTCTACTATAGAACTATTTACAGAGCAGGGACAATAGGCAGCAGTCTTCTATTTGCGCTTGCATTTTATGTTGCTACTAGGAACTTAACTGCAGGAAAAGTAAAGGATTACCTGGCTATCTCAGCAATAGGCATAATAATGGTTCGTATAGCTCTTAGTATATCTGCCTTAGAACCAACTTATGGGGTGGCAGCTCATTCAACAGTACTTTTGTCTTCATATCTATTTATCATGGGCTTTTATGCTTTAGCAATCTCCATTTCCCAAGACAGATCTTTAAGACAAGCAATTAGGGATTCTGCATTAGATGTTGGATTGGATGTTCTTGGAACCCCTTACATGCAACAACAAATAGAAAGAAGAGTTCTAAAGGTCATAAAGGAACAACAGGAAACCCTGACAGAACAAACGGGAGTTGAGACATCACTTAGTGACGAAGATATAAAACAGTACCTGAATGAAGTACTGGTGGAAGTCAAGAAATCTCACGATACGCAAAATTAATCAAGAATTGTCTTCCAAGATTAACTAGGTTGTGCTGCACCAGCTGATGTGATTCAAGAAATACCCTTCAAGTAAAAAGTATTAGTCTGAGTATTGTATCATGGAGATAATGGTTTAATCGCACGCAATAGTTTTGTGATCGAAGGAATAGTATTTCTTCTTTCGGCTGCTTTTCGTAAATGGAAAGCTAATTGGAACAGCAGAATAGCTAGTTGATCTGTCGGGCGGCTGCATTATGCCAGCTTGCTGTAGGTTATGCCATAGATATAGCGATTATGTTATCTTTGTTATTGGCTGGGCGAATGTATTGCGTTGTTCTAATTGCATAATTAAACTTGGCAAAAGAAAAGATATGGAAGACAAGCCATTTGAATATTGGACTCATAAACTCATTAAGACAGGAATTGAAATGAAATAAGTCCTGGGGCTGTATGATGGCAGAATAACACTATTCCCCAGGACTATGTCATGCAGCCTCAAAAGGGATTGTTGTCCTGCCAGTCTTAAACCATGGTGTTATCATGGGGTTATCAATGGAATCTAGCTGCTCCCTAGCATGACTTATTACAGACCACGCGACCTATCATATGCCTTTTGACGATTCACTGATTCCAATTGTAATTCAGTTAATTGCTTCTTCTTCGGTTCTTGTGGTGACAATACTGGTAGTAGTCATTAGTCGTCATGCCTGTGGTCAAATATTGATGTGTATGGTTGGTCTGCAAACATTGCCCTGATGGAGTCCAACTCTGGAATCAATTCTTCTTCGTCATTACGTTTGGAGTATTCTGTACCTCCTCATTTTTTACTCTGAATACGACATATCCCATATTTTTTAACGCCCTTTGACGTATCCTGTCGGGCGTTTTTTGGAACTCCTGATCGTGTATTTTTCCATCTATTTCGACAATCAGTTTTTTACCAATGATTAAGTCCGGAGTATATTTGTCACAACCTGTATACCAAATAACTTGGCCATCTTTAAAGGACATTTTTTTGGATTGTAACGCATCCATCAATTTCAACTCAGATTTTGTGGGAGCAGGTGCTCTGAAGCTGAGATTCATGAACGATTTAGATTAACATGAAAGTCATAAGCTGCTGCTTTTGACGCTTTGAATTTGAATTTGAATATCCTTGTCTTTATAAGCCTAGCCTTGTCTGTATAAGCAGATGAAGTTGGGTCTGACGTGTGTATAATTACAAAAAGGAAAGAGAACGCGATGAATAATAATAAACCTGTGGAGGTCATCTGCCAGAAAAGATGTCGAAAAGGATTTTGTTAGTAGATGATGAATCAGATGTTTGTTTGGCGCTAGAGACGGTTTTAGACGAGAATGGATTTACGGTCGATTCGTACGAGGATCCTCTTTTAGCATTAGAGAAGTTTAGGGCTAATTTATACGATCTAGTGATTCTTGATGTTAAGATACCCGAGATGAATGGTTTTGCTTTATACAGAGAGATTAAGAGATTAGATAAGAAGGTCAAAGCTTGTTTTCTTACAGCAGGAGAAATGTATTACGGAGTATATTCAGATATATTTTCTTCTCTACCTGCCAATTGTTTTGTTCGAAAGCCAATTGATAACAAAGGGCTGGTAGAACTAATAACCCAAATAATGGGAGTGTTGCCTTACGAAGACTTTACACACTAATCGTACTGAAGTATTATATGGGAGGAAAAAGGTATCCAAAGCATTTTCTGAATTTATTAGTTGCTCAAAACATGGATGGGACACTTGCGCAGATTCTAACGCGCCGTCAGTTGCTGTTGAGCAATTTAAGAAAGAAATACTTGATGCTAAAAATAGAGGCGCAAGAATAAGATTTCTCACTGAAGTCATCAATGACAACATAGACTACTGTAAAGAGTTAGCCAAAATTGTTGGAGAGCTCAGACATTCGCCTGGTATCAAGGGAAATTTCTCGGTTAGTAAAAGTGAATATCTCAGCTGGATGCATGAAGCGCAGCCGATAGCACAGCTTGTACATAGTAATGTACAGAGTATGGTAGAACGACACGAGTATCTATTTGAAACTCTCTGGAGTAAGTCGAAGCCATTCGTAGAGAGAATTAAAGAGGTAGAAGAAGGGGAAGAAGCGGCAGCTCTATTACGTACTACGGAGATTATTCAAAATCCACGAGTCGTGCTAGAGTTGTTCATTAAGATGGTAAAATCAGCTGAAGAGGAAATATTATTAATATTTCCAACTATCAATAGCTTCTTTCGTGAAGAACGCTCAGGAATAGTACAGCTCCTAAAGGAGGTAACAATTCGTGGTGGTATAAATATCAAAATTAAAACTCCACTGAATGATGCTATTAGGAAGATATTACAAGATATTGCCCATGAAACAGGTGAAATTGGTATGAAGAATTTTCAAGTACGTGGTGTCGACGTAATGTCTGAAGAAACCTCAGTTACTACTGCCACCATAATTGTGGTTGATAAAAAATCATCTCTGGTAATAGAACAGGTAGATGATTTGAATGAAAACTTTGTTGATGCCATAGGATCCGCCAGTTATTCAAACAGTAAACCAACAGTTTCTTCCTACGTTTCTATTTTCTGGAGTTTGTGGAATCAAGCAAAACTCTATGAACAGCTAAAAAAGCATGATAAAATGCAGCAAGAGTTTATCAATATAGCAAGTCATGAGATGAAGACTCCTACTCAAGCCATACTAGGATATTCCAAATTAATACAGAGACACCCCGAAAAAAGAGAAGTGATGATTGAGGCAATAGCTAGAAATGCCAATAGGCTTCAAAGGCTGACCAATGATATACTAGATGTTACTAGGATTGAAACTCAATCACTAAAGCTGAATAAGGAAAGAGTCAATCTCAACGAGTTAGTGTCAGACATTATAGAAGACTATAGAAATGAAATTGAAAAAAATAATAAGGATGTCAAGTTATTGCATGAACCCCAAGATCAGATTATTGAAGTGGAAGCCGATAAGAACCGTTTAACTCAGGTTATTTCTAATCTATTAAATAACGCCATCAAGTTTACCAAGGAGGGTACCATAAGGGTTACAGAAGAAGTAAATGATAGTAAGGCTTTGGTTAGCATAAAGGATACGGGTCAAGGTATAGATCCGGAGATATTCCCAAGGTTGTTTTTGAAATTTGCTGCTAAATCTGAAACAGGTACGGGCTTGGGTTTGTTTATCTCTAAAAGTATTGTAGAGGCTCATGGTGGTAATATATGGGCTGAGAATAATGCTAACGGAAGTGGAGCTACATTTACGTTCAGTCTACCAGTTAGTGATCAGAAACCCTTATAGATCAACCCACAAAGCTCTTTTATCGCATACCAACAGTATTTCTATACTTTTATTGTACTTTATTGCACTAATCCCTGCAAGTCAACTTTGTCTATACGATTTTATGTCGTTTTATTTCGTAATTGTCTAAACGATCGCGACTCAGAGTCTAACGTAAGCATAAGGAAGTCTATAGCACTAGTACTCGAAGGATAGGCGTTTCTAGTCTGAAATCTATCAATGTTCTCCGAATAGGTAAAAATACAGTAATATGTGTCAAATGTATCTTTTTCGGGCCTTGAATCCACGCGCATTTTCTGCCTTTCCTCTTCGTTCATTTTCGTAATTCAATTTATCTTATGTAACTGAGCTATTAATCGACTTGGTCCAAGTCATTCGAACAATTCTCACCATTGTTTGGGCCTAATGGTGGAGGATATTTGCCGATGTATATCTTCTTTAGCTTTTTTTTCGGATGGGTCATCGTAAGAATATGTTGAATTATATAAAATATTGATAGTTTTAAGATACGTTCTATTAAATACAATTAAATAGATTTTCTTAGCTAAAAAATACATATGAAATTATGTCATATACTAAAAATTTTAGATACATTCTTATGGAATGAGGTTTATGATTAATTAATGTTATTTGAGAGGGTCTATTAATCCACTATAATAGAAGGAGTTGGTCTGATAGCATAAACATCTTAAAAAAAGAGAGAATTAAGATGAGACAGAATTTAAAGCAAATACGTTTCATTTTATGTGAGTCATGTTTTTGGTGCGCATCGTGCCTTAACCTAGGAATTAAAGTTGATCAATGTCCTATCTGCAACAATCACAAAGTAGAACTAATGCCAGTTTCTGATAACGAACTTGACACATCCAATCTTAATCCAAAAAAAGATGAGGTTGTATCTAAATTTGAAACAAATGATCTGAAGAGTTATGGTTTACCATGAATATTTCTGACAAAGAAGTATGTGGCTGGAAAAAACCTGCTTCATTAAGCCTTTCATAATCACGGAGCTTCGAGCGGCAGACCATATTGAACTTGAATAATCCAGCAATTCCAACACCACCAGCAACAGCCATCCTTAACATTTTAGAATCTAGCTTACAATAGATTTTCTATAGATGAGTAAGGCTGCCTAAGGCAATACAGGCATTGAAAAATATTAAAGTCAGAACATTACGATGTTGTTACACTTCTATGCCACTGTCCTGACGAGAGGTATTGTCATAGATCCCTAATCAAAGAAATGATACGAGAGACACAAACTAATGATGAAGCAGCTTACGAGCCTAGATCCTCATTATCAACCCTCTATCTAGTTTGGATTTCTTCTGGGTCGCTATAATTACATTATTTATTCATGAACTAAGCTGAAACGACTTAAGTAATCCCAAAATGGTGGGATCGAATCAATAGTAAATGTAATCTACGGCCTGACATATGATTGAGCGATGAAATTGGCTGCAAAATATGACCTTCACTCTAGTATTCTAAAATGACTTAAGCGGCTTTATTCAATTAAGAATAATGACAATTATAATTCTAACTGGAGCTCCAAGGGTTGGGAAGACTACAGCAGTACTACGTGTTGCCAGCGCATTAAAAGAGAAAGGAGTAAAAGTAGGAGGTGTAGTTTCCAGAGAGCTAAGAACCAATAATATGAGGATAGGTTTCGAGTTCATCGATCTTACCACCAATGATAGAAAGG